>Ga0070737_10002155_pt1 | contig 24610 bp, 20 predicted proteins | sample Coa_R1_10_FD_66438 | JGI IMG/M metagenome (GOLD analysis project Ga0070737, IMG submission 66438) | Surface soil microbial communities from Centralia Pennsylvania, which are recovering from an underground coalmine fire - Coalmine... | ecosystem: Environmental > Terrestrial > Soil > Unclassified... | reverse complement strand
CCGGACGGCTTCTTCCTTAAACTCCTTCGTGAATTTTCGTCGCGTTCCCATGACACAATTCTCCATTCGCTGAAAATTGTGTCTTAACCGTTTGTCTCAGTTTCGGGGACAAGTCCACCGGCTTCACGCATATGGCGGACGCTTTGCCGCGGGAGCGCTGGATTCTGGCCGCCGGCGTATTGTTTGTGGTCCTGGGAGGGTTTTTCCCGAACATGATTGTGGCCCAGCGATCCGCCGACGCCGATACGGTTGCGAGAAGTATAGACACGCGTGCGCAGAACGGCTGGACAAGACCGCGCTGGGCCATGCAAAGTATAACCGTCAGTGCGTCATCGCGTAGGTAATGTAGTTTATGCCGATGCGCAGGCCGAGAGCCGAAAAGCGCTCCGGGTATTCCGGATTATCGGCGTGCTCCCAGGAATCGCCCAAGTCCATGTTGAACGTCATGGCGGCCATCACGCGGCCGTGGTCGTCATAGATGCCGCGCCAGTGGGGAACCACGCCATCCTTTTCGTAGGTGTGGTGCGGTGGATAGAGGAACTGGGCGCCCGGGACCTGGTAGCGGTCGTTGAGATCGTAGACAGTGTGGAAGATGGGGTCGTTGTCGGGGATTTCGACGATGGGGCGGTCGGGAAAAACCTTGCGCATGCCGGCCACAAAGACCGCCCACTCCTGCGTCCCGTGAAAATCGTCGCACATGAAGAAGCCGCCGCGCAGAAGGAACTCGCGGAGACCTTTCGCCTGAGCGTCTGTTAGGTTCCAGTGGCCCACTTCGACGCCATAGAGCCAGGGCCAATCATACTGCTCGTTTTCGTCCAGGTCGACGGGTTGCTCGACGGAGCGGGCGTCGATGCGCGTAAGCCGGCGGACGGCCGCGGCCAGGTGCCGGTCCGAGCGCGGGTAGTCGATGGTCCAGTTGGATGCGCCTTCCTTCCAATTGGGGTTGTACTGGAAACCAAAATTCGGCATGGGCGGGTACATCAGGCGGGCAAACGCCCACTCGGTCTTGGCGTTCCAATCGGGAGGCTTGGGGAAGTTCTCGTACTCCACGCCGGGGTATTCGCGAAACGGCTGCTGGAAGCCCCATAGGACGCCGACAAAGGCCACTGCGCCGGGCGCGATCAGAGCGGCTTTAGACAAACGCATTCCCAATCCCGAGGATAGCGCAGTTCCCTTGCTGTACTGGTGCTGCCCCGCGGGGCGATCCGCCGGCGCGGAATCAACTATACCGTGTCACCTGGTCCGAAAGCCGTTTCGTCGTGTCATAGACGTCCAGGTAGAAACCGGATCGATACATGTCGGTGCCGCTCTCGCTGAGCCGCCTGGAGATGTCGGGACTCTTCTCTATGAGTTCGTTGCGGTCGCGGATGCTCCGGCCAACGGACGCAAGCATGGTATAGCCAAAAAGCGCGGCGGCGAGAAAAGGATTGCCCATGAGGCGGGAAATGGGGTTGGCGAACATCAGCCGGAGCGGCAACTGGCGCATGACTTTCCCGTACAGCTTTTCTCTCGGAAACAGACGATCTCTCATATTTTTGGTATTCTGCCGGGCACCTGGAAAAAGGTTGAACATGCCGAACATGGTGAGCCACATGCCCATCGCGGCGGCGATGGCCTGCTGGGACATATCTACCGCGACGTTTCCGCCGTGCGCGAGCCGGCGCCGGGAATCGAGACCAAAGTAGATGTCTTTGAAGTTGAAGAAGGTGTTCTTGTACTGCTGGTATTTCTTTTTGCTGAAGCCTGCCGGATCGTAGTAGAAGTCGATAGGCTGCATGATCTGAGTCTTGCGCTGCTGGAAATACCGCTTCGCCAGCTCGGGATTTGCCAAAATACTCAGAATGTTACCCGGATCGAGCCGCTCGAAGGTTTTCGGGATTACCTTCTCGAAAACACCTTTGGAATAGCCTTTGGTGACATTCCAGATGAGGTTAAAATTGTTGGCAACGACATCGACCCCGTAGTTGTAAGCTCCCTTCTGCGCCCGTATCCAGAACCAATCGTTAGGGTCGACTTTGAGCTTTACCAGGTCACGCCCGACACCGGTGAAGTGTCTGCCCGCGTCCTGCATACTTTGATCGAACCGGTTGGAAACAATCCCTCTATAATGCTGAGCGATTTCAGATGTCCGGTTGTAGAAATCCTGGAGCGGATTGGAGCCGGAACTCGACCGCTGCACAACTGCGGCCGGAACCGGCGGCGCCGGCCGCGAAAGCACCGGAGGCCGTGGCGGGATCGCGACGGGACGTGGCACCACCAGCGGAGGCGGGGCCGGAACAAAACGGGGATTCATTTTAGGCTGCGCCGCCACATTGCGCCGCGCCGCCATGGCGCGCGGGGCCGTCATGGGGATGGGCGGAGCCGCGGCCCGCGCACCCATGCGGTCGGCTTCCACTTCCATCAGGCGGTCGTAAAGGACGGCGATACCGGAACCGAACGGATTGCGCGCGCGCCCTTGCCGCTGCTGGATGACATGGGTCAATTCGTGGCCAAGGAGCTGTTTGCCGTTCCGGGTGCCGGGGTTATACTGGCCCGGCGCGAAATAAATGCTGGAACCGTGTGTGAAGGCCAGGGCTCCGATGGAAGATGCTTCGCTCCCAGTATGGATCCGAACGTCGCCAAAGCTGGCGCCAAAAAGAGATTCCATTTCCCGCAGCAGGGGTGGGGGAAGACTCTGCCCGGTCCGGCGATCGAGTCTGAGCAGATTCCGCGGAAGCGCGAACGCGTTGGCTTGGCGTTGCGGCACGGCGCGTCCCGCTGACTGGCCGGGTTGAACCAGAGGCGCGGCGGGAATCCTGGGCCCATGGGGAAAATAACCCTGAATCACTTGACTCATAGCCGGCCAAATTGTATCAGAATTCGCAGGGCAACTTCCGGCGCCACTTGGCGCGAACTGCTTTCCTGCCCTTCACTTGGCATCCCGCCGGTTGTCGCCTGCGCCGGTAGCGACTACGAGCGGAACGAGCAGGTCGCGCACGCGGCTTTAGGCAAACGCATTCCCAATCCCGAGGATAGGGCAGTCAGGTTGCGATCCGGAGGAATGGATACTCACCATACGGTTTCGACAGCGTATCTCCGGATTTGCGGATCGCGGGTGAGAATTGGCAGGCCTTCCACCTGCGCTTGCCCCACCAGCATGCGGTCAAACGGATCGCGGTGGAGGGGTGGGAGAGCTCCCGCCGCGAGCACATGTTCGAGACTGAGCGGAAGCGCATCAAAACGGTAATGGGCGAGGCGGGCGGGAATGTAGAGCGCCGCGGCGGCGGGCAGCTTTAGCTTGCCGGCGCCCACTTTCAGAACTATTTCCCAGGCGCTGACGACGCTGAGATAAAGAGCGTTCTCCTGATCGGAGATCAACCGGTGTGCTCGTCTGGAGAGAAGCGGGTTGGCCTCGTTCCACCACAGGAAAGTATGGGTATCCAGCAGCACTTTCATTTGCGCCGCGATTTGGCAGGGAACAATGGAGAATCGTACCAGAGGGCAAGTTCGCTCTCAGACATTTCGTCGAAATCGTCCGCGATCCAAATCTTCCCTTTGTCGATACCTGGGATGCGCTTTCCCGGAGGCGAAGGACGCTCCGGAACCAGCCGCGCGACCGGCTTGCCGGCTTTAGCGATTACGATCTCCTCGCCTTGCATCACGCGCGCTAAGAGCTTGGAGAGATGGGTCTTCGCATCGTGAATGTTGACGGTCAACGCCACTATTTCAAGTTAGCTTAGTCTGATGGACTAAGTCAATTTTTATGCGAAGGTAAATAATTGCCCCGGCGTGTAGCCGAACGTGCGTTTAAAGGCTGCGATGAATGCGCTGACACTGCCATATCCACAGTCGAGCGCCGTGTCCGTGACCGGCATGCCTTCCGCGAGTAGACGAATCGAATCGAGCAGGCGGGCTTTCTGACGCCATACCCCGAAGCTCATGCCCGTTTGCTCGCGGTAGCGCCGCTCCAGGGTCCGGCGGGCGACACAATGCCGTTTGGCCAGCTCATCGATGCTTTCCGTGTTCAAAGGGTGCCCAAGTAAGGAGTGGGCCACGGCGAGCGCTCGCTCATCCCGGGGTAAAGGCAGAGCCAGTGGCGAATCCACGGCCCCGGCCACTGCCAGGTTCACTTCGTCTTCCAGTAAGCCGATCAGGCGCGCATCGTGCGCAACTCTGGAGTCGAGCCCCATCCGTCGAAAGCAACGGAGGGAAGATGGTGGCGCAAAAATTCCGGATTCCTGGCATTTGCACGGTGGCGTACTTTCAGGACACCGAAGGCAACGTTGCGGGCGTCAGCGAATTAGAGAGCGCGTGACGGGCGCCATCGTCCAGGTCGGCATTTCCGCGGGAGGCGTGCCTAAGCATGCGATTGGCGAGGGGTAGTCACTCACTTGGCATCCCGCCAGTTGTCGCCGGCGCCGGTATCGACTACCAGCGGCACCAGGAGCTCGCGCACGCCTTCCATTTCGGCTTTGACCAGGCGTGAAACCGGCTCGACCTCTTCGGGCGGGCATTCGAAGACCAGTTCGTCGTGGACCTGGAGGAGCATGGCGGATTGGAAGCCGCCCTGTTCGAGGCGTTGGTCGATGCGGACCATGGCGAGCTTGATGAGGTCGGCGGCGGTGCCCTGCAGGGGCGAATTGACGGCGGTGCGCTCGGCGAAGCCGCGGGCGTTGGGGTTGCGGCTGTTGATATCGGGGATGGGCCGCTCCCGGCCAAAGAGCGTGTGGGTGACGCCGGTGCGCCGCACTTCGGCGATGGTCTCGTCGATGAAGCGGCGCACGCCGGTGTAGCGCTCGAAGTAGCTCTTGATATAAAGGGCGGCTTCGGATTGCGGAATGCCTAATTGCGCGGCGAGGCCGAACGGGCTGATGCCGTAGACGATTCCGAAGTTCACCGCTTTGGCGCTGCGGCGGGCTTCGGGCGTGACCATGAGCGGCGGGACACCCAGCACTTCGGCGGCGGTGCGGGTGTGGATGTCTTCGCCGTTGCGGAAGGCTTCGACGAGCAGCGGGTCCTGGGAAAAATGCGCGAGCAGGCGGAGTTCGATTTGCGAGTAATCGGCCACCACCAGCTTCCAGCCTTCGCGGGCGACGAACGCGGCGCGGATCTCACGGCCGAGTTCGGTGCGGATGGGAATGTTCTGGAGGTTGGGATTGGAAGAGGAAAGGCGGCCGGTGGCCGCGCCCGTCTGATGGAAGCTGGTGTGCACGCGGCCGGTCTGGCGGTCGATGAGCGCGGGGAGGGCGTCCACGTAGGTCCCCTTGAGCTTGGTGAGCTGGCGGTATTCGAGCACGCGGCGCGCGATTTCGTGCTCGGCGGCTAATTCTTCGAGCACGTCGGCGGCGGTGGAAATCACTTTGCCCTTGCCGTATTTGACGGGCGCGGGCAGCTTCAGATCTTCGAACAGCACGCGGCCGAGCTGTTGGGGGGAGCTGATGTTGAACGTCTTTCCGGCCAGTTCGTGGATCTGGGAAGTCAGCGTGGCGATATCGCGTTCCATCAACTGCGAAAGCCGCTGGAGTTCCTGGCAATCGATGCGGACGCCGTGGCGCTCCATGCGGGCCAGCACACGGGCCAGCGGCAATTCGATTTCGCTGTAGAGGGCGCGCAGACCGCGGGCGTCCACGGCCGGGGAAAGCTGATTGCAGATTTCGAGCGTGATATCGGCGCGCTGCTCGGGCGCGGGGCCGAGCTTGAGATCGAGCCGGCGGCGGGCCTGTTCTTCGAGCGGGCAGCCGGAGGGGTCGGCATCGAGCAGGAAGGCGTAGAGCATCACGTCGTGCTCAAAACCGCGGGCATCGATTCCGGCGCGGCCGAGTTCGAGCAGAGCGCTTTTTACATCGCAGACGATTTTGGGGGCGGCGGGATCTTCGAGCCAGGTTTTGAGCGCGGGCAGATGCGGGGCCGTTACGGCGCGCGCTTGGCCGGGCTTGCAGGCAAGGCCTACGGTATCGAGTGAAAATTCGCCTTCCGCCGCCAGCGAGATGGCGACCGCTACTGGCGCGCCATCCGCCGCGCGGAGCCACTCCTGAAGCTCGCCGGCATCCGCGATCACGCGATAATCGCGCGGGCGCGTGTCTTCGCCGGGGCCGAGTTCCTTAAGCAGGCTGTGGAACTCCAGCTCTTTATAAACGGATTGGAGCGCCGGCACATCCGGCTCCCGCGCTTTCACCGAATCGAGCGTGAATTCGATGGGGACTTCGGTGGCGATGGTCGCCAGGCGCTTGCTCATGCGGATACGCTCGACGTTGTTCTGCAAGCTTTCGCGGTACATTTTGCGCTCGACCTCGGCGGCGTGTTCGAGGGCGGCCTCGACAGAACCGAAGCGCTCGATGAGGTCTTTGGCGCCCTTGTCGCCGATTCCGGGGGCGCCGGGGATATTGTCGATGGCATCTCCCTTGAGCGCCAGCAGGTCGGCTACCTGCTCGGGCCGCACCCCCAGGAAGGCTTTGACTTTTGCGGGGTCGTACCACTCGTCGTTTTTGGCCGGGTTCAGCATGGAGACGCGATCGGTGACCAACTGGAGCATGTCCTTGTCGCTCGAAACGATCACCACTTGAATGCCATCGCGTTCCGCGCGCCGGGCCAGGGTGCCGATCACGTCGTCGGCTTCGAAGCCGCGGTACTCGAGGATGGGAACGCGCATGGCTTCGAGCACGCGGCGCACGTAGGGAATCTGTTCGCCCAAATCGGGCGGCATTTCGGCGCGATTGGCTTTATATTCGGCGAACTCTTCGACGCGGTGTGAGGCTCCGCCGCTTTCGAACACGGCGGCCATATATTCCGGCGCATATTCCCGGGCGAGCTTGCGGAGCATGTTGTTGAAGATGTAGACGGCTTCGGTGGAAAGGCCCGTGGAGGTGCGCATGGGCGGCGCGCCGCTGCGTGCCCGCGCGTGGTAGGCGCGGAAGATGAAACCGAAGGTGTCGATCAAAAACAGGCGTTTTTGTGCCACTGGGCAATAGGATAGCAACGCGGGGGAGGGCCATGAATTGCTACACCTGTTTGCCGGTAATCGGGCTTAGCTATACAATTAGATATGACCGAAGCGCAATTCGAGCCGGCCAATACGGAAACTGCGATTCTTTCGCGGCTCATCGACCCCGAGCGCAGCGGTTTAGCCCCAGAAGCTGCCCGCTATATTCTTACGCTGGAGTTCAAGGACTCGGATCAGCATCGCATGAACGAGTTGGCGGAGAAGGCGCAGGAAGGCGCTTTATCGCCAGGCGAGGAACGCGAACTGGAAAACTACCGGCACGTGGGACACCTGCTGGCGTTGCTGCGATCGAAGGCACGCGTTTCCCTGAGAGAACAGCATACACTCTAAGCTGCCTCCAATCACCTTACCCAGGGCTCTTCAGGAGCACGTGCGCCTACGCGCCGGAAGCGCTTGCGAATACTGTCAGATGCCTCAGCATCTGGACTACCTGCCGTTCCAGATCGACCATATCATTGCACGCAAGCACGGAGGACCAAGCTCGGAGGACAATCTAGCTTTCGCGTGCTTCTATTGCAATACCCATAAGGGGCCGAATGTCGCGGCTATCGATCCCATGAGCGGTGAAGTCGTTCGATTATTCCATCCTCGCAAGGACCTCTGGGTGGAACATTTCTTCTGGGAAGGCGCGGTGCTGAGAGCACACACTCCAATCGGTCGCGCGACAATCGGAGTGCTTCGAATTAATGATCCGGAATACGTTGCAGTTCGCGAATCGCTCCTAGCCGAAGATGCTTTTCCGCCGGCGAACCCTGTTTGACACGAGCTGTTTAAGACAGCCCGCCAGTGAGCCGCCGCATGGGAGCAGAAGACCATCTTCTGAAAATTTTGCGAACCATTTTCGGCTTCGCTGCGTATAAGGGATATGCTTCCAGTCGATGATCAGCATACTGAGCCAATGCCAAGACGCCAGCGGCGGCGGTAGACCCGGTAGAAACGTTACAAGCCGAATGAGCTGTTACCTCATGTAACGTACTGTGCCTGACAAAATGTTGCTTTTGTGAGCTAATATAGCTCCTTGGGCCTCAGGTTTTCCCGCAGAAGTTTCCTTTCCTCCCTCGCAATTGGTGGTTTATCTGCGCTTGCGGGGCGTCAACTAAAGGCGGCGGAAGACGCCGAACCGGGCGCTAGCGAACAACTTCTAGACGAAATCGAGAAACGGGCGTGCCTCTATTTCTATGAGATGGCCGATCCCGGAACGGGCCTGGTTCTCGACCGGGCGGTAGTCGATCTGCCCTATGCGCCCGGCGCGGCGAGCATCGCAGCGACCGGCTTCGGACTGAGCGGCCTGGTGATTGCCGATCAGCGCGGCTACTACGCGCGCGACTTCTTGCGGACGCGCGCCCGCAAGACTCTGCGGTTCCTCACCAATGGCGCCGAGCAGCAGAACGGCTTCTTTTATCATTTCCTGAACTCGGCAACCGGCAAGCGCATCTGGAAGTGCGAGCTTTCCTCGGTGGATACGGGATGGCTGCTGTGCGGAGTGCTGCATGCGAAAGCTTACTGGGACGACGATGAAATCCAGACTCTGGCGGCCGGGCTGCTGAACCGGGCCGATTGGCAATGGATGCTCAACGGGAGCCAGACGCTCTCGCACGGTTGGACGCCGGAAACCGGCTTTTTGCCTTACCGCTGGGACGAGTATTGCGAACTGCTGGCGATGTATCTGCTGGCCATGTCGTCGGAAACGCATCCCATTCCGGCGGAGTGCTGGAATGGCTGGAAGCGCCCGATGACGGATTTCGAGGGAATCTTCTTTATCGATGCGGGCGCGCCGTTGTTCGTGCACCAGTACTCGCACGCCTGGTTCGATTTCCGCAACCGCGTGGACCGTTACGCGAACTACTACATCAATTCGCAGCGCGCCACGCAGGCGCACCGGCTCTACTGCATGGAACTGGAGCCGCGGTACCCGTGGTTCGGGCCGAATATGTGGGGCATTACGGCGTCCGATTCGCGGCGGGGATATGAAGCCTGGATTTCGCCGCACAATCCACCGGATGGCACGCTGGTGCCCTGCGCGGCGGGGGGTTCGCTGGGATTTCTACCGCAGCTTGCCGGCACGGTGCTGCAGAACATGTACGACTGGTACGGCAAACGGATCTGGACGAAGTACGGGTTCCGGGACGCGTTTCATCCGCTGGCGGGCTGGTACGCGCCGGATGTGCTCGGCATCAACTTGGGAATTACGCTACTGATGGCGGAGAACTACCGCAGTTCCGCGGTGTGGGATCAAGTCATGCGGACGCCGGAAGCGGAGCGCGCATTCGCGGCTGCCGGCTTCCGGACAATGAATTCGTAGTTCCAGCGTTCGAAACCACACCACAGGCTCGATTTTTCCCTCGTTACAATCGGCGTATGGCTTCGCTTATCTGGTGTTTGCCGGCCATTCCACTGGTGGGCGCCTGCCTTTGGGGCGCGACGGCGCCGGCGGATATCGAGCGGCGCGCGAACGATTTGCTGCGGCGGATGACGCTCGAGGAGAAGCTCGGACAGATGTCGCAATCGACATCGATGAATACCTTGACCGAGCCGATCAAGGAGCAGATCCGGCAAGGGCGGTGGGGGTCGTTTCTGAATGCCGGAAGCCCGGCGGACCGCGCCGAGGCGCAGCGGATTGCGCGCACGGAAAGCCGGCTGAAAATCCCGCTGCTGTTCGGGCGCGACGTGATCCACGGCTATCGCACCATTTTCCCGATACCGCTGGGAGAGGCCGCGACCTGGGACCCGCAATTAGTCGAACGGGCGGCCCGCATGGCGGCGCGGGAAGCGGCGCTGGAAGGAATCAAATGGACCTTCGCGCCGATGATCGATATCGCGCGCGACCCGCGTTGGGGGCGCATTGCCGAAAGCCCGGGTGAAGACCCTTACCTGGCCGGGCAAATGGCCGCGGCGCAGGTGCGCGGGTTTCAAGGAGCTTCGCTGAGCGACCCCATGTCGCTCGCCGCGTGCATCAAGCATTTTGTGGCATATGGCGCGGCCGAGGCGGGGCGCGATTACGCGGCTGCCTGGGTGCCGGAAATTCAATTGCGCTCGGTGTATCTGCCGCCGTTTCGCGCCGCTATCGATGCGGGTGTGGCTACGCTGATGAGCGCTTTCAACACTCTGAACGGCGTGCCGGCCACGGGAAACGATTTTCTGCTGCGGCACATTTTGCGCGGCGAGTGGAACTTCCGCGGCCTGGTGGTGAGCGATTACACGGCGATCCCGGAAATGGTAACTCACGGATTTGCGGCCGACGGAGCGGATGCCGCGCGCGAGGCGGTAAATGCCGGAATCGATATGGAAATGGTGAGCACCGAGTATTACGACCACCTGAAATCGCTGATCGCCAAGGGCGCCGTTTCGATGGACACGATCGACAATGCCGTGCGGCGCATTCTGGACCTGAAGTTCGCGCTGGGCTTGTTCGATGAGCCGATTCCGCCGGCGCGGACCATCAGCCCCACGCCGGAATCTCTGGACCTGGCGCAGCGGGTGGCGACGGAGAGTGTGGTGCTGCTGAAAAATGCGGGCGGCGTGCTGCCGCTTTCCGAAGCGGCGCGCTCGGTGGCCGTAATCGGACCGCTGGCGGATAGCCCCGTGGACCAGATGGGCACATGGGTGATGGATGGGCGGGCAGCGGAGGTGCGGACGCCACTGGCGGCGCTGCGGCGGATGCTGGGGGACAGCCGGGTGCATTACGCGCCTGGCCTCAAGAACAGCCGCGACACGAGCCAGGAAGGATTCGCGGCCGCGCTGGCGGCGGCGCGGCAATCGGATGCGGCAATTTTGTTTTTGGGCGAGGAGGAGATTCTTTCCGGCGAAGCGCGATCGCGCGCGTTCTTGAATTTGCCGGGGGCGCAGGAGGAGCTGGCGGATGAAGTGCTGCAGGCCGGCAAACCGGTGATTGCGGTGATCATGGCCGGGCGGCCGCTGACGTTCCATGATCTGGCAACAAAAGTGAATGCGGTGCTGTATGCATGGCATCCGGGCACCATGGGCGGACCGGCGATCGCCAATCTGCTGTTCGGGCGGTCTGTCCCTTCGGGCCGGCTCCCGGTAACCTTTCCCCGCACGGTGGGGCAGGTGCCGATCTACTATGCGCATCTGAACACAGGCCGCCCGGCAAAGCCGGAAGAGTTGGGCATTCCGGCGGGCACGCCCGCGCGGCCGGCCGGCTACACTTCGAAGTACATCGACGTGGATGTGACTCCCGAGTATCCGTTCGGCTATGGCCTCTCTTACACGACATTCGCTTACAGTAACCTGAAGCTTTCGGCTGAGTCGGTCCCGATGGGCGGGGAACTAACAGTTACGGCGGAGGTGACCAATCAAGGCTCGCGGGAAGCGACTGACGTTCCGCAGCTCTACTTTCGCGACGTGGTGGCCAGCGTGGCGCAGCCGGTGCGAGTGTTGAAAGGATTCCGCAGAATCACTCTGAAACCGGGAGAGACGCAAAAGGTGAGTTTCCGGCTGACCACCGGGGACCTGGCGTTCTACAACCAGCAGATGAAGTTAGTGACGGAGCCGGGGCGGTTTGAAGTTTGGGTGGCGCCGGATGCGGAGCATGGGGTAAAAGGCGAGTTCACGGTGCAATAGTCCGGCTCGCTAATAGCTTTTGAAGCCCGCCCGCTCGAAGCCCCGCTGGGCTTCCCGGCTTTTCATGAATGTGTTCCACACAAAGCCGCTGCGCAGGTTTTCCGCCATCAGCAGAGTGATGCCGATATCGATGCCGATCACGTCGGTATCGTACCAGTTGGTGAGCGGGTTGAACGCATCGACGAAACCGTAGCGGCACCAGGCGCGTGCGCCGTACTGATTCTTGATATTCTTCAGCACGCGCAGGCAAGCCTGGGGGAGGAAGGGCAGGGAACCGGCGGACGCGCTGGGGACTACGGTTCCATCGATCGGGCCGATCGCGGGTGGGCCGCCCCAAACTACATAGCCGTGGGCCGAATCGGAAGCGGTAATGCCCCACAGGTCGTCGCTATAATCCGGAAACTGGCGGGCGAGTTCGAGACAGAAGCAGCGGTGCACGCTGGTAGCGATCTGCGAATTCCGGAAATAGTCGGCATAGCGGTCGCGCTTGTTGCGGAAATCGAACCACGCCTGCGAGTACTGGTGAACGAACAGGGGCGCGTAAGAACCGATGTAGCGCATGCCCGCATATTCGAAGGTCGTCCGTTTCCAGGCGTCCCACGCGCCGGCGGGAAGCGGGTGCGTGGCAGAGCCGAGGCCCAGCAGGTAAATCATCATGTGCTCGCTGTAGTAATCCCAGCGGTAGGGAAGGAAACCGAACTCAGGGGTCCAGCCGTGCGGCAGCAGAGTGGTGTCTTCCGAGAGCCACGTCCAATCCACGCGATTGAAAATCTCGGAAGCGAGGCGGGTGACTTCGGGCGAACGAAAGTGCTCGCGGCAGGTGAGCACGCCGCAGAGCAGGATGGAGGTATCGATGGAAGAGACTTCCGAATCCCACATACGCTCGCCGGTTTCGATATTGGCGAAGTGGAAGTAGAATCCGCGGTGGTTGGTCATTTTGTCGCGCAGAAAGCGCAGAGCCACGAGCACACGCTCGCGGGCATCGGACAGCGGAATCCAGCCGCGCTCGTGCCCGATACACAGAGCCGTCAAACCGAAGCCGGTGGCGGCGATGCTGGCGGCAGTGGAATTGTCGTTGGCGCGCGCATTGCAACGGTCCTTCACCAGCCCGGTCTTGGGGTGGGCCTGTTCGGCAAAGAAGAGAAAACTCTGTTTTTCCAGATCGTCGAGAAACGCGGAATCCTGGCTGGAAACAGCCGGAGGGACGGACGAAAAGTGCGGGAGGACAGGCGAAGAGCCGATTTGCTGGGCGCCGGCGCGCAGGCAGGGCAAGCCGGCCGCGGCTTTCAGAAGATTGCGCAGAAAAGTGCGGCGCCGGACGATTTCCTTTGGCTGAAAACTCACGAGAGATGAGTTTGCAAGCAAGCAGCCGAACCGGAAGCGGATGTAATGATGAAAGGTGTGGCAGGGTATTTCACGGCCCGCGAGGATCGGCATCTGGTTGGGCGCGGCCGTGGCCGTGATCGTTGCGGCGGGCATCATCTTTGCGCAGGTCAGCCGGCGCGGCTTGGTTCGTACGATCACCGGCGTGGTGCTGGCGGCCAATAGCGATCCCGCAAAACAGGTCCCGATTCCGAATGCCCGCGTGACGTGTGTGGGCCGGACAGGACAAGCCACGGCGCAATCCGACGATTCGGGTCTGTTTCGGCTCGCTTTGCCGGAAAAAGGATTATGGCTCGGCGAAACAGTGGAGTTGTCGTTCGAGCGCGCCGGTTACAAGCCGTTGGAGGAAAGGCGCCGGCTGTTGCGGCAACTTTGGGTGACGCGATTGGAGCCGGCTCCCGCAAAAGGGAAAGCGGCCGCCCAGAGTGCCGTAGTCACTCTCTCCGATGTGCGCGTGCGCTATCTCACAAAGGGGGCGACGATTACCGCGATCGGTAGCCTGGCGCGCACTTTTCAGGTAGTGAACCACGGAGACGTGCCATGCGAAAACCACGCCACCTGCTCGCCGGACGGCAAGTGGCGCGCGACGATCGACGGAGTGATGTTGGATGCCGGCCAGGGACAGGAGTTCCGGAACGCGCGCGTTTCCTGCATTGCCGGGCCCTGTCCGTTTTCGCGCATTGAAACCGACGACTTCTCGCGCGGCGGCAGAACCATCAGGGTGGCCGTGCGCGACTGGTCGGATACGGTGACCTTTCTGCTGGAAGCGGAAGTAGTGCGCGCCGCGGCGAGTGACCTGGTCGAGCAAGCCTACCCCGCCATATTTGGCGGGGTCATCAGTTTTACGCTGCCGCCAGCCGCGCAAGGATTGAGCCTGGAGGTTGAATGGAATGGGCAGGAAATCACCTTTCCGCTGGGGCCGGACCTGGCGCTTTCCTGGGCAAACTGCACGTTGAAGCGGGAACCCGACCAGACCCGGCTCTACTCGTGTGAGTTGAAACCGGGATTTCGGGTGAAGACGTGAGCGCCCGACACCTTCGTGTGCTACCCGGGTGGCGGAAACCGGTGCGATTGCACCGGTTTAGAAGGGCGCTTTTGTTGAAAACAAAGGGAGAAGCGTGGGACGGAACGGGTGAAGTGCACCGGCCGGTCACTCCGTACGCAGGGCCGTCATGGGGTCCACGCCCGCTGCGCGCCAGGCGGGGATCGCCGACGCCACCAGCGCCGCCGCGGCGAGCAGCAGTGTGGCGAGCACGAGCATCAGCGGATCTCCGGGCTGCACACCGAACAATTGCGCGGTCATCAGCCTGGCCGTGCCGATAGCCGCGGGAATGCCGAGCGCCAATCCGGCACATACCTGCCACAGTGCGTTGCCAAGCACCAGCCGAATCACGCGCCGGCGGCCGGCGCCCAGGGCCATGCGCAATCCGATTTCGCCCGTGCGCCTCTCCACGGTGTACGCCAGAACGCCATACAGCCCCACGGCGGCGAGCACCAGGCCAAGCGCGCCGAACAGCGTGGTGAGCGCGGCAATCAGGTTTTCCTGCTGGAAATCACGGTCCAGAATCCTGCTATACGGGTCTACGGCGTAGAGCACTAAATCGGGGTCGATTCTGGCCAGCGCTTTGCGCACCTGTTGTTCCAGATCGGGCGGGTTTCCGGGCGCCCAAAGCACGATGTTACTCAAGTAATGCGAACCGATTTCCCCGGCCTGGTACGCCGGATCGTCCCATTGCGCGGTCTGCGCTTCCGGAATCCAGTACATGGGCCGCACCGGTTTTTTGTAGTCCCACCACGTCATATATCGGACGTCGTTTGTGACGCCCACGATTTCATACTTGGCGGAATACTGGATTTTGCCCGGTCCGAAGTGCTGCCCGATCGGGTTCTGGCCCGGGAAGAATTTTTTGGCGAAAGCCTGGTTGACGACGGCCACATTCCGCGTGGATGCGGTATCCGCCTCGGTAATGGGCCGGCCGAGAACGATCTTTATGCCCATGGCATCGAAGAAGCCGGGCGCCGCGCGCACGAACCCCGCGCCGTTGTCCTCGGTAGCGGGAGGTTCGGGCCGGCCCTGGATGCGCACCGAGTTGTTCCAACTGTCGCCGGTCATGGGACCATAGAGCACCGGGGCCACCATGCGCACGCCTGGAATGCGCATGAGGCTCTCATCGATTTCGCGGAAGAGCGGATCGAGTTCCTCCGGCTTATAGTTGCTGAGCCGCGGATTGATTTCGGCGACATAGCGGCCCTCCGGATCGAAGCCGAAATCCTGGTGTTCGAGGTTGCGCAGGCTGCGGCTCAGCATGGCCGCTCCGGACAGCAGCACCACGGACAGCGCGATCTGGACGATCACCAGCGACTTTTGCACCCACGAGCGGCCCGTGCCCACGGAACGGCCGGTTCCGCGAAGGGCGTCGGCGGGGTCGGTGCGGGAAGTCATCCAGGCCGGAGCGATCCCGAAGATGACTCCGGTGGCGATAGAGACGCCCAGAGCGAACAGCAGAACCGGCCAGGAGGGCGCCGCATCCAGGGGGACGTAGTTATTCGGGCCGCCAGTGCGGAAGGCCAGCGACAAAATCAGCTTTGTCCCGGCATAGGCGACACCAACTCCCAAAGCTCCTCCGATGACGGCGAGCAGGATGGACTCAATCAGCACCTGCCGCACCAGCCGGCCGCGCGAGGCTCCCAACGCGACGCGAATGGCGACCGGCGCGCGATTGCGCAGCCCGCGCGCGAGCAGCAGATTCGCCAGATTGGCGCATGCCAACAGCAGCACCGAGCCGGCCGCGGTGAGCAGCAGCTTCAAGCCATTTTGATAGGCATCCCGCATCATCGCGACGCCGGCGCCGCCCGGAACCAGGTGCAGGGTTTGTTTGGGCCAGAGCTGTTTTTCCGGCGGGCCCATATCCGGCACATGGCTCGCCAGCCAGTCATGCAGTTCTACTTTCAATTTGGCTTCGAGCTGCTTCGGATTGACTCCCGGACGAATTCGGCCGATCAGGTCCAGAAAATTGCCTTGCGGTCTCTTCAGTTGTGCCGTTTCGCCATCGATCAGGGGTTCCATGGCCAGCGGGAGCCAGATTTCCGGCATGCCCCAACCCGCGAGCTTCGCGCCATAGAATCCCGGCGGACCCACGCCGATCACCGTGAATGGATGGCCATTGATCTGGAAGGAAGCGCCCACCACGGAAGGGTCCGCCGCATATTTCTCCTGCCAGGTATGAAAGCTCATTACGGCTACGGGCGGCGCGCCTTCGCGGTCGTCATCGCCGGTCATGAGGCGGCCGATCCAGGGCTTCACGCCGAGGGTGTGAAAGAAGTTGCCGGAAACGTATTCGCCATTGCGCGTAGCGGCTGGGGAGCGCGACCCGGCGCGGCGCAGGGCCAGCGGCTCCATGCCGGCCTGGAGCGCCGCCAGGTCCGTGAATTCCGGTGTCTGGGCGCGGAAGTTGCGGTAGGCCTCCCAGGAGAAGAGCGAAAAATCGCCGTCATCGCCTTGGGTGAATCCACCCCAGTTGCAGCAGCGGATTTTGTCTCCGATGCGCCAAAGTTCCTCTGGCCTGGTTACCGGCAGGGATTTCAGTATCACCTGGTGCACGAGCGTGAAAATGGCTGTGGTCGCGCCGATTCCCAATGACAGAGTGATCGCCGCCGTTGCCGTAAGGCCCGGAGCTTTTCGTAGTTGCCGCCATGCTTCCCGCAAATCGCTCAGCACCGTGTTTGTTCCTCGCGTATATGCCTAAGACGAATCAGCCGCACGGTAGTTCCGCGGTTTCCCAAAAAAATTCCGGTTGGCCGGCGGGTCCAGGTTTGGATTGCGCGCTGGCTCAATTTGAATCGCGCAGAAGCCTGATCCCGCGGCCTTAGAAATCCGTTTGGCAGGGGATGGTTTAGCACCGAACTGGAACGGCGCGTGCGGTATTCATAAGTTGCAGAGGAGAAGATGCCATGACCAAGAACACGGTTGCAGGATTCGCGGCCGGCGCGGCGTTGATGTATTTTGCCGACCCGGACCGGGGCCGCCGGCGGCGCGCGCTGGCGCGGGATAAATTCCTGGCTGGAGTGCGCGACGTGCGGAACGAATTCGATAAAGCGGGGCGGGATTTCCGCAACCGGTCGCACGGCGTGGCGGCCGGGGTTTCGTCATTGTGGAAGACGGACGAGGCGGATGGGCCGGTGCTGGTCGAGCGGGTGCGCAGCGCAATCGGCCGCGCAGTGAGCCATCCGCATGCGGTCCGCGCGCGCGCCGGGGCCAACGGCAGTATCACGCTCGAAGGCCCGGTGCTGCGCCACGAAGTGGATTACCTTATCAGACGCGTACAAGCGGTGCGTGGCGTGCGGGAAGTGATCGACCGCCTGGAGGTGCATGATGAAGCGGGCGGCGTTTCCAGCTTGCAGGGCGGAGTGCCGCGGCGCGCGCTCTCCGCACTGGCCCAGCAGAACTGGACGCCATCGCTCAGGGTGGCAACAGGGGCGCTGGCCGGGGCGGCGTTATGCGCGGGCGCTCGCCAGCGCGGGCCACTGGGCTGGGCGAGCATTGCGGCGGGAGCGGTGCTGCTGGCGCGCGGGATCATCAACAAACCATTCCGGCAAATGTTGGGAATCGGCCCCGGCGCGGGGGCAGTCACTTTCGAAAAGACCGTTCACATCGACGCTCCGCTCGAGGAGGTCTATGCATTTTGGGCGAACTTCGAGAACTTTCCGAAATTCATGAGTCACCTGAAGGAAGTGCGGCATCGGGCCAACGGCAGATCGCACTGGGTAGCGGCGGGGCCGGGAGGCATCTCGATTCCTTGGGACGCGGAAATTACCGGACAGAAGAGCAATGAGCTGCTTGCCTGGAAGAGCGTTCCGGGGTCCATGGTGGATACCGCCGGCCAGATTCGATTCGACAAAGAATCCGACGGGCGCGCGCGCGTACAGATTCGGATGTCGTACTGCCCTCCGGCGGGAATGTTCGGCCACGCGGTGGCGTGGATGTTTGGCGCCGACCCGAAAAGTGAGATCGATGACGATATGGCGCGGTTGAAATCGCTGCTCGAGACCGGCAAAACTCGGGCGCACGGTTTAAAGGTCACCCGGGACCAGGTCGCGATTTCGCGGAGCATGTAAATCTTGCGGCGATGTGGACGGTTGGGGACGGCAAGCGCTTCGGCCTGCCATTCACGCTTTAGTTTACGGCGCCCGCTGGGCCCTAGTTTATGACGCCCGCCCGGCTTCAGCGTACGGCCGCCCACCGGCCGCAAATCGGAGAACTCGGCGGGAAGCAGCCTTGCGATCTTGCTGATTTCGCCGGGATCCAACTCGGCGGACATGACTTCCAGGACGGCCTGAGCGATGCGCCACGGATCCGCCGTCGCATCGTCGCGAAAGCGTGCATGAATGCGGTCCAGGAACTCCTGGCGATGCTTCTTTTCGGGCTTGTCCGCCGGACTCCAACTCTCGTAGTAAATGCCGCGGATGAGCATGGGCAACTGGGCGCCCAGATGCGGGGCTTCATTGACCGGAAGCCGGTCGCGCAGGGTCTGCATTACGGCTCGCAAGGAGAGGTATGCGCGCTGCGGCTGGTTCCAATCCAGGGAGCGCATGATTTCTCTTAGCCATTCCGAAGTTTTTCGCAGCGTTGTATCAAATACATCGATTTGTGCCATAGAGTTCCTCAAATAAAAAGATCGGTTCCTCGATGAAGTGCCAGCAGTCCGTGTTCCGCTGGCGGCCGGCTTATAGGCCTGAGGGAACAAAAATTGCACCTACCTACCGAAGGAAAGGAACCTCATATGACTTGTGCTCAAGTTATGACTAAGGACCCGGCATGCTGTGTCGCCACTGACAGCGCTTCGAGAGTGGCCAAAATCATGAAGAAAGAAGATGTCGGATCCATACCGGTATGCGAGAGCCGGCGAAACCACAAACTTATCGGCATAGTGACCGACCGCGATCTGGCTTTACATGTGGTCGCCGAGGGAAGGGACGCCGGCAGCACGCTTGTAGAGGACGTAATGACGAGAGACCCGTTTACCTGTTCGCCGGAGGACGACATCCAAACGGCCATTGATGCCATGGAAAAGCATCAGGTTCGCAGGATACCCGTGGTTGACGAGGATGGGCAACTGGTGGGAATCATCGCGCAGGCGGATATTGCGATCCGCAGTGAGGCGCGCTCGAAAATCGCCGAAGTAGTGGAAGAGATTTCGAGACCGGCAACCCGGGCAGCGTAGAGGAACTCGTGTGGACCGCTTTTGGCGCTCGCGGCTCCGATCAGAGCCGCGGGCGGTCATCGAGCGGTTGTGGTCGATGTACTAAGCCGCCTTGCGGCTGATCTCTTGAACCACTTCGGCTGTTTTTGCGCTGTCCCGGACGCGCAGGGCTACATCTGCTTGCGATACGATCCCTACAATGCGGCCTGTTCGATCGACAATGGGTACGCGGCGGATTTGGTTACGCTCCATGGTCTGGAGCGCGTGCTCGTAGCCATCGTCCGGCGAGCACACGATGGGAGGCCGAAACATTACGGATTCGACACTGGTAGTCTTGGGATCGCAGGCATCGGCGGCTACGGTAATCGCCAGATCGCGATCGGTTACCACGCCAAGCAGTTTCTTCTCTTCCAGGTTCGCGACGACTGGAATAATGCCGGTATCGTAGCGCATCATCATTTCCGCGGCTTTTGCCACGCTGGTGCTGGGAAGGCAGCAAACGGGATCCTTGGTCATGATGTCGCGGCAGCGTTCCGGACTGGCGGTGGAAGTGAGGATCTCCGATTCGCCATGGTCTTCATATCCGGCCGCCCCTCGGCTCCCCTGGCCCCATTCGGCCTGGCCGACGACGGGCGCGTCGCCGGGCGGGTGCGGCCCCGACATCGGGTATACGCCGGAACCTTTTACTTCATCTTTCCAGTCCTCGGGCTTAGGCTGTTCGGGCTTGTTCGCTTTCGCCATTTTGTGCCCCCGCGGGAATCACTGCATATGAGCTTCCAGCGAGCATCATCGGCATGACAGGGCGGGGCAGGGCACTGCGGGGCATTACTTTGCAATTTCTAGGCACGCGCGGCGAGATTGAAGCACGCTCCCGGCGCCACGCCATGCACAGTTCGCTGCTGATCGCCTCGGGCGATTGTAAGGTGATGATCGATTGCGGCGCCGACTGGGGAAAGCGGCTCAGGCGCATCTCTCCGACGGCCATTCTGCTGACGCACGCGCACTCCGATCATGCGGCGGGACTTAAAACAGGATGTTCGTGTCCTGTCTTTGCAACCGCCGGCACTCAGGAAATCCTGAAACGCTACCCAATTCGAGAATGGCGCACCATTCACCCCTGGCAGAGCTTTGCCATTGGGCCGATCGCTTTCGAAGCGCTCCCTGTGGAACATTCTCCGCGAGCGCCGGCGGTGGGCTTTCGGATCTGCCGCCGCGTTTTCTATGTTCCGGATGTGGCTGCGATCCCAGAGCGCCCGCGCGCGCTCGGCGGCGTGACTCTTTACATCGGCGATGGCGCGACGCCCGCCCGCCCCATATTGCGCAAGAAGCCCGAAGGTCTCATCGGGCACGCATCCATACTGTCGCAGCTCGAATGGTGCCGCGACGAGCGCGTGCCCTGCGCGATCTTTACTCATTGCGGCTCGCAAATCGTGGCCGGAGACGAACGGCGTACCACGCTCCGCCTCCGCGAATCGGGCCGGCGGCTGGGTGTGCGCGCCAGGCTGGCTTACGACGGCTTGCGCCTGGTTGCCGGCGGCGAGACCATGGTCAATCGGCGCCGGCTTCCGTAGTGACGGCGTGCCCGGAGGACCGGCGCCCATGATGAGTTTGAATCACCTGGCGGAAGAATTCGATCAGGCGGTCCGCGTGATAGTCGAAAGAAAATCGCTCCCGCTCGCGCCACATGTTCGACCGGAGTACTTCCATGCGCTTCGCGTCGCGGAGGTGGGTTCCCAGTTCGGCGATGGATTTCGCGAAAATCCCAACCTGCAGTTGACTGGTGAGCGCTTGCGCCGCGACGATGGAGCCGCGGTTATCGTATTGAATCAACGGCAAGCCGGCCGCGGCCAGCGGGGCCATGCGCGCGGGTAAATTCAGGTCGTCCCAGAAGGCTTGCGCGATATCGCCCTTGTTTCTGCTCCGCAGAAAATGCAGCCAGCCGGCATCGTAACGGGAGAATTCCTCTACCCAGCGATCCGGGCCGGCGTAGGGATGCAGATGCAGATAACCTGGCCCCATGGCCTGCGCCTCCTCAATCCATTGCCGCCAGGCCGCCTGCTGCACGTTTCCGTAAAAGTGCAGATGGATCTTCTCCCGGGCAAGTTCGCGCAGCCTCACCGGCGGCAAGCCTACGGGCCGGCCCGGCACTACCGTATGGAACTCGCCATCATCGGCCGAGAGGCGCGGCGCGCGCGTATGGGTGAACCACTCGCGCTTGGGCAGGTCGCCATCGAGCGCCAGCGAGAGGCCATCGCGCGTTGCCGGCACGGCCGCCGCGAACCAGTCCCTCTCCTCGGCACTTGAATAAATCTGGCCGCTCGATCGCGTCACCAGATCGACCAGTTGCGGCCAGGTGCCGCGCTCCATGCAGAGCCACGGCCCTTCCTTGAAATGCCACACCAGCGGAATTCCCGGCTGGGATTGCAGCACCTCGTGCGCCAGCGGGACTGCCTGCCAGTTGAGCAGCGCATAGATGAGATCGATTCCGAGCCGCCGGACATCTTTCTTCCACGTGGCCGGCGACAGATCCTCGACGTGGCCGAACGGAAGCGGGCCGACCGTGTTGAACCACCAGGGTTTTGAGATCCACAGTCCATAGAGCCGATGCCCTCTTTCTTCCAAGGCGAGGATGCGTTCCGGATTAAACGCCAGTTCCCCCACCAGCAGGATTTTCAAACCGTCCTCCGCCGCCGGGGTGGCCGGCCGCTCGCGGAAGCGCCGGTACTGCTCTACTTCGTCTACATAGTCGCCGCGAGAGGATTGAAAGCGCAGGGGGTGGGGCACCCGGTAGCGCGTCCGATAAGGATTCAAACCGCCGCTCAGCGGTTCGAGAATCGCCTTGTGCTGCTGGGCCGGATGGTCGACCCATTCACAGGTGATCCTGCCAGTGCCGCGGGCCTCGCCCCGCTCCCGCAGTTTCCGCCAGAACAGGCGGTCCAGGTCGTCGGTGACCAATTCTTCACGCTCGATCCACCGTTCCGCGCCGCGGCGATGCATGGTCTGCACAAGCTGCAGCGGCAGGCCCGGAATTTTGCCGCGCGCGCCCAGCCGCTGTTGGAAACGGATTCCCGCGTACGCCAGCACAGCATCCGGGTGCGTATCGAGGCAGCGGGCGAGCGAAGCGAGATGATCGCGGTAATACACATCGTCGGAAGGTAAATAAGCGATCAGTTCTCCCCGCGCGCGATCCAGCGCGAAATTCAGGGCGGCCGCGAATCCGCGGTTTTCTTCCATTCTCCATATCCGGATCCGCGGGTGCGACTTCCATCCGGCGAGAAGCTCGCTGGTGCCGTCGGTGGAACCGTCATCCACGGCCAGCAACTCCCAGTCAGTCAGGGTTTGTGCGCACAGACTCTCTATGGCACGGTGCAAAAACGCACACTGATTGAATGTAGGCATGAGTACCGATACCCGCAGCTCGTTTCGCATATGGGTCGGCGCCGCAATTTCGCTGCCAAGGTGGGACGGCCGGCGCAAGTTTTGACGGACCAGCCGGCCGAAGCGAAGAAACGGCTGCGCGCTGCCAGACAGCCGGCTTGGTTCGCGCGGATGCCGGCCAGGTTGACTGGCGAACGCTTTCTCCCGCCATGGGCGAAGCTCCCGGATGGACCCAGACTCTATGCTTCAATAGGGCCGGAAGTGATCACTTCCGGAAATCCGGCAGCAAGACGCTGCCAGCGAACACCTGGGCGCTTCAATAGGGCCGGAAGTGATCACTTCCGGAAATGGAGCCCGATACTGCCCTCCGCCCGGGCGGTGTTCCAGCTTCAATAGGGCCGGAAGTGATCACTTCCGGAAATATCTAAGCCCGTCGCTCGCCTGGAGCGACGACGGCGGGCTTCAATAGGGCCGGAAGTGATCACTTCCGGAAATGGGACTGGACGGAGAGGACTTCTTTAAGCCGGTGAAGACGCTTCAATAGGGCCGGAAGTGATCACTTCCGGAAATGCGTTCAGTCCATTCGGCTCTATGATTGTTCCCGAGGCTTCAATAGGGCCGGAAGTGATCACTTCCGGAAATATCCAAGCCGGCGGCGGCGATCGCGCCCAGAAGTTCGCTTCAATAGGGCCGGAAGTGATCACTTCCGGAAATTAATGGCTATCGAGGCGCAACAGAAAGCGCACCCGGCTTCAATAGGGCCGGAAGTGATCACTTCCGGAAATTTCTACGGACTCCTTTTTGGTGTTGCCCCCGATCCGGCTTCAATAGGGCCGGAAGTGATCACTTCCGGAAATGGCAACTTAATTGTCGCCTTGTTTTGGCGCTGATTGGCTTCAATAGGGCCGGAAGTGATCACTTCCGGAAATTCGTCGCGGAGATTCCGCGATCGAACCGCCTGGCTGTGCTTCAATAGGGCCGGAAGTGATCACTTCCGGAAATTTTCCCGCAGCCCGTGGTGCTCACGAGCGCCTACACGCTTCAATAGGGCCGGAAGTGATCACTTCCGGAAATAAGTGCTCGGGCCGTGGAAGTAAGCGGCAGCCGGGAGGGGGCTTCAATAGGGCCGGAAGTGATCACTTCCGGAAATGTGCTTCGAACTTCGCTTTCCCTAGCGACTCAATCGGCTTCAATAGGGCCGGAAGTGATCACTTCCGGAAATGCGTACCTACTAGGAAGACACAATGGCGCGCTCAATGCTTCAATAGGGCCGGAAGTGATCACTTCCGGAAATAAAAACTTTAATCGAGGAGAAATATGTCCGAACAACGCTTCAATAGGGCCGGAAGTGATCACTTCCGGAAATCTGCCATGGGGCAGCATTGTATCGAGGAGGAGGGAGCTTCAATAGGGCCGGAAGTGATCACTTCCGGAAATGTAGTCGCCTGGCGCGCCAGTCACTACCGGCTGAGCGCTTCAATAGGGCCGGAAGTGATCACTTCCGGAAATGCATCTGGCGAACGACGTCGTTATCCTGCGGGGGCTTGCTTCAATAGGGCCGGAAGTGATCACTTCCGGAAATGCGGGGAACCGATAAAACCGGCGTTCCGTTCTAAGTGCTTCAATAGGGCCGGAAGTGATCACTTCCGGAAATAGCTCGTCCTCGGGCCCCCGACATGGGACCCGGTGGTGCTTCAATAGGGCCGGAAGTGATCACTTCCGGAAATCCGGTAGGCGTCCTCGATTTCCCGCACGTCCCGCTCGCTTCAATAGGGCCGGAAGTGATCACTTCCGGAAATGGGAGGAGGGAGGTGATATGTGAGATGCGAATGGAGGCTTCAATAGGGCCGGAAGTGATCACTTCCGGAAATGCGCTGAGATCCCCATCCCGCGTTAGCGAGGTGAGCGCTTCAATAGGGCCGGAAGTGATCACTTCCGGAAATTTACTATTTAGAGCTAGATCTGCTGACACTCTTGTCCAAATTAGCTCCTCTGCCACGTGAGCGTAGTGGGTGGCCGGGGCTGGCGGAAGCCGCGTTAGTCTGAATTTGAGTTCAGGCCAAGAACCAAATATCAACTATACGGAGAC
>Ga0070737_10002154_pt1 | contig 24619 bp, 26 predicted proteins | sample Coa_R1_10_FD_66438 | JGI IMG/M metagenome (GOLD analysis project Ga0070737, IMG submission 66438) | Surface soil microbial communities from Centralia Pennsylvania, which are recovering from an underground coalmine fire - Coalmine... | ecosystem: Environmental > Terrestrial > Soil > Unclassified... | reverse complement strand
TCCGCCCGGCGGTGGCCGATACGGATTCGATCGGATACACCGACGGTACCGGCGGCAGCCGGGTCGCGTTCGCCACCGGCCTGGCGGCCTATCAGGCCGCACACGACGTCGTGCGCCAGCTCAAGGAGCGCGCCGCCAAGGTCTGGGAAATCAGCCCCGAGGACGTCGCTTGGGTCGACGGCAAGGCGATTTCGAAAAAAAACGGCGCGCCGCCGTTGACCCTCAAGGAACTGGCCCCGCGCCTGACTCGCACCGGCGGTCCCGTGACCGGCCGCGCCAACGTGTATGCTACCGGAGTCGGACCGGCATTCGCGGCTTGCCTGGTTGATGTCGAGATCGACCCGGAGACGGCCAAGGTGCAGGTGCTGCGATGCACGGTGGCGCAGGACGCCGGCAAGGCGATCCATCCCAGCTACGTGGAAGGCCAGATGCAAGGCGGAACGGTGCAGGGCCTGGGCTGGGCATTGAACGAAGAATACGTGTACGATGAGAAGGGAACGCTGCGCAACGCCAGTTTTCTGGACTACCGGATGCCGACCTGCCTGGATCTGCCGATGATCGAGCCGGTGATTGTGGAGGTCGCCAATCCCGGTCATCCGCTGGGCGTGCGCGGCGTGGGCGAGGTTTCCATCGTGCCGCCGCCGGCGGCGGTCGCCAATGCGGTGTCGATGGCAGTAGGGAGCAGGATCACCGATTTGCCGATCTCGCCGCCGCGCTTGTTCAAGGTGCTGGCGGCGCGGCGCGGTTGAAGAGAACAGAGCGCTTTGTTGGCTCCAACAGGGTGCGCTAGATGCTTGTATAAACGATCGGCTGCGTTGCTTGACTTCTCTCCCTTCGCGGAGAGAGTGAGGTGAAGGGAGCAGGTTGCGCGAAGCCCTCCTGTGCGCAGCCTGCCCGGAATTAGTTTCAGGAGCGAGGCTTGAAGCTTCGCGGTTTGGCGCTCAGATGCCCAGGGTTTTCATTCCGTCATTGCTGCGCAAGTACACCGGCGGACAGGAATCGGTCGTGGTACCGGGACGCACGGTGGGCGAAGTGGTTCGCAACCTGGACCAGCAGTTCCCCGGCTTTCGCAATCAGGTGGTCGAGGGCGATGACCTCAAGAGTTCGCTGGCGGTTTCGGTAGACGGCGATATCGCGGTGGGCGGGCTGCTCGAACAGGTACGCGAGTCCAGTGAAATCCATTTCGTGCCGGCCATCGGCGGTGGCTGACGCGCCAGCCGCAGGGCGTCAAGCGCGCCAGCAGTTTTACCCGCGCGCTTGGTAGCCGACTGTGACGGGGCGCAGGCGGCGATGCGTCAGGCTGTGGACCCCCGGATTGCACCCGCGCTCAGCAAAAATATCCCCTCCGCCATCCAGCGCCGCAGTGAGAATCGCCGGTCCAAAGCCCGTTTAGTCGGGGTTGCGCCGGGGTGAAGCCCGGCGCGATGCGGCAGTTAAACCGCGAGACCGTTCAGGCGCGGTCGCGGCCACCGGCGGGACGGGCACCCCCGGTGTTTCGAGCCTGCGCTTCGTTGACCCGAATCGCCCGTCCCTTGAGGTCGCGGCCGTTGAACTTCTTGATGGCGGCCTCCGCGGCTTCGTCGGTTGCCATCTCGACAAAGCCAAATCCCCTGGAACGATTCGTTTCGCGGTCGACGATCACCTGAGAGCTGTCCACCTTACCAACTTCCGAGAACAACTCGCGCAGATCCTGATCGCTGACAGCCCAAGCCAGGTTCCCTACGTACAGTCTGCGACCCATTCAGTTCTCCTTGCGTTGCCCTTCAATGCCGGCCGGGCCGTGAAGCTTCCCCGAATCTCCCCCAAGAGATTGCCACGTGGGATTGTTCCAGGACGCACGCTCAAAGGGGCGGCTCGCATCAAGGTCAACCGTTAGCGCCTCCTTATAGCACTGAGCGGGGACAAATTCCTAGCGGTTTGATGATCGCAGGCAACCTTTGCCGGGACGGGCTGAGCACTGCCGAGCCGTTGCGCAGTCGCTTTAGCGGCTGATTATGGAACGGGTACAGATGAAGTAATTCACGGAACTGGGTCTAAAGATAATAAAAGTTGAGCAATCCCTTTATAGAATTGGAGTAGACTTACCAATCCGCGGCTTAAATTCACGGTTCGCGCCAGCCTACGCAATTGTATAATCCGGCAGTAGAATTTGGCTACCTCGGGTGACTTAGCAACGCCGCGGCTGCCCCGCTTCGCTCCGGCCCCGACATTGACCGCGCGGTGCACCGGACGGGATTGCCTGTTCTTTATTATCTGGGTATATAATTTCCGACTTAGCAATGATGTTCAATTCGACCACAGGAGTGTGCATCTGATGCCACGACGTAGTAGCGGCGGAGTAGGCTCAGCCTTCGGACAATTTCAACAACAGGCGCGCGCACTGCTGGCCACATTGCGCAAGGAGATTCGTGTCAAAGAGGCCGAACTGGCGCGCCTTAAGGAAGATGAGTCCAGGCTGGGGGTGGTCACCGGAAGAGTGTCGGCGGCGGGCCGCGGCGCGCGCGCGGAGGGCGCGCCCAGGGCCGGCGGGCGAATCAACTGGCGCGCGGTGCTCGAACAGTTGCCCAAACAGTTCAAAGCCTCCGACGTACGCGGCGTTCGCGGGCTCAAGGACAAGCGTCCTTCCGAGATTTTCGCCGCGGTGACGCGCTGGATCGACGCCGGGATGGTCAAGCGCAAGGCGCGCGGCTTGTACGAGCGCGCCAGCTGACACCGGGAACGTACGGGCCGGTGGCGATTGGGGGGTACCCACAAACGGCATCTCGCTGAAGGTTTACTCAGTAGCGGGCCTGTCTGCACTGTACGGTGCTCGTCCGGTTTGGTTTGTCCTTGTGGATGGGCCGCGGCGTATACTGTAAGCGCAGCGGTCCGGCGCCGCAGGCTAGGAATAATTTCGCAGTGGCAATCAACACGGTGCAATGGCGGTCGGGCGGCGTGCGCATGCTCGATCAGCGGCTGCTGCCGGGCCGCGAGGTCTATCGCGTTTACAGGGATTACCGCGCCGTGGCCGGCGCGATTCGTGCGATGGTGATCCGCGGCGCGCCGGCGATCGGCGTGGCCGCCGCGATGGGCGTGGTACTGGGCCTCAAGGGCGCCGCCGGCGAGCGCGCGCGCGCGCGGTTCGCCATCGTGGCGCAAACGCTCAAGGCGGCGCGGCCTACCGCTGTCAACCTGGCCTGGGCCGTCGAGCGGATGGGCCGCGTGCTGGAGCAGCATCTGTCACTGAACGCCCCCGCGCTGTTTGCCCGCCTGCGCGATGAGGCGATCGCCATTTACGAAGAAGACATCGCGGCCAACCGCGCCCTGGGCGCTTTCGGCGCGGCTTTGATCGAGGATAATCCCGCGCAGATCCTTACCCATTGTAACGCCGGCGCTCTTGCCACCGCAGGCTACGGCACCGCGTTGGGTATCGTGCGCGCGGCGCGCGAGGCGGGCAAGCAGGTCAGCGTCATCGCTGACGAGACCCGGCCGTTTCTGCAAGGCGCGCGGCTGACCGCCTGGGAGCTCAAAAAGGACCGCATCCCGGTGACCGTGATCGCCGATAACATGGCGGGCACGGTGCTGGCGCGCGGCGGCGTCAGTTGCGTGATCGTCGGCACCGACCGCGTCGCCGCCAACGGCGACGTCGCCAACAAAATTGGCACCTACCCGCTGGCGGTGATGGCGCATCGCCACGGCGTGCCGCTGTATGTCGCCGCTCCGCTGTCGTCGATCGATCTGCACTGTCCCACCGGCGCCCAGATTCCTATCGAGGAACGCGCGGCCTCCGAAGTCACGCAAATCGCCGGAAAGCGCATCACGCCAGCGGGCGTGCGTGTGTTCAATCCCGCCTTCGACGTCACCCCGGCCGAACTGGTGACGGCGATCGTCACCGAACGCGGCGTCGCCCGCCCGCCCTATCAGCAAAGCCTGGCTGCACTCAAGGTTGGTTGAGCGGCCGCAGCCGCGCGAGGGTGCTTGTCGCAACAACGCCGCCTCTGGCAAACTGACAGTCCGGCGCCGGGGTGGCGAAACGGCAGACGCAGAGGACTCAAAATCCTCCGTGGGTAACCACATGCGGGTTCAAGTCCCGCCCCCGGCACCACCATTCCTCGCCATCGCCTTCGCGCCGATTGAAGGCGGACCACGCATGAAGTTCGGTCTGCGATCCGATAATCGCCCGCGGGAGCGGATGGGGGCTCTGGCTTGTGGTGCAGGAGGGACTGATGGATTTTCTTCTGTATTGGAGCACCGTGGCGCAGGTCGCGTTCGTGCTGGTGGTGTTCGGTGGCGGCAGCGTTTTGGGCCTCTATGTCGTACGGCGACTGGTTCCGCTGGACCGGCTGCAAAAGAACCATGAGATCGCCGGCGTCACCTTTGGCGTGCTGGGTGCCTTTTACGGCCTGGTGCTGGCGTTCGTGATCGTGGCGACCTGGCAGCGTTTCACCGAAGCCAACACCAACGCCCATCGGGAGGCCACGGCGCTGGAGAGTCTTTACAAGCTGGGCGCGGCGTTTTCCGAGCCGATGCGCACGCGGCTTGATGCGGCGGTGCTCGAATACACCCGCCGCGTGGTCGAAGTCGAATGGCCCGAGATGGCCAAAAAGCACTTTCAGGCGGGAAAAGTCGGCGCTCACGAACTGTGGTCGATCGTGCTTTCCTATCACAGCGCCGACGGCCGCGAGCAGATGTTGATTGACAAGTCGATCGACGAACTGAACGAAATCAGCCAGGCACGCAGCCAGCGGCTGCTGTTCTATGACGACGACCTGCCCTCGGTGGTGTGGATGGTAATCTATCTGGGATGTGTGATTACAATCGGGTTCAGCTACTTCTTCGGCGGCGACATCTTCCGCGCGCAGCTCACCATGTGCCTGTTCTTTTCGATCCTGCTCGGGATGACGATTCTGGCGATTCTCGAGTTGGCCCATCCCTACCAGGGCGTGGTCACAATTTCCGACGCGCCGTTTCGCTACGCGCTGGCGCGGATGCGCGAACTGGCAGGCTACAAGATGGCGGGTATAACGCGCTAGTTGAAGTTCATCTGGCAGCCCACCCGAATACTGGGCGTCCAGCTCGCTGGAGATGGTCAGTCGTTTTGGTCCAGGCCCACGCGGACGGACCAGGTGCGTGAATACTGCGACTTCCTGCACGTACTGCTTTTTCACTTGATAGACGTTGGGCAGGCTGGATAACCTTCTGTGCTCACCGTGGCGTAAACTGTGGCGACATCAAGGAGTGCGCCCGATGCTCGCACAGCAGCGCACAGAGAAGATTGGTCAGCCAATGCGACTGGCTATCGATGACGTATAAGGAGCTGAACGTCCATCAGGTGCCCTCACCTTCAACTGCACGACACGAGCACCTTGCTATGGCTGCCACGGTCGGCGACCAGGGTCTCCATCGCGGATTGCATCTGCTCCAGCGTCACGCGCCCGGTGATGAGGGGACGGACGTCGAGCTTGCGGCTTGAGACCAGGTTGACGGCGCGGCGGAAGTCGGTCGCGTTGGCCCAGAAGCTGTGGATCAGGTCGATTTCGTCGCCCACGAAGCGGTTGGGATTGTAGGGTACGTCGCGCCCTTCGTACACCGCCACCACCACCATCCGGCCCGTTTTGCGCACCGCCTTGCCGGCGGCCGCGAAGGCCCGCCCGTTGCCGGCGACCTCAAAAGCGACGTCGGCGCCACGGCCGTCGGTGGCGTCCATGATCTGGCCGTGGATCTCCTCGTTGGGGTCGAGCGCCAAATCAGCACCGTACTGCTCGGCGAGCTTGCGCCGTCCCGCCGCGGGCTCGACCAGCACCACGCGATCGGCGCCGCCCAATTGCGCCAGTTTCATAATCAGCAGCCCCAACGGTCCGCCGCCGAAGACCACCACCCGTTCGCCGACGCTCAGCCGCGAGCGCCGAATCGCGTGGACCGCCACCGAGGCTGGCTCAATCAGCGCCGCCTCATCGGCGGGCGTGCCCGGCGGCACGAGGAACAATTGGCGGGCCGGCACGGTGATATATTCGGCGAAGGAGCCGTTGCGTGCGTCGATGCTGACCACGCGCAGATCGCACAGTGTAAAATCGCCCTGCACGCAGTACTCGCAGCGGCCGCAGCTCGGATAAATCAGTCCCACCGCGCGGTCGCCGGTCTCAAAGCCGCGCGCGTCGGGGCCGACCTCGACGACGCGGGCGGAAAATTCATGCCCCAGCACGGCGGGCAGCTTCATCATCGGCGGTTGGACGGTGAAGATGTGCAAATCGCTGCCGCAAATTCCGGTGTACTCGACCTGCAGCTTAAGGTCGCCGGGATCCATCGGCGGCTCGGGATAGGCGCGGTCGACCTCGATGGCTCCGGGCGATTTCAGCACTGCCGCACGCATTAGTTCACCTCCGCGCGATGGGTCGCATCGCCGGTATCTTACGGCAGTGCGGGTGCGAGGCAAAACGCGCCACGCTACTCGACGATTATTTCGTGCGGGAAAACAAAGGTTGTGGCGCCGTCTTCAAACTGCACGAGGTACATGATGCGGTCGAGGTTGCGCACCTCACGCAGGATTCGTGGCCGTTCGTTAAAGCGGGAATGACCCTCGCGATCGCGAACCGGTTTGAGCAGTCGGCAATATCTCCCCACAACCCCATCCTGCCTGTCTTCTGCCGATGAGTTCACGGATTTGCCTCTCTCCTCGGGCGGTTCTCCATCGATACCCGCCGTTCGTAACACCTTCGCCATACCTGTCAGTTAGACGAGCCGGATACGCGTTAAAATTCATCGCGTTCCAGCACCGCGCCTTGCTGAGGTAAGGCCGGTCAGGTTTCACGAGCATTACGCACCCGTTTTTTCCGGGAGATTTCCACCCACCCTTATTTATAGCATAGTTGGCTGAACAATTCGCATCGGCAGCAGGACGGTTAACCACAATGGCGACCATTTATCCACTGGTGATGGGCGGGCGCGCGATGATCGCGACCGAGCATTATCTGTCGGCGGCGGCCGGGGCGCGCATGTTCGCCCGCGGCGGCAACGCGATCGACGCCGCCGTCGCGGCCACCTTCGTCGAGGGAATTGTCAATCCCCACCTGCACACTATCGGCGGCGAGGCACCGATGCTGGTGCGTCCGGCCGGCGGCGAGCGGGTCTTCGCGATCAACGGCAACATGACTGCGCCCGCGCGCGCCACCATCGAGCATTTCCGCGGCTTGGGGATGAGTCTGATTCCAGCCCAAGGGCTGCTGGCCGCTGGCGTTCCCGCCGCATTCGACGCGCTGCTGACGGCGCTGGAACACTTCGGCACCTTCTCTCTGGCCCAGGTCCTGGAACCGGCGCTGGAGCTGGCCGAGGACGGCTTTCCGGCGCATGCCGGGCTGATCGGCGATCCGATCAAGGCCGCCAACCTCACCGGCACCACCGAGGCGGCGTCGCTGCACGCCAACGCGCGCAACTTCCTTAAGCGATGGCCCACCACGGCAGCAATCTACCTGCCTGGCGGACGCGTGCCGCAGCCCGGCGATCGCATCCGCAATCCCGCCCTGGCGCGCTTCTTCCGCCGCCTGATGGACGCCGAGGCAGGCGCGCGCAACGGCGGCCGCAACACCGGTCTGGACGCCGCGCGCGAGCGTTTCTTGCGCGGCGACATCGCGGCTGAGATCGTCGCCTGGTCAAGGGCCAACGATGGCCTGCTGGCGGCGGAGGACCTGGCACGTTTCAAGACCAAAATCGAAGAGCCGCTTTCGATCGCCTATCATGGTTTTAAAATTTTCAAGTGCCAGCCGTGGTCGCAAGGGCCGGTCTTCCTGCAGCAATTGCGCCTGCTCGAAGGGTTCGATCTGGCCGCGCTCGGACACAACTCCGCTGCCTACATCCATTGCATAATCGAAGCTGCCAAGCTGGCTTTTGCCGACCGCGAGGCTTGGTACGGCGACCCCGACTTCGTCCAGGTCCCGATACGGGAACTACTGTCCACAGAATATGCCGAACTGCGCCGACGCCTGATCGATCCCGATCGCGCCCTGCTCGATCCCGCCCCGCCCGGCGACCCGATCGCGATGCGCGCCGTGACGCAGGCGCCTGCGGAGGCCAGAAGCTGGGGCCGCGGCACGGTTCACGTCGACGCTGCCGACCGCCACGGCAACGCGATCGCAATCACGCCCAGCGGCGGATGGATTCCCAGCTCGCCGGTCATCGACACGCTGGGCTTCCCGCTCGGCACACGCCTGCAAAGTTTCCATCTCGACCCGCGCCATCCCAATGGACTTGCGCCGGGCAAGCGTCCGCGCACCACGCTGACGCCCTCGATGGCGATCGACGCGGCCGGGCGATGTATCGCGTTCGGCACTCCGGGCGGCGACAACCAGGACCAGTGGACGCTGCAGTTTTTCCTCAATCTGGTGCATTTCGGGATGAATCTTCAGGCGGCAATCGAGGCGCCGCGCTTTTCCTCCGCACACATGCCGATCACGTTTTACCCGCACACCGCCAATCCGGGCCTGCTGCGCATCGAGGAGCGTGTTGACCAGGAGGTGCGCGACGAACTCGCCGCGCGCGGGCATCGGCTCGAACTGATGCCCCCGTATCGCGAGGGATTCGTGCTGGCAGTCGCGTATGACCCGGCCGGCGGCGCACTGAGCGGCGGCGCCGACCCGCGCGGTCAGATTTCGATGTTGATGCCCGCGCAGGTCATCGGATGGTAGCGGGAGTCCGCAGCGCGTAAACGTCCACGGCCTTTTTTCGTCATTGCCCCAGGCTGGCGCGCAGCAAGTGCCGCAGCACGGCGTGCGGCTTGGGCGTTGGGCGGCGGACAAGTATCATAGTCAGGCCGGGAGAGAAGCGGTTGCGGATTTTGCTTCGGGATACACTGCCAGTCGCGAAATGGCTGTGGTGGGCGGTGGCGCTTGTTGCCTTCTTCGCTGCCCCATCATGGGCCGCTGCTCCGGCGGCTTCCGCGGCGCCAACTCGCTCCGCGCCCTCGCCCTCCCCCGCTGCTGTGGCGTCGGCCCGAGCCGGCACCGCGGTCGCCGCTCCGACGCCGGTACCGCTGACCGAGCAGCAAAACGTAATTTCCTACCTCGGCAGCACGATCGCCTGGTACCGTCAGTTCAGCGTCGAAACCAACCTGGTGGAAGAACCCTCCGAGGCACTTTATCTCAGCGCCAACCAGGGAATGGCCGACGAGATCGTCAAGCTCGCCTTCGACTATGCCGACGCCGAGGCGGCGCTGATCGCGAAGTTCGGTCAACCCAGCCAGCCCAACGCAAGCGCGCCGCCGGTTGCACAAAGCCGCCTGGCGCAGGCCCAGGCCGACATGGATGGCCTTCAGGCACGGGTCAAGGACCTCAGCGCGCGCCTGCGCGCGGCGCCGCGCCGCCAGCAGGACGCGCTGGCGCGTCAACTGGTGGCGGCACAGGCGGAGCTGGAGCTGGCGCGCGCGCGAGTCGATTTCCTGACCACGATGAGCGAGTTCGAACGCGGCGCTTCCTCCACCTCCCAGAACGGCAATCTCGAGGCGCAAATCGACGAGTTGCGCCGTTCGCTTCAGGCCGAAGCCAAGTCCAAGGTCCGCCAACCCGGTGAAAGACCCGAGCCCGTGGAGCCTCAGGGGCTGGTCGGCCTGGCCGAGCATCTGCTCGATTTGCGCACCAAGTTCGCGACCCTCGATCAGCGCCAGAGCGGTACGGAAACCTTCCTCAAGCTGGTCGCGCGCACCCGCGGCGCGCTGGAACAGGGCCTGGCCTCGGTCGACAGCCGCGCGCAACAGCTCTCGCGCCTGGCGATGGCCAACGACCGCACCAGTCTTGAACAGCGCCGCAAGGACTTCGAACAGCTCATCAGCCGGCGCAAGATGCTGGATGCGGCGCTGCTGCCGCTGACCAAGCAGGAAATGCTGCTGCGGCGCTATGCCGACAACCTGGTGCAATGGCGCGCGCAGGTGCTGCGCCACAGCAAGCAGGTGTTGCAGGCGCTGCTCGTCCATGTGGCCGGATTGCTGCTGGTGGCGGCGCTGATCGCGGCGCTGGCAGTGGTCTGGCGGCGGCTGGTGGTGCGCTACGTTGAGGACGTCAACCGCCGCCGCCAGATCCTCAAGGTCCGCGACGTCACCGTGGTCGTGCTGGCGATCATCGTGCTGCTGTTCAACTTCACCAGCGAGTTGAGCGCGCTGGCCACGGTAGTGGGATTTGCCGCGGCCGGAATCGCAGTGGCGCTGCAGGACGTGATCCTGTCGATCGCCGGCTACTTCCGGCTGAGCGGGCGCTTCGGCATCAAGCACGGCGACCGCGTCGAGTTGCAGGGCGTGCGCGGCCAGGTGGTGGAACTGGGACTGACCAAACTGACGCTGCTCGAATTAAGCGGCGACGGCGTGCAGTCGGGCCCGACCGGGCGCCTGGTCACGATTCCCAATTCCAGCGTGTTCCGCGAAAAGTTCCTCAACCATCCCGGCCACAGCCTGATGATCTGGCGCGAGCTGCGCTTTACGCTGTCGCCCGACTGCGATTTTCGCGTGGTGGAAAAGCAACTGCTCGAAGTGGTCGAGGCGGTCTTCGCCCGCTATCGCGACAGCGCGCGCAGCCAGCTTTTGGAGATCGAGCGCGATCTCAACACGCGCGTGGACTCGGGCCGCCCGCAAAGCCGCGTGCGGCTGGGTCCCGATGGGCTGCAAATCACGCTGCGTTTTCCCGTCGACGTCCGCTCCGAGGCGCAGGTCGTCGACGAGATCTCGCGCCGCCTGCTCGATTTCATCGCCCGCGAGCCGCGCCTGCGTTTCGTGCCCAGCGGCACGCCCAATATCCAGCCCATCGCCGCCCCGGCCGAGGGCGGCGACCATCAGCCCCACGCCGACGCTCAGGAGCAAAACGCGTCTGTCCGTAGTCAGTCGTCGTGAGTTGCAGGAAGTTCATCGCCCTGACGCTGGCCTGCAGCGCGCTGGCCGGATGTCTGTCCGAGTCCAAGCGCCATCTCGACCGCGCCCGCATCCTGTTCGACCGCCGCGACCTCAAGGGCGCGCGGCTGGAACTGACCCAGGCGCTCAAGGCCGACCCCGACCTGCTGGAGGCGCACAAGTTGCTGGCGCGGGTTGACGAGTACCTCGGAGACCAGCAGGATGCGGCTTTGGAGTACGAGGCCGCGGCGCGGCTGGATCCGGGCGACGCGCGGCTGCGCAACAAGGCGCGCTTTTATCGCCGGCAACTGGACCGCAGGGAGCATCCAAGCCCACCGGTTCCGGCGCCGCCGCGCGGCTAGTCGCGCATCGCCCGGCGCCAAACGGCGCGCTTGCGGGGATCGCATCAAGATGGCCACGCAAGGCAGTCCTGCGCGGACCAGCGCGGGCTACATCGCGATCGAAGGCCCAATCGGGGTCGGCAAGACCACCCTGGCGCGCGCACTGGCCCGCGAATTGGGCGCGCGGCTGGTGCTCGAAGACATCAGCGGCAATCCGTTTCTGGCGCGCTTTTACAAGGACCCCGACAGCCACGCGTTTCCCGCCCAACTCTACTTTCTGCTCACCCGCTTCAAGCAGCAGCGCGACCTGGCACAGCAGGAGCTGTTCGCGCAGCGCACCGTGGCCGACTATCTCTTCGCCAAGGACCGCATCTTCGCCGCGCTCAATCTCACGCCCGATGAGATGGCGCTGTACGAGCAGGTCTACAAGCTGGTCAACGCCTCGATGGCGAAGCCCGATCTGGTCATCTACCTGAGCGCGCGGCTGGAAGTGCTGGTGGAGCGGCTGCGGCGGCGCAACTGGGATTTCGAACGCTACATCAGCCTGGAGTACCTGGAGCGGGTGGCCGGTGCCTATCGCGACTTTTTCTTCTATTACGAGGACACGCCGCTGCTGGCGGTGGACACCTCGGAAACCGATTTCGTGGGCGACCCTGCCGATCTGGCTGCGCTGATTGCCGAAATCGAACGCGCCGGCCCCGGCGTGCAGCACTATGTGCCCAAGGTGCGCGACAGCCCGCCCGCGGCAGCACCGCGCCGCTGGTTCATCGGGCGCAAACCCGATCCCAAAGGATGAATGCGCACTTCATGACGATCGGCTTGCGGCCGCTTCGATGTCGCGTGCCAGCCGGATGTCCTTCTCCGTCACGCCGCCTTCGCTGTGCGTGCTGCACACGAAGGTCACGCGCGTGTAGTTGATGTGGATGTCGGGATGATGGTCGGCGGCATCGGCGATCTGCGCCACCCGATCGACCAGCTTGATCCCGTCCATGAACTCCTCAAAGCGATAGAGCTTGCTGATGGCGTTGTCCTTGAATTCCCATCCGGGCAGGGATTGGAGCTCCCGCGCTATCTGTTGCCCATCGAGCCTGGCCATCGCGGCATTCCTCCCTTTGAATTGTGTTGTCCGGCGGCAGACGTTGCCTTACTATCCCACCCGCCGGCGCGTTATGTTAAGGGTTTCAGGCATCACCCCGTTTTTGGCGAGGAGTCCTGATGGGAAAGTATATCAGCGATGAACACAAGAAGTTCATCGGCATCGAATCGGAGCCAGTAACCTATGACGTGGAGCGCGGAGCGATTCGGCTCTTCGCCCAGGCGATCGGCGATCCGAATCCGCTGTTCAACGACGAAAAGCTGGCGCGCAAGACGCGTTTCGGGGGCATGATCGCGCCGCCCACGTTCGTGCGGTCGCTGATGCCGCGCGAGTTGCCCAGGTTCGAAATCCCCGAGCTGCCCAAGCGCCTGCTCGACGGCGGCTCGGAGTGGGAGTTCTTCGAGCCGATTCGTCCCGGCGACCGCATCACGGTCGTCGCCCGCCTGGCCGACTTGCGCGAGACTGAAGGGCGGATGGGCACGATGGTGGTGCGGGTCACCGAGCTGCGCTACACCAATCAGTTCGATGAACTGTGCACCATTCAACGCATGACCCTCATCAACTATTAGAATTGTCGGGAGTTTGCGATGGGCAAGCAGATTTACTTCGAAGATGTCGAGGTCGGCTCCGCGCTGACGCCGCTGGAAAAGAACCCCACCACCCAACAGTTGGTCCGGTATGCCGGCGCTTCAGGCGACTACTACCAGATTCATTACGACAAGGACTTCGCGCTGGCCAACAAGCTGCCCGGCGTGATCCTGCACGGCGCTTTGAAGAACGCTTTTTTGGGCCAGTTGATGACCGACTTTGCCGGCACCGAAGGATGGCTGCGCAAGCTGTCGGTGCAGTATCGCGGAATGGACCTGCCCGGGCACAAGGTAACCTGCAAGGGCGTGGTCAAGGCCAAGCGCGTGGAGGGCAACGACCACATCGTGGAGTGTGACATCTGGCTGGAGAATGACAAGGGCGAGAAGACCACGCCCGGCAGCGCGGTCGTGATCCTGCCCTCGCGCGCCGCCAAGTAGGAGTGGGCGATGGCGCGCGGCGCTCAATTCGGGCCGCGCCGCGTGGCGGCGGAGGATGTGCTCGGGCGGCGCGTGGAGCCCCATTACATCAAGGTTCTCCTGCGCCTGCTCGGCGCTCATGCCCTGGCCGAAAAACTCACGGCGGAAGGCTACCGCAGAACCGCGGCTTCGGTCAGCGACCCTGACCTGCGGCGCATCGCGGAGAAAAACCTGGCCGAAGAGCGCAAGCATGCCGCGCTGATTTACGGTCTGCTGGCGGAACTGGGTGTCAGCGAGCAGAGCGCCGACCGGGCCTCGATCGTGCTGCGCCGCGCGCCGTCATTCCAGGCGCCGCGCTATTTCGCCGAACATGCCCAGGGCGAGCTGGGCCTGCTGATGGGCAGTGTCAGCCTGGACATGACCGGGCTCATCATGATCGGCGTCAACTACCGCGATTCCAGCTACGCCCCGCATGCGCGCGCCGCCGAGCTGATCCTGGAGGAAGAGGCCGACCACGACGAATTCGGCGCCAGCGCGCTGCGCGACGCGGTCGAGCGGCTGGGCGCGGATGCGGTCGGCGCCGCGCTGCGTCAATGGCTGCCGTGGGCGGTCAACTTCTTCGGTCCTCCGGGCAGCGGATTTACTTTCGACTGCATCCGCTACGGGCTGAAGCAAAAGGACAACGACGAGTTGGCCGGGCTTTTTCTGTCGATGCTGGAGCGGCGCCTGAATCTAATCGGTCTTGAGATGCCGCGTCTGAGCCAGACCTATCCGCATACCATCCTTTGAATTGGCCTGGCACCTTGCGGAAAAAGATTTTCACCTGCTCCCGTCACTCTAATCGCTCCCGAAGGGAGAGAAGTTAAGGAAAGCAGCCATCCTTTATCCGGGCGCAACACACGCATGTGAGACAGAGGCCCGGCTCGTCTCTTGCCCAACCCTGTTAGCGCGTCTTCTCCGCGGCTGTCTGATGTGCCGGAACCGCGATGTGCGTGACCGTCGCCGCGGCCGGATAGCGTTGCTCTCCGGTCTGGTCGACGTAAATGGTCGTAACGATTCGCTGCGCGGGCAGGTCGAGCGCCACGCTGAGCGGGACGCGGCGATAGGGCGGCGGCTGGGATGCGTTGCTCAGCGCCTCCTTCAGCACACGGCCTGATTCCGCGGGCGGCGCGGCGCGGTTTGAGAGATGGAGCAGCGCGGCGATGGTGTGGGCGATGTCAACGCTGGAACTGGGCGCCCGATCGACGTAGCCGCGCCGAAAGTCGGGACCGATCGCGGCGCCGAAATTATGCATCTCGTACTCGCCCAACGACCCGTGGCTGCCGTTGCCGGTCGTGAAGGCCGGCCCCGAATCGGCATATGCCACGCCCATCATCGGATGGAGCAGCGGCTGCGAGTGGTTTGGTTCGACGCGCACGCCGCCGGGGCCTAGGGCAAGAGCGGTAGCATGGGGACCGGTAAGCGCCGAATTGTCTTCGCCAGCCAACTCGCGAAAGGAAATGACCAAATCCGCCGACCGCTTGGGGTTGAGCAGTCCGAACCATGCCTGATCGAAGGTGCCGGGAATCTCACCGGCGTAGCCGCGCTCGGCTCGCGCGTTGAGCGCGCGGCTGAAGATTGGGCCGCACCATTCCTGCGCGGCGGCGTAATCGACAATCCGGCGCATCAGGGCGGCGCGCGCCGCGGGCTCAAGCCGGGGCGAGAGGTAGATTGCGTCCGAACCGAAGTTGTGCGCCACGATTACGTCATCGCTGCTCCGCGATTGCTTGAGTCCCTGCGCAATCAGCAGACTGACAAAATCAACGCGCATCTTGACGGTCGCAAAGCCGTGGTCGGACACGACCAAAAGGTCGGTGCGATCGTCAAGATGCAGCCGGGCCAGCGCCGCGCGCAGGCGGCCCAGGTTCGCGTCGCAAATGGCCAATGCGCGGTCGACCGCCGCAGTGCCCAGCCCGGCCGCATGCTCGGTAGCGTCGGGATTGTGCTGCCATAGCACAAGCAGCGCGGAGTGATTGGCCGCAAGCGCCGCAGCCGCCGCAGGCAGCACCTGATCGATAAATGCCTGCGTCAGATGCTCGTCCTGCTCGCCGAAGGGCGGCGTGCGCCCCAGCGCCGCTTTGATACTCGCCAGGCTCAGCCCCAACCCGGCTTGCTCCACGAGCGATTGCGGAAAGACCCGGTCGTCGCTGATGAAGATCTCGCCGGCCGCCGCGTCATGGCCCGGCGCGCCAACCTGATCGTCGAACAGAAAGGTGGGCCCGCTTTTGCCCACGATGCCGACGAAGCCGCCCTCGCGCAGCAGCCGCTGGGCCACGGTTTCGACCGCGACCACATTGCCGTCAAGTGCCACGGGCGCGTCAAGCGCCGCCAGGGTGGCGGAGCTTTCCAGCGACACCGGGCTCCTGCGCACCCGCTCCAACGCGTTGTTGGAGCCCGCATCGGCCCCCAGCAGATGCGCAAAATACATCGTGTTGGCGACGATACCGTTGGCCCCCGGCAAGGCGCCGGTAGCCAGGGCAGCCCCGTTGACCATCGTCAGCGACGGATAGATCGAGTGATGGGCGGAGAAGAAAACGCCCTGATGCGTCATGGCGTACAGATTGGGCGTGCCGCGCGCCGTCACTGCATCCGGACGCAAGCCGTCCCACACCATCAGGATCACCAGCCGTACGCGATTGGCGGAGGCCGCTGCTGCGATCGAGGGCGCCGCTCCAATCAGCCAGGCAAGTACGAGTATCAGCGCCGCCGGCAGCACAACTGCACGGCGCGACAACCGGAGCATCCGCGGGTTCAACAGCAGCATGCTGAGATCATCGTGCCGCGCGCCCATTGGGGCAACACGGTCGCTTGATGTTCATCCCTTGCGCCACGGCGTCGGGCGCTGACCGCTCTGTCGGTAGCGCCGGTAGTCGGCCAGGATCTCGGCATGGTCGAAGGCCAGCGGGGCCGGCAGCGCGTCGAGCGAAAACAGCGCCGCCGACTTGGCGTCGTCGTCGGCACGCGGTGTGCCCTGCGCGCGGCCGAGGTACACCACGCTGATGGTGTGGCCGCGCGGATCGCGGTCGGGGCGCGAATAGACGCCCAGCAGATCGGTCAGCTCCACCTCTAGTCCGGTCTCCTCGCGCATCTCGCGCCGCGCGGCGTCTTCCACGGTCTCACCGACGTCGACAAAACCGCCGGGAATTGCCCATCCCGGCGGGTAATTCTTGCGTTCGACCAGCACGATGCGGCCGTCGATTTCGATAATCACATCGGCCGCGATGGGAGGACAGATTGGACGCGCCATAGACTTAGAGGTTAGCAGCTTGTGCGCCGGCGCACAGCTTGTTGACAAGCGCCGGCGCGGCTGGGAAGTTCCGATCATGAAGGTTGCCCGTCTTTACGACTTCGGCGATATCCGCGTCGAGGACCATCCCACGCCCCAACCCGGCCCCGGCGACATCCTGGTGCGGGCCACCGCGTGCGGCATCTGCTCGGGCGACATCATGCCTTGGTACATCCGGCGCAAGGCACCGCTGGTGCTGGGACATGAGCCGGTGGGAGTGGTCGAAGAAGTCGGAGCGGCGGTGCGCGGATTCCGCCCCGGACAGCGCGTCTTCGTCCATCATCATGCGCCCTGCTTTCAATGCGCTGCCTGCCGGCGCGGCGAGTACGTGCAATGCCCCACCTGGCGCGCCAGCAAGATCGATCCGGGCGGGATGGCCGAATTCTTCCTGGTCTCCAGCGTCAATCAGCGCGACACGCTGGCACTGCCCGACGCCGTCCACGACCTCGACGGCGTGCTGGTCGAACCCTCGGCGTGCGTGCTCAAGTCGCTGCGCCGCTCCGGGATGCGTCCGGGCGAAACGGTGGCGGTGATCGGACTTGGCATCATGGGGATGATTCACGTGGTGCTGGCGCGCCACGCCGGCGCCGCACAGATCATCGGGATCGACCTGTTTGAAAGCCGCGCGCGCCGGGCCCGCGAACTGGGCGCCGACCATGGCCTGGTCGCCGACGACGATGTCGTCGAGCGGGTGCGCGAGGTGACGCACGGCGCGATGGCGGACGTGGTGATCGTCGGGCCGGGTACGGTGCGCGCACTGCACACCGGCCTGGCGCTGGCGGGCAAGGGCGCCACCGTTGTGCAATTTACCGCCACCGCGCCGGAGGAGGAAATGACCATCAAGCCGCACGACCTGTACTTCAACGACACCCGCTTCATCGCCAGCTATTCGTGCGGTCCCGACGACACCCGTCAGGCGCTGAGTCTGATCGAGCGCGGCGTGCTGCGCGCCGCGTCGCTGGTGACGCACAGCTTTCCGTTGGCGCAGGTGTCGGAGGCGTTCTCAACTGCGCAGCGTCAGGAAGCGCTCAAGGTGGTGGTGACCTTTGGCCAATGACGGCGCGCCAGCGCCTCGTCGCAGCGGGCAATCGGGATCGAAAGCAGGCCGGAGCCGCGCCAGCGCCGTGCCGCCGGTGCTGCGCCGTTTTCGCCGCCAGTATCGATGGGAGTACGCGGAGCTTGAGCCGTACAAGATCAGCGCGCACGCCGGCGGCGAATTTGCCGGAGCGTCGCGTCAGGTTCTGATCGGCAAACACGGCGAGCGCCTCGGCTTTCACGTCCGCTACTTCGAGCTGGAATCGGGCGGCTACACGAGCCTCGAGCGCCATCGCCATTGTCACGTCGTAATCGGCGTACGCGGACGCGGCTTGGTGCGCGTGGGCGCCGACAACTATACGCTAAGGCCGATGGACGTAATCTACATCGGACCCGACCAGATCCATCAGTTGCGGGCGGTGGGGCGCTCGCGCTTCGGCTTCTTCTGCATCGTCAACGCACGGCGCGACAAGCCTCGCCCGGTATCGGCTTGAACCTGGCGGTGGTGCGGATGCTTGCGGCGACCCCCTCACGGCCAACAACCGCGGTTGGCAGGCCGATGTCCGCACGTTCCGTGCAACCGGTCATGCGCCTGCCGCCGCGCCATGTTGTTAGGAGGTTTGGTGTATGTTAATCGATAAGGTCTCGGGGCGTGGCGCAGCCTGGTAGCGCACCTGCCTTGGGAGCAGGGGGTCGGCCGTTCAAATCGGCTCGCCCCGATAAAGTTTGCGCCAGTAGCTCAGGTGGACAGAGCAGCGGCCTTCTAAGCCGCGGGTCAGGGGTTCGAGTCCCTTCTGGCGCGCCATTGCCGGGAAGCGGTCCCAACCGGCCGCCGCGCGGTTTTAGATACGGCGGTGAGTGTAGCTCAGCTGGCAGAGCACCGGATTGTGGCTCCGGTGGTCGAGGGTTCAAATCCCTTCACTCACCCCACCCAAGCCGCACCTAGCGATGGCGTCTCCCCCACACGGTGGGCCGTTAGCTCAGTTGGTAGAGCAGCTGACTCTTAATCAGCGGGTCCGGAGTTCGAGTCTCCGACGGCCCACCACATAGACCAGCGCTTGGGATCAGCGCGAATATCTGTTTGAACGACTCCGATTTTTGCTCTTTCTCCCGATTGTCGGAAACAATCAAAGACGTAGGGTTGGCCGGAGTAGGTCGCCATTTGAGCCCTAGCGGAGTAACAAGCGGCGCTGATAGCTGACGCCCACGGCGGCGTTGGAGAACTGATGGACGGTTACCGGACAGCGCACCAAATGACTGGCGAGTGGTGGGCAGCTGCATAAGGTTTTGGAACACCACATCGACCGGCGGCACTGCCGCAAATTGGCCCGCTTGCGGCTGATAGATGCGGCAGCAGGCGGCGCCCGCCGCCTTTGCACCTACTCCTTCCGGCGGCGCGCATCCGGCGCCCCGAGGCTCTCCAGGATCGGACATCGGGCCGTTGGGCGGCGCGCCTCGCACGCGCGGACAAGCCGGCCGAGGACGCGCCGGATGCGCCTTAAGGCGGCGATCTTCGCATCCACGTCCGCAAGCTTGCGCGTCGCCCGCGCGCGAACCTGCTCGCAGGAGCTGCGCTCATCGAGCCGAAGCCCGAGCAGCTCGCGGATCTCTTCGAGCGTGAAGCCGAGCGCCTGGGCGTGCCGGATGAAGCGCAGCCGATCCACCGCGTCCTCGGGGAAGATCCGATAGCCCGCCATCGTGCGCGCCGGGCGCGCGAGCAGCCGCCGCCGCTCGTAGTAGCGGATGGTCTCGCGATTGACGCCAGCGCGTTTCGCCAGCTCGCCGATTGTGAGCCGCGACATAGCTATGATTAGTTCACGGAAGCGGCGTGCCGACACCCGCGGCCCTGAGCGTGGCTTCCTCGGGTCCCGCGCCGGTGCAGCACGCGCCAAGCCTGCCGTCGATGACGACCGCCGGAACCGTGCGAACGCCGAAGCTCCTCGCGTGCGCCGCGACCGCCGGATCGCGCATATCGAGCACCTCGACTTCGCACGAACTGCACGCGATTCGCCTTACCATCGCGACCGTCTCGTCGCACAAAGCGCATCCCGCGCTGAACACCTCGACGCGCCGTTTGCCTGCCATAAGGGACACCTCCTTATGCTCATGAGCCTACACCCTGTACGCGGGTACAAGGTCAAGCGGTCGGCATCAAAGCGAACCGGGGATGGGCAGGTGTCGCCGTAAGATTCGGCCATCCGGGGGCGATTTCGTTCAGAAGCGGGAATTTGCTCGAAGAGAATCCGTCCGCGAGCAACCTGCCGGGTCAGCGTGGCAACGCAGGACGGAAATTTTATGACGATTCACACCTGTAACTTTCCACAACGCGAGCGACAAGGAAGCATGCGGACACGGACAGGGGCCGATCGAATCTTGGCCCGTGTGCCGCACAGGTTTGCGGGGTGGGACTTTTCGAAGTCCCGAGGCTGGAGGAGCTGGCAGCTGACCCTAAAAGAGTAGTGGTGCTCGACATACATACCGCGCTGGTGTTGAGAAAGCAGGCGATCATCGCTCGCCTGCCGTGCTCCCCGGCACGATGCGGCCGCGCGTCGCCAGCGCCTGCGGGATGCTATGCGTGCGCAACCACGCCTCCAGTTGCTTGCGGTCTGCCGCCCTCGCTTCCACTCCACCTGCACTTACGCTCATGGTGCGTCGACGAACAAGACCTATATTTAATTCAGAGACGAGACACTGGCGCTCATTTGGCGGCAACCGGGTCGAACGCTCTTTCCAGTCGCAAATGCTCTTATAAGATGAGATTCATCTGGCCATATTATTTTCCTGATGCAATATTGCGCCGAACAGCCGCCCACGTAAGATCGGACCCGAGAAGCAAAGGCGACCATGAAAGGTGACGCTTCGTTAAAATTCGCGTTCACAAATGCGAATGGCCGAAATCAAGTGGGGCGGTTTCCATTTTGCCCAACCGCATTCACCGGATTTGCCGGTGCCGACTCTTTGACCGCTAACCGGTGCTCCACCCCATCAGGCACCCAAGTCATGGCAAGAAGACATACTCAAAGCGCGTTCGCACCGACCCTCATGTCTCTAGCTTTTGTGGTTCTCTCCGGGTGCTCACCCGTCATGGAGGCCACCAGGCCTACACCCGTGGATACTTCCCAGTTCGCGGTCGGAGAAAGCCGAGTGCAAGTTGTAGAGGCCATCGGCGCGCCGACCGCCAACGTTGAGGACGGCGATCGATCCTGCGACGTTTATAAGCTTTACACTCGCGGTCCCGGCGGGGTGGGCAAAGGCGTCATAGCCGCCGGCGAGGGCGCGGCGGACGTCGTGACCCTCGGTCTGGCAGAGGTTCTGTTCACGCCGCTGGAAGCCGGTACCCGGAACGCCAAGCATACTGTAACCTTCTGTTACGACAAAAACGGTAGGCTCGTGTCATTGAATGACGCCCCACCGGAATGAGCGTAAACACCAACCTGTCGATTCAGCCGCGTAGCGCGCTGCAGTGGTCGGCGCGGACGCTTTAAGCGTCCCGTTCGGCCAGCGCCGGACAGTTTAAGTGTCCCGCCACACCGCCACAATCGGAGCGCCATCATCGAACGGAAACTAATCGGTGGTTCCGACGACTACTAAAAGTCTGTGTGTTAATTGGGGATATGGTGGAGCTGAGCGGGGTCGAACCGCCGACCTCCTGAATGCCATTCGGTTCCCATCGATCGCAGCCCCCAACAAAAACCTAAAATCCCCAATAAAAATCGAAAGATCCGGCGATTCATTTTGGGGCTTGTTGGGCCTTTTCGTGAAGGCTATTCGGACAGTTTTCGGACAATTCTCGCCAGTAAATCGGCCCGAGGACATCGGGTCGCGGGAGTTGTCCTATGGCCGCGAATCCGTATTTCGAAGCGCGTCGCGAATGGGATGAACGATACGCCGATCTCGTTCTCGGCAAGCGCAACTGGCAGATAGCCGCCGGCGGTCTGCTCGCCGTCTCGCTGATTCTCGCGATCGGCATCATCTGGCTCGCCACGCGGAGCCGCTATATCCCGTACGTCGTCGAAGTCGACAAGCTCGGCTACGCGCTTACTGTTCCTCAGCCGCTCACACCGACCTCGATCCCGGACGTAACCGCCCGAATCGAGCGCTACGAAGTCGCCACCTTTATCCGCAACGCGCGCGCCGTCAGCAGCGACACGCAGGTCGAGCAGCAGATGCTCAACTCCCTGCTCGCGCACGCGCGCGGCGCGGCGGACAAGTTCCTCGACGAGTACTACCACGCCGACGGCTTCGCCCATAACCCGTTCAAGCGCGCGCAGAAGGAAACCGTCACCGTCCAGATCGATTCAATCCTGAAACTCTCGGCGCAGAGCTACCAGGTCCGCTGGACGGAAACGAAGCACGATCTGAACGGCGCGGCGCTGGGCGCGCCCGCGCATTGGGAAGCGGTGCTGCAGACGGAGATCGTACCGCCTGATTCCGACGACACGATCGTGAGCAATCCGCTCGGCTTCTACGTGACCCAGATCAGTTGGACCGAGCAGCAGGGCTGAAGGAGAGAAGTGCGATGAACAGAATCAAATCGGCATTTGCTATTGCATTGACCCTCTCGCTGACGGCGTGCGCCGCGCAGCAGCCACCTACCCCACCGCCGCTCAAGATCGTAACCGGAGCTGCCCCGAAGCCAGAGGCTGCGCCACCACCGCAAACCGGCGCGCAGCTTCTGGCCGAGCAGCCGCCCGAGGTGCGGCAGGCGATCGAGGACCATCAGGACAACGGTAAATGGCCCGTCTACAAGACGGCGCAACTGGTGCTCTATCCTTACGGCGGAACGTCTGAACCCGTCGTCGATTGCGCGCCGCTGCGCACCACCGACATCCAGCTTCAGCCGGGCGAGACGATCACCGACGTCGCGATGGGCGACACGGAGCGCTGGATGGCGACGCCGGCGGCCTCGGGCGACCCGCGCAATCCGGTTCCGCATCTCGCCGTCAAGCCGCAACTGCCGGGTATCGAGACCAACCTCACCATCTACACCACCAAGCACATCTACCACCTGATTCTGCGCTCGCGCGGACGCGCGATGCAGGAGGTCGAGTTCTACTACCCGGACGAGTTGCTCGCGGCGATGAAGGAGGCCGACGCCGCGGCGGCCAAAGCAAAGCAGGAAGCTGTCGATCCTCCGGCTGATTCGGACAACGTCGTCAGGGTCGCGAACATCGATCCGGCGCAGCTCAATTTCTCGTACAGCGTCTCCGGCCCGAACGTCCCATGGAAGCCAATTCGAGCCTTCGACGACGGCTCGCACGTTTACATCCAGATGCCGGCCGGAATGAAGACCAGCGAAGCGCCCGCACTGCTGATCGACGCGGGCAGCGGAACCCAGATGGTCAACTACCGGGTCGAGGGCAACTACTACGTCGTCGATCGGCTGTTCAACCAGGCGATTCTGGTTTCCGGTGTCGGGCGCGAGCAGGACCGCGTGACGGTTTCCTACGCGGGTGGGTCGAGGTGAATGCGATGGCGGCGGCAGACGAAATCCGTGAGCGGGAAGAGCAGGAACAGGAGCATCTCGGCGGCGGCCGATTCAACCGCCTGCTGGGCGTGATTGTCGTCGGGGTGGCGATGCTCGGCGGGATCGTGATCGCGCTTGGCGTGCAGTCGTCCGGTACCAGCCAGGATGCGGCGATCAAAAAAGCGATCGACGACGCGGGCAGCGAGGCGCGCGATCGCGGCGAAGTTGCTGACCTTGCTGCGCACGGCGCGGAGCCTCATCCGGCGCCAAGTTTCGCGCCGCCGCCGACGGTGATTTCGACGGTTCAGGCGCCGATTCAACGGGGTGCGCCGAAGCCGCCGAGCCGCTATGCGCAGTGGGCGCAGGACAAGTTCCTGAAGGCGCTCGAAGCGCCGGAGATGGTGGCGGCGTTTCACGGCGGACAGGCGCTCGAAATCGCCAACGCGACGAATCAGTCTGGCGCTGGCTCTGATTCAAATTCCTCGAGCGATCCGACCGTTAAGCTTCACCCGCCCGCCTCGCCATACACGGTGATGGCAGGAAGCGTAATTCCGGCGGTCCTGGTCAGCGGCATCAATTCGGAGCTGCCGGGACCGATTATTGCGCAGGTCGCCGAGAACGTTTTCGACAGCGCGACCGGCAAGTACCTGCTCATCCCGCAGGGCAGCCGGCTGATCGGCGCCTACCGCAACGCCTCCGCTTACGGCCAGGAGCGCGCCCAGATCGCCTGGCAGCGGCTCATCTTCCCCAACACCGCGAGCATGGATCTGCCCGAGATGCCGGGCGCTGATCAGGGCGGCTTCGCGGGCTTCACCGACCAGGTCAATCACCACTATTTCGCGACCTTCGGAACCGCCGCGCTGATGAGCCTGATCAGCGCCGGGCAGATGGTCGGACAGATGGCGGCCTTTGGCGGCGGCGGCCTCTACGGACCTTACGGCTACTACCAGCCCAACCAATGGGCGATGGCGGGCGAGATGGCGGGCTCCGCGGCCTCGGGACAATTCGGTTCCATTGGCCAGCAGATGCTCGGCAACGGCATTAATCGCCCGCCCACGATCGAAATCCGTCCTGGCTACCAGTTCAACGTGATGGTGACCGCGGACCTGGTGCTTCCCGGTCCGTACGGGAAATGACGCCGCAATCAATCCGGCGAAAAGGAGAGATGCGAGATGGGAGTTCTTAAACGCAAGCAGGAACACGAGCCTATCACCTTCAAGCTGCCGGCGGCGCTCAAGCGCGAGATTGAAGCGCTGCGCAGTCGCGCCGAGGGCGCAGGCTTCGATCTCGGCGAAACGATCACGGCGGCGATGTGGCGGCTGTGCAAGCAGATCAAGGCCGAGCTCGAAGGCACGCCCCGTCCGGGCCGCAGGCCTAACGTCCGGGCGAACGGTCAGACGTCGGAGCAGGTGCAGTGAGGTTCGCAGGCATTTTCTCCGCCGCAGCGCGGCGCGCGGAGAGGGCAGTTTTGGAGGAGATGAGGGAGTGGGGAAAAGGCCGGCCGGTCGTAG
>Ga0070737_10002153_pt1 | contig 24621 bp, 15 predicted proteins | sample Coa_R1_10_FD_66438 | JGI IMG/M metagenome (GOLD analysis project Ga0070737, IMG submission 66438) | Surface soil microbial communities from Centralia Pennsylvania, which are recovering from an underground coalmine fire - Coalmine... | ecosystem: Environmental > Terrestrial > Soil > Unclassified... | reverse complement strand
ATGGAAAGTCACGGACATGCCTCGTGCGGTATCCATCAGTCGGCGGCAGCGCGCCACATCGACTTCGCCATCGGCATCCAGCACGCCCAATACCACGCCGACGCAACCCAGCGCCTTGCAGGTTTCGATGTCGCGCTGCATCACCTCGCATTCGGGATCGTCGAAAACGAAGTCGCCCGGACGCGGCCGGATCAGGACATGCAAGGGAATGCGCAGGCGTTCGCGCGCGACGGCGATCATCGCGTGTGACGGCGTGAGCCCGCCGACTTCGAGCGCAGTGCACAGTTCAACGCGCGCCGCGCCGCCTGCTTCGGCCGCACACGCGGAGGCGACCGAATTGGCGGCGACTTCCAACGTTGGCGTCATGTGCCGTACACGCTCTTCGCCGGGATCAGCGCGCTCTGGTTGTGCGCGTCGCATACCGCGTAGGAGAAGCCGTGCTGGATCGCGTAACCGCCGACCTCCCCGTCCTTGTTCATCGCCAGGAATGCAACCTGCGTCTGGCGCGCCGTCGACGGGTGCTTGCGCAGCACGCGCAGCACCGCTTCCTTGCAGGCTTCGCCGGGGGTGCGTCCCTGGCGCATCAGCTCTACGACCAGGAAACTGCCCGCGTTGCGGATCACTTCCTCGCCCATGCCGGTGGAGGTGGCCGCACCCACCTCGCCATCCACGTACAGCCCCGCACCGATGATGGGCGAATCGCCGACGCGCCCGTGCATCTTCCACGCCATGCCGCTGGTGGTGCAGGCGCCGGCGAGTCTGCCGTGCGCGTCCAGCGCGAGGATGCCGATCGTGTCGTGATTGTCCTTGCTGACCGGCACGCCCGCGCCGTAATCGCGCACTTCGCTGTTGATCTCCGGCTTGTAGCGCGAGGTCTTCAACCACTCGTGCCACGCCTTGTCGGCGGCCGGCGTCAGCAGGTCCTGTTTCTTGAATCCCTGTTGCAGCGCGAATTCGAGCGCGCCGGGTCCGACCAGCAGCACGTGCGGCGTGTGTTCCATCACCGCCCGCGCCACCGATACAGCGTGCTCGATGTCCTCGAGGCAGGCGACGCCGCCGCAGTTGGCTTCGGCGTCCATGATGCTGGCGTCGAGCGTGACATGGCCGTCCCGATCGGGATAGCCGCCGAGGCCCACGCTGTGGTTCCGGATGTCGGCTTCCGGTACGCGTGCGCCGGCTTCGACGGCGTCGAGCGAGCGGCCGCCTTTGGACAGGATCGCCCACGCGGCGTGGTTGGCGGCGACCCCGAAATCCCAGGTCGAAGTCACGCGTACGATGCCGGTCTTCGGTGCCTTGCCTGCGGGGGCGGCAGCCGCGCCGGCGACGGGCGACAACGCCGCCGCGGCGGCGCCCAGTGCAGCGGTCTTGAGGAATTGGCGGCGATCGGTCATGGCGTTGCCCTCCTGATCCACGCGCCCGCATTGTGCGGGCGAAGAGCGCCGATCATGCCACGTCCGTGTGTCGGGTGGCATCGCCCGTGTTGCGTATATGGATATATACTCCACCCATGAAACACGGATATCCGACCGCCGCGTGGATCCGGAACCCCGACCGTGGCGACTGACGGGGCCTGCCGCGAGCCGTCCGGCGACGCCGAGGCGGGCGCCGTGCGCACTGCGGATACGGCCTCGCGCGTGCGCGTATCCGGGCTCGGCTTCGGCACCGCGCCGATCGGGAACCTGTATGCGGAGGTGGCCGAGCGCGATGCGCGGATGGCGCTGGATCGCGCGTTGCAACTGGGCGTCCGCTATTTCGACACCGCGCCGTTTTATGGTCACGGGCTGGCCGAACGCCGGCTGGGTGCGGCATTGCACGGCGCGGCGCGCGACACGTTCATGGTGTCGACCAAGGCCGGGCGCCGCATCGAACCCGACCCGGCGCAGCGCGCACCGGTCAACGACGGTTTTGCGGTGCAGGGCAGTCGCGCCGTGTTCGACTACAGCCGCGACGGCGTGCGGCGCTCGTTCGAGGCGAGCCTGCAAAGGCTCGGCCTGGATCGCGTGGACATTCTTTTTTTGCACGACATCGGCCGGCTCACCCACGGCGGGCGGCATCCCGAAGTACTGCGGCAGGCGCTGGACGAAGCGCTGCCCGCGATGGCCGACCTGCGCGCCGCAGGCGTGGCCGGCGCAATCGGCATCGGCGTCAACGAAGTCGAGATCTGCGCCGAGCTGATGCCGCGCTTCGACCTGGATTGCATCATGCTCGCGGGGCGCTACACGCTGTTCGAGCAGTCATCGGCGCTGCCGGTCCTTGACGAGGCGCAACGCCGCGGCGTCCGTGTCGTCGTGGCGGGGCCGTACAACTCCGGGCTGCTCGGCGATCCGCATGGCCCCGGCAAGACCTACAACTACGCACCGGCAAGTGCGGCGACACTGGCGCGCGCAAACGAGATCTACGCCATCTGCGCCGAAGAGGGCGTGGACGTCGGCGCCGCGGCGCTGCAATTCCCGCTGGCGCATCCCGCCGTCTGCGCGGTGGTCGCCGGCCTGCGCAACGTGATGGAAGTCGAGGGCGCGATTTCACGGAGTTGCCAGCGGCTGCCCGCGCGCCTGTGGCCACGGTTGCAAGCTGCAGGGATCATCGCCGCCGGTGCGCGAATACCTGCTGCGGGACAGCGGCCATGAGCGGGCGGCTGGCCGGAAAACGTTGCTTCGTCACCGCCGCGGGCGCGGGCATCGGGCGCGCGACGGCGTTGGCGTTCGCACGCGAGGGCGCGGACGTGCTGGCGACGGACATCGACGCGTCAGCATTGCAGGCGTTGCAGTCCGAATCGGAAGGGATGCGCACGGCGATGCTCGACGTCACCGATCCCGCGCAGATCGCCGCGCTGGTCGAAGCCAATCCGGAAATCGACGTGCTGTTCAACTGCGCGGGCTGGGTGCACGCCGGCACGATCCTCGACACTGACGATGCGGCCTGGCAACGCTCGTTCGCGGTCAACGTGGATTCGATGTTCCGGCTGTGCAGGGCGGTGCTGCCCGGAATGCTGGCGCGCGGGCGCGGCAGCATCGTCAACATGTCGTCGGTCGCGTCCAGCGTGAAAGGCGTGCCGAACCGGTTTGCCTACAGCGCGACCAAGGCGGCGGTGATCGGCTTGACCAAGGCCATCGCCGCCGATTACGTCGCACGCGGCGTGCGCTGCAACGCGATCTGTCCAGGCACGGTGAAAACGCCGTCGCTGGAACAGCGCGTTGCCGCACTGGGTGGCGATCCGGACACCGTCTGGAAAAGCTTCATCGATCGCCAGCCGATGGGCCGACTCGGCGCGCCGGAGGAAATCGCCGAGCTCGCCGTGTACCTGGCCTCCGACGAGTCCGCGTTCACCAACGGCGCGATCCACGTGATCGACGGCGGCTGGAGCGCTTAGGGAAAGCCGATGAAACTCGTACGCTATGGCGACGCTGGCCGCGAAAAGCCGGGCATGCTGGATGGGGAAGGTGCGCTGCGTGACCTTTCGCGTATCGTGGACGACCTCGCCGGCGATGCATTGACGCGATCCGGCATCGACCGCCTGCGCGCGCTCGATGCGTATGCGCTGCCGGTCGTAATGGGCGATCCGCGCCTCGGTGCGCCGGTCGGCCGCGTCGGCAAGCTCATTTGTGTCGGTCTCAACTACGCCGACCACGCGAAGGAGTCGGGCCAACCCATTCCCGAACAGCCCGTGATTTTCATGAAGGCGACCAGCGCGATCGTCGGTGCACATGACGATGTGCTGATCCCGCCGGGTTCGGAAAAGACCGACTGGGAAGTCGAGCTCGGCGTCGTGATCGGCGACGCCGCACGCAACGTGCCGCGCGAACGCGCGCTGAAACACGTGGCGGGGTACCTGATCGTCAACGATGTTTCCGAACGCGCATTCCAGTTCGATCGCGGCGGACAGTGGGTCAAGGGCAAGAGCTGCGACAGCTTCGCGCCGCTCGGGCCGTGGCTGGTGACACGCGACGAGATTCCCGATCCGCAGGATCTGGCGTTGTGGCTCGAGGTGAACGGTCATCGTTATCAGGACGGCGACACGCGCACGATGATCTTCGATGTCGCTGCGCTGGTCAGCGACATCAGCCGCTACATGACGCTGCTGCCGGGCGACGTGATCTCGACCGGCACCCCGCCCGGCGTCGGACTCGGCCAGAAGCCGCCGGTTTACCTGAAACCCGGCGACGTCATGGAACTGGGGATCGACGGTCTGGGCGTGCAGCGCCAGCGTGTGGTGGCGGCGCCCTGATCGTGCGAAGAAGGAACCCTGAGCGCATGGCCAGAATCGTTGCACTGGAAACCGAAGACGTCCGCTTTCCCACCGCGCGCGGCCGCATCGGCTCGGACGCTATGAATCCGGACCCGGATTATTCGGCCGTGTACATCACGCTGCGCACCGATGATCCGACGGTCCCCGAAGGCCACGCGCTGGTGTTCACGATCGGGCGCGGCAACGAAGTGCAGACCGCGGCGGTGCGCACACTGTCGAACCTGGTGGTCGGACGCGACGTCGCGGCGTTGCTGGACGACCTGGGCGGATTCGCGCGCGAGCTGACGGGCGATTCGCCGTTGCGCTGGCTGGGACCGGAAAAAGGCGTGATGCACATGGCGGTCGGCGGCGTCGTCAATGCCGCGTGGGACCTGGCCGCGCGCCACGCCGGACTGCCGCTGTGGCGGTTCATCGCGGGCCTGCCGCCGGAGCGGATCGTCGCGGCGATCGACTTCCGCTATTTGAGCGATGCGCTGACGCCCGACGACGCGCTCGCGATCCTGCGGCGTGCGCAATCGGGCCGCGAGCAGCGGACCGCCGAACTGCTGGAACGTGGCTATCCCGCGTACACCACCTCGCCCGGCTGGCTCGGTTACTCCGACGAGAAACTGGCGGCTCTGGCACGGCAGGCGGTCGCGGACGGATTCCGCACGATCAAGCTCAAGGTCGGAGGCAACATCGCCGATGACATGCGCCGCTTGCGGCTGGCGCGCGCCGCGGTGGGCGAGGACATCGCGATCGCGGTGGACGCCAACCAGCGCTGGGACGTCGGTTCCGCGATCAAATGGATACGCGCGCTCGCACCCTGTCGCCCGGCGTGGGTCGAGGAACCCACCAGCCCGGACGACGTGCTCGGGCACGCCGCGATCCGGGCCGCGGTGGCGCCGGTGCCGATCTCGACCGGCGAGCATACCCACAATCGCGTGATGTTCAAGCAGCTCCTGCAAGCCCGCGCGGTGGACCTGCTGCACATCGATGCGGCGCGCGTGGGCGGCGTCAACGAGAACCTGGCGATCCTGCTGCTGGCCGCGAAATTCGGCGTGCAGGTCTTCCCGCATGCGGGCGGAGTGGGGCTGTGCGAAATGGTGCAGCACCTCGCGATGGCGGATTTCGTCGCGATCAGCGGCAGCATGGAGGACCGTGCGATCGAATACATCGACCACCTGCACGAGCACTTCGCCGATCCGGTCCGCATCCGCAACGGGCGCTATCTCGCGCCGACGGAGCCCGGTTTCTCGACCGAGATGCGCGAAGCGTCCTTGCGCGAACACGCATTTCCCGATGGACCCGCATGGCGACACGAGCCGCGTCAGATTTTGTCGCGTTGAGCGGCACTTTCGGCGAGCGAAAACATCCGCGTCATCGGCACCCATTTTTCGCCGGGCTCGGCAAACGGCAGCCGTTGCTGGAACTTCGACATCAAGGCCTCCCACGCCTGCACGCGCGGATCGGCCGCATCGGCTGCAGCCTTGGCGGCGGGCGAGAAGTCGTCCGGCACGTCCATCACCATCACCAGCCGGTTGCCTGCGCGGAAGATTTCGAGGTCACGGATGCCGGACGCGCGAATCGACGCCACGATTTCCGGCCAGATGTTTTCGGGGCGGTGCCAGTGCTCGTATTCGGCGATCAGCGCGGGGTCGTCCTTGAGGTCGAGTGCGTAGTAAAGCTGCATGGACGGATCAGGCCTGCTGTGATCAGGCACGTTGCGATTGGACGCGTTGCAGTGCAAACAGCAACACGGCCACGAAACAGCCCAGCGGCACCAGTTCGGCGCGCGCGATGCCGGCGGCGTCGGAAACCGCACCCATCAGGGCGGTCAGCACCGCGCCGCCGATGATCGCCATCACGAGGAACGATGCGCCGAGCTTCCGCTCGCTGTCGCTGAAACCGTCCACACCCAGCGCGAAAATCGTCGGATACATCACCGACATGAAGAAACTCACGATCACCATTGCGACCAGGCCGGCCATGCCGGGCAACGTGACCCCGATTGCGCACAGCACCACGTTGATCGCGGCGAACAGCGCCAGCAGCTTGCGCGGCGCGATGAAACGCATCAGCGCGGTGCCGGCGAAGCGGCCAAGCGTGAACAGCACCAGCGAGGCGGTGAGGTAATCGGCGGCGCGGCGTTCGGGCGTGCCGGGGATGGTTCCCTGGCAGTAACGGATCAGGTAACTCCACACGCCGACCTGCGCCCCGACGTAGAAGAATTGCGCGGCCACGGCCGACAGGAAATGGCGGTTCCGCAGCAGGCGTCCGACATGCCCCGTCCCGCCCGCGTGGTGCTCGACCGGTTGATGGACATGCTCTCCGCGCGCCGGAAACCGCACCGCAGCGATCAGCAGCGCGAACACGATCACCACACCCGCGATCACGAGGTACGGCGTCTGCACGGTCAGCGATTGGCTGACGAAGTACGCGTGCCGCGCCGCCGGGGTCATCGCGGCGAGCTGCTGCGGCGTGTGCTCGACACCGTTGAAGATGAATTCACGGCCGATCACGACGCCCGCGATCGAGCCCAGCGGATTGAACGACTGCGCGAAGTTCAGCCGCCGCGCGCCGCCCTCGGGCGGCCCCAGCACGGTGACCAGCGGGTTCGCGGACGTTTCGAGGAACGACAGTCCGCTCGCGATCACGAACAACCCGCACAGGAAGATCGCATACGTATGGGTCGCGGCAGCGGGATAGAAGATCAGCGCGCCCGCCGCGTACAGCCCCAATCCGATCAGGATCGCGCTCTTGAAGCCGAAGCGGCGCATCCAGATGCCGGCGGGGAGCGCCAGCAGGAAGTACCCGAGGTAGAACGCGCTCTGCACCAGTCCGGCCTGGAAATTGTCGAGCTGGAACGCGTTCTGGAACTGCTTGATCAGGATGTCGTTGAGGTTGTTGGCGATGCCCCACAGGAAGAACAGGCCGACGATCAGCGCGAATGCCAGCCATGAGACGCGCGCGGGCGAAGGTGCCTCGACGTTGAAAGATGTGGCGGCGCCGTCGGCGTGCTGCATGGCTGACTCCTGCTGGCGATCCGACCTCCCGCGCAAAGGCTTGCCCTGCCGGGACTCCCGCCCGATACTAGCTTGTGATTCTTTCAGTTGTAAATATAAAATCAAGCTTCGCCCATGCAAGCCCGGGCGGCGCGCCGGCAACCAGACCGACCGGGGGAAACGCATGAGCACGAAACCCGCCAAGTATCGCGCACCTGCCCTCGACAAGGGCCTCGACATTCTCGAGCTGCTGTCGCGCGCACATGCGCCGCTCACGATGACCGGCGTGGCCGCGGCGATCGGTTATTCGAAGGGCGAGATTTTCCGCATGCTGCAGGTGCTGGAGGAGCGCGGCTACATTGCGCGCGCGAACGACGCGGGCTACGTGCTGACCAATCGCCTGTTCCTGCTCGGGATGGAACGGCCGCCGGTGAAATCGCTGGTCGAGGCCGCGCTGCCGGTGATGCACCGGCTGGCGCGGGAAACCCTGCAGCCCTGTCATCTCGCGGTGGCGTCGGGCGACCAGATGGTGGTGATCGCGCGCATCGAGCCGCCCGATGACCTTGGTTTCGTGGTGCGGGTCGGGCATCGGCTGCCGCTGTCGCGCTCGACCTCCGGCGCCGTCCTGTTTGCTTTCCAGACCGACGAGGTGCGCGCCGACTGGCTCGCGCGGATGGACGCAGCCGGCACGCTCCAGCGCCGCAAGCGGTTCATTGCCGATGCCGATGCCATTCGCACGCAGGGTTATGCGATGCTGCCCAGCGGCGACGTGGATGCGGTGACCGATCTTTCCGCGCCGATCCTGCGCCGCGGTTCCGCCGCCGGCGCGCTGACGATTCCCTATGTCGAACGCCGGCCCGTCAAGGTTTCCATGAAGGCGGCCCTGGAACACCTGCGCGCCGCGGTCGATGCCATTTCGCAGGAACTGACGGCGTGAGCGCGATGATGAAGCGTTGGCTGATGATGCTGTGCTGTGCGTGCGCGGGTCTTGCCGCCCCGGCCCTGTTCGCCGCGAGCAGCGGGCCACCTCAGCCGTCCGCATCGACATACGCCCAGCGCATGCAATGGTTCGCCGATGCCAAGTTCGGCATCTTCATCCACTGGGGCATCTACTCGGTGGACGGCATCACCGAATCGTGGTCATTCTTCGACGGCGATATTCCCTACGCCGATTACATGAAGCAGTTGAAGGGCTTCACCGCGAGCCGTTACGACCCGCAGGCGTGGGCGGATTTGATCAAGGCCAGTGGCGCGAAGTACGCGGTCCTGACCTCGAAGCATCATGACGGCGTCGCGTTGTGGCCGACGAAACGGGGCTTGAACGTGGTGAAGGACACGCCCGCGCGCCGTGATCTGGTCGGGCCGTTCGTCAAGGCGCTGCGCAAGGACGATCTCAAGGTCGGGCTGTATTTCTCGGTGATCGACTGGTCATCGCCGCTGTATCCGGCTTTCACGCACGACCAGACGCGCTATCAGATCAAGGACGATCCCGGGCGCTGGAACCGTTTCGTCACGTATTACCAGGATCAGGTCCACGACCTGACGAATCGCTACCACCCCGACCTGTACTGGTTCGATGGCGACTGGGAACACACTGCCGAGCAATGGCACAGCAAACAGTTGCGCGACTGGATCATGACGCACAACCCCGACGCGATCATCAACTCGCGCCTCGCGGGTTGGGGCGATTACGGCACGCCCGAGCAGGGCGTTCCCATCGCGCGGCCGCCGTACAAGTACTGGGAACTCTGCCTGACCATGAACAACTCATGGGGCTGGCAACCCCACGACCACCATTTCAAGTCGACCGATCAGCTCATCCGCATCCTCGCCGACACCGCGAGCATGGGCGGCAACCTGCTGCTCGACATCGGTCCGCGCGCCGACGGCACGATCCCGAAGATCGAAGCCGACACCTTGCGGCAGATCGGCCAGTGGCTGGGCAAGAATGGCGAAGCGATCTATGGCACGGTGGCCGGCATCCCGAAGGATTACTACGCGGGCGCCAGCACCTTGTCGCCGGACCACAAGACGCTGTACCTGTTCATCGATGGCGATCCCCAGGGCCCGGTCTTGGTCAAGGGCCTGACCAACCGCGTGGTGCGCGCCTGGGTGGTCGGCAACGGCACCATCCTGAGTCCGCAGCGCGTCGGCGCCACGCTGGGCAATGCGCCGGCGCCGCTCTATGTCGACGTGCCCGAAGACACGCTCGATCCGCAGCACGTCACCGCGATCGGGCTGGCGCTGGACGGTCCGATCAAGCTCTACCGCGACACATCCAAACCGACGCAACTGAACCCGGACGAGCCGACCATGCGGGCGATCCAGTGAAGCGGGAATGCACCATCCGATGAAACCGGGACGCACAAAACGCCCCCACCCTGACCCTCCCCCTCCGGGGGAGGGAGAAAGTTCGCGTGCACGCGCTTTCGTGTTCGCAGGGAGCGGTTTGAAATGGTGACCCGACGCGAGTTGTTGCAGGGCGCCTCCGCGCTGGCGTTGCTGGGCGGGGTCGGTGTTCGCGTCACGCCGGCTGCCCCCGCTAAACCGGCAGCGACGGCGAACGCCTATGTTCCGGTCACCGATCCCCTGGTGGCGAAGAAACTCGCGCAGTGGTCCGACTGGAAATTCGGGCTGATCCTGCACTGGGGCACCTACAGCCAGCTCGGCATCGTCGAATCGTGGTCGATCTGTTCCGAGGACGAACCCTGGTGCAAGCGTCCGAAGGGCGTCGGCTATGTCGAATGGAAGCGGCGTTACGAGCAGTTGCCGAAGACGTTCAACCCGGTGCAGTTCGATCCCGATGCGTGGGCGGACGCGGCGCACGAAGCGGGCATGCGCTACGTGGTGTTCACCACCAAGCACCATGACGGCTTCTGCATGTTCGAACGGCCACCACCGATTACCGCATCACCGCGCCGGACGTGCCCTACCACTCGAATCCGCGCGCGAACATCGCAAAGGCGGTGTTCGACGCGTTCCGCGCGCGCGACTTCGGCATCGGCGCGTATTTCTCCAAGGCCGACTGGCACACCCCCGATTACTGGTCGCCGGAATGGGCGACGCCGACCCGCAACAACAACTACGACACCCGCAAGTATCCGGAAACCTGGAAACGCTTCGTCGAGTTCACTCTGAAGCAGGTCGAGGAAATCACCTCGCAGTACGGCCGCATCGACCTGATGTGGCTGGACGCGGGGTGGGTCGACGGCGCCAAAACCCATCCCGACGCCAAGGCGTACGGCATGGAAGTGCCGTGGGCGCAGGACATCGACATGTCGCGGCTCGCAGCGATCGCGCGCCGCAACCAGCCCGGCATCATCCTGGTAAACCGGGACGAAGGCGGTCCATACGAGAACTATCGAACGCCCGAACAAACCGTGCCGAAGCACCTGCTGCCGTACCCGTGGGAAACCTGCATGACCATGGGCACGTCGTGGTCGTGGAAGCCCGACGACGACTACAAGTCGCCGCGTGAACTGGTGCACACGCTGGTCGGCATCGTTGCCAAGGGCGGCAATCTGTTGCTGGGCATCGGGCCCGAAGGCAACGGCACGTTGCCGGCCGTTGCGCTGGAGCGGCTGCGCGCGATCGGCGCGTGGATGCAGGTAAACGGTTCGGCCATCCACGCGAGCAAACCCATCGCGCCTTATGCGGAAGGCAAGCTGCGCTTCACGAAATCGAACGACGGCGCCGTCAACGCGATCTGGCTGGCCGGTGAGGGTGAGCGTCCTCCGGAGAGCATCGCCTTGAATGGCTTGCAGCCCGCGCCGGGCGCGCGGCTGCAGGTGTTGGGAACACACGCGCCTCTGGAGTGGACGGCGCAAAGGACCGGCACCATCGTGCACCTGCCCGACAGCGTGCGCGATCGACTCACTGGCGCGCTGGCCTGGACCTTGCGCGTTCCGGCCTTGCGCACCTGATTTCTCCTCCTCACCCTGAAATACAACCCCCTCACCCGCCAAGCGCTGCGCGCCTGTCTCCCTCTCCCCCGTGGGGAGAGGGGTGGGGTGAGGGGGGCGGCGGTTGCTCTGCCGTCATTTCGCGAGCCAAAAACTGCTACGCCACAGCGGATAGCCACTACCGGTTCGCGCCGGGGCTTCCCATCTCGTCCGGGAGGATTTACCATGCCCGCGCAGGAGTTTCATGGGTGCATCGCTGAATCAAAATTGAACCAAGGGTTGCCGCCGCCTCAGGGAGGGTCGTCAATGCATCACCTTACGTTCCGCCGCAACACGCTCGCGCTGGCCTTGTCGGCGGCATTGTTGTTGCCGCTCGCAGCAGTCGCGCAGTCCACCACGACTGACGCCAACGGCCAGGCGACGCAGCAGCAGCAGCCTGCGAATCCGCCTCCGTCCAGCGCGCAGCCCCAGACCTTGCAGAAGGTCACGGTGCTTGGGTCGCTGATACCGCGTGCGGAAATCGAAGGGTCGCAGCCAGTCCAGATCGTTACGGGCGCGCAGATCAAGGCGCAGGGGTACACCACGCTCTTCCAATTCATGGAGTCACTGCCGCAGACGTCCGGCAATTCGGACTTCTATAACCGTCCTTCGACTTGGGGAAATACCGCCGTCAACGCACGCACGGTCGATTTGCGTGGTCTCGGGCCTCAGTTCACCTTGCTCATGATTGACGGCCATCCCGTGGTGAACTATCCGCAGCCGGAGAACGCGTCGTTCGGCCATTTCGACCTCCAGAATGTCAACAACATTCCGCTGGGCATGATCGATCGTATCGAGATCCTTCCGACGGGCGCCTCGGCGATCTATGGCTCCCAAGCCATGGCAGGTGTGGTCAACATCATCCTGAAGAAGCAGTACCAAGGCGACGATTTGCAACTGCAGGCTGGCGGCGACACCCGCGGCGGCCAGAACTACGGCGACTTCATGTGGACGGGTGGCCGGTCCGGCAACAACTGGCACATTGTGTACAACTACGAGCACACAAACCGTTCGCCGCTGTGGGGCATGGACCGTCCCAATTTCGATGCGGTGAACGATGCTGGTTACGGAACATGGAACCCGAGCGACCGCATGTTTGGCTATCAATACAATCAAGCCGGTGGCTACGGGATTTTCATGACCGGTGCCAACGGGAATTTCATCACGCCGCCAGCAGGGTCATGCGAGGCGTTTCCAAGTTTCGTGCGCGCAGAGGCCAAAACGGTAGGCACCAGCGGCGACCAAGTCACCGGCCCGGTGACCGACCAGGGCACTTATTGCGCGCAACCGCATGTGTTCCAGGACTGGACACTAGAGCCCGGCATTCGCAACGACAACTTCTACGTCGCGGGCCAGTACGACATCAATCCCACCCTAAGCGTGTACGGATCGATGGCGCTGTACCTCAACCATGGTTGGACCAACACGCAGTTGCCCGAATTTGCGTCAGGAGTTTTCTACGACGCAGGGACTGGCCAAGTCGTCAATGATTACTACAGGCAGCTCACCGTGTCCGAACTGGGCGCCATGGGCAACACGTACGATAACGAAAAATACTGGGACATTCGTGCTGGCGTAAAAGGTGCGATCTTCGACGACCGGTTCAACTGGGACCTTGAATTCGGCAGTCAGAAATACCTGGTGCACGAAAACTACACGGCCTACAACGACACGGCCATGCAGAACTTTTTCCTGGGACCGCAGCTCGGCACCACGACCGTTACCGGCGCCAATGCCGCAGTGTGTCCAAACAACGAGACGAGTTGTCAGATTCCGGTGTACAACCCGAACCAGCAAACCCTCTGGTACCCGATCACGCCGACTCAGTACGCCATCTTCAGCGCAGCGGGCCAGGACAATTCGGCGTCGGTACTGGACAATGCCTCGTTGAATGTCAACGGCGACCTGTTCAACGTTCCTTGGAACGGCAAACCAATCGGATGGGCGGCCGTGCTCGACGCCGATCATGAGAGTTTCGAGCTCAATCCGGATCCTCGCCTGACCACGGTCCCCAATTTTTACAATCCTTTTTTCGACAACAACAAAGGTGGTGGCACCCGCCAGCACTATGACCTCGGCACCGAGTTCCGTGTGCCTGTCTTCGATACCCTGACTTGGGACATCGCCGGCCGCATCGACAAGTACCACGATGCCAGCGTCGCCGACATCGCCCGCACCTGGAAGACGGGAATCGAATGGCGGCCCGTGAACGGATTGCTGCTGCGCGGCAGCTACGGAACCAATTTCAGGGCGCCCGGCTTGGACGACATTTATTTGGCGGACACCGTGTCGACCGTTGGTGACTACGCCGATGATCTGAAGTGCATCCAGCAACACATCACCGTGTGTCCTGATACTCAGCATCCGCCGAGTGAGTATTTCCCGGATTACGGCGGCGGCAACAAGCAACTCCTCCCTATGACAGGGCACACTTGGACCTACGGATTCGTTTGGAGCATTCCGCACGTGCAGGGCTTGTCGGTGTCGGCCGACTATTGGCACCTGACGATCGACAACGAAATCGAGTGGATCGGCATAGACACGGAACTCACCGACGAGGCGGGCTGCCTGACGGGCTTGCAAGTTTCAGGTGCGCCTTATACCGCCCATGCGCTTGGCTCGCCGTACTGTCAGGAAGCCATTGCCAACGTCACGCGCGACGCCAATGGCAACATCATCGGGGTGCATACCGGCCCGATCAACGAGTCCTATCAGTCCGTCAGCGGTGTCGATGCCGAAGTGGATTACGCGTGGCAGACGGAAAATTTGGGTGACTTCAAGTTCCAGCTCAATTACACGAACAATCTGGATTGGTACTCGCGTACCCTCGCGACCGATCCACTGATCAATACCCGCAACCAACATGTGGAAACCCGGATGACCGCGTCACTGGCGTGGGACAGAGGACCGTGGAATGCAACCTTATACGGCCTGCGGTGGGGTGGCGTAGAGGCGCCCAATTACAACGGTTGCGAGACCTTGGCCAACGGGATCCAGCCGGGAGCGGGTGATCCCGAGTGCGTGATCTACAAGGGCAACGTGAAGCCGTGGGTGATCTTCAGCGGGTCTGTCGGATACCAATTCGACAAGCGGGTCAAGATGACCCTGAATGTCACCAACATCTTCGACAAGGTAGGCACCATCGAGCCGTACGCAGGTGGATTCGAGTACATCTCCACCGGACAAGGCCAGGACTACACCGGCCGCCAGGTGTTCCTGACCATCAACTACAAGCTTGATTGACAGGCTTGACTGAGGCTCTCCAGCGAGAACTTGCCCCGGCTTTTGCCGGGGCTCTTCTCGCCGGGTGTTTGCCATCGCGAGGCTTGTCGCCGCGCGAGAGTCGCGCAAGCAGGGACAGACGGTCCTCCGCAGCAGGAGCGTGGGCGCGGTCGTGGTCCGATGCAAATTGATTCACACGTCCATTTCTGGCAACTCGGCCGTCACGATTGTGCGTGGCCGCCGCCGGAACTCGGATCGATCCATCGCGACTTCCTGCCCGATGACTGGTGGCATGCGGCGCAAGCCTCGGGGATGAATGCTGCGATCGTGGTGCAGTCGCAGCCCAGCGAACGCGATACGGCATGGTTGCTGGACCTCGCCGCCGGTGATGCGCGGATCGCCGGCGTCGTGGGTTGGTCGGATCTGGCGGCACGCGACGCGCCCGAACGCGTCACCGCGCTGGCCGCCCAGCCGAAACTTCGCGGCCTGCGGCCGATGTTGCAGGACCTGCTGGACGACGACTGGGTCCTGCAGCCCACACTCGCTCCCGCGATCGAGTCGATGGTCGCACACGCGCTGTGTTTCGACGCATTGGTGTATCCGCGCCATCTCCCGTACCTGTTGCGATTCGCGGAACGGCATCCCGACCTGAAAATCATCATCGACCACGCCGCAAAACCGGACATCGCACGCGGGACATTGGGATCATGGCGGCGGGATATCGCGGCGATGGCCGGCCTGCCGCACGTGTTCTGCAAGCTTTCCGGATTGCTGACCGAAGCGGGTGACGACTGGCACGCGCGGGATGTCGCGCCGTTCGTCGATCATCTGATGGCGACGTTCGGTCCGTGGCGGCTGTTGTGGGGGAGCGACTGGCCGGTAGTGAATCTTGCGGCGGACTATGCGCACTGGTTCGCGCTGGCCGACGAACTCACGCATCTCCATCGCGCCGAACGCGTGGCGCTGTTTGGCGCCAACGCTGCGCGGGTTTACGGGATAGAGGACTATTGATGTGGCCGATCAACATCACGAGCTTGAAGTGCGCCTCGCTCGTCCTTTTCCGTTCGTCCTGAGCGTAGGCCGGAGGCCGAAGTCGAAGGACGCGCTTCGACTCCGCTGCGCTACGCTCAGCGCGAACGTTGTACGCGGCGGTCGTATTGCTTTTGTTCCGAGGCAATAAGGGGGAGAACCATGCAACGCGCACTGGTCGTCCGGCTATCCATCGGCATGTTGTTCTGCCTCGTCGGGCTGTCGTTCACTGCCCCGGCGCATGCGCAACTCGATCTCGTTCCCGAGCCGCAGCACGTGACCCGCGGCCAAGGCGTCTTCGAACTGGAAAGCGGCGACCGCATCACGGCGCCCGGCGACGCGCGCGCCCAGTGGATCGCCGGTTTCCTGCGCGACAGGATCGAGCAGCAGACCGGCGTGGCTTTGCAGGTGGTGGCCGCACCCGATTACGGCAAGGTCGTTTTGCGCATCGATCCCTCCGTCCACGGCGATGAGGCTTACCGGCTGGATGTCACACCCCGACGGGTAACGATCGCAGCGGCCGACGACCGTGGGCTGTTCTGGGGCGTGCAGACCCTGCGCCAGTTGTTGCCGTTGCAGCATGAAGTACCGCCGACGATTCCCGCGGTGAGCATCGAGGATGCGCCGCGCTATTCGTGGCGCGGCGTGATGCTGGACGTTTCGCGGCATTTCTATCCGGTCGCGTTCGTCAAGCAGCAGATCGCGCTTGCTTCGTACTACAAGTTCAATGTCTTCCACTGGCACCTCACGGACGATCAGGGTTGGCGCATCCAGATCAAGCGCTACCCGAAGTTGACGAGCGTGGGCGCGTGGCGCACCGAAGCGGATGGCAGCCGTTACGGCGGCTTCTACACGCAAAAGGAAATTCGCGAGGTGGTCGATTACGCGCGCGAGCGCAACGTGATGGTGGTGCCGGAGATCGAGATGCCGGGACACACCAGCGCCGCCATCGCCGCGTATCCCGAGCTGTCCTGCAGCGGCAAGCCGATCACCGTGCCGACCACCTGGGGCGTTTTCCGCGACGTGGATTGCGTCGGCAAGGACAGCACTTTCAGGTTCCTGGATAACGTGCTGGACGAAGTGGTGAAGCTGTTCCCTTCGCCCTATGTCCACATCGGCGGCGACGAAGTGCCGGAAGGCGTGTGGGCCGACTGCACGTCTTGCCAGCAGCTCGCGAAGGCGAAGGGGCTGCAGGGCGAAGCCGGCCTGCACAGTTATTTCGTCAACCGGATCGGCGCGTATCTTGCGGGCAAGGGCAAGACCCTGGTCGGCTGGGACGAAATTCTCGAAGGCGGCCAGCTCAGCCCGCGCGCGATCGTCGAAGTGTGGCGGGGACCGGAAGGGGCAAAGCAGGCGCTGGCCAACGGCAACCGGATCATCCTCGCCGGACCGTTCTACCTCGACACGCCCATCGACCGGATGACTCTCGAGGACCTTTACCGCACCGATCCGTTTGACGATCCGCTGTTTGCGAAATACCCGAAGCAGGTCCTGGGCGGGGAAGCGCCGCTGTGGAGCGAGCGCGCCACGCCCTTGAACGGCGACGCGCGCCTGTACCCGCGGCTGATGGCGATTTCGGAGCACCTCTGGAATCCGGCCGCGCACGACTGGCACAGTTTCCTGCTGCGCGCGCGGGCGCAGGAGGCGTGGCTGGCGTCGCAACGCGTTGCTTACGGCCCCGAGGACGAGGACATCGTCGATTACCGGTTCATCTTCAATCCGACCTACAAGCGCTGGCGGATCCGCGCCGCGCGCGGCTTCGACGACCTGCTCTTGCACTACACGCTCGACGGCAGCGAGCCGACTGCGGCATCGCCGTCGTTCGGGGACGTGCTCGATCTCTACAAGCCAGCCACGGTCACCGTCGCGCCGTTCCGCGGCGACGTGCAATACCAGGCGAGCCGGACCTTCCGGATCGTGCAGAACCTCGCGCTTGGCGATCCTGTCACGTTTGCGGCGCCCCCCGCCGCACGTTATTCGGCCAGCCTCACTGATGGCATTCTGGGCGACATTTATCTTGCGGATGGGGGATGGGCAGGCTGGCAGGGTGTGGACATGGATACGACGATCGACCTGGGCCAGCCGACGGTCCTGCACTCGATCGATGCGCGTTTCCTGCAGAACATGCAGGCGTGGGTGCTGTTGCCGCGCAGCGTGACCTTCGAGGCCTCGAACGACGGCAAGAACTGGACATCCTTGCAGACGGTTCCCTTGACCGTGGATCCGGGCAACATGCGCCCGTTCATCCGTGATGTCACGTTCTCGGCTTCGAGTCCCGTGACGGCGCGTTACGTGCGGGTGGTGGCCGCGCGTTACGGGCAACCCGTCAACGGCATCCAGACATGGATCTTCTCGGACGAGATCATCCTGAAATGAACGTGCCCCAAAATCCCTCTCCCTTCGGGAGAGGGTGGCGCGAAGCGCCGGGTGAGGGTCCGGGATTGCGCCATGCGCGACACTTCGCGAGGTTCGTACCCTCACCCCTACCCCTCTCCCGGAGGGAGAGGGGTTCCAGAGCTTGGCGGGAAGTACGGGCGTGGCTGCTTTTTGCGCTGGCGTGCATTCTGTTGCTGCCGTCGATGGCAAGCGCGCTCACAACGCAATCGCTGGACAACGGCTGGCAGTTCCGCCTCGCGCCCGGCGACCCGCAAGCGCAGGAACATCCGCGCGCGGCGCAGTGGATGCCGGCGACGGTGCCGGGCACGGCGCAGACCGACCTGATGGCATTGAAGCTGGTTCCGGATCCGTACTGGCGCACCAACGAGGCGAAGATCCAGTGGGTCGGGTTGTCCAACTGGCAGTACCGCACGCGTTTCGACGTCGATGCCTCCACCATGGGGCGAGCGCACGTCGACCTCGTGTTCGATGGCATCGACACCTTTGCCGACGTGTACCTCAACGGCCACAAGATTCTTTCCGCCGACAACATGTTCCGGCGCTGGCGGGTGCCGGTGAAGCCGTGGCTGCATGCAGGCGCCAATACGCTGGAAGTCGTCCTGTATTCGCCGATCGAACGCCTGTTGCCGTGGCTGCTGAAACAACCGTACGCGTTGCCGGGCGAATTCGATTCGGTGTTCGGCGACGAGCCCAAGGGCAAGCAGACGGCCAATTACGTGCGCAAGGCCGCGTACCAATACGGCTGGGACTGGGGTCCGCGCGTGGTCACCGAGGGCATCTGGCAGGACGTGAAGCTGGAAAGCTGGGATGCATTGCGCCTGGCGGACTTTTCCATCGCGCAACCGCAGGTGACCGCCGACGTGGCGCAACTGCAGGCCCAACTGGATCTGGAGGCGGACCGCGCCGGGAAAGCCGAAATCACCCTGCGCTGGCGTGCGCCCGACGGTACGACGCACTCGCTTGCGCAAACCGAAACGTTGCGCGCGGGTGCCAATCACATTGGCATTCCTTTCAGGATCGAGCACCCCCAACGCTGGTGGCCGGCAGGTTACGGCAAGCCGAACCTGTACGAGTTCCACGTCGATGTCGGCGTCGATGGCAAACCGCTCGCGAGCGCGGACCGGGAAACCGGCCTGCGCAGCGTCGAGCTGCGCCGCCGCAAGGACCAGTGGGGCAAGGGCTTCGAATTCGTCGTCAACGGCGTGCCGATTTTTGCCAAAGGCGCGAATTTCATCCCGATGGACGTGTTCCCGACCCGGGTGACGCCGGCGCGCATCCGGCAACTGCTCGAATCCGCGCGCGACGCCAACATGAACATGCTGCGGATCTGGGGCGGCGGTTACTACTTGCCCGACGATTTCTACGCGGACGCCGACAAACTCGGGCTGATGGTGTGGCAGGAGTTCATGTTCGGGGGTGCGATTCCGCCGGCCGGCACTGCGTTTCGCGACAACACGCGCATCGAAGCGATCCAGCAGGTGCAACGCCTGCGCGACCATCCGAGCATCGTGCTGTGGTGCGGCAACAACGAGGTCGAGACCGGCTGGGAATCCTGGGACGACCGCAAGGCCTTCAGGAAATCGATCACGCCCGCGCAACGCGAACACATCGAGCGCGGCATGCGCGAACTCTTCGACCACACGCTGCGTGACGTGGTTGCGAAATACGAACCCAGCGTGCCGTACTGGCCGAGTTCACCCGGCACCGACTACGAGGGGCCGGTCAACGTCACCGACAACGGCGATTACCACTACTGGGACGTATGGTCGGGCAAGGCGCTGCCGGTCACGGCCTACCTCGACGTGACGCCGCGCTTCATGACCGAATATGGCCTGCAGTCGATGCCGGTGATGCAGACGATCGACGCGTTCACCGTGCCATCCGACCGGTCGATCGACTCCAAGGTGGTGCGCGCGCACCAGAAGTACGACAGGGGCAAGCGCTACGCCGAAAGCAAGGGCAACCGGCGATTGCTGTCGTACGTCGAGCGCGAGTTCGGCAAGCCGAAGGATTTCGCTGCGCTCGATTATCTGAGCCAGGTGATGCAGGCCGAAGGAATAGAGTTGGCGGCCGAGCACCTGCGCGCGTCGCGGCCGGAGAGCATGGGCTCGCTGTACTGGCAGCTCGACGACGACTGGCCCGGGATCACCTGGTCCAGCATCGATTACTACGGCCGCTGGAAGGCACTGCAGTGGCATGCAAAACGGTTCTACGCACCATTGCTGATCGCGGCGTTGCGGAACGGCGGCAGCACGCGGGTGACGCTGGTTTCCGACCGAACGACCCCGGTCGCGGCGCAATGGCGGATGCGGGTGTTGGATTTTGCCGGCAAGCTGCTCCAGGAGAGGCACGCGAACGTAACGTTGCAACCGCTCTCGGCGACGCGCGTCGGTGAATTCACGGATGCGCAGTTGCTGCGCGGCGCCGATCCGCGTGCGACGTTCGCGGTGTTCGAGCTCCTCGTGGACGGACGCGAGGTGTCGCGCAACCTGGTGTTCTTCGATACGCCGAAGAACCTCGCGCTGCCCCTGCCGCAAATCCATACGCAACTTGCGCGAGCAAACGACGGCTACACCCTGACGCTCGCATCCGACGCGCTGTCGCGCGAAGTGTGGGTATCGTTCGGCAGCCTCGATGCCAACGTTTCGGACAATTCATTCGACATCCTGCCGGGGCAGTCGGTGACATTGACCGTGCGCAGCAGCGCCGGCCTCGCTGCCTTGCGCAAGGCGCTGCAGGTAGAGGATCTCGCCGACGCGATGCGGGGCGCTTCGAAGTGAGCGCGCGTGCTGCCGCGCTGGCTGCCGTCGGGTTGATCGCGCTCGCGGCTCACGCTCACGCGACACAGGACGAGGCGATCGCGCGCGCCCGCGCGTTGGTCGCGCAGATGACGCTGCCCGAAAAAGTGGCCCAGTTGCAGGACAATGCGCCGGCGATTCCGCGCCTGCACGTGCCCGCCTACGACTGGTGGAACGAGGGCCTGCACGGTCTTGCACGCGGCGGCTACGCCACCGTGTTTCCGCAGGCAATCGGACTGGCGGCGAGCTGGGATCCCGCTTTGCTGGAAAAAGTAGGGGCGGCCGTGTCCGTCGAAGCGCGTGCGAGGTTCAACGCGATCGGCGCGGATCACGATCACGGGCGTTACCAGGGGCTCACGATCTGGGCGCCCAACATCAACATCGATCGCGATCCGCGCTGGGGCAGGGGACAGGAAACCTACGGCGAGGATCCGTATCTCACCGGCCGGCTCGCCGTGGCTTTCGTTCGTGGCATCCAGGGCGACGATCCCGCGCGTCCGCGCGCGATCGCGACGCCCAAGCACTTCGCGGTGCACAGTGGGCCGGAGCCCGGCCGCCACGGTTTCGACGTCGACGTCTCGCCGCACGATCTGGAAGCCACGTACCTGCCAGCATTCCGCGCGGCGGTGACGGAGGGCCAAGCCGGGTCGGTGATGTGTGCCTACAACGCGCTGCACGGCACGCCTGTGTGCGCGGACGATTGGCTGTTGAACACGCTGCTCCGCAAGGATTGGGGCTTCAAGGGCTACGTCGTGTCCGATTGCGACGCGGTCGACGACATGACGCACTTTCATTACTACAAACCTGGCGACGCGCAATCGTCCGCGGCCGCGATCGCGGCGGGCACCGACCTCGATTGCGGCAACGCCTACGCGTCGCTGGACGAGGCGGTGCGCAAAGGGTACGTGAAGGAATCCGTGCTGGATGCCGCACTGGTGCGCCTGTTCGCCGCGCGGTATCGCCTGGGCACATTGGGCGGCGATCGCGACGATCCGTACGGGCGCATCGGCATCGACCAGATCGACAGTGCGGCGCATCGCGCGTTGGCGCTGAAGGCAGCCCTGGAATCCATCGTGCTGCTGAAGAACGCGCACGCCACCTTGCCGCTGCGTGCCGGCATCAAGATCGCCGTGGTCGGCCCGGATGCCGACACGGTCGAAACACTCGAAGCCAGCTACCACGGCACCGCGCGCGATCCGGTCACGCCACTGGAAGGATTGCGGCAACGCTTCGGCGCCGATCACGTGAGCTACGCGCAAGGCGCGCCCGTCGCAGCCTCCGTGCCGATTCCGATCCCGGAAACCGCCTTGCGCAGCGACGGCACGCCCGGCCTCGAAGGCGAGTATTTCGCGAACCTCGATTTCAGCGGCAAGCCGCGCGTCACACGTGTCGATCGCACGGTCGATTTCGACTGGGACCACGTTGCGCCGGCCGGCAATCTGGATCCCGATCGCTACGCGGTGCGCTGGACCGGCGAACTGGTTCCTCCCGGTGCCGGCGATTACACGCTGGCCGTGCACGTCGACCGCTGCTTCGACTGCCGTGGCCACGATCCGGTGCGGCTGTTTCTGGACGGGAAGAAAATCATCGACGACAACGGCAGTGGCAAGCACATGCGCGCGAGCGTGCACTTCGCGGACGCGTCCCCGCATCGCATCAGACTCGAGATGGTGCACGGCGGGCAGGACCAGGGCATCCGGCTGCAATGGGTGGCGCCCGCCGCGGCGCAACTGGCGCAAGCGGAAGCCGCGGTGAAGCACGCCGACGTGATCGTTGCTTTCGTCGGCCTGTCGCCCGATGTCGAAGGCGAGGAACTGCCGATCGACGTGCCGGGTTTCGACCACGGCGACCGCACCGACATCGCGCTGCCGGCCGTGCAGCGTACCCTGCTAAAAACGATGGCGGCGACCGGCAAGCCGCTGGTCGTCGTCTTGATGTCCGGCGGGGCCGTGGCGCTGGATTGGGCCGCGCAGCACGCGGATGCGATCCTCGCGGCGTGGTATCCGGGGCAGTCCGGCGGAACGGCGATCGCGCAAGTGCTGGCCGGCGACCACGATCCCGCCGGCCGCCTGCCGGTGACCTTCTACCGTTCGACGCGCGACCTGCCGCCCTACGTCAGCTATTCGATGCAGGGGCGCACGTATCGCTACTTCAAGGGCGTGCCGTTGTACCCGTTCGGCTACGGCTTGAGCTACACCACCTTTGCCTGCGCCGATGCGCGGTTGTCCGCGACGCGGCTGCAGGCCGGCGGCACGTTGTCCGTGAGCGCGGTCGTGCGCAACACCGGCAAACGCGCGGGCGATGAAGTGGTGCAGGCCTACCTCGATTACCCTGGCCTGCCGCTGGCGCCGCGGCATGCGCTGGTCGGCTTCCGCCGGGTGCACCTGGCACCCGGGGCAAGCCGACGCATCGACTTCGAACTGTCGCCACGGGCGTTGAGCAGCGTCGATGCAGCGGGCGTACGCAGCGTCGAGCCGGGTTCCTACCGCATCTTCGTGGGTGGCGGACAGCCCGGCGATGCACCGGGCGCGAGCGCGTCGTTTACGATCACGGGTCGCGACGTCCTGCCGCGCTGATCACCCGGATCGAATCCATGCCCGATCGCCGCGAATTTTTGAAACTGGTTGGCGCTGCCGCGGCGGCCGCTGCATTACCGACGGTTTCGTCGCGCGGCTTCGCGGCGTCGCCGCGTTTCGCCAGCAAGCGTCCGCCACCCGGTCAACGCAAGTTCGTCAGTCCCGCGGTGGAGCGCGAGCTCGCGCGCGTCAAGGCGAAGATCGGCGATCCGAAACTCGCGTGGCTGTTCGAGAACTGCTATCCGAACACACTGGATACCACCGTGCACACGGGCACGCTCGACGGCAAGCCGGACACCTTCATCGTCACCGGCGACATCGACGCAATGTGGCTGCGCGATTCCTCGGCGCAGGTCTGGCCGTATCTGCCGCTGGCCGCGCATGACGACGCCTTGCGGACGCTGTATCGCGGGCTGATCCACCGGCACGCACGCTGCATCACGATCGATCCCTACGCCAACGCGTTCATGGCCGACCCACGTGCGAAAACATCGTTGCCGTGGGCGCAGCACGACGCTACCGGGATGCAGCCCGGCGTCGCCGAGCGCAAGTGGGAGATCGATTCGCTGTGCTGGACGATCCGGCTCGCCCACGGTTATTGGCGGACCACCGGAGATCGTGTTCCGTTCGACGACGGCTGGCGCAGTGCGATGGGGCGGGTGCTTGAAACGTTCCGCACCCAGCAGCGCAAGACCGGGCACGGGCCGTACCACTTCCAGCGTGACGCTGCGTCCCCCACCGACACGCTGGCGCTGGGCGGCTATGGCTGGCCGGGCAAGCCGGTCGGCCTGATCTTTTCGATGTTCCGGCCCTCCGACGACGCCTGCAAATACTCCCTGTTCGTGCCGGGCAACTGGTTTGCGGTGGTGTCGTTGCGTCAGCTCGCCGTGATGACGCGTGCGTTGTTTGCGGATGGATCTTTTGCGGACGATTGCGAAGCATTGGCAAATGAAGTGGTAGCGGCGCTCGACCGATACGCGCTGATGCGCGACGCACGCGGCGATGACTCCTGGGCCTACGAGGTGGACGGTTACGGCAACCAGCTCTTCATGGACGACGCCAACGTGCCGAGCCTGTTGGCGCTGCCGTACCTCGGCTGCTGCAGGCGCGAAGATCCGCGCTATCGGCGGACCCGTGCGCTGGCGTGGAGTCACCGCAATCCCTATTTCTTCGCAGGCAGCGCGGCGGAAGGCATCGGCGGTCCGCACGAAGGGCTCGGTATGATCTGGCCGATGTCGATCATGATCCGCGCATTGACCAGCGACGACGCGAACGAAATCCGCCAGTGCCTGCACTGGCTTGCCGCCACCGAGAAGTGGCCCCGCAAAATTGAACAGCACGATAAGTGGCTGACCTGCTCCCCATCGGCGATGATGATCGCCGCAGAAGGAGCCAAGCATGAGTCGCAGACCACGTCGCAATCACTCA
>Ga0070737_10002152_pt1 | contig 24623 bp, 17 predicted proteins | sample Coa_R1_10_FD_66438 | JGI IMG/M metagenome (GOLD analysis project Ga0070737, IMG submission 66438) | Surface soil microbial communities from Centralia Pennsylvania, which are recovering from an underground coalmine fire - Coalmine... | ecosystem: Environmental > Terrestrial > Soil > Unclassified... | reverse complement strand
GCAGACAGCTCGAACCGCCGCCGGCGTCCCGGCGGCAATCGAACCGGCTGAGCGCCGAGTTCGATTACTCGCAAAACGGGGGTGTTCGCGTCCGTCACTTTGGCTCAACCATGCGGATGGAGGCGGCGGGAATCGAACCCGCGTCCGCAGCTATACGGGCTAACTTCCTTGAAATACAGTTGGTTTGTGCGCTGCTGACTTGTGGGATGCGCCCTTCACAGAGCGACTATGCAGAGTGAGCCGCCGACACGTGGTGGTTTTCGCTTCGAACGATCGGAGGCTGGCGCGCAGCCTCATCCGCTACTTCGGCGATTGCCTTCGAGGTCAGTTCGCCGACGCGGCGATCGCTGAACACAGCGGCCGCTCCCCGCGCTCCCGGTTCAGATCAATTCTCCTGTTTGTGGCGGATGTTGGGAAAGGCCTCGAGCGGCCGGTCGCCTCTGGCCCTAGCGCTCCGCTACGATGGCGGCTCCCGCTTCCGAAGTGGCCACTAGCGGGCCGAGACCTGTCCATCTCGGCATCGTCCGTTTCCCCCGCCTTCCGCTACGAAACCGAGACGAACGCCTACGCCGAGAACGTGAGTCAGACGCGCAAGGAACACGTGCTCTGGATCGAGGTCCTTCGAACACGCTCGACGAGCTGCGGGCGGACGTCCGCGCGTTCGGCCGACATACAACCAGCCGTGGCTGGGCGGTGGCAAGTCCTGCAAGCGCGCCACGTCCTCGTCCTAACCTCCCGCGGTTTTCGGCTTTTTCTCCCCCAGCTGGACATCGACGTTCCGCGCCATCCGACTTCCTCGGATTGCCCTTTGAGGTCGGGGCGGCGCCCGAATGGCGTGGGACGGTTGGCGAAGCCTCCAGTTTTCATCCGACGACGACAATGAGCCTTCGATGCGTGTCATCGAGGACCACGGCGGGCCTGACCAGCTCTTCGAGGAACTGGCCGCGCCGGACGCGCTCGAGAGCGCGCATCGCCAACTCAACCCGACAGCCGCCGAGCTCGCCCCGACCTCAAGCGGGAGCGGCTCGAGAAGAGGCTCCGGCACCTGACTCCACAGGGCATCCTGCGCGCGATCAGCGAAGGCGACGAAGTCCGGTCGCGCGAGATCCTCATCGACTCGGGCAAGATCGAGACGACGACGCCGAGCCGTATCGCCAAGAACGTCAAGTACTGCCTCAGGGGTCACGCGCCAACACCCGAGGAGTCGAACCTCTGGGAGCCACGCAAGCAGGTCGAGCAGGAGCGCTGCCAGGCCGTCTTGAAGATCGTCACCGAGCGCGACGACGTCGCGTCAGAGGAGCCTTCCGAGAAGTTGGGCAGCCGCCGCGAGGTCGTGGCCAAGTGGCTGCGCCCGCTTAAGGAGCTCGGCCTGATCGAGCAGGTCGACCCCCTCCTTAGCATGGAGGCTGCGCGCGTCTCTGCGCGCGGCGTCGTCCTCGGCTCCAGATGGCGCTTTCCCTGCAAATCGAGTGATTCGACCAGGCACGTGAGGGCCGCCTCGAGGCGCTCCGAGTGGCCCCGGCAACCCCGCAACCTGTCCCCAAGGCCTGTCCGCAGGCGATCGCCTCTCGGCTGGCCGCGGACGAGCTTGGGGTGCGGCCGGCACGGCGCGCAGCTGATGGCCCGTGCGGGGCTTGTCAGCGCGGCCTTGCTCGTGTAGACCATCGACAACAACGGCACGCGGCAGCATCTCTCGAGGTCGTGAACGGGGCATACGAGGCATGGAACAACGCACTGGCGAAGCGCTACTTCTCGCCGTCTGAGGCAGGAAAGCCGGTCTACCTGAGCGTAGACGACGACGCGCTCGAAGAGCTGCTACCCGCGGTCGGAGGTGAGGGGCCGGCTCCCGAGTCACTCGCTGCTGCCGTTCGGCCAACCTTGCGAGACGGCGATGCGATCTTCGTAAACCACTTGGTTTGGCGGACGGCATGGCGACGGGGCGGCGCGACTGGGCCACCTCCCTACCTGGCCCTCCTTGCACTGTGCGTTCTCGCCGCTTCCCGAATGGCACGCGATCCCGTGAAAGGCATCGAGCGCACCGCGTACTACCCCCAGCTTAATCCACTCCTCGACCGGCCACGATCCAGCGGCATGCCGCCCGGCTTCGAACAGGTCGATGACCTCTGGAACGACCTTCGTACGTGGCTCGACGACGACCTGTCGGGCGAGCGGGGGACGAGCACCGCCACGACCCATCACTTCTTCAGGCACATCGGCTGGCCGATCTCGCAGTGTCTGCTCCGCGAGGCTGACCGCAGGCGCCTGACGGAGTTCTTCCGTGCCGTAGGTCTCGAGCCTCACATGGAGATCGAGCGAGCACAGCTGTGGACGCTTCTTCGCAACTGGGCGCGCGAGGGCTGCGGGTTGTCGGAGCAGGCACTCCGGATCATCAGGTCGGCCCAGTCTGGGGTCGCCGATCAGATCGCGGAGATCGTCAAGCGCGAGTTCGACGTGTGGGAGGGAGAACTTGTCGATGCGCAGGGTCGCCGCCGAGGTGACATAGCGCTCGTTCTCGAGATCGCGCAGGGTGGCCGCCAGATCGCTGCGAGACTCGTCCCGCGCAAACTCGATGGTTTCCCCGAGCGCGGGCGCTGGGCGCTGCCCGATGGCCGTGAGATCGAGATCACCGCCGCGAGCGAAGACTGGTACTGCCCGCTCGCACTCAAGCCAGCGAAGGCGATCCTGGAGGGCGGAATCAGCCTGACCAGCGAGAGGTTTGCGCTCGCCTACGAGCCGAGTCCAGCGGTGCCGCTCCGCGCCTCATTCGGCGTAGGGGCGTGGGCTTCTGTTCGGCAAGCGACCGTGATGGAGGAGCACTGCATCGTCACGACCGACTCGCTACTGCCTCAAGTACGGGACTTCCTCAATAAGTACGCGGACTCCGGCTGGCGAGTCCTAGACCGAAGAGGGGACCTACCCGCGGGCTGGCGGATCGTCGATCGCGTGAGGATCACGCGTGCCGTCCCGCAGGTCGCAGACGCGCTGCGGCGCCTGGCCCCACGCCTCCACACTGCGACACGCCTCGTGGGAGGCTTGGAGATTGCGCCTGATCAGTACCTCAGGCGCGGCGAGCCCGACCTCTGGATCACCGTAGAGCACGGTGATCGAGCCGAGATCGAACTCGACGGCAGAGTAACCGCAGTGCCGGAAGGAGTGCACGAGATCCACCTATCCGAGTTAGATCCACCGTTGCCGGCGGGGGAACATCGGCTCGCCGCAGGGGGAATCCGGCGGCGTTTCAGCACGTTCGATGGCTTTCCCCTCGTTGCGCCAGCCGGTGCTGGATCGCTCGGGCACGTCATCGAGCGCCACCGGACTTATCGTCCCTCGAGCACTGACGCAGAAGCACTTCTGCCAGGCGGACCACGACGAGGTCAGATTTACGTGTGCGGTGCCTCCGCGAAGGCGCGGCCGGAAGACCTGCCTGAGCCGGCGCAACCTCCTGTCCTCGTCCCGGCCGGATTCAGGGCCTACACAATTCTCGGTGCACGGCCAGGAGAAATACTGAGCCTTCTTCCACCGCCGCCGCCACGGTGGCTGCGCGACATCGAGCTCTCTGCGCGGTGCCAGTTCTTCGATCAGCCCGTCCCGTTCGAACCGGTCTGGCTCATTTTGGACGGCAAACTTGGCATCCAGGTTCGCCCGCTTCGGGATCCCCCTGCCGAACCCGATTTGATGAGCGGGCTGGCCAACGCCGAACGAACCAACGGAGCGGCTGCAGCGTGGTGCTCGGCGATCACCGCCGCGGCCGGCGCCGGAGCCCGGCCGCGCAGCTCCGGTGACGTATGGGACCGCTTCGTCGCGGTGGCATCGTAGGTAATGGCCGAGACCGAGTACGACCTGCTGCTCACCTTCCTGAGCGAAAAGGGTGCCGGTTCCTGGCAGGAGCTGAAAGACGCCTGGGAGTGGATCTTTCGCCGAACGGACGATCCGTCCGGCCGGGCCTGGATCGCCGCGCGCGATCTCCAAGCACTCGGCCACATCGAGGTTGCGTGGAATGGAGAGCTCAAGTGGTGTGCGGCACCGCCGCTGCTGACGATGATCCCGCGCAGCGGCGGCCGTGTCTTCGTCACCGGCGCGCGCACCCGGCATTTCGTTGCACGCCTCCGTGCGGAAGCTCCGGTGCATGACGTCTGGATCGACGAATGCGGTACCCAGAATGGTCCTACTTCACTTTACCTTGCGTGCCGGTCACACCTGGACGCGGAAGCCCTCGCGGCCGCTTTGGATGTGGATTACACGTATCAGGTTGCCGAGCAGATTGCTGGCCTCCTGCCGCCCCTCGACGCTTACACTCGGTTGACCGACGAGCGGGAGCTGCCGCGCGGTCTCGAGCTTGAGCGCTTCGACACGGGCCGGATCGAGTGGAGCCAGACCGACCAGAGGCAGCAGCCAGGCCTTTATCGCTGCCGGACATACCAGGGCCATCTCCACGCGCTGCTCGGGCCGACAGAACAGTGGAGCCGGGTCATCAAAGAGGTCGGCGTTTACGAGGTTCTCCGCTGGGAGCAGAAGACCGTCCTGACATACTCTGACGACGCAGAGACGCTGACGGTTCCCGCAGAGGCTCCGCTGCCGCCGCTGCACGCGCGCGCTGCCACGCTATGTAGCGGCCGGCTTCCCAGGTACAGGCACGACGCCAGCGTGACGCGGCACCAGATGCGATCACGATCTACACCGCTAACGAGGTTATCCCGTACGCGCGGACTACCTATCCCACGAGGCGGGCCGCGACCAGGAGGACACGGGCCAGGGCGCCGCGGGACGCTGGCGTACTGCAACCTCCCGCGGTCGATCGCAGAAAGGATCGCACAGTCACTTTCGCAAACGCTTTCCGAGGGGGCCATTTGAACGACGCGCTCTCGATTTTCGAGAATCTGCGTGACTACTATGTTCGCTACTACGAGACGCCCTTCTCGATCCGTGATGCTGGCGTCGAGCGGGAACGCCACGACCTGCTCATGGAGGAGAAGACGATCGCCCGCGAGCCCTGGCTCGAGCCAATCGCTCCATACGCCACAGTCGGCCATGATTTGCGTGCGTCTTGCCGTGCCGCCGGGGCGCCGGAGGAGCTAGCAGACTTCGCCAGCTGGGGGCTAATTCCACCCGGACGCTCTCTCTACCTTCATCAGGAACAGGCGCTAGCAGCTGCGCAGCGGGGGCAGCACGTCGTCATCACTGCCGGCACCGGTTCCGGCAAGACTGAGTCGTTTCTGCTTCCGCTGTTCTCGAGCCTTCTTGAGGAGTCGCACGCGTGGGATGAGAACCGCCAAGGGCCACCAGATCTTTGGTGGCGCGATCAAGGTGATTTCGTGCCGCAGCGCTCTCGGGAGACGGGAAGGGCCGCCGCTGTCCGCGCACTCATTCTCTACCCGATGAACGCGCTCGTCGAGGATCAGCTACAACGGCTCCGGCAAGCGCTGGATGGAGAAAGGGCGCGAAGCTGGCTCGACGAACACCGGTGCGGCCATCGCTTCTACTTCGGCCGCTACACATCACGAACTCCGGTCGCCGGGCCTATCGACAAGGGCCGCCAGGAGCGGCTTCGCCACGAGCTCAACTTGCTGGACGAGCGGGCAGAGCTCGTGAAGAGCGACGAGAGGAAGCGCTACTTCCTTCCCCAGCTGGACGGCGCAGAGATGCGCTCACGCTGGGACATGCAAGCCCACCCGCCGGACATCCTGATCACGAACTACTCGATGCTGAACGTGATGCTGCTTCGGAGTATCGAGAGCCGTATCTTCAGTGCAACCCGCGACTGGCTCGCGAAGGACGAACGGCACGTCTTCACGATCGTGGTCGACGAGCTGCACATGTATCGAGGTACGCCCGGCACCGAGATTGCGTTTCTTCTTCGGAACCTGCTTCTGAGGCTTGGTATCGCAGATCAGCCGGAGCGCGTCCGCTTTCTTGCCGCCAGCGCGTCGGCCGGCGGCGACGCCGGCAAGTTCGACCGCTTCCTCGAAGGCTTCTTCGCACAGCCGCGAGAGCGATTTGCAGTTCTCAGCGGTAACGTCGACCTACCGGAGGCTCGGCCCGGCAAGTTGCGCAGGCTCGTGAGCCACTTCAAGGAAATCGGCGAGGCGGCTCAGCGCAGGAACGACGAAGAGCTGCGCCGGTCGCTCGGCGACGCATGTCAGGCCGCCGGAGTAGCGATCGAGAGCGAAACCGACGTCGAGTCGGCCGCTCTCAGACTCGCCGAGGCAGTCGCCGCAGACGGAACACTGCTGAACGCCTGCTGGGATGACGAGGCGAAGGCGATCCGCGCGAAGGCCGCGAGCCAGCTGGCCGCAGACCTCTTCGGGCTACCCGACGGTGAGAGCTATCAGGCGCTCCGCGGTCTCCTTTGGGCGATGCGAGTGTCACACTCCCTCCGAACGAGCGCCCGAACGATCCGCGTGCACTACTTCTTCCGGAGCGTCCAGGGCGTGTGGGCCTGCAGTGACCCCAACTGTCCGGAGCTCGACGATCATCCTGAATACCGGACCGATCAGCGCCGCGTCGGGAAGCTCTATCTCCAGCCCAAGATCCGCTGCGGTTGCGGCGCGCGCGTGCTCGAGCTCCTCTACTGCCAGACCTGCGGCGAGCTCTTCCTCGGCGGCTACCGCAGCCCCGATCCTGACGGTGCAGGGGATACCTCCTCGCTGCTCGTTGCGGACATGCCGGAACTAGAACAGTTGCCAGACTCGGCGACCGAAGAACGCACTGCCAAGCGGTACGCGCTGTACTGGCCGCAGCGGGACCTAATGCCGAAGCGGAGGCGCTGGACGCGCGAGAACGGCGCCTTCACGTTCAGGTTCTGCCCCGCGCGCTACGACCACCGGCTGGGCCGGCTGAGAGCGACCGAGCTGAAGCCGACCGGATGGATGTTCCAGGTACAAGCGCCGCCTGAGCGCAACCCGCCCGCACTTCCGATCTACTGCCCGCACTGCGACGACAAGTGGGAGTGGGGCGTGCATCACCGGCGGGCGGATGATCCAGGGCGGGCGAGGTCGCCGATCCGCTTCATGAGGACCGGCTTCGAGAAGGTGACCCAGGTTCTCGGTGACGCGCTGCTGCGCCACATCGCGGACGATCCGGCGCACAGAAAGCTCGTCGTCTTTACGGACAGCCGGCAGGACGCCGCGAAGATGGCGGCCGGCCTGGAGAAACGCCACTACGAGGACACCGCTCGGCAACTGCTCGTCTCGGCTGCGGCAGCGGCGAGCGAGGCGAAGGAGGATCTCGCATGCTTCGAGTCCTGGGTGCGGGGTGACAGGCGGGCGGAGTGCCGCGAGAAGTACATCCGCTTTATCGATCAGCACGGTCCGGACGCAGAGGCGATCCGTGCCGATATCGAGGGTTATGCATCTGCTGAGGAGCGGGAGCGAGCCCAGGCTCTGCGCCAGCGCATCAGCACCGGCATCACGAGCCTCGCCGTGCTGCGCGACCGGACGGAACGGGCGCTCCTCGAACTCGGACTCAATCCGGCCGGACCAGATCTCAGCAACCAGTTCTCGGGGCGCGACGACCACCGCTTCCGCTGGACCTCGCTCTACGATCTCGGTGCGGTGCCACCGGCAGCGCGCCCGCGCGCGCAGCTCACCGATCCGCAGAAGGAGTGGCTCGACGCGATCCGCGACGAGCTCATGATCGAGTGCGAGGAGCTCATCTTCGCGCAGCGCCGCCGCGACTTCGAGTCAATTGGACTCGGATGGGTGACGACCGACCCCGCGCACAAGGTTCCCATCGAGCCCGGAGGGCTCCCCCTGATGCGCGAGGTCGCCGACGCTAGCATCCGCATCCTCGGCGATCTGAAACAGTTCGGCCGCGCCTCCGGTCTCGACGACATCCCAACGTCGCTTCGCGACTACCTGAGGCGAGTCGCCGAGGTCAACCACCTCGATGCGGCCGCACTGACGCAGGCGGTCACCACCTTCCTCAGCTCGAGTGGCGCTGCGCCGCAGTTCTTGCTCGAGCCTGGGAAGCTGTTCCTCCACCCGCCGGCAGGGGGAGCATGGCGCTGCCGCTTGTGCCGGCAGCCGCACCTGCACCGAGCCGGAAGAGTCTGTACGAACTGCCTCGAGGAGCTTCCCGAGCAGCGCGAGGAGACCGATCCGGCCACCAACTATTACGCGTTCTTGTCCCTTCGCGCAGGGCGCCCGTTTCGTCTCCACAGCGAAGAACTGACAGGCCAGACCGACTGGGAGGACGCGCAGGCGCGCCAAGCTCTCTTCCAGGGCGTCTTCCTCGAGGGCCAGGAGCTCCCGCAGGTTGACGAGATCGACTTGCTGAGTGTGACGACGACCATGGAGGTTGGTGTCGACATCGGGGACCTCCGCGCGGTGCTTATGGGGAACATGCCGCCGCTACGGTTCAACTACCAGCAGCGTGTCGGCCGTGCAGGCCGCCGCAACGACCCGCTGGCTGCCGCGCTCACCGTCTGCCGCGGCCGCAGCCACGACGACTACTACTTCCTCCATCCCGAGCGCATCACGGGCGATCCTCCGCCGACGCCCTATCTCGACATGCGTCGTCCGGAAATCGCCCGTCGCTCGATCCTCTCCGAAGTACTACGGCGCGCGTTCTCGGACATCGCGAGCGGTACCAGCGACGTAGAAGTGGGCGATAACGTGCACGGACAGTTCGGACTAGCGTCGACGTGGCCCGGCGTCCGCGACCGTGTCGCGAACTGGCTGCGTACTAATAGAGCGATCGTCGAGAGGGTCGCCGACGCCTTCCTCGCCGGGGCTGACGACGAGCTCCGGAAGCAGTGCGATGAAATCGTCGAATGGATCGCCGACGGTGCTCTCGCAGAGATCGACCGGATCGCAGATGACCCGAATCTGCCTGCCGAGGATCTGAGCCAGCGGCTTGCGGAGGCCGGATTGCTGCCGATGTTCGGCTTCCCCACCCGGACGCGGACACTGTTCCACTACACGCCAAGGCGGTGGCCGCCAAGGAACCTGATCGAGCGCGACGCTGGCATCGCGATCTCCCAGTGGGCACCTGGATCCGAGGTCGTCAAGGACAAGGGCATCCGCCGCTGTATCGGCGTCGCGTACTACCGGCCACGCGGCAGGTACGTCGAGAAGCACCGAGACCCGCTCGGGTGGCGCCGCGAGATCGGCCACTGCTCGGAATGCGGCGCACTCGACCTCGGTACGGCGTCGCGCACGGAGTGCCCCGTATGTCTCGCTCCACCGCGGCGGGCTGGTCCCGACGGCAACCCTGGGTACCGGCGGCTCACAATCGTTCAGCCCCTGGGGTACCGAACCGACCACAGGACGCAGGACTACCGAGAGTGGTTCGAGTGGAGCTCCCCCAGTTCTCGTCCGCGAATGGCGGCTGGAGGGGAACTGGAGACGGTGAAGGTCGCAGGCGCCGTACTCGAACGTGGTGTGACCGATGTCTTCGAGATCAACGACAACCACGGCGAGGATTTCCGGTTCGCACCCGCCGCCGACGGCGACGGCTGGATCTGCATCAATCTCGACCACACTGGCCGCAGCCTTCCGCAGACCGACTCAACTCGTGCGCTAGATGTCGCGCTCTCAGCGACGAAGTCCACAGACGTCCTCGTAATCGGGGCTGATCCGGACATGGTGCCGGCCGGTATCTCGCTTGCACCGACGACGCCTGCGCGACGCGGCGCCTGGTACTCGCTCGGATTCCTGCTGCGAGGCGCTGCGGCGCGTCTGCTCGACGTGCAGACCAACGAAATCGAGGTCGGCCTCCGCGCCGTGCGTCGTGACGGCATGCTCACGGCGCAGGTCTTCTTGTCGGACAACCTCGCCAACGGTGCCGGATACTGCACGCATCTCGGAGAGCCAGATGTCTTCGCCAGCCTGCTCGACGAAGCTGCCACGTGGGCGGGTGAGCTCGAAACACATACGAGCGCAGGCGAACCATGCGACAGCGCCTGCTACGACTGCCTGAAGGACTACCGGAACATGCACTTCCACGCGCTGCTCGATTGGCGGCTGGGCGCGGACATGCTCGACATTCTCCGCTCCGGACCATTCGATGCATCGCAGCGCTGGGCTGGGCACGGTCGTGCGATCGTGGAGGAATTCTCCGGCCAGTTCGAAGGATTCTCCTACGTCGAATTCGCTGGCGCTCCTGCAGCTCTCAATGAAGAGGTCTGTCTGATAGGCGTCCATCCGCTCGCCGAACGTGATGAAGCGAGATTTGCGGAATCGCTCGCCGAAGCCGTCTATGAGGCGCGTGAGACGTTGCGCCGCAGTGGCCACAACGGTCGAGGCGTCAGGACGGACGACTTCTTTAACCTTCTGAGGAGACCTGGCTGGTCATACGCGGCGCTATGGCAGCGGGACTAGGTCACTGCCGCCTGCCAGCACCGCAGCCGCTCGCTTACACGAGCCCATCTGGCGCGGCCGGTTTGGGCAAGTGCATGCTCCAGACTGCATACGACTCCGATCCTGCATTCCGCGCGACGGTGCCGAGCAGCCCCGCCGCTCGCCTCGGCACCGTTTGCCATCGCGTGCTCGAACTTGCCGGCGCGGGTGAGCTGCCTCTCGCCGACGACCCAGGCTGGCGCGAGGCATTTGACCAGGCGTGGGCGGACGCGACCGCGGAGCAGGAGCGGGAGCGGATGCGGAATCCGCTCGAGGCGCACTGGCCGCCTCCGGAGCGGTGGCCGTACTACGCTGCGAGGAAAGTCGCGACGCGACGTCTCTGCGAACGCATCCTCTCCGCACGCGCCTCCGGTGAGGCTGGTTATTTCGCCGGTGAGGCGCCCACACTTCAGGAGCAGCGGCTAGAAGCATTTGGCGGCAAGCTCAGAGGCCGAGCAGACGTCGTCCAGCGCTCCCCGGAGCCAGCGATTGAGGACTACAAGACTGGAGCGCTCTTCGACAGCGAGAACGGGGAGGTCAAGTCGCAGTACCGCACGCAGATTCTCCTTTACGCAGTGCTCGAACACGAGGCGACAGGTGTCTGGCCGAAGCGGGCGACGCTTGTGCCGCTGCAGGGAGACCCAGTCGTGATCGAGATCGATCCCGGCGAAGCGAACGCCGCTGCCGAGGCGGCGATCACTGCCCTGACAGACTACAACCGGAGGGTTAGCGAGGGCACGCCACCGATCGACCTTGCCTCACCGTCACCGCCGGTGTGCGGCATCTGCCCGTACGCGATCGAATGTCCCGCGTTCTGGAGCGACGCCGACACGAGTTGGCTTGCGCAGGGCGTCGTTGCCATCGCCGGCGAACTGCACGACCTGGAGGCGTCGCGCGTCAGCACATTCAACATCAGGCTGCAACGGTTGGCCGGCTCAGTCGGCGCCGGTGAGTACCTTCTGTTCCAGCTAGACGCGGAGCGCTTTGGCGGACTTGTCGGCCTTCCGCCTGGTGCGGAGATCGCTGCTGTCTGGCTTGCGGGTGATGTAGCCGCGCGCCAGCTCCGCGCGACCCAGCGTACGCGTGTCGCAGCGGACACGGCACACCCAACTGCACGCTAGAGGAGCTACGTCTTCGGAAACTCCTTGGCCAGCCAGCCGCGGACCGCCGCGGCATTGCGCAGGGCCGTGCTTCTGGAGGATCGAAACGATGTCCGCGGCCCGCGACGATCACGATCAGGTGCTGGTCGTCGCGGATCTCTCTGTACGCCTGTCTGCTCACATACGTGGTGGTGACGAGAACGCCAAACTCTCGGTGCCGTAGGCGGGAAATGAGGCGCGCCACATCGGCAGCGCCGACGCCTGATCTCTCGTATCGCTTCGCCTCAGGGGAGAATGTGAGCCGTATGGGGTCACTCGGCAGTCTGAGCCTGTACTCGCCGACGGCGTCCCGGCCCCCGTCGAGTCCCCTCGTAGCCGACAGATGCCGCCTCGAGAACCCAAATCGAGGGTGCGAACTTCTCGAACTCGTGCGGATCGCCGAAGTAGTCGTAGATCGCCTTGACGGCGATCGCCGAAATTCCCCAGTTTCGGTCGACGGAACTCCCCAGCCCCTGAGCGTCGGGCCGGCCGTATAGGCCGACAGCGGGACCCTCTCCCACGCTTGCGGTGACCACTACTGCTGCGAGGAGGAGGCCCCGCCCGATGCTGACAGAGGAGGAGTTCGTGGAAGCAACCGCGCTTCGCAGGCGGGGATGGTCGATCTCGGCGGTCGCCCGCCAGCTGGGCCGCGATCGCGAGACGATCCGCGCCTACCTGGCGGGCGAGAGGGCGCCGGGCGTGCGCCGGCGGGCTCTCCCCGACCACTTCGCGCCCTTCGAGCCCTACGTGCGCGAGCGGCTCGGAGAGGACCCGCACCTGTGGGGCTCGGCGCTGTACGACGAGGTGCTGGCGCTCGGTTACCCGCGCAGCTACGTGAGCTTCGTGCGCGAGATCCGCAGGCGGAGGTTGCGACCGCGGTGCGAGGCCTGCGCCGGGGTCAAGGGTCGCCCGACGATCGAGATCGCCCATCCCCCCGGCAAGGAGATCCAGTGGGACTGGCTCGAGCTCCCGGACGCGCCCTGGGGAGGCGAGGCGCACCTGCTCGTGGGGACACTCTCGCACTCGGGTCGCTTCCGGGTGGTCTTCTGCGAGGGCGAGGACCAGGCGCACCTGGTGGCCGGGATCGACGGGGTCCTGCGGCGTCTGGGCGGGACGGCGCGGCGCTGGCGGGTCGACCGGATGGCGACCGTCTGCGATCGCGTCACGGGCAGGCTGCTTGCGAGCTTCGCCGCCGTCGCCCGCTACTACGGCGTGGCGATCGACGTCTGCGCGGCGCGGCGGGCGAATCGCAAGCAGGAGGCGCAAGCGAAGCTCGACCGCTTCTCGGGCCAGGTCGGCGACCGCCGCCGGCGGGGCGGGCTGACGGTCGCGCAGGCCGCGGCCGGCGAGCGGCTGCTGCCTGTGCCGGCGCTCCCCTACCCGGCGACGCTCGAGGCGGAGCGGGTCGTCTCCGCCGCCTGCCTGGTCGCATACGAGGGCAACCGCTACTCGGTGCCGCCGGGCCTGCACGGACAGCGGGTGACCGTGCGCCGGAGGCTGGGAAGCGCCGAGATCGAGCTCCTGTCCGCGAGCGACGTCGTCGTCGCCCGCCACCGACTCGCCCCCGCCGGGCAAGGCGCGCTCCGCCGAAGCGAGGAGCACCGCCTCGCGCTCGAGCAGGTCGTGCTGCAAAGCCTGACCAGCGCCCGGCCCTGCCGGCGCAAAGCCAATCGGCCGCCCGGCGAGGCGGCGCTGCAAGCGGCGGCCGCGCTCGCCGGCGAGCCGGGCGACGTCTCGGTCTCCCTCGACGCGTACGCCCGCTACGCGGAGGCCGCGCGATGAGCGCCGCCGAGAGCCGCTACCAGAAGCTGCGGCAGCATCTGCACTACCTGCGCCTCGAGGCCGCGGCCGAGGCGCTCCCGCAAGAGCTCGAGCGGGCACGCAAGGGAAAGCTCTCGCACACCGCCTTCCTCGAGCGGCTGCTTGCGATCGAGGTCTCCGCGACCGAGGCGAGGAGACTGGCCGGGCGCCTTCGCTTCGCCAGCCTGCCCGCCCCCTGGACCCTGCAGGACTTCGACTTCGACGCCCAGCCCGCGCTCGACCGAAAGCTCGTCGACGAGCTCGCCACCCTGCGCTTCGTCGAGGAGGCCGCCAACGTCTTGCTCGTCGGACCGCCCGGCGTCGGCAAGACGATGCTCGCGATCTGCCTCGCCCGCCAAGCGGTCGAGGCCGGCTACCGCGTCTACTACACCTCGGCCGCCGAGCTCGCCGCCCGCTGCCACCGGGCCGCGCTCGAGGGCCGCTGGCAGACGGCGATGCGCTTCTACTGCGGCCCTGCGGTCTTGGTGGTCGACGAGCTGGGGTACCTCCCGATGCAGGCCAAAGCAGCGGCCGCGCTCTTCGAGGTCGTCCAGCGCCGCTACCTGAAAGGCTCGATCATCCTGACGACCAACCGGGGGATCGCGAGCTGGGGGCAGATCTTCGACGACCCGATGATCGCCGCCGCCATGCTCGACCGGCTCCTCCACCGAAGCGTCGTCCTCCAGATCGAGGGCGAGAGCTACCGGATGCGCGCCCACCGCGCCACAAGCGAGGCGCTACGGGCCGCCGCGCGGCGATGAGCGGCCTTCAGAGACTCGCTCGCGCCCGAGAAATCGGGCTCGCCGAGGCTTCCAAAGGCCGCGAACGGCCCAAGCGGGGCGATGTCGGGCGCTACCGGAGAGAAACCGAGGCGCTGAGAGCCGATCTGCGACCCTGCCAGCGCTCGCCGCGAGCGACCGGTCGGCCGATTTCGACCTCAAAGCGCAGGTCGCGGGCCCTTCCGGGCCCACGCCGGCGGGTCTCGCTCGCTTCATAAGGAGCAGCGAGCCCCGCCAGGCTCAGCTACGATCGCCCCCGGTCGACCCGCCGCTCACCTGGGGAATTTCGGTGGTCGGATCCGCGGAGATTCGCGTGACCGCCCTCAGCCTTGATGATGGCGCGGCCGTCGGCGAACGCCGGGAGCTCTCCCGAGACCGAATCTTCCCCAGTCTTGCCTTGAGTGGCGTATACAAGCCTGTTTGCCGCCACTTCAGCCACGGCGCGGGAGCTCCGGACTCGGGATTACCGGCAAGGATGGCGTCGATCCAGGAACGACTCGCGACTGGCGCGTCGAGGATCGTGAAGATGGCCCGGTAGTTCTCGAAGCGCTCGCCGCCGGCCGTCCGCCAGATCGCGACCGAATCGTCGGCTATGCTCACTTCGCGAGCGCCCGGAACGGCTAGTAGTCCGCGAGAGATCACACGCCGGCCCGGCCGCGCCTTGCTGACGACGAAGATGGGCGGGACCTCGTCGCGCCGAGGCGGAGTGGCATGGATCGCGTCGAAGATGGCCCCGAGAGTGCGGTTGCCTCCGCGTGACGTGCCGTGGAGCGCGTGGCCGGGTCGCTTGTTGTCACCGTACTAGGTGAAGCGCCCCGCGTCGTCGTCAAGATGGTCCGGCCAGTCCGGATCGGCGACTTCGGTGCAGAGGACGGGAAAGAGTATCCCTTTCGCGACTGGTGCGTCTTATAGCGAAAGCCGCCCTGATTTCCTGCCGGAAGCAGCCGTGCTAGAAGATCGTCGGCCGCGGTCCCTGTGGTGCGTCCTTCATAGGTCGTATCGACGCGGAGGTCCGCGGTGGCGAGCGCGTCGAAGGCGATTACCGACGTCGTCATCGGCTATCGGAGTTGCGCGCGTTGCGCTTCGAGCGCCTCGGCCACGGCTGCCGCGCACCGATTCGCGTTGTCCTTGACGTCGAAGTCCCAGAAGCGAAGAACCCGGTATCCCGCTGCGACGAGCGCAGCTTCCTGTTCCCTGTCGCGCTGCTGCGTCCGGCGAACCTTTTCATCCCAGTAGCTCCCGAGCTTGCCGAACGTGAAGTGATCGGGATGTCCGTGCCAGAAAGCTCCGTCGATGAAGATCGCGAGTCGCCAGCGGGTGAATGCGATGTCAGGTTTGCCCGGTAGCCGCGGATGGTGACACCTGTAGCCGGTCAGGCTGCGGCTCCGTAGGGCGCGCCGCAACGCATACTCAGGTTGTGTGTCCTTACTCCGGATCGCTGCCATGTTGCGGGAGCGTCCGGGTGCGGGCGGCGGCCTGCCCTCAGTCAGCCAAGGAGCGCGGTTAGCCACTTTTCCAGACTTACGAGCCGCCCGTTCGTTACGAGCTCATCAAGGCGGGTCGCGGCGCCACGGCGCTTGCGACCATAGGCAGCCAGCGGTCCTCGCGGATTCACATGCACTACGCTACTGAACAAGTATGCGCCCGGCCTACGGCGGTCACAAGCTGCGACGAGCCGCGCTGCATCGAACTCGTTCGTTACGAGGACGAACTCGAAGTCCCGTCCTTCGTCCTCGAGTCGCGCGTATGCCTCCCAATCGATGCCGAACTGCTCTTCGCGATCCGCTCTGATGCTCCACTTCACGCTGACCAGCGTTCGCCGAGCAGGGTTCGAGATCACAGCAAGATCCACTCGGCGCTCTTTCTCTCCCCGAGGTGGTGGCCGGAACCCAGGCAGGTCGCTCAGCAGCGGCCGTGCTCTCACCTTCAGAGCCGAAGCGGCTGGGATCTTCTCGATAATCGCAGCGAGAACGTCTTCGAAGCCCTCGCCGACTAGGTTGCGGCGCTTGTTCTCCTGCGTGAAGTGGTTGCGGATCGCGCGTGTGAGTTCCGCGACGGTTTCCCGATCTGGTTCACTGCTGAGCCACGGAGCGAGCCGCTCGAGAATGAGCGCCTCGAGCTCGGGGTCGTCTCCCGGGGCAGGGAAGTCTCGAAAAGCCTGTCGCTGACTCACTGCTATCTCAGCGCGCTCAGCCTCGAGGCGCACGGCAGCCTCGGCCAGCCGTTTCGTTCCCTCTCTAAACAGCCAGTCGATCTCGATGGCGAGCCCATTAGGCGTGGATCCGAGTGACTCAGCTACCCAGCCGTGGAAACGGAGAGATCGCTCGTACCACGGGCGCCCTGGTTGCGACTTGTCGCTTTCGTAGCAGTGGGCCAAGCCGGTCGTCCGGTCGATCCACAAAAGGAGCCTGTACACGTGCTGCCATGCATTCGCCGGTGTCGGAGAGGGTGCGGCGGCAAACCACGCGTCAAGCATCTGCCGACGGCTCTCGGCACCAAACGGCCGGTGCAGAATCTCCTGGTCCGAACTGGACACGGCTGCAGCGTACTGGTCGGTTACGATGCAAACAGCGTTGACCGGAGTGCTGTGGCGATCGCTGCAGCGAGCAACGGTGGAACAGCGTTGCCGACCTGCCGGTAACGCGAGTGTGCTGACCCGCCGGTGATCCGCCCTGGAAGGCTCCCTGGGCGAGGATCTGTCGTGAAGACGAATCGGTCGGGGAACGACTGAATCCGCGCGAACTCCCGGACGCTGAGGGCACGCGGTGAGGCGTAGTGATAGACCGAGTCAGCCTTTGTGTTCAGCGTCCAGCACCAGAACCGTGGGTGGAGGCGGCGGTACGCGTAATAGTGGCGGCGGCTGAGGCGGCCGTTGCCGGCATCTGGTCCCCAGCGTGCTCCGGTTAGGTACCGCTCGAGCAGTGTTTCAGGAAGGTCTCGGTGGTTACCTCCCTTTGGGATTTCCCGGAGCCGAATCACGGTATCCGGGTTGATACGGGGTACGCTCGTGTTGAAAACGAGCTCGCCCAGGCCGCTCCGCATCAGTCGCTGATATGCCGATGTTGGTTCAGGCAGCTCCTTCGAACGAGTTGCGTCGACGCGCGTACCTGGGCGGAGGCGAACGAAATCGCCGATTGCTTGCTCTGCGGTGACGACGGAGACGTCCTCGGGATCGACGAGCCGATCGAGCCACGCATGGGCAGATGCTTTCGTCCTGCACACTCTGTAACGAATCGGGTAGCTCCCGTTGAACCGTGCGAGTGCGAGAGCGTCGGTCGCGCCGGTGCCGACCAGCGTAGGGGGTTCCTTTCCGATCGATCGGTGAACACCGATAAAGATGATTCTCTTCCTGGTCTGCGGAACGCCGAAATCGGCGGCATCGACCACCTGTGCTCTGACCCTGTAGTCGCCGCCGAGCTCGAGGTCGCTCAAGACCTGCTCCTTGACGCCCATCTGCTCGAGGCCTGGAACGTTCTCCATCACGAATGCCTTAGGCCCGGACGTGCCAACGATCTCCACAAACTCGCGATAGAGTGAGTTGCGAGGGTCATCGATAAGCCGGCTGTGGTTGCGAACCTGCGAGAACGCCTGACAGGGGGGGCCGCCGACGATGACATCGGCGTCACACGCCGCACGAAGCACCCGCGTCTTTACGCCCGCCGTCCGAATGTCGCCCCACACTGTCTCTGCCTCAGGGAAGTTCAGCCGGAAAGTCGAACACGCGTCGGGATCGACGTCCGTGCCGGCCACGACCGCGAAGCCTGCCTGCCGGAAGCCTTCGGCAAGACCCCCTGCCCCGGAGAAGAGATCAACTACGCGAGCAACCGACATGAGAGGAGCGTACGGACTCGGCCAGACGGAGTGAGGTCGCCGAAGAGCTCATCCCTCCACCGTGCACCGTGATGACGCGTTTCGTCGGCGCCCCGCCGGCAGGATGCTGCGCTCGCCCTACGGGCTCGCTCCATCCCGCCGACGAGATCAGCCCCGTCACTGGCCTCGATCAACTCGCTCGACGATCATCAGGTTGTTCCCGTCATTGTCGCGGAGCCCGAACATCAGGGGCACGGGCCCGTCGCCGCCCATCAGGTTCTCGTCGACGTCGACGCCCTTCGCTTTCAGCTCTTCGTAGTCGGCGCGGGCGTCCTTGGTCGAGATCGCGATACCCGTGCTGTGTGGAGGCTGGAAGCTGCCCATTGGCGGTCCGAGCGCGATGTTGGCACCACCGCCGGGCGGGGTGAGCTCGACCCAGCGGTTCCCCTCTCCGTAGGCCACGTCCGCAGCGACCGTGAAGCCCAGCTTCTCGGTGTAGAAGGCGATCGATGCGTCCTGGTCCGGCGAGGGAATGATCACCCTGCCGATCTGCGTAATGGCTGCCACCTCGTTCTCCTTTCACCAATGTGTGATCGGACCCTATGACCGCGGCAGCCGCTGAGACTTATCGCGCGGTGAATCCGACACCTGTCCGACTCCTGGCCTCCTCGCCCCGCGCCCGGTAGGCGAGGCAGACCACGCCGTTATCGTACAAGGCGCTCGCCTCGAGCGAGAGCTTGCATGGCCCTGATCAACCTGTTCGTCGCGGCGCTCCGCAAGAGCGAGAGCTAGATGTATGACCTGCTCCCCGCCGGTGCTGACAGGCTAGGCCGCGAGTTTCTGTGGTCCTCTTGCTGATCCTCCCAGGTCCGGGCGACCTCGTGGGGCGTCCGGTAGTCGAGCGGCGCGTGCCTTCGGCGGTGGTAGCGGTCGACGTAGCCGCCGATCCCGGCTCTGGCGTCGTCGATTTCCTGATCACCTGCTCCGGCGTGTGCCGGCGACGTCGTGTCCCGTGGCTTCGATTGTCCTCCTGGCCCACGACTAGGCGGTAAGACTCTCGCAGCGACCGGGCCGATCGGGTGGGCGGGCGCGTCAGTGGCGGAGGGTTGGGGTGCGGGTGCGGTTGAATCCTTGGTGTGCGCGTTTGCGGCGGATGGCGTCGAGTGCGGCCGCCGGGTCGGGTGCTGGGATCCGGCGGAGTGCTTGGGCGTCGATCGCGGCGACGGGGAAGCGGAAGTCTTTGGCGTTGACTTGCCGCCAGGCCTGTTCGTCGAGTGGCGGGTTGGAGAGGCCGCGCCGCCAGCGTCGGGCGTGTTGGGGCGTGACGCCGAAGAGCTCGGCGATATCGGCGACGGTGAGTTCATCGGCGAGTGCGAGCGGCTGGGGTTCGTCTGCGGGCGGTGGCTCGTCGCCTTCGATCGCGGCGAGGAGCTCGGTCTTGCGTCGCTCGTAGGCCTCGTCGAAGGCTTCGGCGGCGAGGAGCACTTCGCGTTCGAGGTGTTCGGCTAGTTGGCGCTCGATCCGCGTCTGTTCGAGGCGAAGCTCCTCGCGTTCTTCCAGGAGGCATTCTCGCCGTTGCGAGCGTTGTTGGATGCGCAGGAGTTCCGCGAGTACGTCTTCGGGCTGGAGCCTGCCGGGGTCGAGTGTGGCGTCCTCGCCGCGTAGGCGTTCCACCTCGGCTGTGAGGTCGCCGATGCGGGCCTTGAGCAGGCGAAGCTGAGTGTGTGTCTTGTCGATCGCATCCAGGTCGAGGCCGCGTCGGAGGTTGGGGCCGTCTCCCCAGAGCTCGGCGCACCAGGCGGCGACGCCGGCGGCGACCAGTTGCTCGTAGCGGGCGGTGGGGTTGCCGTCGTTGTCGCGGAGATCGCGATAGCCGAGGTCGGCGTGCGTGTGGTCGAGGATGCATTCGGCGAACACGGAGGTGTCGACGCCGGCAAGCGGATCGTGCGGATGCTGACGGCACCACTGGGCCATCAGCCGGTCGACTTCCTGGGTGAGGGTGGATCGGAAGCGATGCGTCTGATATCCCCGCCTGGGGTTGGCGGGAAGCGGGACGAGCGGCTGGCGGCGGCGGTGGTTGCGGTGGGGCGCGACGAAGTCGCCGATCTCGCGCGTGTGAGGCTGTGGAGCGGCTGGGTGGGTGGCCTTGTGGGCGGGGAAGAGCGCGTCCTTGGAGACGCCCGGCTGTTTGCCGTTGCAGACGATCCAGGCGTGGAGGATGTCGGCCAGCGGCCTCGGGAGCCGGACGGCGTACCAGTAGCCGTTGCGACGACTCTTCATCCCCCGCTCGCCGCGCATGAGGAGTGCGGGCCCGCGGGTTCCGTCGCGAAAGACGTGGTCGAGGACGACGTCGTTGACCTGCATCCCCGCGAGGTGTGATCTGCGAGGAGCGACCATGGCGAGAACCGCGAGGACGGTGAGCCGCTTCAGCTTGAGCCAGTTGTGGTTGAAGGGCCACTCCTCGGGGGGCCAGCGTCCCCATTCGGCTGCGCGGGCGAGCTCGTGCAGCCTGGCCCGCACGAGATCCGGTGGCACGGCGGTCGTGTCCAGCTTGTTGCCGTTGGCAATCGCTCGCAGCTGCGCGTGCGGCGGTTTCGCTGGTACCTGCTCCCAGCTCGCAAGAGACGGACAGAGCTCGAGCTCGGCCCGGCCCTCGCGTCGTCGTTCCCCATTGCGGGCGAGAGTCTCGTTTCGGATCGCGACCAGCGCCCCGAGCAGCAGCCAGGTCTCGTCGATCTGCGCCTCGAGTGTTTTGAAGGCTAGCGTCTTGCCACGTTCGACGGCGGCGAGATGGAGCCGCAACGACGCCTCGTGGGGTCCGCAGCGAACGAGCGCCGCGACGAGCGCCCAGGACGGGGCGGGCAGAAGCTCGCAGACGAAGCGGGCGGGAAAGCATGAGCCTGGGTAGGTCGGCTGCGCTTCCCAGGCGAGATTGAGGGTCTCTGCCTCCACCCCGAGGCGGCGCAGCGCGTGACTCGTTTCCGGCACGGCCAGCGAGCGCAGTCGGGCAGGATCGAGGAGCGGCGGCCGCAGGCTGCCGTCCTCGTCTGGGAGCTCGGTCCCGTTTGCCGTCTTGACGAACCGCAGCGCGCGGTAGAGCTCCTTGCGGACGCGACCGCGCCGTGCGACGAGCACACGGGATACGCTTGCGAGCACGAGCCGGGCTTCCGCGAGGTCGAGGTCGATGCCGAGCTCGGCAAGCGCCTCCTCGTCGGGCAGCTCGTACTCCACGTGGCTCTTGCGAATCTCCGTCATCGGCGCGCCCTTCCTGGCCGAACGTAGGGCGCCGAGGCCGGTTCCACCGGATCCGCGCACGTGTTCCATGCTGTTCGTTTCGAGCCTCGCCCGTGTTCGTTTCCGCAACAGATGCGGCCGATTCGGCCGGGGGTGGATTCGAACCCGCGACAGAAACGGCTGGAATGTTCGATCAGCTGTTGCGCGGCCTTCGGGCCGGACGGTCTAGGCAGCACGGATCGCCTCCAGCGCACGCTCGAGCGGGTAGGGCGCGCCCCAGCGGCCAGCGGGGGCGGGTACGACGAACCGTCCGGCGAGGATGAGCGACAAGAGCAGCAGCCGCTGCCCTCGCAGCTGCGTCGGCAGCGCCTCGCGCAGGCTCGCCGCGCAGACGCGGCAGTGACGGCGGCCGTCTGCGGTCCGCCGCTCGCCGAGGAGGGAGAGCGTGCCGCGTTCGAGTCTGCGCCGGACGACCATCTCCGGCTCCTGGAGCAGAAACGACGCTTCGCGGACGGTGAGGAACTGGCGGACCACGCCGCGAGTGTGCGCCGGGCCGCGTCCGCGGATCCGGTTTTTCGCTTCGCTCACCACCCACCATGACCGCCGCCCCGGGGTAGGCGCCGCTCGAGACGCCTGGCAGGCAGGCGTTTCATGCTCGTCTGCCTGTTGCCGGGCGGGGGCCTACATGTCCAGCCACGATGGCAACGGCACGCAATGCCGAGCTCGTCGCCGGCCTGCGGGAACAGGCGCAGCCGGGGTTCGCGGAGGCAGCGGCGTCTGGTCGTCTCCTCGTTCTCGCTGCCGCCCCAGCCAGCGGCCCGAAAACGAGACGCACCCGCGGGCGCCCAGGTCGCGAGCCGGAGCCGGCCGTGGTGGAACGGTCGGAGCGCTCCCCGCTCAGCCACCTTCTCTCCAGGCAGGAGACGTAGGCGGATGCACGCTCGACGTCCTGTCTCTTCCGCCGCGCTGCGCCGCTTCGAGCAGTGCCCGCTTCAGTTCTGGTTCCGGGATGTCGCCGACTGCCAGGAAACGAGCGAGCAGACGTTGCCGGCGGCGATCGGCGGCGTCGTCCACGCAACACTCGCCCGCTTCTTCCGCCTGCCAGCCGCGCAGCGCGAGGTGGAGGCGATCGAGGCCCTGCTGCGGCAGTGCTGGCGGCACTTCTGTCCGCGCAGCCTGTTCGCCAGCCGCCAGGAGGAGGCGTCCTACGGGCGCAGCTGCATCGACTGGCTCCGCCGCTACCTGGAATCAACCGACCTCAGCGTCGAGCCGGTCGCGCTCGAGGCCGACCTGCAGACCACCCTGCCCGGCGGCGCCCGGATCCACGGCCGCCTCGACCGGGTAGACCGCCTAGCCGACGGCGGCTTCCGGGTCCTGGACTACAAGACGGGCGAACGCTGCCTCGACGAGGACGACCTGCGCCGCGAACCCGCCGCCCAGATCCAGCTGCTGCTCGCCAGCGCGCAGTTCGGGCCGGTGGAAAGCGTCCGCTTCCTCTACCTCACCAGCGGCGAAGAGCTCGTCTGGGCGCCCGAACCAGAAGACCTCCCCCACATCGCCGAGGCGCTCGCCGCCCACATCGACGACATCTGGACGAAACCCCACTACGAAGCCCGCCCCGGCAGCCACTGCGCCCACTGCCCCTTCGCCCGCGCCTGCCCCGCCATCAGCAGCGTCCCGCCCACCGTCAGCGATGCGATCGCCTGAACCGCAAGCCAGTCCGGCCAGATCAGGCCCTGTCAACGATCTGGCGCAAAACGCCCAGGACCGCCAGCTCACGCCCTATCGGTCAGTGGTCTCCAACCGAACGGCCGAAAGGAGCAGGTGATGGCCGCCCAAAAACCCCAGAACCCGACCGTCGCCGAGGCGGTAACCGCCTGCCTGGCCGTGCTCAGAATCAGCAAGCGAAGCAAGCGCGAGTACGAAAGCGCACTGCTCGGAACCGAAGGCCGCCTGGTCGGCAAGGGCGCCGCCGGGCCGGCGCTCGCCAAATCGCACCTCGGCGTGCTTCGCGTAGACCGGCTCACCGCGCCACTGCTCGGCCTCTGGTTCGAGCAGCGCTTCCCCGAGTCCCTAGCCAAGTCGACCCGCAAGAAAGGGATGATCGCCCTCCGCCACTTCGTCACCTTCTGCATCTCCCAGGACTGGGCCCACCCCTCGCTCTCGCAAGCGTGCCGCCCCATGCCCTCCTCCGAAGCCCGCCGCACATGGCTCCACCCGGAGGTCGTCCAAGCCTGGGGCCGAATCGCACGAGAACAGCTCGACGGATGGCGGTTCTTCGCCTGGTTCGTGCTCCTCAGCACCGGCGCACGCGTCTCCGAAGCAGCCCACCTCCGCCGCTCCAGCCTCGACCCCCGCACCAACGAACTCACGCTCGTCGGCAAGTACGGCAAGACCAGGAAAGTCCCGGTCGACGACGCCTTCGTCGCAGCCTGGAACGCCCACGTCAACCGGTTCGCGATCGCACCGGACGGCTGGATGTTCTTCTACCGCAGCCCCCGCTTCACCTCACAAAACACCTACGAATGGGTGATCGACAAAAACCGACCCTGCGGAGCCAAACCCTTCCAACGACTCTGCACCATGGTGCAAACAGAAGCCGAGCGACTCCTACCACTCGAGCTAACCCCCAACTTCAAGGTCACCCCCCACGTCCTACGCCGAACCTTCGCCTGCCTCAAACTCATCGAAAACGCCCTCGGCCTCGGCGGCATGGACATCGTAACCCTACAAGGCGTCATGGGCCACCAAGACCTAGCCACCACCCGCGACTACCTCGCCGACGTCGACTCCTACCTCCGCTCAATCAACCGCGGCGACACCAACGCCCTCGACGCCGCCGACGCCATCGTCCGCCGCCGCAACGAACTCCACAACCCAACCGACCCCGGCAACTGACCAGCTGGCCCGTCCCGCGTAGGGGTCCGGCCGCGGCTCTCGCCCACGCCTCCACACTCACCCACCGAGACGCGGCCGGCGCGTGCCGAAACGAGGCCAACAACGCCTGCTTTCGCCGACCCCGCCGCTCCCGCGCCGGCCGTCCGCCAACCTCTCCTCGTCCACCGTCGTGCGCACTCGCTCCCCGGCGGTGGAACAGTCGAGGATCACGACCACGCCCGTTTGTGCTGAACGAACTGCCGACCGGCGCCGACGTACTGCCGCCCGCGGTCTACGAGCTCGGCACGCGCGTCCTCACACCGCCCGCCGCCGGCAACGGCCTCCCCGCCTCCATCCGCACCCGCACCCGCAACGGCCGCTGGGCGACGCTCGAAGGCGCACCCCTCGAAGGCGCCGATCGTAGCCACGCTGCGATCAGCATCCGCGCCGCCACCGCCGGCGAAGCTGCGCAGCCGGCGCGCGCTCACCTCCCACCTCGCCGGACGCCTCACGCAGGCAGACCCACACGCGCTCGCCGACGCTTGACGAGGAAGAAACGGCATTCCGACGGTCGTCTCGTCGCCTGATCAGGCGACAAATCGTTCAAGCAGCAAAGGGGCTCAGCCGCCGCCGAGGTTGGGCAGCTC
>Ga0070737_10002149_pt1 | contig 24652 bp, 31 predicted proteins | sample Coa_R1_10_FD_66438 | JGI IMG/M metagenome (GOLD analysis project Ga0070737, IMG submission 66438) | Surface soil microbial communities from Centralia Pennsylvania, which are recovering from an underground coalmine fire - Coalmine... | ecosystem: Environmental > Terrestrial > Soil > Unclassified... | reverse complement strand
GATCTGCTCCGATCCGGCCAGATCTGCGACTGTGCGCGCCACTGTGAGCATGGCATCCATCGTGCGCACGGAGAAGCGCAACTGCTGGCAGGCGGCTCTGGAGAGCTTCTGCGCGGAGGCATCAAGCGAGCACCAGTGGAGGATCTGGGCATGATCCATTTCCGCGTTGCGCGTCAGGGATAGGCCCGCAAATCGCCCCTGCTGCCGCTTCCAGCCCTCGCGCAACGGATCGCCATAAAAGCCGCAGGGACAGGGCTGCAGGGTCAGCACCAGTTGCGCATCTCTCACCCGATCGAGCACCGTGCCCAGGCGTTGTCTCTGCAAAGGCGAGTAGACGAAGCAATCCAACCGATCGAGCAGCAACACGCCATGCTGAGCGCGGACAAGCTGCCCGCTCTGCCCCCGTAGGGCTTCTTCGACCCAGGCCCTGGCCTCCTGCTCCTCAATGAGGGGGCGGGGCGCGCCGCCTGGAAGCGGTGGCAAGAGTCCGGCCAGCGCTCGTGCCAGGACCGATTTGCCGTTGCCCGGCGCGCCGGTGAGCGCCAGGCTGTGGCCACCACAGGCAGCGACCTCCCGAGCACGTTTGGCATGCTCCTGCGCGGCAATCGCAACCCGATCGGGCACGTGTTGAGAAGAAGAAATGGTCAAGGAAATGCACCTCCTTTCGCGCCAGCCGGTCGGAGACGATCCCTCATCGGCTGGCACGAACAAGCTCCTGATGGTCCAGGACAGAAAAGAAGAGAAAAAGGAACATACGCGCCATGATTGGAGCGTGTTAGCAGGGAGGCTGGTCGAAGAGCACGTACCAGCCGTGCTGCCAGCAGTACGAGAAGGCACGCGTCCGCGCCTGCTTGAGGCTGGGCGCGGCAATCTGCGCGGCCCGTGGCAGGAGTAAGGCGTGGGATGCTTCATCACGCGCGTAGAGATTGAGCAGCCAGGCAAGGCCGGCCCGGCTGCACTCCAGGCACGCGCAGTCTTTCTCGTGCCTGGTGGTGCCGGCAGGAACCAGTACGACCCACTTTTCTGGAGCCAGCACCTGGTGGCAGATCTGGCACCGCCCATAGAGTGAGCGAGACGCCTGGTTTACTTCGGCCTTAAGCAAGGGACGCCGGGCGCTCCTGGTAAAAAAGCGCACCCGCTCAAAGTTGCTTTCGTCCTGGCAACAGCGCAGGCACAGATGACGGAAGCCATCGGTCTCGCCGGCGATCAGCACGGACGCGTCCCCGCCTGCCTGGATGACCTGTGCAACGAGGTCGGACGCTTCCCCCACGTAGGCCCGCCAGGCCTCGACCTCGGCCGCGCTGTGGGTATGTTCTTCCTCGACCTGCTCCGCGAGTTCCTCCAGTTGAGCAAGTGCGTACGGCTGGTCGCGGGCCTGGTACAACAGGTCGCGGATACGCTCGCAGGCATGCCAGCGCGTCTGTGGAATCGGCTGGTCAGGTGGAACCCACTGAAAACGGCGGGCGTACATCCCGGCCAGCAAGCGCAGCGCTTCATCGGTCTGCGTCGGTATGTGTGAAAGAGAAGAGGTATGCATCTGATTTACTCCTTGTGATGAGAACGAGGACAACGGGAAAAAGTGCGCGGAGACCCGGCTTACACGTTGGCAAGAGCCGCTCCTTCCAGCGCTGCTGCTTCCGATTGACCAGGCGCCTCGTTTCCAGGAGCAGGCGTCGGAGCATCGGCGACGCGGCTGGTTGTCATCATGAGCTGGGTCGCGGGATCAGCTGCCAGCGAAGAAAAACGGAGCCACTCAACCGCTCCCGGCTCCTCTCTGGCCGCAGGTTGCTCACCATGGCGCACAAATCTGCCTAGCTCCAGGCGCATGCCCGGCCCTTTCAGCACGCGCACAATCTGGCGCATCTGCCGAAGATTGACCCACAGCGAGGAGATATCGGCTCCGGGGCTGAGCAACGGAATCTGTCGGAGCGTCGCGATGGACGGCTCGTCCGCCTCGTCCACGCCGATCCCCTGCACACACAGCAGATTCCCGGTCGCCTGCATCAGCAGGTGGGGATTTGCCCGGCCTGCACTCACCCTCCCGAAGAAGGAAAGCGCCTGCTGCAAGGGCGCGCGCGGCACCAGGAGGGTCGTCGTAGCCGGAAGGCGGAACCGCGCTTCCCAGGTAAAGGGAATGGACTCGGTTTCTCCCAGGCAAAAGAAGGTCAGCTGCTCGCTTTTCACCCGGAGCAGGACATGCGACCCGGCCTGCGGAAGCAGGGTGAGCCTGACCGGCCGCTTCATGCCCACCAGGGCAGCGCACAGCCACCTGAGCGCGCGCTCGTCAAAAAGCGCGTGGGAGACTGGCGAGGAAGGTGCAGGAGAGCACAGAGGCAGCTGGCAACTGGCCGCACTGCTCCGGGTGGTCCCGGTCCACTGAAGCTGCCCGGCCTCGAAGCGCACCAATACTTGCGCGTGATTCATGTGCGGGGACGACTCACGCTGGTGCGCGAGTGCCAGGCAGGGGGCCAGCGCCGCGCGCAACTGGGCGGGCTTCACTTCCGCGAGGAAGAGGCCAGTGGCGCTCCAGAACGCCACATCTGGCAGCGCCACAGACTCTCCTTGTGGCCAGGACGGCAAGCGTAGGCGGACCCGGCGCGTGGACACGGTGCCGCGAGCACTCGTCCTGGCACTCTCGATCTGGAGCGCCGGGCCACTTTTGAGCGCATTGACCAGCTTTCCTTGCTGCTTGATCGCCGGCTCCTCCACCTCGACGAGCGAGAGTGTCACCTGGCCCGGATGCACGCCTTCCAGCCCTTTGGCCAGCAGCTTTGCCGGGATCATGACCCGCCCGGGTAGCGCAACCTGTGCAGGCAGGCGCGCGATCAGTCCGACGGTGTGCAGTGCGCTCCAGGCCGCCACCTCCAGGCAATCAGGCTGCTCTGGAAACAGTGCGCGGGCTGTCAGACAGGTGTGTGTGCTCTCCGGATACGCGCGACCCAACGTCGCGCACGCGGTTAGCACCCGCTTTAAGATCTCTTGAGAACAGTGAACGTTCATACGTTTCCCTTTTCTTTGTGTAAAACAGCACCCCCGCTCGGCACAGACAGCACTGGATGGGGGCGCGACAACAGCACAGGAGAAGGAGCTCAGGAACAGGAGCCAACTTCCAGGTTGGCGACCCGCTGGCGCAGTTCCGCGAGCACTGCCGCGCGGGAACTCTCCGCGTAGGTTGCTATGCTATCCAGCAGCAGCAGCGAAAAGCCCTGCTTGAGGGCCGTCACCAGCGCGCCCAGGCCCTCGGCTGACTCCGGGTGGTCCACCACCATAGACCAGCGGACCGGCTTGCCAGGTGCAGGGCGGCGCGAGGTAGAGATCAGCGCGCCGCGATCCCAGTAGCGTGCTCCATAGAGCGTGCGCAACACGTCTTTGGTCAGCCCCCAGCCAGACCGGTTTACACGGGCGACGTGCGGGGCGCGGCGCGAGGCACGAGGAGTAGGCGTATGCCGGCGCAAGTCGACCAGGATAGTCCTGGCCGGCATCCCGGCCAATACGTCTGCTAGTTCGCGGACCACGCGCTCATGTTCCGACTGCGACCAGACCGAGGCTGCATGGAGGGCTGCGACAATTGTGCTAGCCGGGGCGGAAACGACAGAGGTGGGAGAGGCAGGTGCAGTGGGAAGCGGCGCTTGCCCGGCCTGACCTGGTTCTGGCACAGCAGGCGCCGGCTCTCCCTCCTCTTCCCACCCCTCGTCATCCTCTGTTGCTTCTTCATCTGGTTCCTCCCATCCCTCTTCTTCTTGCATATCATCCACTTCCCTATCAGCCTCCTCCTCCGTTTCTTCCCTCGTACCCTCTTCTTCTCGCCAGAGATCGCTCTCACGTACAGGCGCTGCTGGGGGCGCGGGTGTCAGGGAACCCTCGGAAAGCTTTGGCCACGTCCACACTTCTGTAGGAGCCGGGGCTGAGGCTGGCGCCGAAGCGAGGGCCACTGTGCCATTGAGGCGTTCGGGTGCCGTGGAGAGCAGCAAGGAGGAGGCAGACTCAAGAGGAGGGGTACTCAGGCTGGCTGGCTGTGGCTGGCCAGCGCAGAACACCTGGATGGCCAGAGTCCCCGTGTGGGCAAGGGTGGTGTCCCCTTTCCACCATCCCCGCCACGCACGGATTATGCGCCCGTCCTGCCTCAAGTGAATCTCCATGAGGGCCTCCACGCCACATTGCCAGGAAAACACGGAGAGATGATCTTCGCTCTCGGCCTGTTGCGGCATGCCGCCTACCCAGACCGCAAGCGTGTGGCCAGGGGGCAGCACCCCGCTATGCAGTAAGCAGGAGAGCGTTGGGGGGATGGTTGGACCTGCGCCTGTGGGCTGGCCTCCCATCGGAAAGCTATCAAATCGAATCATGCGAACGCATTCCTTTCTCTGTTGCCGTACCTGCTGTCCTGGGTATCTCCTTGTCAGACCAGAACAGCCGGATGCGCAGCCGCTGGAACTCGTGAGATCCAACGGCTGTTGAGCGGATGAACGAGGATTACCGGGCGGCGGTGGCATCGGGAACGGAGACTCCCTGTGGCTCAGGCGCGGAGGCAGGCATTGGTCTGACATACAGGGGCATAATCACGTACACACCGTCCAACGGACTAACCGGCCTGACAACAATCGGGCGCGCTGCATCGGTGAACTCCAGGGCAACCTGGGGAGTTGAGACAGCGGCCAGGGTCTCGGCCAGCCACCCCTCGTTCACCTGAATGCGCAGGTCCGGATCTGTCACCGTGACCGACTCGGTAAGGCGCATTTCATTGGCGCCCAGGTCCGGCGCTTCGGCTTCCAGAACCAGCGCCGCCGCTTCTCCGGGACGTTCCTGCAGGGTCTGCAAGCGCAGCTGGTGTTGGTTCTCCCGCGCAAAGGGGACCATCAGCTGCACCGCCGCGGCCAGGACGTGGGTGGGTAAGACCACACGCGTTGCCGCCTGGATCGAAAGCAACGGGCGAAAGTCCGGGAAAGTTCCCTCCACGAGCCGGGTTGAGAGGTCCATGTCCTGGGTATGAAAGAGCGCCTGGTGCCCGGAGGGGGAGAGAGCGATGCGAACTGCGCCAGAAGCGGGAAGCAACCGCGCCACCTGGCGCATGGTCTGCGCGGGAATGATCACTTCGGCGGAAACCTGCGGATCAGGAAGAGCAATAGAGCGCACGGCCAACCGGAAGGCATCCGCTGCTCCGAAGCTGGCCCGCCCGCTGGCAAAGGCCACACGTATACCCTCCAGGACGGGACGCGAGGGATCGGTGCCGGCGGCAAACGCGACTTGATCGATGATTTCCCTGAGCAGTTCGCAGTCCACCGTCAGGAGATCCCGGCAGCCGTCCGTTGCGTGTGAGATGCGAGGAAATTCCTCGCTGGGCATCGCGCCTATCCTGATATTGGCTTTCACCGACTGGCAGCGCACCTGCACAGCAGTCGGGTCCGTGGGTGAGGGCAGCACCAGGGTGATTGGGGCGGCAGGCAGATCCTGGACAAACCTGGAGAAAAGGTGGGCCGGCAGAAGCGCGGTGCCCGAGGCCTGCACATCGGCCTGGAGGCGATACTGGATACTGGTTTCTTCGTTGGAGGCACAGAAACGCAGACCGGTCGCGTCAGCTACCAGTAAGAGGTGTTTTAAGATCGGCAACTGGGTTCTCCCCGTGCCCGCAATCGTCTGGACCGTACTGACTGCGGTCTTCAAGGCTTTTTGTCCAACGGTAACGTACATCGTAAACTCCTTGAGATAGAAACACAGACAAAGCAAAACACCAGACAGCAATGACCACCCCGACGCGCAAGCATCGCCGCGCTCCTCGGGGTGGCCGGCTTCTGGGGGCAGAGAGGAGGCCCTCGACACCTGCTCTCAAGACTCCTGAACAGGGACAGCGCGCATATGAGCGTGGCCCAGAGAGGGTGTGCAGAACCAGGGCCACTGGTACACACCGCGAAGAGACCCTTTTTGGTCAGGCCGAAAGCACTCATACAGGAGCCACCTCCTTAGGATCTGCACGTGGACGAAGCCGGAGTGAGACGTGGCGCCTGGCGAGCGGGCTCTCGCTCTGCGGAAGATGGACCAGAGATGGCAGCCAGGAGTTGTTCATATTCTGCCGGCAGCATAGCCTGGTCTGAAACGGGTTTCCCGCACAGGCGCGTTTTGAACGTTCCCCAGGCGGCCTGCTGCGCGGCGGTCTCGCCTGCTGGTTGAAACCGCTCCCGCCAGCGCTTTTTGAGCTGGCGGACCAGGGCCTGATCAACCACGCTCGCAGCAGGCGTACACTGCGCCTCTGGCGGATTCTGAACAGGGATCTTCCGTGCCTCATCAGCCGTGCGCAGCAACTCTTCCTGCTCTCTTTGCAGATGGGCGATCAGTTGATCGGCTGCGACGACATCCAGGGTGTCGTAGACTGGCTCGGCTTCCCCCAGGTGCTGGCACAACGTGGCGATCTGCTGGCGTTGATCCGCAGTCGCCTGACGGTCCTCGTCCACCGGGCGCGCCGCCTGACTACGCCGGCCCTGGCGCCGCGCTCGGATCACCGCGTCTGCCGAGGCGAGCAGCGGCGGTGTATCGATCCCCTGCGCATCTTGGCCCAGGCGTTGCAGGATACTACGCACATCTCCGAAACCGGCCAGCGCCAGGGCATTGCCTACCGCTGAAAGTTGTGCGCAGGTGACCGGGTGGGTGGCATCGGGCGTGCCTGGTGCGGCGTCAAAGAAAATTTCGGCGTCACCGAGATAGCGGTGTTCATCCACCTGCACGGTCGCCCGGTACACCCAGATCCCGGCCAGTTCCAGGATCTCGCAGCGCTCCATCTCCAGGCGGGCGCCACTCAGATGGAGTTGATAGAGCCGTTCAGCCACGGGGACATAGGGCGTGTGATCGAGCAGGATCGTTTGCACCCCCGCGATCTCCTGCCGGGGGCTTTCTCCATCGGTGGAAGCGTTTTCCACTCCCAGGGCTGCGAGGTTGACCTGCTGCCCCAGGCGCCGCAGCACCGATTTCAGGTCGCCAAAGCCCGCGAATTCGAGAGCCTGGCCCACTGCCGAGGTCTGCGCGCACGAGATGGGGTTGGTACCGTCCGGCGAGTCTGGGAGAGCACCCAGGTGGATTTCAGCGTCACCGATGTAGCGCCGTCCATTCACCTGAAGCGAGGCGCGGTAGATCCAGCAGCCTGGCCGGACCTCTCGCACCTCTCCATCCTCAACGCTCAAGGACCATCCGGCGGCATGTACCGCGCGCACACGCTCGGCAACTTCGAGGTAGGGTCCCCCTGGATACAGTAAGACAGACACGCCGCCGACCACCCGTCGGGGGACGGCAGCAGAGGAAACAGTCATGGATGTTTTTCCTTTCCCAAAACACGGATGAGGCGAGAGTCTCACCTCACGAGAAAACCGTCACAAGCTGGAGCAGCCCTGCTCCAGCGGAAACCACAGCGCCTCAAGGCCCGCGGCCAGCTCGTCGCACGAGAGCTCGCTCCACTTCAGCCAGGGAAGGAGGAACCGCTGCCAGGCCCCCTCAATATAGACATGAATACACGTGCTCCTTTTCAAAACACAGATACCTGGGTGGCCGCAGGCAGAGCCTCGAAGGAAGCGAGCTTGCTGACCACGCGGGTGACATTCTTCTGCAAACCAGCGAGCAGACCCACGCGCTAGAGGGTACGCGCCAAGCGCGCTTCTGCGTGCTCCTGGTTCTGTTCGACAAAGTTCCACAAGCCGTCGGCAGAGCCCGCCAACTCCGCACGTGATGACCGGGTATCGGGAGCCAGCGCCGCGACCTGACGCAGGTCAACGGACGGTAAGCGCAGTTCTGCGCGGGCCGCGTTGACCAGTTGCTCGGTGGGGAAGGCCGCGATGCCGAGGCTCGCCTGTGGCGCTCGCGTCCCCACCTCTAGGTCGAGCAACGTTGCCCGTGTGGTGGTCGCGATCGCGCGCAGCGTGCGTTCGATCTCGCCCATACTACGCTGGCGCTCGGCTGGTGACTGGTCGACGATGGCCTGCACGCGGTTCATCATCTGGTCGATTTCCATATCACCGAAGAAATTCAGTGTACGCACCTGGGTCAAGAGATTGGTGAGTTGCAAGGTTGAGCGGGCGGCGAAACGCTCGCTGCCCCGGCGCTTGAGCGTGGCCAGGACATCGGTGGCTGCATCGTAGATGAGCACACGCAACTGGGCCACAATCGAGGTGAGGAAATCGTCCAGCAGGGCAGTGACACGCTGCTGCGCGTCCTGGCGCATGTCCTGTTCTAGGATGGCTCGCGCCCTCGCCCATTCCGCTGATTCCGTGGACCTTGCCTGCTCCGCAGCTTCTTGCGCTTGCGTGGAAAGCGCACCAAGCTGCTGCGCACCCGGCACGCGAAAGAAACGAAACGTGAAGCTATCGCGAATCTTTTCGGGCGAGGGGATCTGGGCGGCGATGCGGTTACAGTAGGTGGCCACAAACTGCTGCTGGCTCTCCTGCACGAGATCCGGGTGGGTCGCGCGTAGGCGCCGGTAGGTGTCGGCGGCGATCACCTCGTATTCCGCCAGCACCTGGCGCACCAGGTTCCGGTGCTGGGCGATAAGCTCGTCGCGTAACTCCAGGTAGCGGGCCCGCAGCGCCTCCGTTTGAGTTCGCCAGGTTTCGTAGGCCATGAGCGGGACAAAATAGCCCAACTCGGTGCGGAAAGCGTGCTCTTTCAAGAGATAGCGGGCAGCGCCGGCTGCCTGATTCACTGCTTTGAATTGGGCTTCAGGCAGCAGGCGTTTCTCTCCCAACGTCGTCCAGCGGGCAAGTTTTTCGCGTACCTGCGGGTCCTCGATGTGAATGCCTAGGTCTGCCAGCTGCAGGCGCGTCGTAAACCCGCAGTGGCCCACGTGGAGCTGGACCAGCACTCCATCTCGCAACAACTGCTGCCAGGGGATAGTCGCAAATGACTGCGCGCCCAGGAGCCGGGCAACCGTGTGTTGGCGGCGCGTTCCCTGAGTGGACGGAAGATGCGGGGTAGCAAGGGTTTGTTGTGTCATGAAAAACCTCATTCCTTTGCAAACAATGCATAAGCACGCGAGTCCGTTAAGAACCCGCGTGCTCGTTGAGAAAGGGGCTGATGTCGTGTGCGTATGCGAGGCACCTTAGAGTTGGCGCGCAGCGCGCGCGCTGGATCGCGAGAGCGGTGTGCTGGCCTCAGGGGGGCGTCGCTGGGCTGCCAGGCGGGCCCGTTCGGCCTCGGCTGCGGCCGGTGGCAGGTAGCGCAGGTTGGTACAGGCCTCAATCGCGCTCCGGTTGTAGGCATCAACGCTGGCCAGCGTGGAGGGGCGCACGTTATCCAGCGCATCACGGGCCTGGAGCGCCTCGATCGTCGCCCGTCCAGCCAGCCGGGCCAGCAAGGCGGCCTCTTTAAGTAACGACGCCAGATCCGCCGCACTGTAGCGCTCCGTCTCCTCCGCCAGAAGCGTGTGAGCTTCTGCGGAGAGATGGACGCCTTGCTGCCGGGCCTGGACGGTCAGGATATCAAAGCGCGCCTCGCGCTCCGGGCTGAGGATCGGGAAGGTCACTTCAAAGCGCCCCTGGCGTCGTAAGGCCGGGTCCAGGCGCCCCGGCTGGTTCGTGGCCCCCACGACGATGACCCGCCCACGCAGCGACTCATCGCCCAGAAATTGCAACATCGCGCCAAACAGATTGGCAGCCACCGGGCTACCGGATGCCTCGCCCCGATTGGCGAGGAGCGACTGATCAAGCTCGTCAATGAAGAAGAAGGTAGGCGCGAGATCGCGCGCCAGGCGGAAAATGCTCTGGAGATTGCGCTCAGAGGTACCCACAATCCCTCCCAAAATGTTAGCCATATGCAGTTGGATGGCATGGTAACCCAGTTCCGCGGAGGCGGCGCGCACCAGCAGGGTCTTGCCGGTGCCGGGAGGACCAACCAGTAAGATCCCCTTGGGGACCTCGCGCAGTTGCCCATCGCGCAGCGGCGTAACGACCTCGCGCCCGAACCAGGTCGTAAAGGTATCCATGCCTCCCAGAGAGGTGAAACCGCCGGGCAACGGCTCCAGCATCTCAACCACCTCACTGAACTGCTGGCGAATGATGGCATCCTTGCGCTCTTTCACGTGCCGCCGGCGTACTCCCATCGGGGTTTCCTGATGGGCCCCGGCTAGCAAGACATCCTCCACCTGACGCAGATCCAGGCCCGCGGTGGTGCGCACCAGATCCTCTGGCGAGAGATCGAGGAGCGGAATGGGCGCGGCCTGCCGGTACTCCTCCAGGTACCAGGAAAGATACGCACGACGCGCCTCCTCATCGGGCAGAGGCTGCTCAATGACGCGGTAGCCGCTGGAACTCTCCAACAGATCCGGGTGGACCTCCGAGAGCAAAGGCGTCAGGAGCAGCACCGGGTTTTGCTGGCGCGCCAGCACCGGGTCATGTCCCCAGGACAGCAGCGTTGCCAGGATGGCCAGGCGGTCATCGTTCATCTGCGCTTTGCTGGTCGCCGGCAGGATCAGGTCGGCCTGATCCACAATCACTGCAAGGCGTCCCTGGACCAGGGTTCCTCCCTCGGGTTGTTTTTCATAGCGAACGGCTGAGGGCTGATGCAACAGTTGATCGAGGATCGCCAGCGCTTTGGCCGGTTTACGAGCCGAGGCAAATACATCCTCCTGATTGGCGATGATTCCTACCCGATCCAGGGCCGCCGCGTAGGGATCATCACCGGCTGCCGGTGGCTGCCAGTTCGGCCCCAGGATCTCCAGGGCAACCTCGCGCATGGAGGGCTGGGCAAAGGTGATCCCGGTGGCGGGATGATAGTGGGCCACCACCTCGCGTGTGGAACTGAGCGCCCCGGCCAGAAAAGTCTGCTGGGAAAGACCATGAAAGGCGGTGACACCGTGAATGTCGCCGCTCACGAGGAAACAGTGGCTCATGCCAGCCTCGAAGAGGCGGCGAAACTCCCGCCACCACACCGGCTGGATCTCATGTGATACACTTGTATTCATCGATTCTCTTTCTTCCAAAAACGTCCCTGGCCCGCTGTTGATACCAGCGGGCCAGGGACTAGGACGTGACTCTCTGTCACGTCCTTCACCATCACCATATCGTTAGGGGCACACGTAGGCATGCCGGTCGGTAATCTGCACGCCCAATGCGGCCAGTTCGGCCAGTAACGTTTCGCGATCAAAATCCAGATCGCGATCCCCGTCGGCATCCCAGGCGCGAGCGGGTCGCCCATGTTCATAGATCACGCAGTGGGCGCAGGTGCCAGCTTTGAATGACCCGGCGGGACCCAGCGTGATATACAGGGTCCGAGGCCCTTTTCCCTGGGCCACCAGCTCTGGTCGCGCGGGCGGATGTTCCGCGCCAGTGAGACTGGTGGGAGCGTCAAGCAAGATCGGTGCAGAAGCCATCTTACCGTTCTCCTTCCTGAAGGATCTCTCCCTGGGATATGACCTGCGAGAGAGGGGCCCCGGACAATTCCGGCTTGGGAGTGAAGTTCGTGACTGCTGTCTCCAGCCCAAACTCGGCCAGCAGCGTGTGTAATTGCCGTCCGGCCTCCAGGCAGGCGCTTCCCGTAAAGTTGAGGAAATCGCTCTTGACCGTGCCGTCCTGCGCGACCGTAATGGTCAGGGTGGGGGGATTGTTAGCCATGAAACACCCCCGTAATCACCACTTGGTGCTCAACGACCTGGGTGGAAACCTGAGCCCGCATACGTCGAAGCGCTGCGGCGTGAGCCAGCACCACGTAGTTCTGGACAATCTGCTGCTGGATCTCCTTGAAGCAGGCCCGGTGATGCCAGGGATCGCCTTTGAACGTCAGCGCGCCGGTCGCTGTGTCAATGACCAGGCCAATGCCGCGTGGCAACTCTCCTGGGATGGTCAGCGCGAGATTGGTATTGCAGGTCTGGGGCCGGTAGTCATAATCGGCATAAGTCGATCCAACCGATCCATGACGAGCCTCGGCCACCAGCGTAACTGCCTGGCGCAGCAGAGCCAGACAGGGATGTTGCTGGATCGCGGCCGTGTCGCCGTGAGCGATGGCCGCAGCCAGGGCGGTCAGTTTGATCGTGGTGGTGCCTTCTTCAATATGACTCATGAAAAAGCTTCTCCTTCTCGGTGGATTGCATAGATGAAAAAACAGAACGACCTTCAAGGGACGAACAAGAGACACCGTGTGGAGCTCTTTGTCGGCAGGGGAAGTGGCACGCGTCGTGGTGGCCCGCGCGAGAAACATCCGGTGAGGAGAGCACCCGTGTCGCTCTTTCGGAGCATCAGACCTCCCCTCCTTTCCGGCGTGAGCAAAGCCTGGTGGCGGTGATAAAATGAGTGAGGAGAGATCATCCCTGGGTCGAGATCAGTTGCCGCTCCATCGCATGAAGGAACTGCTGGACTTCGGCAAGAGCCGGACGCGCATCCGGAGTGGCAGCGATCATGTGATCCAGCAGCGCTAGCAGGGGCACCAGTTCCGCTGGCACATCTCCAGGCTCGTCCCAGAGGTTGGAAAACGAGCGCGCCCGCTGGACCTCTTCCGGCGTGGTATCGGTCAGCGCGCAGCCCAGGAGCATCCCCAGGCTGAAGATATCTCCTGCCGCGCTGCCCATCCCCTCCTGCCACTGTTCTGGCGACGCATAGCCAGGGGTGCCTTTTGTGCGTGGAGGATCACTAGAGCAGCGAGCGAAGCCAAAGTCAATGAGCGAGAGAGCCTGCTCCGCCAGCAGCACGTTGCCAGGGGCAAGGTCACCGTGGAACAGGTCACGACTATGGACATAGGCCAGTACGTCACCCAGCGTTCGGCCAATCCAGAGCACTTTTGGCAGAGAAAAGAAGCGCATCCTCTTCATTGGGGTACCTGCTCTCCATTCCTCGACCAGGTAACAACGTCCGTCTTCCTCGAAATACTCAAGGAACGCCGGAATGGCCGGGTGATGCAGGCCCGCCAGAAGTTCTGCTTCGGAGAGCAGCAGTTCCTCACTTTTCTGACTTAGGTGGGCGCGTTTGATGGCCACCACCTGCGCAGCCTGGGCATCCCATGCCCGAAATACGTGCGCACAGCCTCCGTGGCCAATTTCACATTCCACGGCGTACCTTCGGTGGAGAACGGAGAGGGGAAAGATCAGCGCGGCAGGCGCTTTGGAAACACGGGAACGAACAATCATACATTGTACCTCCGGCAAGACCTTCCTGAGCACACTCAGGAACGAACACACCCTGACCGAGAAACCGGTCGCAGGCGTTACACACACGAAAAAGGCAGCGAGACGCCGTGCGCCCCGCTCGATGCTTTGTTATCCTCCATAGCACCGATTCCAGGCATAAGCTAGGCAGTCCAGCGCATCCTCCAGGTCGTAGGGATCAGTGGGCAGATTCGCCACCTGGGCGACGTACTCACGCATCCAGAACTCAGCTTCCTCGAAGGAGCAGCCCACGGCCTCGACCAGCTGGATGGCCAGAAACAGGGCATAATTGTGGCGTCTGCCAGGTGCCGCGTGGCGCAGCGCCGCGTGCAACCAGTATTCGGGATCGCGTTCGCGATCCAGGTCAGACTGGCGCACTTCGTGCGAGCGTGTATGCGACACGGGCGGCATGGACGCGCGCGAAAACTGGCGCTGGCGATATTCGATGAAGAGGTCCAGCAACGCTGGAGGAAACGGAGCAGGAAGCGCATCGTTTTGCCACTGGTAGACCCCTCCGGTGGGATGAATAGAGGGTGCTCCGACTACATAGCCGCCGCCTTTCTTGAAATCGATGCCGTGATAGCCAGCAAAGCATCCATTGGGCGGTTCGAGGTCCACCGGGGGCCGCTGATAAACCAGGTGGACGCCTCCCCCGCCGGTCAGTTGCCGTAACGTGGCGCCCAGCGGCGTCGGTGCCCCCCAGTCACGCGCATGGCGTTCCATCGCCTCCAGCGAACATAACCCTCCATGGCGTGGATCAATATCCAGGACCCACCAGCCGCTCGGCTTGCCGGTCGCAATGCCGATATTGGCCTGGGGCCAGCGCTTCCACCAGCGCTGGATCTGGGAAGCAGCAGTGGTGGCCTGATAAAAACTTCCCGCCACCAGCGGCTCTTTGGCGCGCGGGACCAACGGGAACACCGCAATCCCCAACTGCGCATAGGCGAGCGCAGCGCCAGCCAGAGGAGCACTATTGAGTGACAGAAGCGTCGGGAGAGAAACACCAGGACGTGGCATGGTACATCCTCACAGAGAGAGGCCAGCCCTTCCGGGTGGAAGCGCTGACCCGAACAAACAGGACGACAGCAGCAGGAAGGAGCCCAAAGCTGGGACAGGGGGATGCTCCCACCCACCAACTCTAGGCTCGTTTGTCTCACCGAACCTGGCCGGCTGGGAGGTCCGCGTATCTGAGGCGGCGTCACGGTGACGCTCCTTTCATCCCAGGGAGGCTAACAGCAGTGGCCCAACCGAGAGAGTCGAGAGCAGGTGCAGCAGGTCGGCCGGATCAAACGGCTTGGTCAGGTAGGCATTCATGCCCGCCACGCGTCCTTTCACTCGATCGAGCACGCCATCGCGCACCGAGATCCCGATGATGGGGACCGAGCAAAGGGGGGCAGGAGCCTCCTGGCGCAAGAGGCAGGCAATGGCAAACCCATCCAACTGCGGAAGCTCGACATCCAGGATGACCGCCGCCGGGGGCGTTTCTGCTTGCCGCCAGAGGTCCTGCAGCGCCGGGAATGGCCGCAGGTAGGTTTCCACGGTCCACCGGTCGCGCAGCAGCAGGCGAACAATGGCGCAGACAGTTGGGGAATCGTCGATCACCACGATGCGGGGCATCGCAAGCGCTCCTTTTCTGACAGCCGACACGCCATCGCCAGACGGTGGTATACTGAGCCTGGCGATGGCGTGTCGGCTGTCGGACAAGAGGTATCCCGCCGGCGAGTTTGCTGACACGGGCGGCGGGATACCCGAAAACACACGAGCAAAGGCGAGAGAGCTGCCCATCGGTTAATACTCCAGGTCATAGGTGTAGACCGGGACCTCCTCCTCAGCTCCCCACAGGCGCGCTTCAAGGGCCCACATGAGCAGATCCCCAACCCGCCTAGTCGCGCCGGTAAAGGGCATCAGCAGGCGTTTTACGCCGTCAATCTCGCGCCAGGGGAACAGCGCAAGCAGCAGAGGATTGAGGTAGACAAGGCGTGGGGAGTCGGCCAGGTACACATCAAAACAGGTTCCCTCGCTCGTCCACTCACAGGCAATCAGCTGCAGCCTGGCGCCTCTCGGCAAAAGCTTTAACAAGACGGGAAGACCAGGGCACCGGCGCCACCGTCCGAGAAACTCGACCAACCGTCGATCACGGCGTAGTGCCTCAGCTTGGTCGATTTCCCGCAGATACCGCTGAAACAGATCCTCCTGAACCGAAACCAGGCCGCACTCGTTTTCGGGACGCCCTTGATCGGGCGCGAGCCGTGTGTACAGGTCCAGAGAGCGAGAGCGGGTTGGGGCGCCGCCCGAGCGCCCCCGCTTCCACGGGAGTTCATCCTCCCAACTGAGATAGACTTGTTCGAGAAGCGTATGCAGGAAAAAGCGCATAGAAACCTCCTGGGCAAGGCATTCCCTTGCCTGGTTGAACCGGAGGAACAAAACACAACAAGAGAGGAGCAAGGTCGGTGAGAGCTTGCTGCCAATGGCTGAGGAGCCGCCTCCCCACAATGAGTGGGCGGATCGTCAGGGAAACGGTGGACAGATGATGAGAAAAGGGCACAAAAGGCAGCGAGCAGGGTTTTCTCTCATACTGCTCGCCGATCTCAAAACGCACAACACGAATCTAACTCCACTGCACACCCGTCCCTTTCTCCCTGGCGTACAGGGCGATGCGGTGAAGCGTTTCAAGATACCAGTGAAGGTGGTCTTGAAAGATCCCTGGGGTGCCCAGGATCTTGAAAGGCTGGTCCTCCTGCTCCTCCGGAGGGGGCTCCTCTGACCGCTCCCACTCTTTCCCTTGCACACTCAGAGTCGTCCGGGCCCTGGCAATCTTCATCAGAAGCGTGTCAGCACTGATGATGTCGGTATAGTCATCTGATGTCGGATCCAGTAAATCGCGGACGATGACAAAGTTATTATTGGCAAGATTGAGACGGTGATCCTCATCGCCCCAATACCGTTGGTCTTGCAGGTAAAAAGTGACGCTCATGGATAGTGTCTCCTTCCTGCTGCCAGGCCGAGGTGGCTTGGCAGCTTTCCTAATATGAACAAGTGGCACCCCAATTGGTGTCGCTCAAACCAACCGCCCGCCCTTCTCACTGGTCAGGCGGCGCGAATACGGCGACAAAGACGAGGCGCGCCGTGACTGCCTCTTCAGGAAACCGGCGCTCCAGTGCCCACAAAGCCTGCTCCGCTGTGGGGATATCATGGCGGCCGCAGGCATCATGAAGCGTATTGAGCAGATGGTTATAGAGTTGGTCCTCCGCCTCGAAGGACAGCTGCGGCGTGTTCTCGCCCATGGTAAGGACTCTTTCCTACTGCCAGGAGGGCAGCTTTCCCGTATGAACCAGCACCATCACTGCGATGGCGCTGCGGAAACACCGAGTCGAGTTTTCGGCATCCTGACAAGCCTTTTCCGCCAAAATGGGGAGCGTAACGCTTGCCAGGAGACCGGGGATCGTGGTATGCTCGGAATGACCCTCATGCATATGGGAAAACGTGGGGAATCATTCAGACGGGTGCCTCCCTGGCCGGGGAGGCATTCGTCGTTTTGGAGCATCCTGAGAAATTGCCGATGAGTGCCTCATGCTTTGCCCTAGAGCCCGCTTTTCCGCTTGATGGCACGCTGGAGCAAGAGGGCATTGCACACTATGGCAACGATAGCCAGCGGACCAAGGCAGAGCAGCACGAGCCCCAGGGTGAGGAGAGCGAAGAGGAACACCAGGGGCCACAAAACGACACTGCAGATCAGCAAGGGAATGCCGACCGCGGTGCTACCAGCCATGATCCACCCCACTCCATAGATCCCCAGGAAGTTGAGCAGCAGCTCAACGACAAGGGGTGTGAAACTGGGTGGGGGTGCGGGAACGGCGGGAGGCAGAACCGGGGGGTATGATCCCGATCTCTGGCCCATTCTGGGGAAGAAGAGCCTGGCCCCACACGCGGGGCAAACAGAGGCGGCAGAAGCCGGGTAGGTACCACACTGCGGACAGATGGGTTGTTGAGGGACGAGCATAGCAATCCTTTCTTTTCATTCTGGGGAACCGGTCTAGTGGCCGGTGCGCTTCTGACTCAAGATGGCTGCCACCTTGAGCAAACACGCCTTGATCCTCTCCTTCACCTGACCTTGCTGCAGCCGGCACGTTTTCCGTGAGACGAAATTCCCCAGCGCAACGCAGGCAAGAAGAGCATGGAGACCCAGAACAACGACGGCATACAGGGCGAAGAGCACCAGTGTCAGACCCAAAACGGCAGTCCCAGCCTCTAACGTCCAGGGGGGGTTGGCCGGGAGACGTGTGCCGCCAAACACCTGGATCATTCCAACGGTCACAAGCAGAGCTCCGATCACTGTGGCCAGCAGAGCAAGCGACCGGGCCATGGGCCAGAGCTGGCAGACGCGTGTGCATATCAGCCGAAGAGGAGACGTAAAACGAGACATAAAACACCTCCGAGTGAAAAATGGTTGGACAATCAAAGGGGAAAGAAACGGACAAGAGGAAAATGAGAAGCAAAAGAGTAGCACAAAGACCACGATAAGGATGGACCTTATGGTGGTTTTTGTGATAAGTGAGATGGTTACATACTGTACTGAAGAAGCTCGATCTCGATTTGGAGCTGCTCAATCTGTTGAGCCAGAGCCTCTCTTTGATAAAAGAGCGTAATGGCCTGGTGCTTCAGATGAGTCTGGATCTGGAGCATGCGTTCGCGCTTGTAGTACCACCCTCTCGCAGCTGAGGGAAGGTGTGGCAGACGAATCGCGTTCGCAATGGCGCGCCCGACCTCCGCCGCGACCGTCGCGGGGATAGCGGCTTGGTGCGCCACAAGATCAGCTTCAAGCTGTGCTCCTTGAGCTCCGAGCGCATCGATCCGGGCATCCAGCAGCGTGAGCTGGCGTTGCAACTGGCGCTGTTCGCGTTCCAGGTTTTGCCGCTCCCACCGATGGGGGTCGCTCTGAGAGCGCTGGTAGCCGTTTTGCTGGGAATGATTGTTCTGCTGATGGTTGTAGTGACGCTGGTTGTTCATGCGGGGACTCCTTTCGTGCTTGCAAGGCAAGACAGGCAAAACATGCCCCCACAAACGCGTCAGCGTCTCAGCAGCAGTTCCCTCCTCTCTCGCCTTTCATTTGGCGTGGTAATACAATCGACGACGATAGGTGTGTCAGTTTCCGTTGTCGGCAGGATGACGATCCTGTGGTGCGCTTTGCTCCCGGCGGCGAGGCCAGCGACGGACAGAGCAGAGGTGGTGCGCCAACCTCTCGTCTCGGCAGCAGGGAGGGGGATGACCCTCGTTCTGGTGCGTTCGACCTGTTTCCAGAAACAGGTATAGCATGCTTTGGAAAGGAGCACAAGAGCCGCTGGCGATGGGGCTGCGGACGGTTTTGTAAAAAGAGGAGGGAATGTGGTGGTATGTTCTAAGGAGCTGCCATAGGCTCTTTTTGTCTCCTGGAGCGGGCCGAATAGCAATTGGTGGCAGGAGGACTATCTCCGAGCCGATGCACCCGTTTTCCGTCTCTTTCCAGGAGAAGCCGTTGAAACCCGTAGGCTGCTGCAGATCGGTCACGCCCTGCTCTCAAGGGACTCTCGGCAACGGCAGGAAAGGTGAAGAGCCTCCAAACTCCCAGAGCATGACTATACCTGGACCGAAAAGTGAGAAGGGCAGAGGCGGCTCGTTTGTTTTTGAGAGGATCATGGGTCACTTCATTGCGTCAATGGACACGTGGAGCAGCGTCGGCGGTGTTCTGGGAATGGCGAAAATGCGTGGATTGGCAAACGGTTGCCATGGCTGGCAGACTGCTAGCGTGCTCTCTGTCTGTTTTCTGAAGCTTTGGGTATGCCAGGAGCGAGATCCAAAGAGTTCGGTGGGCAATCTGCTTTCTTTCAGCGAGTGGCTCACTCCACAACCCTCTCAAGATTTCGCTCATAGTATGCCTAGAGTTACAGGTGAAGAGAACCCATTGGGTGCTTCCCTCTTTCCTCAAGGGGCGATCAACCTTTACCCATCAATTAATGGAGGACCATTTTTTCCTGGATACTTCGGCTCTTTCACACGATTCTGTTTCACCAGCTCCTCATAGAGCCACATATTTTTCTTCTCCTTGTTCATGTCTTTTTGTTGTTCCTTCTCGAATGCTTGGGCTTCACTGTCGGAGAGATTCTTGGCAGCATATTTACATAAAGTTGTGAAGCGCGTACTCTTGCCTGAGGCCAGCAAATAATGCTGATAGCCGTCTGTCAGTGTTCCTGTTACTCCATCGAGCAACCCATTGAGATAGGTTTGCAAAGCTTCCAAGTTAATCGTCTCATCTCTCAAGGCTGCCAAAACCGGCAGAAACTCGCTCGCATGCACGGCGAACTCATGAATGAGTGTTTCTACACACGCCCCCAAATTCTCTCGATCCGGCCACTTGGTGCCGACACTGATGACAATCTTTACCGGCTCGCCCCTCTCGTCCGCTGATAGGGGCGTATTGAGGCTTTTTTCGTTCATATCGAACAGAAACATGTCTTGTTCTCCAATGAAACATTTGGTTGAGGCTGCCTGTTTCTCAGTGAGCGTCGCATCATCTTTCAAGATCAGGCGAGTCTGGTAGGTTCCCTTTGCTATGAGAGTCCAGAACCCCCAACCAGCCTTGGTCTCTTGAACAGCTTTTGCTAAGAAGAGGAAGGCTTTTTGATATTGTCCCGTCGTGAACTGTGACGCGTCGATGTTGGATACAGATTCCATAGATTTTCTGTATTCCTTTCTATTGGCTGGGCCTCGCTGACAGCAAGGGAAGAGGCTCTCCCTCCTACGAGGTCCAGATGGACGTTGTTCTCAAGAAAAGTATGCCAGCAGAAAGGGGGGCGTACAATGCCAGAGAGGTGACAGTTCAGGTGTTCGATCGTTTCTTCCTGCCGGGGAGGTGACCTTTCGTTTGCTTGACCCTCAAAAAACAAGCGAGCCGCCTCCGCCCTTCTCACTTTTCGGTCCAGGCGCGGCCATGCCCTGGGGTCGATACCCGAAAGCGCTTGCGAAGAAACACGGGGGGAGTTCTCGCGCCCTGGTTCAAAGGCGTACGGAGCGCCGGGCCTTCCCTGCTCGCTTATTCCGTCGCTTCGTCCGCAGGCGAGGCAGAGAGCAACCCTTGCTCCAGCAAGCGTTTTTTCCAGCGGCCCACCGTCTTGCGTGAGCAGCCGACCTCGCGAGCGATCCAGGTGTCGGGGGTGCTGGTCCCAAAGCGGCGAAAGGCAGCCAGGATGAGGTCAGTGACCTGACCCTCTTGGTCTGTCCCACCTATCCCACGTTGGTCCTCCCAAGTGCGCCGGTGTCCATTGCCCTGTCCCTTCTGCGTGGTGGGTGTCCCATCGTCCTCCTGGACACCTGGGCCAGGTGTTGCACCTGTGCCCACCTGTGACATGCCCAGGGTGTCCACCTGTCCCTGGAGATGGCCCATCTGCGTGTCCAGGGTGGCCAGTAGTGACCCGGCCAGCAAAACCTGGACCTGCCCGCAGTGTGGAGAGATCCCGGCCAAAGAGTTGCGCCAGGCGCCAGGCTACTACATTCGCCGCTCGTGCCCCTGCGAAGAACGTGAGCGGGAACGTCAGACACAGAAGCAGGTGCAAGCTGGACAGACTCCCAGGAACCACGAACAGGTCTACACGTGGATCGGTCGGGACTGGGCAGACCTGGCTTTGCTCGGCAAAACGTTTGCCACCTTTGAACGCGATCGGCAGCCCAAGGCATGCGAGACGGCCCAGGCGTTTGCTGCCCAGCCGCATGGGAATCTGGTACTCTTTGGAGGCTATGGGGTAGGAAAAACCCATCTGCTGGCAGCCATCGCCAACGCGTTCCACCGCAGTGAGAGACCCTGCCTGTATGTCTCCGCGATCGCGCTGTTTGAGGTAATCCAGGAGCGTATTCAGCAGGATCGGGAGTATCATGATCTGCTCAAACGAGCGATCCAGGCGCCCTTGCTGCTGATCGATGACCTGGACAAACCGAAGCCGAGCGACTTTCGGGAAGCGGTTTATTACCTGCTGATCGATAAGCGAACGCTAGCAGGCAGGCCCCTGGCCCTTTCTTCCAATGTCGCGCTCCCGGCCTTAGAACGTTGGATTGGGAGCGCGGCACGTTCGCGCTTGCTGAGCGATCTCTGTCCAGTGGAGATGCGCGGGCCAGATTATCGATTACCAGGATCGCTGTTGGAGGGGACGAGATGAGAAGCGCTATAGATCACCCCAAAGAACCCTCTTTCACGCAGTCGAGGGAGAATCACCAGACAGCTCCTCTGGCGAACCAGGAACATGTCTTTCCAGATCTCCCCGTGAAAAAGAAGCACATCTTCTCTCAAGAAGCCCTTCAGTCAAAAAGAGAGGAATGATGCAGAGTGATGACTAAGTAGGCGTCTTTCGTGTCTTTCGAGGCAGGAGAGGGGAGAGAGAAAGAGGCTTTGAGGGAAGCAACAGGTGTAGGATGGTGCAGGCGTTAACCCGCCTGGTCGCAGCGTATGCCTCGCTTCCTGGCCTCTCCCTGCTGGGTGAAGCCGAGGCCGCCCGTGAGTGGATCGACGACCCCGCACGCAATCGGGCATCCAAACTCCTAACGGTCGCCTTTTTCCGTCACTGGCTCAAACGGGAAAATGAATCGGCTGATTTTCTGACGCTCTGCGATCTTCTAGAGCAGCAGGGGCAGTTGGAGCAAATCGGTGGCAGTAGTTATCTGACCTCGCTGATCCATAGCGTGCCTCCCTCCGGCACTCTCCTCTATGCAGCCAGTCGCATTGCGGCGCTGGCCTATGAGAAGATTGAGGATGCCCTGGAGCTGGCTGAACATCTCCTCTTTACGCTCCAACGCCGCGGGACCCAGGATTTTGTCCCGCTGGAAGCGGTCCTGGAGGAGGGTGTAGTCGATCTCGAGGCCCTCCAGCGGCGCGAGCAGCATCTGCTGAGCGTCCCCTCTGCGCGAGTCCGAGGCGCTAGAGAACGATGCCGACGTGGTGCTCTTCATTTCTCGCCCAGACCTGCCCCAGGAGATGGAAGACCACGAGAAGAAAAATATTGCAGACATCATCATTGCCAAGCAGCGCAATGGCCTGGTGGGTGAAGTGCGGCTGCGCTTTGACCCAAGTCACACACGTTTCTACGATTGAGCCTCATTATCACGCTTTACACACATATTCACAACGCTTGGAGGTATTTCATGGGAACACACAATCAAGCCGTTCCAGGGGCAGCGAAAGGAAGTGAAGGAGAGAAAAATGGTCAGGAGCAAACGTTGCAACCACTCCTCCTCACGATATCTCAAGCTGCCTCATATCTCGGCTTATCGCGTGCGAAGCTCTATGCACTGATTGCACAGGGAGATGGACCACCAGTGGTGCGATTTGGCCGGTCGGTACGAATCTCAATTGCGTCTTTAAACACATGGGTACGACACCGCGAGGAGCAACAGAACGCCGAAAAAGGACAGAAGTACCGGGGTTTTGAGGAAGGTCCTGGAGATCTTTCAAGGATTACGAGCTAGATGATACAATGGCTGTGTCTGCTAGAATGGTAGCCGGGCACAGCAACTGTAAAGGAGTGCCCGTATGGCAAAACGCGGACATGGTGAAGGTTCCATCTATCGGCGAAAAGATGGCCGATGGACCGCAGAGATCTCACTCGAAGGAAGAAAGAGTAAATTCCTCTATGGAAAAACAAGAAAGGAGGTTCAAGAAAAGCTCAAAACGGCGTTGTACGAGCAACAGCAAGGAATGCTCGTCACCGGACCACAACAAAAAGTCGGACAATTTCTCTCCCACTGGCTAGAGGATGTGCATAAACAGAGCATTCGGCCTCGAACCTACGAACGGTATGAGGAAATTGTACGGCTGCACCTTGTGCCGGAAATCGGCCATCATCACATCCAGAAACTTTCGCCGCAAAACCTTCAGGCGTTCTATAAAAAGAAACTAGAGGATGGTCTTTCGGCGACGACGGTTATCAGCTTTCACAACCTTTTACATAAAGCGCTGGAGACTGCCGTGCGTTGGAATCTCCTTGCACGCAACCCTTGTGATCTGGTCTCACCTCCCAGGAGGAAGCACTTTGAAATTCAGCCGCTGAGCATCCAGCAGATCCGCCAGTTCCTTGCCGTCACCCGTGGCCATCGGCAGGAGGCGCTGTTCATCCTCGCCCTGGCAACTGGCATGCGACGGGGAGAACTGCTTGGGCTCAAGTGGCAGGACATCGACCTGGAGCGGGGAACCTTGCAGGTACGCCGCATTCTCACACGGATTCCAAGCAAGTTGCCCGGTAAGGGATTTGAGGAGGCAGAACCAAAAACGGACAAAGGACGGCGCAGCATTGTCCTGCCCTCTTTTGCCGTGGAGGCGCTCAGGCAGCATCGGCTCAGACAGCGAGAGGCGAAGCTCAAAGCCGGACCGGCCTGGCGGGATCACGATTATGTCTTCTGCACGCCCATCGGAACGCATCTGAATCCAACCAGAGATGTCCTGGATGTGCTCAAGTCCTTCTTGAAACAAGCAGGACTGCCAGACATTCGTTTTCATGACCTGCGCCATAGCTCCGCAACCATGCTGCTGGGCATGCAAGTGCATCCGAAGATCGTCCAGGAGATTTTAGGACACAGTCAAATCGCGATTACCATGGATATCTACTCGCATATCTTGCCCACGATGCAAGAGGAGGCGATGAACAAGCTCAATGACGTACTTCAGGGAGAGCTGGCTATTTCCTGTCAACCTCCCTGTCAAAGCCCGACCAGAGAAGCCCTATGAAGGGTGTAAAGCCAGGCGTAGAGCCGATCGAAGCGAGAGAGAGAAGAGGTGAGGGTTCGAATCCCTCCTTCGGAACCTGCCATGCGGCGGTGGCTGTTGTCGCTGCCACACCGACGCCGACGAGCGACTGGTGCGGTGTTCAAGGGCAAATGAGGCGGATTTCTTCCTTTCTCTAGGGTGGAGAAGGAATGGTTCCGGCTGGGACCGTGCCGACAGTGGCAGGGATTCCTCGAAGCCTCGCGATCAGGGTCGCGAACGCGAAAAATAATCTCTCGACCACGCTGGAGCACAGTCTCTATTCTATAAACACGACAAATGCGGGGGGACCGGAGGGAGGACAACCAGTGCCGACTTGTTTCGGCAAAAATGAGGGAAGCTGTTTGGGAAGAAGCCTGCAACGAGCATTTTCCCTCTCGATTGCAGGCTTCTTTTTTGTCTGCTAGTGATAGCGGGCGGCTTGAATAGCCTTTTCAAACGTTGTCTCTACGGCGCGTCCTGACAGGAAAGTTGACAGGAAAACCGAAAGACAACCATGGATTTTCAACGAAACCAGGAGAAACTGAACCAGCAAATCGAGAGGGGAAAGACGACCGTAGAGGTCGTGAGACAAGTGATGCCGGTGGAGGGATTCGAACCCTCAAGCCCTTGCGGGCATTTGTTTTTGAGACAAACGCGTATACCGTTCCGCCACACCGGCTCACACGAAGCCTGGGATACTCCCTCGCAGGGATAACAAACGCTTCATGTGGGTATAGAATAGCACAGGTCGAAGAGAGATGCAAGCCCCAAATTCTACCAACCATAAGCAG
>Ga0070737_10002148_pt1 | contig 24668 bp, 31 predicted proteins | sample Coa_R1_10_FD_66438 | JGI IMG/M metagenome (GOLD analysis project Ga0070737, IMG submission 66438) | Surface soil microbial communities from Centralia Pennsylvania, which are recovering from an underground coalmine fire - Coalmine... | ecosystem: Environmental > Terrestrial > Soil > Unclassified... | reverse complement strand
AGCTTTTTGTGATTCATCGAATGCCCCTCGCGCGCCAACAACCAGCCCAATCTGCGATAGCCGAAGCGCCGCCGCTCCTGCGCCAGCTCGCGCAGCCGCCTGCGAAGGCTCGCATCGTCTGGACGCTTGGACCGATAGCGTAAAGTCGAATGGTCGATCCCCACCAGCCTGCACGCGCGCCGTTGGCTCAGCCCGTGCCGCTCGATCAGCCGGGCCACTGCCGTCCGCCGTGCCGCAGGCTTCAGCCGTTTTTTCCCAGCAGGTCCTTCAGCGCCGCGTTGTCGAGCATCGACTCGGCGAGCAGCTTCTTGAGCCGGCGGTTTTCATCCTCCAGCCCCTTGAGCCGCTTCGCGTCCGACACCTCCATGCCGCCGTACTTGGCCTTCCACTTGTAAAAGGTCGCCTCCGAGATCCCGTGGCGCCGACACACTTCGCTGGTCGCCACGCCCGCCTCCTGCTCGCGCAAAATTCCGATGATCTGCTCCTCGCTGAACCTGCTCCGCCGCATCTGTCCGTCTCCTTGCCGTGACGGACTCTACCTCAAAACGCGGGTGTTTTCGGGGGGCAGGCCACTTGCCGTCCGCATTTGCTCATGACGGACTGCATCAGGATGCCAGTGCGCAAAATCGGGGTTAATTCCGTCCGGTTTTCCCGAAAAAACTGCGAGCACGCCATCCGCGCCGCATTTACCTAATCGGCTGATGAGGTGAGAGAAATCGGCCGCTTGCTGACATCGCTTTTATCTTGCCGTCGTAAGACTCAGCCTGAGTACCGGCAAAATCAGTGGTGGCAATCGCGTCGGCGGCGTAGATGGATGCCTCGAACCCACGACAGGAATTGGTCCTGATGGTGGCAGCTTCGGCCCGCCGAGCGGCCGCTTCCGACCGCGCTTGGCCGGACCTGACTTTGCCGCGGCTGCCATCCCCCGATGCGCAGCCACCGCCTCACGGTCTTGCGATCTACCCCGAGCTGTCCCTGGCGCGCGGTCGACTTGGCGGCAGGCCTAAAATTTTCCGCCTGCGTTCGTCGGTTATGACCTCATCCAGGCCGGTCATCACGCGCCGGCCAAACTCGGGATCCTCTTTCATGGCGCGCCGGACCCACTCGCCGAGTATATGGTTCTGAAGCACTATCCTGTCGCTTCGGTGCTTGTCGGCTCGCCGCAAAATATCTTGAGCTTGTCGTATTTCCGCCTGGGTTTCCCTTTCGACGACCCGGTCCAGGTCAAAGCTGCGCTCCAGTGAATTCGCGCTTTCCGGCTGCTGCTCGGCGCGCGCGACGGAGCTATCGAGCTCGGAATCTTGGGGGCCTCTCGATCGATCCGCCAGGTCGGCTACCCCGACAGGGTGTTTGCGAGGCCGACCGCGCTTGCGGTGCGCGAAAGTTTCGATCGTTTTTAAGATCTCGGTTTCCGGTAGGGGATGATGTTTTCGAGGGCGCCCGCGTTTGGCCATCTGATGTCCTTCCGAATCAAATATCTCTAATTTTTAATGCCACCCTTGGCCAACCGGATCAAACGCTTACGAGCAACCGCGCGCTAGTTGCCCAAAAAATAGGACAAATTCGTTGGAAATTGCCTCGGTCGAAAAGAAAGGACCGCGCCCCGCCGGGTATCGCTTACGGCGGCAAGAGCCAGCCGCAGGCAGCTTGCGCAAGGCATACATCCTGCTGACAAATATTTCAACTTTATCATAACCGTACCCGTCAGCGGCTCGGCGCTCGAGCGCCCGCGCACCGACTCGGGCCGATTTCGGAGCATACAATCGTGTAGGTCCAGATCTTTTCAGCCGCGGGCCGATCTATTTTGGACAACAAGTTTGTGCATCTCCGTGACTTTTCTGACAATTCTAGTGATACTTTTAAACCAAGTAAAAAATTTTTCTTGATTTCTTTATTATATTTGGGATTAATATTAAAAAGGTTATCCGCCATGGAAGAGTTTTTTAGCTTTTGCAATTTCCGTCAGTTCGAGCGCACGCGTCGGGAAATCAGGTTGCCATACGAGCTTTTGAACGACGCTCGTTTCCGTCAGCTCCCGGATGCCCACAAGGCGCACCTGCTCTGCCTGCTGTTGCTGGCCGCGCGGATGAACAATTGTCTGCCCAGCGCTCCGGTCAAGCTGGAACGGATGATCGGAGCAACCGAGCCCGTTGACCTGGGAGCACTGGGCGATTTCATCCAATTTAGAGGGGTGGAAAAACCTTCCTGGCAAGACCGGCTTGCCAGCCGGCACGTCCCCGACAGCATGCGTGCGACCGTGTTAGTGCGCGACGGGGGGCGCTGCCGCAAATGCGGCAGGTCGAGCAATCTGGAAATTGATCACATCGTACCCGTCAGCCGGGGTGGCCAGACCCAGGAGCTGAACCTGCAGACCCTGTGCCGGCGCTGTAACCGGGCCAAATCCAAGAAGCTGGTGGCACAGTTGTGAAGCGTGCGCGCACGCTTTCGAGGGCGCTAGCGCTTGAACCTGCGCTTTCGAGGAACGTTCCATAAGGGCTTTTACACTGTGGACAAATCCTGGGCTCGCGCTCCTTAACACGCGGAACCCATTCATGCCCACAACGTTCGCACCTGTAACCCGTAACCAGGAGAGAGACCTTTGCCAACGGAGCCGAGGCATAACAAAGGCACCCAACCTGATCGATGGCGGCGTGCTCGATGCCACCACCGGCGCAGTACCGGCCTGGTTCGAGGCCGACGCGCTGGCGGCCCGAATCGGCGGACAGCTGCAACGCCGGCGAGATGAAATCGTTCCCGCTAGTCGATGGGCTTGGCCGACCCAATGACCCAATAAGCCTGGGGGCGGCGCTGCACCAGGTTTCGGTCTATTTGCTGCTGGCCAGGTCCATGGTCGCCCACCTCGGGGGTGACCCCGAGGTGGTGTTGCCGCTGGCGATGATCGTCACCGCCGCAATGTCTCGCTTACTCCGAATCCTATCTGTCAAGAACATAAGCCAGCGCATCGTGCGAGCCCAGCGAGTCTTGGAACGGGTGCCCGATGCGATCGCTATCGCCCGTGGGCTTCCCAAGCGGGTTTATTGCGGCCTGATGAGCGATCGCAATATCGCGACCGAGCGCCGACTGGAGGAGCTGGGGCGCACTGGACGACTATATAGAGTCGCCTGCCGGGACTACCGGTTATCGGGCCGCAGCCGCCGCTGAGCGAAACGGCATTGGTCCGCCACCCACCGGGGAGGACGACGGTCAGATCGAGCGCTGACCAAAGCCGGCATCGAGACCTGGTGGATTCCAGGCAATCACGATTCCGACCAGGCTGATTGGTACCGCAATCTGTTCCAGTCTAATCTCGCCGAGTGCTGTTTAAACGGCCAGGTGGTCGGGATTGCTGGGATGCGCGTTGCCGGGTTGGACGGGATCTTTCGCGGCAAGCGGTGGATGCCCGACCCAGGTGCGCCGCGCGACGCGCAAACCCCACGCTGGCACAATCGAGATGAATGGCTGCACGATACCCGGCATGAGCGGGAAAGCCCGTATCGGCAGCAGCTGGTGGGAGAGGACTCGGAGCGGCTATGGGAGCAGCGTGCCGACGTGCTGGTCTGTCACGAGGCGCCGAGCTGCCATCAGCACCGCTTCGCCGCTCTCGACGATTTGGCCGCGAAGCGATGGGCGTGCGGCCAGTGGTTCACGGCCACCATCACGCGGACTACGACGGTGCGATTGCGAGTGGCCGGACCCGGGGTAATGGGCGTGGTACGGGCCGGCGTACGGACCCTGGAGGGATCGGTGATCCGCAAAGGCAGCCGCGATCGCGGGCGGCCGGTGACGGACTGCGTGCCGTGGGAGCCGAAGATCGCGAGAGCCAAGTGATACAGGGGCATTTTGACAAAGAGCACGAGTCTATCGTCACTGCGCAAATCGAAGTGCTGAGCCAGCAATTGGGTCATGGCGACGATCAGCTGTTGTCCGGGTGTGGCGAAACGGCGGTGCAAGAACGGCAGATATTGGCGTCGCTTTGGTGATTCCGGCCAGCGTGGAGCTTGGATGGCGTCTGCCGGGGCGAGGATTTTCGCCTTGGCAGTATCTGAGGCCTGCTTCTGATGGTGCTGCCTGGCGCCAACCTACGTCTTTCGCCCGAGCTAGTACTATTCGCGGAACGGGGCCGAATCTGTACCCCATTGGACCGTTGCTGTGGCTGTATGCCAGCGGCGCCGTGATCCTGCTGGGCGGTTTTGCCACCTTGCGCGAGGCTGCCTTCCCACTGCTGCTCATTCTGTTCGTGACCCGTTGCCCAGTTTCTTCATCGCGCTGGTGGATTTGCCCCTGCAGCGGTTCGACGCCAAGATCGCGCGCGAGTTTGCCGCTTGGCTGCACACACCGCTCATTGGCGCGACGCTCAACCTGCTCTTCTATCGCAACGAAATCGGGATATTCATCCGGCCGGGCTACGGCTTGCGTGGCAAGGCGGCGATGGGGCTACTGGGTCTGCGAGCCAGTGGCGAGCTGCTGTTCATCGCGGCGGCGGTGGCGCTGGCCTACGTCATCAACCTGTTTCGGCTGTGCGCACGGATGCTCCACTGCCGTCTGGCCCATAGCTGGCCGCTTTTGACTGCACACGCAGTGGATGGCTGCTACTTGCTTGGGGCGGTCCTGTTCGCGCTAGCCGCGGCCTTTTTATTTCGGCTCCCGGCGAGCCGACGGTATCGATGAACGGCAACGCCGGCTCTGCTGGCTATTCTGCTTTGCGCCTTCGCGCTGCCGTAGCTGCGCTAATGCTCATCTGCCCATTTGGTCCAGACACGACTCGGTGTTGCTTGTCCGATAAAGCAATCTTCTGATAGTTTTTGCATTCCATCTCGCCATGGGACAATGGCATTATGCAAGGCAAGATCACCAACTTGCTCGATCAGGGAAAGGCCCCCGAACGCGCAGTGTTCCTGGATCGCGACGGAGTCTTGATTCGCACCTTGGTGCGTGAGGGCAAACCGGTGTCGGTTTCCACGCTGGCTGAGGTCGAGATCCTCGACGGCGTGGCACAAGCCTGCGACCGGCTGAAGCAGGCCGGCTTTCTGCTGGTAGTGGTCACCAACCAGCCCGACGTAAGTCGGGGCTTGATGGCACGCGAAACAGTCGAGGCTACCAACCAACTTCTGAGCGAGCGCCTGCCCGTGGACGAGCTGCGAACCTGCTACCATGATGATCGCGACGATTGTGACTGTCGCAAACCGCGACCGGGGATGCTTCTCGCGGCGGCCGCAAAATGGCATATCGACTTGGCCGCCAGTTTCATGGTGGGTGACCGATGGCGGGATATCGAAGCCGGACAACGAGCCGGCTGCCGCACGGTCTTTATCGACAACGGGTATGAGGAGGCGCAGCCGCCCCGCCCGGACTATCGCGCTCGGTCGCTGGCGGAGGCGGCAAATTGGATATTGCGCGGGGCAATTGAAAGATGAGGCATTTGGCCGAGCTGAAGTAAAAATCTTCGCTGATGGCGCGGGAAAAGCGGGATATCCGAGCTTTATTGCCAGTCCTGGACCAGCGGCTTCACTACCACCAAGCCGACCTTGATGCGCAAGGCTGGAGTGGCCGACTAACGCACGCCTTCGCTAAGGAAATCCTGCAGGTGGTCGCCGACCGTCCGATCTCTTTCGAGGTCTTCTCCGACGATTTCGAGGAAGTGGAACGGCAGAAGACGAATGTTTACGTCAAGATTCCGATTACCAACACCCGCGGCGCGTCCTGCAATGAGTTGGCAAACGGCTGGCCGACCGGCAAATCAAGCTGAATCTAACCGCACTGCTCACCCTGGAGCAGATCAAACACATCGCCCCCGCGCTGAGACATTCGCCCACCGCCTGCATCCCTGTCTTTGCGGGCCGGATTGCAGACACCGGCCGCGATCCGGTGCCCTTGATGCGCGAAGTCGTGGAATTCCTCCAGGCTTTTCCCAATATCGAGCTGCTCTGGGCCAGCCCGCGCGAACTGCTCAACCTGCTTCAGGCCGACACGCTCGGATGTCACATCGTTACGATCACCCATGACATGCTGTAGAAACTCGGCCTGATCGGCCGCGATCTCGATGAGTACTCGCCGGACACCGTCAAAATGTGACCCGCCCCGCGAAAGTATACCGACCGGTAGTGGAGATTTCGGCCTGGTGTGGTCGGTTGGTGCCGGTATTGCCGGCGTTCATCGCACTCAACATACTCCATTGACAGTCTCTAGCAAGTTGGTCTTTTCTGCTGCCTGTTCTGTGCTGTCTGCAGGCAGCTTTTCGGGCCCGCCCTTCACATTCAGCGGGGGCGGGACGAAAAGCTGCTCAGACTCCGCGACCGAGGAGTCAGCGCTCTGCACGGCGCCGGCCAGCACTTGTTTTGCTGGCCTAGCCGTGCGCTCTTGTCGATCGGCTTTCCTGGACGGATGAACTCGAGGTGTGCCCCGTACTGGCAGCTCCACGCGTCCATCGCCTTGCTCGCGAATTCGCTCCCGTTGTCCTCGGTGATCGGTTCCGGCACTCCGCGCTCTGCGACCCACCTGCGAAAGCGCCAACGCGACGCGGTGAGTGTTGAGTGCGCTGTCGGCGACCAGCGCCAGGCATTCCCGGGCGAACTGGTCGATCACCGTCAGTACGCGGAACCAGCGCCCATCAAGGAGTTTTGCGCTCATGAAGGTCCATGCTCCACTTCTGATTGGGCCGCGTTGCTCTCGGCATCGGTATCCGCGAGCGCCGCGCCGGCTTCTTGCGTACCTTGGTCCGCACTGTGAGCCCATCCTTGGTGTAGAGCCGGCTCGCGCAGCCGCATTCGCAAACCCTCCTGGGAAGGCGGTCGGCTCCGATACACTAGAGTCTTTCGAGTGATCTTCACCAGCCCCGCCGCGCGCCGTCCACTCAGCGCGAACACTGCCTGTGTCCAATGTCCGAGCGCGCGCCGCTGACGGGGCTTTACAGCTTTTTTTGCACGATCTCCTGCAGAATCTGGCGATCAAGCGAGAGGTCGGCGACCAAGCGCTTGAGCTTCGCGTTCTCCTCGCGCAGTTGTCGCAGCTCGCGCCACTCACTCAAACCAAGCCCCGCGTACTTCTTCTTCCAGATGTAAAAAGTGGCGTCGCTGATCCCGTGCTCGCGGCAGATCTCGCTCACCTTGGTCTCGCTCTCCGCCTGCCGCAATGCGCCCAGGATCTGCTCCTCGCTGTGCCCCTTCTTCGGCATTCCCCGGTCCTCCTCATCGCTCTGCAGAGGACCATACCTGATGCCGTTCTCTCAACTTTTCGCTGGCATACTTTTCGGGTTTTGGATCGGTCACTATCATATGCAGGATTCGATAGAATAACATAGCAGAACCATGAAAATCTTAGTCACCGGCGGCGCCGGCTTTATTGGTTCTCATATCGTTGATGCGCTGGTAGTGCGAGGCGCCGAGGTATCGGTGTTGGACAACCTGTCCACGGGCAAGCGCGCCAATCTCAATCCGGGAGCCCGTTTTTATCACGTTGATTTGCTGGAGAAAGAAAAGGTCGCGGCGGTGATGGCGCAGGAACGGCCCAGGGCGATTATCCATCTAGCCGCGCAGATGGACGTGCGCCGCTCAGTGGCCGAGCCCACCTTCGACGCTCAGGTAAATCTGGTGGGGATGCTCAATCTGATGGAGGCAGCGCGCAAGCATGCGGTTAAGCGGATCGTTTTTGCCTCTACCGGTGGCGCCATATATGGCGAGCAGCAACAATATCCATGCGATGAAAGCCATCCCTGTCATCCGCTTAGTCCCTACGGAGTCACCAAGCTTGCCACCGAGAATTATCTGTATTTCTATCAGGCCGAGTATGGCATACAATTTATTGCGCTGCGCTATGCCAACGTCTACGGCCCGCGCCAGGATCCACATGGCGAGGCTGGCGTGGTCGCGGTTTTCTGCGGCCGCCTGCTGACCGGCCAGCCCTGCACGATCTATGGCGATGGCGAGCAAACCCGCGATTACGTTTACGTGGGCGACGTTGTGCAAGCCAATTTGGCGGCGCTTGAACGCAATATCAGCGGCAGCTTCAATATTGGCACAGGCACCGAAACCAGCGTCAATCAGCTCTATGCGATGATCGCAACAATGGTGAGCAGCCGCGAGGCCCCGCGGCATGCTCAGACTAGGCCCGGTGAGCAGCGACGCTCCGTAATCGACGCTGTGCGGGCGCAGCACGAACTGGGATGGAAGCCGCAGACGACTCTTGCGGCAGGCCTGGGCGAGACTCTGGAATATTTTCGCCGGCGTTTCGCCAGCACCAGATATCCCGTCGTGCCTACTGTGTCATAAAAGCGACAAAAAGTACCGCGATCCAAACATTTGCCGCTTTTTTGTGGTCGGATCGTTTGGAGCGTAGACCCAAGTCCCACCTGGGACCATCTCCATCGCTGCGCCAGGCGGTGCGAAGCACCAATATTATCGAAAATCCCAATTCGGCGGCGCGCCGCAGGACTGGAGCGGGTAGCCCACTGCCGCAATAACGCCATGGTCAAGCGCTGGGCGGCAACCGCGTGCCTGGAGCGCCGAGAAGAGCTTCCGCCGCATCCTCGATTACCACGACCTGTAGATGGTCCAGACCGTACTAATCAAGACCAAGTTGTTAATGGGGATAATGCCGCCTAACGTTGTGAACACCTACCGCCATCGCAGGTTCACACTAAACTTGGGACAAGCGACCGGAATAAAGGAAGGCGCCGCGGCGGTGGAGATGACGCGGCGGATTATCTTAAACGAACTTTAGGATTGCCGCCGCGGCGAGCCCATTAGACGACCGCACGAAGCAGGCCCGCCAGGATCATGAGCCGGTGCAGGCGCTGATCGTTGAGGCACGGGCACTGATCAAGGCGCTGGAGCCCACGGTCAAGCTGCTGGCGGCGCTGGCCAGGCTGTTGCCGGCGGCGGGACCGTTGGCGACTACGGCCGATCTAGCGGCGCTGGCCGGACAGATGGCAGCCGCGCTACAGCCGATCCGCGACAGCCTGCCTACTCACAAGGGTCAGGACGGCCATCTCTAAGCAGACCAACGGATTCAAGCATAACTTTTGGAGGGCAATCGAATATCCGAGAGGCCAATCAGCACAGCACCGTGATGGCGGTCGGGGCGAGCCGAGCGGCGCAATCGAGCTAGAACGAGCCTTAGTCCAAACGACCGGCTTTGCGCAGTTCCTGCTCGATCCAGCGGTAAGTCACGCTCAGTCCCTGCTCTAGTGAGGTGCGCGGCTCCCACTTCAACACTTGCTTCATGAGGGTGAGGTCGGCGTTGCGTCCGCGGACTCCTTGGGGCTTGCTCAAATCGTGGCGGCGGCGAATCCGCTTGCCCGCGATTCGGGCGACGATCTCGACCAGTTGATTAATCGTGACCAAGTAATCGGTACCCAGGTTCAGTGGCTGGTGACAATCAGAGTTAAGCAGACGAAAGATACCCTCCACGCAGTCTCCCACATAGCAATACGAACGGGTCTGCTCGCCATCGCCCCAGACCTCTATCTCGTCGCCGTCGGCGGCCAACGCCACCTTGCGGCAAATCGCGGCCGGGGATTTTTCCCGCCCTCCGTCGTAAGTGCCCAAGGGACCAAAGATATTGTGAAAGCGGGCGACGTGGGTGCTGAGACCGTAGTCCTCCAGGTAATGGCGGCATTGCCGCTCGGAATAGAGCTTCTCCCAGCCATAGCCATCTTCGGGGTCGGCGGGATAGGCGTCAGACTCCTTGAGCGGCACCACCGCGGCCTCTTTCTGCAGATAGCCGGGATAAATGCAGGCCGAGGAGGAGTAGAAATACTTGTTGACCCCGTTGAGCCGCGCGGCCTCTAGCATATGGACGTTGATCAGTACGTTGTCATGCATGATCACCGCCTTGTTGGCCTCGATAAAGCCAATTCCACCCATGTTGGCTGCCAGATTGTAGACCTGCTCAACCCCCCGGGTGGCCTGCAGACATTCGGCCCATCGCCGCAGATCAAGCAGCTCGAACTCGTGGGCATCGCTCGGTTCATATTCGGGCAGCTTCACATCCACGCCTCGCACCCAGAAGCCTTTGCCAACCAGCAGTTTTGTCAGATGATGCCCGATAAAACCGCCGGCACCGGCAACCAGCACTCGCGTCTGTCCACTCATCGCTTTATCTATGTCCTTTTGACGTAATTGCTGCCACGCCCAATGTTTTTTTTTACGGCAATCTCAAGGCTCTTGACATCCTCCCCGGTCTGAAGGCCGGGGATTCCTACCGCGCTCAGGCGCATAGGGCCGCTCCCGAGTCGCTTCGGTGGGTTCCTGCTGCTGGCGGCCTTGATGCGCCGCTCACTTCACAGGCGAACCGGGCGTGTCCCGCCCTTAGAACATTTATTGCCCCGACCACATCGGCGTGTTCCTCAAAGCCGCATTGCCGGCACTCGAACCGGGCTTGAGTCCGCCGGTTGTCCGCCGACACATGACCGCAACGTGGGCAGGCGAGGCTGGTGTTCTGCGGCGGGACGGCGACCAGCCATCCCCCAGCCCACGCCAGCTTGTATTCCAGTTGGCGGCGAAACTCGAACCAGCCTTGATCGAGGATGGATTTGTTCAGGCCGGACTTGGCCCGAACATTTTTGCCTGGCGCATCGAGCGTTCCTGCCGCCGACTTGGACATGTTCCGCACCCGCAAATCCTCGATACACACGATCGCGTGGTTTTTGCTGATCATGGTCGAGGTCTTGTGCAGGAAGTCGCGGCGAGCATTGCCGATGCGAGCATGAATCTTCTGGATACGCGATTTCTCCTTCTTCCAGTTGCCGCTGAACTTTATCTTACGGCTCATGGCCCGCTGCGCCTTGCGCAGCCGGTCCTGGTGCCGCTTGAAGCTGTTAAGAGGCGCATGGAACTTGCCATTCGAGAGCGTGGCGAAGCGAACCACTCCCATGTCGATGCCAACCGCGTCGCCTCGCGGTGTTGGCGGTTCCACCTCCCGCTCGGTCTGGATCGATACGAACCACTTGTCGCCCGACCAGCTCACGGTGACGTTTTTGACCGTGCCCAGGACATCGCGGCTGTTGCGGTAGAATAGCCAGCCGAGCTTAGGCAGAAAGACACGGCGGTTGCCCTGATCGAGCTTGATCTGTTTCGGGTCGGGATAGCGGAAGCTGTCGTGCCGGCCTTTCTTCCTAAAGCGCGGGAAGTCGGCCCGCTTGGCGAAAAAATTGGCGTAGGCCCGCTCCAAATCTTTGAGCGTCTGTTGCAGCGGATGGACGGGGGCATCGGCCAGCCACGCGGTATCCGGGCTGTTGCGCCACTGGGTGAGCAGCTTGCACAGCCCGGCATAGCCGAGTTTCTTCCCACCTTGCCGGTAGCTTTCCTTCTGCAACGCCAGGGCCTTGTTGTGGACGAACCGGCACGATCCGGCGAAGCGGCACATCCGGCGCCGCTGTTCCCCGGCCGGCATGAGTTCGTACTTGAAGGCTTGGAGACGCCGCATGGCGGGAATTATATCCCTGATTTAAAAAATAACCGCCAAAAAAATCAAATACTGCTATGCCGTCCGCGCTATCCTTCCCCGCCCCCAACGGCGGGCTTGCCGCGCGCCGGGTCAGGGGTGGGGTTTGACGTACGCCGAGCGGCGCGCGTGGTGCGGAGACCACGAAGTCGCGCTTCCAGGCTGAATATCAGGCCAAGTATCCCAAGGCGGTAGAGTCACTGAGCGCCCACTGGAAGCGCCTAGTGACTTTCTTCTACTACCCGACCGAGCACTGGAAGCATCTGCGCACCACCAATGCCATCGAGTCGCGGTTTGCTATCGTGCGGCTGCGAGAGCGGGCGGCCAGGGGTGCCGGCTCGAGAACCAAGGGGATCCTTGATGGCCTTCAAACTGCTCTACATGAAACCAGCGGCGCTGGCGGCGCTCGGACGGCCATCACCTGCCGCTGGTCCCTGCCCGCGAAAAATTCGTGGATGGAATCCGTTCTGGCAGGCTACCAGCCTAGCCTGTTCGAGCAAAAATCAACCCCAGGAGGCCGCCTAATCATGACCAGCCGATCCGCGACATTTGACAATGACTCTCGAGGTGAGGAGGTTGCAGCTCCGCAATTTCTTCGGCATCTCGCCACCCAAGGACGGTTGGCCAAGCGCTCTTCGCGGCTGCGGCAGCGGCAGCGGCATAACACCTGCTGCAGCTTCAGCACCGATTTGCCAAGGGTTACTGCCAAAAAAACAGCAGTTTCGACAAGCGTCCGCCCTAACGGCGAGAAGCTCCAATGGCCCACATCCAGCAACGCCAACCGCTCTTCAGCCAGATTTAAGTTCCTAGGCTCCAGTGGCCGAGGCCAAACCTAATAGCGGCGAAGCTGCGGCAAATCGAGCTTGTTGGTGGCTGGCATGTCGGAGTTGCGCAAATTGAGACGCTGTTTCAGAAATGCGCATCAAACCGGATCAGCCAGCCTAAGGCTCGACCGGCGGACGTCTCCGGCCATTGCATACTCTTTCTCGCCGCTCCTGATGAAAATCCCTATCGTGGCGTGGCTGAGCCGGTGCTTGCTCTGTAAAGCAATCCTCTGATAATTTCGGTGGCCTACCCGCCCGTGGGACAGATCTGCATTATACAAGGTCAGATAGGGCCAAGTTGACTGACCAAGGAGAAGCCCGCAGACCCGCCGTGTTCCTGGATCGTGACGGAGTCTTGATTCGTACCTTGGTGCGCGATGGCAAGCCGGCGGCGATTTCAACCTTGGCCGAGCTTGAGATACTGGGGGGCGTGGTTCAAGCCTGCCAGCAGCTCAAGCAGGCCGGCTACCTGCTGGTGGTTGTTACCAACCAGCCCGACGTCAGACGAGGCTTGATGGCGCGCGAAGTCGTTGACGCGATCAATCGGCGGCTGAAGGAGTACTTGCCGGTTGACGAGCTACGAACCTGCTACCACGACGATCGCGACGAATGCGAATGTCGCAAACCGCGACCAGGGATGCTTCACGCGGCGGCGGCAAAATGGCATATCGACTTGGCAGCAAGCTTCATGGTGGGTGATCGATGGCGGGATATCGAGGCCGGACGGCGGGCCGGCTGTCGCACGGTATTCATCGACTACGGATATGAGGAAGCGCGACCACCGTCCCCAGACTATCGCGCCGGGTCGCTGATCGAGGCGGCAAACTGGATACTGAGCAGGGGTTTGGAAAGATGAAGCATTTAGCCGAACTCAGGGTCAAGATTTTCGCCGACGGCGCGGAAAAGGCCGGGATATTGGAGCTCTATCGCCAGCCCTGGGTCCGCGGTTTCACCACCAACCCGACCTTAATGCGCAAAGCTGGCGTGGCCGATTACCGCGCTTTCGCCAAGGAAATCCTGCGGGTGGTAACGGATCGGCCGATCTCCTTCGAGGTTTTCTCCGACGAGTTCGAGGAGATGGAACGGCAGGCGCGGGAGATCGCCACTTGGGGAGACAACGTTTACGTCAAAATTCCCATTACCAACACCCGCGCCGCCACCAGCCGCGAGTTGGTGGAACGGCTGGCCTCTCGGCGCATCAAACTCAACCTTACCGCCCTCCTGACTCTCGATCAGGTCAAGCATATCGCACCAGCCCTCAAGCATTCGCCAGCCGCCTACATCTCGGTCTTTGCCGGGCGGATCGCTGACACCGGCCGTGACCCGGTGCCCGTGATGCGCGAGGCGGTGGAATTCCTCAAGGCTTTTCCCAATATCGAGTTGATATGGGCCAGCCCGCGCGAGCTGCTCAACCTTTTTCAGGCTGACGCCATTGGATGCCATATCATTACGATCACCCATGACATGCTGCAGAAACTCAGCTTGATCGGCCGCGATCTCGAGGAATACTCGCTGGATACCGTCAAAATGTTCCATCAGGATGCGCTCAAGGCCGGTTTTGAGTTGTAAACTCTGGGCCACCCACTTCCGCCAAGTCAGCGTCCGGGTTGAGCTACCTGCGCTGCTCATTCAAGGCCGTGGTCGAACGACGGTTCTCACTGGACGCGGCACATCTTAGATGCGGCAAGCGAATATAACGATTGGGGCGAACAGATCGTGATGCTTGCGCCAGCGTCGCGGACCGGCGTACAGATCGAGAAGACCAGCGAGCCAAATTACATTTTGCCCGGCAAACAGGAGCGTTAGAGCATGGCGCTGCCCTTGGAAGGCATCAAAATTATCGACTTCACCGGCGTACAGGCCGGGCCGGCCTGCACGCAGTTGCTGGCTTGGTTCGGGGCCGAGGTGCTCAAGGTCGAGCGGCCCGGCGTTGGAGACGTTACCCGCCGCTAACTGCGGGACGTACCTAATTTGGACGCACTGTACTTCACGATGCTCAACAGCAACAAAAAGTCCCTGAGCCTCAATACCAAGACGCCCGAGGGTAAGGCTATTTTGGAACAGCTTATCCGCGAAGCCGACGTCTTGGTCGAAATTTCGCGCCCGGCGCGTTGGATCGAATGGGCTTTACCTGGGAGCACATCCAGCAACTCAACCCGCGGATCATCTTCGGATCGATCAAGGGCCGAGGACTCGCCCTACGCCGACCTCAAGGTCTATGAAAACGTGGCTCAATGCGCGGGAGGGGCAGCCTCGACCACTGGGTTTTGGGATGGTCCACCGACCATCAGCGGGGCTGCGCTGGGCGATAGCAACACCGGCATGCATTTGGCGATCGGCATCCTAACCGCGCTGATCGGCCGCGCCAAGACGGGCCGAGGCCAGAAGGTGGCGGTCTCGATGCAGGACGCCGTGCTCAATCTGTGTCGGGTCAAGTTGCGGGATCAGGAACGGCCGGATCACGTCGGCTATCTGGAAGAGTACCCGCAGTACCCCAATGGAAAGTTCACCGACGTGGTACCACGTGGCGGCAACGCCGGCGGCGGCGGGCAGCCGGGCTGGATCCTTAAGTGCAAGGGGTGGGAAACCGATCCCAACGCTTATATCTATTTCACAATCCAAGAACAGAATTGGGGGCCGACCTGCCAGGCCGTGGGCAAACCGCAATGGGCCGCCGATCCCGCCTACGCTACTGCCCGCGCGCGCCAGTCTCACCTCATGGAAATTTTCGCCGAGATTGAGCAGTGGCTGGCGAATAAGAGCAAGTTCGAAGCAGTCGAGATTTTGCGTAAATTTGCCGTGCCTTGCGCCCCGGTCCTCTCGATGAAGGAAATCGCCAACGATCCCGCTCTACGCGCCAGCGGCAGCGTGGTCGAGGTGGACGAGGAGTTGCGCGGCAAATACCTCACGGTCGGCAGCCCGATCAAATTTTCCGACTTCAAGCCCACGATTACGGGCGCCCCACTGCTGGGCGAGCATAACGACGAGGTCTTGACGAAGCTGGGCTACGGCGCGGAACAGATCGCCACCATGCGCCGCGATAAAATCATCTAAATGGCCCGCCGGTTCGCCGAGGTCCCCGCCGACCAGACGTTCATTGCGGCCCGAGCGTGCGCCGCTAAAATCTTTTAAAAAAGGCGCTTGCAATGTCCAATGAAACGGCTCCCTCTTCTTTGACCAACGGCTTTCACCTCATCATCGACGCCATGAAGCTTAACGGCCTCGAGACGATTTACGGCGTCGCCGGCATTCCGGTGACCGATCTGGCCCGACTGGCACAGGCTGAAGGCGTCCGTTATATCGGCTTCCGCCACGAACAATCCGCCGGCCACGCCGCGGCAATTTCGGGCTTTTTGAGCCAAAAACCCGGGATCTGTCTTACGGTCTCCGCGCCCGGTTTCCTCAACGCGATGGTGGCCCTGGCCAATGCCACTACCAACTGTTTCCCGATGATCCAAATCAGCGGCTCAAGCGACCGCGCCATCGTCGATCTCCAGCAAGGCGACTACGAGGAGCTTGATCAGATGAACGCGGCCAAGCCCTATGCCAAAGCCGCATACCGGGTCAACCGGCCGGAGGATCTCGGCGTTGGTCTTGCGCGCGCGATCCGTGCCGCCGTGTCGGGACGTCCGGGTGGCGTCTATCTCGACCTTCCCGCCAGCGTCTTGAGCGCGCCGCTCGATGCGCAGATCGGCGCGCGCTCGCTGATAAAGGTGGTCGACCCCGCGCCGCGGCACATCCCATCTTCCGAAGCGATCGCGCGCGCGCTGGAACTGCTCGGCCAGGCCCAGCGACCACTAATCGTTCTGGGCAAAGGCGCCGCATATGCGCAAGCCGACCGCGAAATCAAAGCCTTTGTCGAAACCAGCGGCATCCCGTTTCTGCCGATGTCCATGGCCAAAGGCCTACTGCCCGACGACCATCCGCAATCAGCCGCCGCCGCCCGATCCTTTGCTCTGGCCCAGGCCGACGTGGTGATGTTGATCGGCGCGCGACTGAATTGGTTATTGGGGCACGGCAAGAGCCCGCAATGGTCTGCAAGCGCCCAGTTCATTCAGCTCGACATCCTGCCGGCGGAAATCGACAGCAACCGCGCGATTGCCGCGCCGGTAGTGGGAGACATCGGCTCTTCGCTAACTGCCTTGCTGGCGGCATTCAAACCCGATCGATTAAGGTTCAGCGCTTCATGGCTGGAGCAGCTCGCGCAGCGCAGGGCAGTCAACGTGGAGCGAATGATGACCCGCCTGTCCGCCAATCCCTCGCCGATGGACTTTTATAGCGCCCTGGGGGCGATCCGAGGGGTACTGGCCGACAAGCCCGACGTCTACCTGGTCAACGAAGGAGCCAATACGCTGGACATCGCGCGCAATGTCATCGACATGCGCCTGCCGCGCAAACGCCTGGATAGCGGAACCTGGGGCGTGATGGGTATCGGCATGGGCTACGCCGTGGGCGCGGCGGTGACCAGCGGCAAGCCGGTCGTGGCGATCGAAGGCGACAGCGCCTTTGGCTTCAGCGCCATGGAAATAGAAACAATTTGTCGATATCGACTACCCATAGTTGTGATAGTTTTCAACAACGGCGGCATCTATCGCGGCGACGACGTCAATCGCGCCGGCGGCAGCGACCCCGCGCCCACCGTCCTCATGCAACAGGCTCATTACGAGAAAATCATCGAAGCCTTCGGCGGCACCGGCCATTACGTGGTTGAGCCGCGGGGACTGGCAACGGCCCTTATCGCTTCGCTGGCGTCGGGGAAGCCGGCGCTGATCAATTGCGTGATCGATCCGAAAGCGGGAACGGAAAGCGGCCATATCGCCAACCTCAACCCGCGAAGCGACATCACGCCGAAGAAGTAAGCGGACGTGGCGGAGCGGGCTTTAGCGTGCCACGCCAATTGGCGCTACCACCGGCGCCACCGCGGTGGCTTCTTCCTGCATCAGCCAGCGATAGAGCAGGCCGCCCAGCATCGCGCCCACGATCGGCGCGAGCCAAAACAGCCAGAGCTGCCCAATCGCCCACCCCCCTGCGAACAGCGCGGGTCCGGTGCTGCGGGCTGGATTCACCGAAGTATTGGTTACCGGAATACTGATCAGATGGATTAAGGTCAGAACCAAGCCAATGGGAATCGGCGCGAAGCCCGCAGGAACGCGCACGTCGGTCGCCCCCATGATCACGAACAGAAAGATCAGCGTCATCGTGATTTCACAGACCGCGCACGACAGCAACGGGTAACCACCGGGCGAGTGGGCACCATAGCCGTTGGCCGCGAACCCCCCGCCCAGGCTGAAGCTAGGCGCGCCGCTGGCGATAACATAGAGCACCGCGGCGGCGAGGATCGCGCCGAGCACCTGGGCAATCACGTAGGGCGCTAACTCGCTGCCGGGAAAGCGGCCACCGGCCCACAGTCCGAAGCTCACGGCGGGATTGATGTGGCATCCGGAAATATGCCCGATCGCGAAGGCCATTGTCAGCAGCGTGAGCCCGAAAGCCAGTGCCACGCCGACGAAACCCACGCCCAGGTGGGGAAAGCCCGCGGCCAGGACCGCGGTCCCGCATCCGCCGAGCACCAGCCAGAACGTCCCGATGAATTCCGCTGCCGCGCGACGCGAAAGGCTAATAGACATAACCGGTCTCCTCTTATTGCTGATCGCGGTCAGAAAGCGCAAAGGATTCGCGCGCTTTTACGATGCTCCGGTTGATCCTGTTTCCAGCTGTAGCATTCCGACCAGTCGCCGCAGAACTGGACTACCAAGACTCGTTACTCAATATTTCGGCATCGAGGGCATCTCACTGGCTCCCGGAATCTTGTTGGTTAGTCCGCCCGTGGCGTTGCTGACCGCGCACGAGGCCAGGATATCGGTGGCGTGCTCCGCCACGTAGCCTTTGAGCAGCTCGATGGCACCGGGTAGCGGAAGTTTGGTGCTGCCCGCAAACGAAGACGCCGCAACCGACATAACTCTCGGGCTGCTTAAAAGCGAGGGGCCGGCGGAGGCGGGATTCGAAACCTGGCTACCCAGCGCCGAGCATAGCGCCTTGTTCGCTAACGACTGCTGATTACCGGTGAGCGCGGAAGTTGCCTGCCCCACCTTAGGTACCAGGTTGCCGAGACCTTGCGCTCGCAATCGGAGGGGGCTGCACAGGAGTAACACGAATGCCACGACAACGGCGGAGTGCTTCACTGTATGGGATTTCATTATTCGTGCCTCTCGGCATCCCCGGCTTTAGGACTGACCCTTGTCTTTGGAGCAGCCCATTCTTCTTCGCTGGCGCAATCATACTGCATGTTCGAGAGCGCGCAAGGCTTCTTTTCTTGAAACATGCCAAGCGCCGGAAGCGTGGCGATATCGACACTTTGTTCAATTCGTTCCGATTTTCCAGGGGCTTCAAACACGGCTGACAATCGCACCCTCAGGCCGGGGTCGCGGGTTCAAAGCCCACGGGCCGAACAAAGCTCGCCTCACCAGGGCAAACACGCGGACGCGGGTGTAAACGCCCTGGGCCGCAAGTGTGCTAGCCTGCCTGGCGCATAGGGCAAGTGGTCAAGGGCCCGTCGGGGCGAGCGAGGCAAAATGAAATTCGGCTATTTCACCTTGAGCGATAATCACTACTTCAACAACGAGCGCAGCGCCAACCAGTGTATCTTGGACCTGGTGGACGAAGCGATCTATGCTGAGTCGCTGGGGTACAATTCGGCCTGGATCGGCGAACACCACTTCAATTCCCTGGGCGTGCTCTCTTGCCCCGACCTGGCGCTGGCCTACATCGCCGCGCGAACCCGGCACATCCGCCTGGCCCCCGCCGTCAACGTCCTGCCGCTGCACCATCCGATCCGAGTCGCGGAGCAATGGGCCACGCTGGACCTGCTCAGCGGCGGGCGAGTGGACTTCGCCACGGGGCGCGGCTACGACCGCGGCGAATACCTGCCTCTAAACGCGCCGTTTGACGACAACGTGACGGCCTTCGCTGAAGGCGTAGACATCGTTCACCGACTGTGGTCGCAAGCGGAGCCGGTGTCGCATCACGGCAAGTATTATAATTTCGATAACATTTCGATTACGCCCAAACCAATCCAGCGACCCATTCCGATTCATCTGGCTTCCTTTTCGCATCCCACCATCGAGCTGGCCGCACGCTACGGCTTCGGACTGGTGCTCGCGACCTTTGCCGCCAACATCACGTTGGGCGGCGTGGGCGAAGCCGCACGCTATTACCGCGAGGCCTGCGCCCGCAACCACAAGCCGCCTGGACGCCTGGTATCCAGCTATTTTATCCATTTCGCCGACACCCCCGAGCAGGAGCGCGCGGCGCGCGAGCGCCAATTGCGCTACGCGCGGGAATGCACCGCCGCGGTGTCGCCCGGGGACGAAAACACCAGGCCCAAGAGCTACGCCTACTTTCAGGAATTCAAGGCCCAAATGCGCAATCGGCGAGCCGAGGATCTGGATTCGCAAACGATGCTTTTGGGCAACTCCGAACAGATTACCCTGACCCTCAAGGAAATGGCGGAGCTGGGCTTCGACGAGATCATCCTTTACTTCGGTGTGGGTCTGAAGCCTCATAACCAGGTCCGCGAAGAGATGGCCCGCTTCATCGAAGAGGTCGCGCCCGCCTTCGCCACTTCGCGCTCTTAGCCGACAATCCGCCGGCACCAGCTCGGTCCGCGCCCGCGAAAATGGCGGGGTGCTTTTCGGGGCACGGTAATGAGCGTTTTTCTGCGCGCGCTGACGCGGCTCAGTCAGCGCCTGGGAGCAAAAATACAAGCGCGGCAATCTCTGGTAGTCGAGGACATCCCGGCCGGCATCGAAGCCGTCCACATAGCCTAGGGATGGGAGTGCCCGTGATCGCCCACACCGCGCCCGCGCAGATGCTGGCGCAGGCCGATCTGATTCGTCCCTCGCTGGCCGAAACCCACCTCGAAGATGTTCTGGCCGAGCTGCGAGCCGCCACCCACTTTGAGCTAAGAGATGGCGCGAGACTCGCAACCTTCCAGGCGTCCGGAACGGCAGCCCCCCGTCCTCCGCCAGCTCGCAAGTAACCTCGCGTGCGGTTTAGCTTGAGCGGCCCGGCTGCCCAGGCCAGCAGGGAGCGGCCTTCGGCGCGGTGGCTTTCCATTCTCTGAAAGGGCGTCGTGTGCCGGATCGCATCACGACGCCCGCCCTCAAGGCGCGTTACCAGTACCGTTGTACGCGCTAATATTGCACGGTCACCGTACCCAGTTTCCCCGGCATACCAGAAACTTCGACTATTCCGCCCTGGCCGTCAGCCATGCTTATGCCGCCCTGAGGGACCATCTGGCCCGAGGTCTGGCTTTGGCCGGGAGTCGGCGTGACGCTGGGTATCGCGCTGGCGCTGGGCGAAGGCCCGCTGCTTCCGCCACTGCTGCTGCAATCGATGACTGCGAAAGCGAGCCCACTTAGCAGCATCGCGCAGCTCAGCACATAGGCGCTCCGCCGGTGGCTACCCGAACGCAGGCTCGCCGCGAGTGCCAACGTGAGGCATGCCAGCCACAGCGCGACGAACGTGCCCGGACCACCCTCGGCGCCTTCGCCGGCCGTAGTCCATCCTGCCCCAGCCAAAGCGCCAGTTGAGCCCGTGAGCATCAGCGTGACCGAGCCGCCAGAGGGAATCGTAGGCGGAGTCGAGAAGGAAAATACGGTGCTCGCTTGGGACGCGGCGACTGTGACCAGTGGGGCGCCACTGCCCACTGTCGCGGTCAACGTGAGCTGCAAAAAGATGGCGGGCAGGGAGAGATCGATCGTCACCGAATTCAACGTAAGCGGCCCGCTGGTGGTGTTGAAGACCGTAAAGGATCCGGCACCCGCGCTTGCTCCGGCGTTAACCGTGGTATTGGCCGGATTGAAGGTGGCTTCAGCACCTGGGAAAGCGGCCACCAATTTCGCGATATCGGGCGAGCCCAAGCCCGTGGCCAGGTCGTATCCCGGACCGGCGCTGTAGCCTGGGATTCCACCGTCGCCGTTGTTGCCGCTAGTGACGTCGTGCAAGCCCAGGTTCGAGCCGGGATGGGTGTATTCCACCGCGGCCAATTCATAAAGACGGTTGTTGATATTTCCCAGGCGGGTCACGCCTTGAGCTTGGGCGATGAGCCGGGAGATTCCAGCCCACATCGGCGTGGCGATCGAGGTGCCTGCGGTTAGCGTGAAGCAGGGCTGGTTGTTGGGCGAACAAGTGTTGAACCGAGAGTTCGGCCCTTGCAAGGTGGCGACAAAAAACCCCGGCATCACCGCGCTAGGCGGCGCTCCCGCAATCATTCCGTTCGCTCCCATCGAGACGTCGGGAATATCGCGCGCGCCGTCGTTGGGCACGCCTAGCCCGCTTTGCCAGGGCGGCTTGTTGAACACCTGGCTGTAACCACCGCCGCCGGAATCTTTGATCGGACAGTTCTCGGCTCCCGGCGTCGGCGTGGCTGAAGGTTGGGCTTCGGCGTTCCATGCCTCCTCCAGGCCCTGATTCACCGTGCTGATATCCACTTGGTCGGGAGGGGAACTGTAAGCAGGTTGAAACTGCGTGCCGCCCACCGTGGTAATATTGGGACTGGCCGCCTCCTCGTCGATGCTGGGCTGATATGTGTAGCCGTTGCTATCTTGGTAAGGACTTGTACCGCAATTCTTTTGCATCACCGCCGTGGGCATGGGAAAGGCGGCGGTCGGTGCCGCCGTGGGGGTGGCCAGGATCTGACCGCAGGTCCAGTTGCTGCCAAAGTCGCCGGCAGACTTGAAAAAGGTCTGGCCCTGCGCCACCGCCTGAGCTTCCCAGCCGTCCAGGGCAACAACCGTACTCTCAGGCTCGCATCCGCCTTCGGTACTGCTGCTGATCGCCCCGCACAGGTTTTCGGTGACCGCCTGTTCGACCGCTCCCAAATATCCGTTTGAGTTTGTGTAGTAATTACGAATCGGGGTGTTTGGCGAAACCGCGTGAGCCCATTCGATATCCAGATAAGGTTCGTTGTCGCCGGGCAATCCAGGCGTCGCGGTGCTCGTAGGCGCCTGGTTGAGGGTAATCGTCGGCATTACCGCGGGCGAGGGCAGCGCCGTGGCAAATTGGCTCGTAAACAGGCTGAGCGCACCAGTGTTGATGCTGGCGCCTTCGATAACCGCAATGCAATCGCTGGCACTTTGAGCGCCGCCGCTTCCCAGATTACCGCTCTGTAGCACGGGAGTTTCATCATAGAAGGTATATAGGTCGGCGGGGCCAAAAGATGGCGCGTCGTTGCATGGCGCCCATCCGCCAATTGAGCTGCAGGTTGACACGATACTGTCCCCGCTGACCGGTTGACCTCCGCGGTTGGTCAGGCCTTCGATCGAAACGATCGTCGGCGCCAGGTCGGCGGGCACCATCGGATCATTGAGATTGGCATAGCGAGTCCCCTCGCCCACGACTTTCACTTGCAGAGCGGCCTTGATCGCCGAGTAGCTGGCAGTGAATCGTACTGCGCGCTGAAGCTGGTCGACCGCCGTCACTTGCAATCCTTCGCTGCTGAGCCAGTCGGCAACCGCCTCCATCTGCGCCGGCGTGGGACCAAAGCGTTCGGCAAACTGCTCGGGAGTCAACCACTGATGGTAAAGCGGCGAATCGCGATCCTGCAGATCAGCCTCAAGCTGTGCCAACTGCGCACGATTGATGAGCGCCATCTGGACTTCGCCCTGCAACTCCTGAGCCGCTGCCAGTTCCCGTGCGAAAGGAACATTGCTTAGATGGTTGCCCGCGATCGGCACGAGCTGTTGCGCCGCAGCCATGGTGCCAGTAATCAGCAGAAACAATGTCGATAGTACCCATATGACCGGCTTCGGCATATGCGCATCATCCTGATGTCACATTCTTCTTGGGGAGTGTACGCATTTGGACCGGCCAAATGCATACACTCCCGAAGTATTTTCCTAGTAATGGGTTGGTTCGCCCCGAGATCGATTGCCCGAAGCGAACCAATGATCCGCACCCGCTAAACTGTCGCATCCAGCTCTTCGGCTACCGGCTTCGCTACCATCCTCACAAGACGGAAACCTGGCCGAGCGAGGCTGGCAGGCCGCTGACACCCACAGGCCCCGAGGGAGCTGTGACGGCCACCGCGGTTACCGCTTGGGTGGAAGTTCCTGCTATTCCCGGCTTACTGCTGCTGCTCCCACCGCACCCGGCGATTCCCGCGGTCATTGCCAGCGCCGCGATCAGCGCCAGGGCAAGGCGCCGGCGCGAGCTCAGCGGTATCGCGATCAGGCCGATACCGATCAGCATCAGAACGCCGGAAAGAGGCGTGTCGCCACTGCTCAAACGAAGCGCTACGACGCCAGCGAGCCTAACCGTGCCACCGTCCAGCATCGCTACCGGTGGGATTGTCGCGCTCAGCAGGAAGGTGATGGAGCCGCCGGAGGCAACGGTGAGCGCCGGACCGAAGGTAAAGGTGGTCGAGGCGGTCGGCGAGTTAACCGTGACCTTCTGCCCCGCGGCGCTCAGTGTCAGCGAAGCGAAGGCCGCAGGCTGGCTAACGCTGACCGTCACCGAGCTTATGGTTTCCGGCCCATTGGTCGAGTTCGTGATCGTCACCGTTCCCGCGTCGACGGTAGTCCCTGGCGCGGCGACCACGTTGGCTGGCACCGAAGTGGCAAATGCGCCTGGGGTCGGCGCCGCCGTGGGCGCTGCGGTGACGGTAACGGTCGGCGCCGCCGTGGTGGTCGGGGTGGCAGTTGCGCTCGCTGTCGGGCTGGGCTGGTACTGCTCGAACGCCATAACCAGCTTGTTGATATCGGGACTGCCCAGTCCCGTGCCCAAATCATATCCCGGCCCAACTTGGTAGGTATTGGGGCTCTGGCACTGACCTGTGGAGTTTACGGTGCAGTTGCTGCCGGTTACCGATACATCGACGAGCGCGGGATTATTGTTTTTCGCTAGCTGATATAGGAACGGATTGATGTTGCCCAAAAACGAGTTATTGAGTTGATTCGCGACCAAGCGCGAGATAGCCGCCCAAATCGGCGAGCTGGCGCTGGTCCCTCCCGTGTTGATGAAGCACGTCGCCGGAGGATTTTGGCACTGGCTGACTAAGGTCTGGGTACTCGCTATCCAATATCCTGGGGAGTCTCCGCTGGCGGCGAGCGAAACATCAGGCACCCCGCGCATCTGAAGCGGCGCACTCATTCCATAAGGAACGATGGCTTGTTGCCACGAGGGAACGGGGATGACGACGCTTATTCCGCCGCCGCTTGCGCCTTTCGTCGGTACAGAGATGGGCGTCGGCAGCGGCGTGGCAAACTGCCAGACCTGCTCAAAGCCAGGTCCCAGCACCGAGGTGTCTTGGCCGTTGCTATCGTAGACCGGGTTGAACTGCGTGCCGCCCACCACCGTCACGTCGGCGCTGGCGAAACTCTCCTCGATGCTGGGCTGGTTCGTGGT
>Ga0070737_10002145_pt1 | contig 24696 bp, 26 predicted proteins | sample Coa_R1_10_FD_66438 | JGI IMG/M metagenome (GOLD analysis project Ga0070737, IMG submission 66438) | Surface soil microbial communities from Centralia Pennsylvania, which are recovering from an underground coalmine fire - Coalmine... | ecosystem: Environmental > Terrestrial > Soil > Unclassified... | reverse complement strand
GGACCGGAGCTCACCCTGCCGCTTCCCGAAGCGGCGGCCCGGGCGTCGGCGGCCCGGGTCGGACAGCCCATGCCCGCCGGCAATGAGGGGGCTGGCACCGTGGTCGCAGCAGGGCCCGACGCCGAGTCCGCGGCCCTGGTCGGCAAGGTGGTGGCTGTCGCCGGAGGCGGGATGTACAGCCAGTACCGGTTGGCCCGCAGCGCCGACTGCCTGGTCGCGCCCGAGGGGTTGGGGGCCCGGGACGTCGCCTCGTCCTTCGTCAACCCGATGACCGTGCTGGGCATGGTGGAGACGATGCGGTCCGAAGGGCACTCGGCGCTGGTCCACACCGCCGCCGCCTCCAACCTGGGGCAGATGCTGCAGCGGGTCTGCACAGAGGAAGGGATCCCGCTCGTCAACATCGTCCGCTCCGCCGAGCAGGCGGGCATACTGGCGCAGATCGGCGCCGAGCGGGTCTGCGACTCCAGCCGCGACGACTTCATGCGAGGACTGGTAGAGGCGGTGAAAGAGACCGGCGCGACGTTGTGCTTCGACGCGATCGGTGGCGGGACCATGGCGTCGCGGGTCCTGAGCGCCATGGAGTCGGCGGCTTCCGCCGGTGCCGGGTTCAGCCGCTACGGGTCGGCGGTGCACAAGCAGGTGTACATATACGGAAGTCTCGACCGCCGCCCCACGGAGCTGACGCGCAGCTACGGCATGGCGTGGGGAGTGGGCGGATGGTTGCTGACGTCCTTCTTGGCCAAGGTCGGCCCCGAGGCGGTCGGCCGCATGCGCCGGCGGGTGGCCGCCGGCATCACCACCACCTTCGCCAGCAGCTACAGCGAAACGGTGACCCTGGCCGGCGCCCTCGACCCGGAGGTGGCCGCCGCCTACGGCCGCCAAGCGACCGGCAGGAAGTACCTGATCCTGCCCAACGGCTGAACAGCGCACCGGCGGGCGAGGCGCTTCACTCGAGCCAGCGGCACTTCACTCGAGCCAGCGGGTCGCCGGTCGCCATTCAGCGCCCTCCGCCCACCCGCCGCGACCACCAACCCCCGCTCTCGGCTACCAACCCCGCCTGGGCGAGACGCTCGAGCATCGCAGCCACCCGCACCGGCGGCCTGCCGCACCGCTCGGCTACCTGGCCGAGGGTCGCCGGCCTCCAGCCCATAGCTTCGATCACCTCCGCCTCGTCGGGATCGACAGGCGGCGCGACCAGGGCCCTGCCGGCGCCGAGGGGGGACCCGCGGGCGCTGGCCGCCCGACGCGTGTCCCTGCCCGAGGCGGGCGCAACCGTGAGAAGACCGAGGCCGTCGAGCACGTCCCTAGCGTCGCGGACCGGGCCCGGACCGTCATAGAGCAGCTGATTGCTCCCCGCGCTCGCCGGACTCCGGACCGGTCCCGGCACGGCGCGGACCTCGACGCCCCGCTCGATGGCGGCGTCGGCGGTGATGAGGCTCCCGCCCGAAGCGTGGGACTCGACGACGACCACCATCTGCGACAGGCCGGCGATCACCCGGTTGCGGGAGGGGAAGCGCCACGCCTGCGCCGGCCGGCCCGGAAGGTTCTCGGAGAGGATCGCGCCGCAGGCGGCCACCCGCTTCCAGAGAAGGGCGTGCCGGCGGGGGTATGGGACGTCCACCCCGCTGGCGGCGACTCCGACCGGGGCCGCGGCGCCCCCCTCCGCCGCTGCAGCCAACGCCCCGCTGTGGGCAGCGCCGTCGATCCCGATGGCCAGGCCGCTCACGACGCACACCCCGGCGGCAGCCAGGTCCCTACCGAGCTGGTAGGCCACCGCCATTCCCTCGGGGGTCGCGCTGCGGGTGCCGACCACGGCCACCCTCGCGCGGTCCAGAGCGTGGAGGCTGCCGGCCCAGAAGAGCACACCGGGAGGCGAAGGGTCCCCGCGTAGCACCGGCGGGTAACTCTCGTCGCCCCACCAGGTGACCTCGACTCCCCTGCGGCGTTGCGACTCCCACCACGCCTCGGGCTCCACCCTGGCGGCGGCCGCCGCCCAACGGTCGCCACCCTGCCGTCCAGGTGGGGTGAGCACGCCGCGCCGGACCGCCTGCCACGCCTGCGACGGCGAGGCGCCGGTGAGGATGCGTACCAGCGTCGCCGGGCCCATCCCGGGCAGCCCGGCGAGGGCGGCGGCGTGAGCCGCCTCCCGGGCACGCCAGGAGTCGCCCGCATCCTGGGAGCCGCGGACCTCCTTGCCTGCCCAGCGCGATTCGACGGCGTCCCCGCCGGCCGGCGAAGAGGGGGCGGCGCCCTGTGCTCCGGTGCTGCCGGTCATGCCGGCACCTCCAGGCCCTGGATGGGGGGGAAGACCTCGCTTCGCAGGGCGAGCGCGGCCTGCACGTCCTCCTCCCGAAGGGGACCCGGCCAGCCGGACAGGTCGGCGACCGTCCGGGCAACCCGGCGGGCCCTGTGCATTCCGCGCGCCGAGAGCCGACCCTGCCGGAGGCGCTGCTCGAGCATCCGCTCTGCGCCGCGACCCAACGGCACGAGCCGGTCGAGGAGCCGGCCGGGTATGTCGGCGTTGGCGGCGTACCCGCGCTGGCGGGCGAGCTCGCGGGCCGCGGCGACCCGCTCGGCGACCGCGGCGGTCGGCTCGGCCGCAGACCCTGGCGAAGCTGAGCCCATCAACTCGCCGACGTCGGGGCGGTTGACGTGCACGCGCAAGTCGAACCGGTCGAGAAGCGGTCCCGAAACGCGGGCGGCGTAGCGTGTCCGGATCGCGTCGCGGCACCGGCAGGACCCCGGCCCGCCCTCGGCCCCGCATGGGCAGGGGTTCATGGCCGCCACCAGCAGGACCCGGGCCGGGAAGGTGACGCTCGCCCGCGCCCTGCACACGAGCACCTGGCCCTCCTCGAGCGGCTCGCGCAGCATGTCCAAGACGTCGGCGGGGAACTCGCCCAGCTCGTCTAGGAACAGGACACCCCGGTGGGCGCAGCTGAGCTCGCCGGGGCGCATCTGCGGCCCGCCTCCCCCGACCAGCGACACGGGCGAGGCGCTGTGGTGGGGGGCGCGAAACGGCGGCCGCTGCACGAGCGCCCCCTCCGGCAGGGGCACGCCGGCAGCGGAATGGATGCGCGTAACCTCGAGCGCCTCCTCGCGCGTGAGCGACGGCAGCAGACCCGGCAGGCGCTCGGCGAGCATGGTCTTGCCCGCCCCGGGCGGCCCTACGAGCAGGAGGTGGTGGCGACCGGCGGCGGCCACCTCGACGGCCAGCCTGCCGAGGGGCTGACCCCGCACGTCTGACAGGTCGGGTCCCACGGGCGGCGGCGGGAGGCGGCCCGCCCGGGCCGGCTGAGGCCACGGCCGGCGCCCGACGAGGCAATCGACGACCTCCCCCAGGCTCGAAGCGCAGCGGACGTCGGCTGCAGCCAACCGTGCTTCGGCGGCGCACGCGGCCGGCAGGACGACGACGGAGCTGCTGACGGCGTGGGCGAGCGGCAACGCGCCGGCTACCGGGCGCAAAGAGCCGTCGAGTCCCAGCTCGCCGATGAAAGCGCACCCCGCCGTCGCGGCCGCCGGAAGCTGCTCGTCGGCGGCGAGCAGCGCCACCGCGATGGGCAGGTCGAGGCCCGCTCCCCCCTTGCGCACCCCGGTCGGGGCGAGGTTGACGGTCACCCTCCGCTGAGGCCATTTGAGCCCGCTCGAGAGGATGGCCGCCCGCACCCGGTCGCGGGACTCGCGGCAGGTGGCGTCGGGCAGCCCCACGATGGTGAACGAGGGGAGGCCCGTCGACACGTGGACCTCGACCGCGATCGCTCTTCCCTCGACGCCGATCAACGTCGACGAGGTGACCATTGCCAGCAAAGCGGGGACCTCCGTGGCTCAGGCGGCCAGACGGCCGCCGGGTTGGCTCAGGCGGCCAGACGGCCGCCGGAAGGTCCGGTGGTCCGTCGGGCCGCGGTCCCGGCGCGGGACGAGTCGGAGGGGCCGGACGCCGGCCACCCAGCGATGCCTTTGACCCTAGCGGGGTCATGTGACCGTTACCGGGACGGGCTCAACGCCCGCTCGAGGTCCTCCCAGAGGTCTTCGACGTCCTCGATCCCCACGGACATGCGCAACAGCCCTGGCGGGACGTGCTCCTCGGCCTCCCACCTGGCCCGCCGTTCGATGAGCGTCTCCACGCCACCCAGGCTGGTCGCCGCGGTGAGCAGCTGGAGCCCGCCGACGACGGCGTCGGCGGAAGCCGCGCTGGGCAGCTCGAAGCTGACCATGGCCCCGAAGCCGCGCATCTGGCGGGCGGCGAGGTCGTGGCCGGGATGGCTGGCCAAGCCGGGGTAGAGGACGCGAACCACCGCCGGGTGCTCGGACAGTCGGCGGGCCAGCTCGGCGGCGTTCGCCTGCGCCCGTTCCATCCTCACGTCGAGTGTCCGGATGCCTCGCAGCACGATCCACGCCTCCCACGGTCCGGGGATGGCTCCGTGAAGCGACCGACGCGCGGCGAGAGCCTCGACGACGTCGGCCCTCCGGCTCACGACCGCCCCGCAGAGCACGTCGGAGTGCCCGGAGAGGAACTTCGTGGCGCTGTGCACCACCGCGTCGGCGCCGAGGGCGAGAGGCTGCTGGGCCAGGGGCGTGGCGAAGGTGTTGTCCACAACGACGTCCATGCCCAGCCGGTGCGCTCCGTCGGCCAGGGCGCCGAGATCGGCGACAGCGAGGAGAGGGTTGGTCGGCGACTCCAGCCACAGGAGACCGCCGGAACCGAACACGGCGCTGTCCGCTTGGCGGGCCACCTCCTCGCAGGCACGCAGCGTCGCTGCGGTGTCGGCGACGTCGACGAGCTTGAAGGAGAGCCGTCCCCGCCCGGCGAGGTCGACGAGGAAGCGCCGGGTGCCGCTGTAGGCGTCGCCGGGCAGGACCACCACCCCTGGGACGGAAAGCGTTTCGACAACGGCGGCGACGGCCGCCAGGCCCGAGGCGAACGCGACGGCAGTCCCGCCCTCGAGACCGCCGATCGCCACCTCCAACGCTTCCCACGTGGGGTTGGAGTCCCGCCCGTAGGCGGTCTCGCCTCCCTGGTGGAACGGGGCGGACAGCACGACCGGCGGGTTCACTGCCGCGCCGGGGACGCCTTCGGGCCGGCCCAGGCGGACCACCTCGGTGCGCGGTGAGTACCGACGGTTCAGAAGGCGCCCTCGATGACGTCCACCCCTTCGGCGAGGACCGACGCCACGTCGAAGCGCACCTCGACGGGGCGCCGGGCGCCGGGGGCCCTGACGCGCAGGAACTCGGCGGCGAGGCGGCGCAACCTGGTCTGCTTGGCAGGGGTGACAGCCTCGAAGGGCTCGCCGAACGTCCGCCCCGAGCGGGTCTTGACCTCGCAGAAAACGAACAGGCAACCCCGGGCGACCACCAGGTCTATCTCACCGGCCGGTGTCCTCCAGTTGCGGGCGAGCACCTCGAAACCGCGGTCGCGATACCACGACGCCGCCCGCTCCTCGCCCGCAGCGCCCAGCGAGCGCCGCTGGTCACCGATGCGGTTCGGGATCAGTAGGTCTCCTTCTCTGGGAGCTCCTCGATGTTCACATCCTTGAAGGTGACGACCCGCACGGACGAGACGAACCTGGCGGGGCGGTACATGTCCCACACCCAGGCGTCGCCGAGGGTGATCTCGAAGTACGCGCGGTCGCCCTCGCCCTTCGGCTCCATCTTCACCTCGTTGGCCAGATAGAACCTCCGCTCCGTCTCCACCACGTACTTGAACATGGACAGGACGGCCCGGTACTCCTGGTAGAGCTGGAGCTCGATCTCGGTTTCGTAGCGTTCGAGGTCCTCTGCGCTCAACGGTCGACCTCGCAGCCTCGCAGCACGACGTCCATGGTAGGCCGACCCGGGGGTCACAGGAAGCTGGCCCGCCAGAACGGCCAGATCCGCCAGCCGGCCCGGCCGACGATCGTCCGCTCGGGGATCGGTCCGAAGTAGCGGCTGTCCAGCGAGTCACCCCTGTTGTCGCCCATCACGAACACGTCCCCTTTGGGCACGACGAGCGGGCCGAAGGAGGATGTGTAGGTCCCCTTCGGCAGGTACGGCTCGACGAGCAGGTCCCCGTCGATGTACACGTGGCCACCGCGCGCCTCGATCTCCTCCCCCGGCAGACCGATCACCCTCTTGATCAGCACCGTCTGGTCCTGGGCGAACCCCAGCGCCACACCGATGTCCCGCAGGCCCCTTAGCAGCGGATCGGAAGGGATCTTGGGCGGCGGCTCCACGCCGGGCGGCGACTTGAACACGACGATGTCGCCGCGCCGGGGGGCGTGCAGGTCGTATGCGAGGCGGGTGACCACGACCCGGTCGTTGACTTCGAGCTGGGGGACCATAGACGCCGAGGGGATCCAGTAGGCCTGGGCCACGAAGGTCCGGACCAAGATGGCGACGGCGACCGCTGCTGCGACGACCAGGACGTCGCCGAGAAGCCGCCGGCGGCGGGACCCCGGCACTCGGGGGGACCGCTCAGACGGGGAGCCGCTGCCCGGCGGAGACGCCCGACGGGCCGAGACGCGACCGGGGAAACGTCCGCCGCCGCCAGTCGCTCCCATCCTCCAGCTCAGCGCGCCGCGCGCTTCTCCTTGATCTTGGCGGCCTTGCCGGTGCGGTCACGCAGATAGTAGAGCTTCGCCCTCCTCACGTCGCCCCTGGTCACCACTTCGATCCTGGCGATCACCGGAGAGTGGACGGGGAAGGTTCGCTCGACGCCCACCCCGAAGCTGGTCTTCCTCACCGTGAAGGTCTCACGCAGCCCCGAACCTTGCCGGCGGACAACGGCACCCTGGAACACCTGCACCCGCTCCCTGTTGCCCTCCACGACGCGCACGTGCACCTTCAACGTGTCGCCGGGCCCGAACTCGGGGATCCCGTCGCGAAGACTGTCGCGGTCGACCAGGTCGGTGGGGTTCATGGTCTGCTCCGTTGCGGGTCGGCGGGTGGGAGGTCGGCGCGCCCGAAGGCCGGCGGTTGTCGGACCGTCAGGATGGGCCGCCGGCCAGGATAGGCCATCGGGATGGTCAGGACAGGTCGCCGCGGGCGAGCTCGGCCAGGAGGGCCTCCTCCTCGGCGGTGACCCCGCCGCGCGCCTCTAGGAGGTCCGGCCGGCGTTGGAGGGTCCGCGCCAACGCCTGCGCCCGGCGCCAGCGGCGCACCTTCTGATGGTCCCCGGAAAGCAGCACCGGGGGCACCTTCCACCCGCGGAACTCCGCCGGCCTCGTGTACTGGGGATACTCGAGCAACCCTCCTTCGAAACTCTCCTCCTCGCCGGAAGCCTCGTTGCCCATGACCCCGGGAACCAGGCGGGCGACGGCCTCCACCACCACGAGAGCGGCGGCCTCCCCCCCTGCCAGGACGTAGTCGCCGATGGAGAGCTCGCCGTCGACAAGGTGCTCGGCGACCCGCTCGTCGACCCCTTCGTAGCGGCCGCAGAGCAGGGAGAAGCCGTCCCCAGTCGCGAGCTGAGACGCCCAAGCCTGGTCAAAGCGGCGCCCTCCGGCGCCGAGGAGGAGCAGCGGCCGGGGCGGGGAGGCGGCCTCGACGGCGGCAAAGCAAGGTTCCGGTCGGAGGACCATCCCGGCTCCGCCCCCGAAGGGGCTGTCGTCGACCGACCTGCGTGGGTCACCGGCCGCGGCGCGCAGGTCGTGCACCCGCACTTCGATCAGGCCCGCCTTGGCGGCCCGCCCGATCAGGCTGGCTTCCGTCCAGGGGCGCAACAGGCCAGGGAAGATGGTGAAAACGTCGATCCGCACGGACTATCCGGCGTCGAGGAGGCCTGGCGGCCCGCTGACCACCAGCCGACCGGCGTCGCGCCGGACGAAGGTCAGGGGGACGACCCGCCCGTCCGACAGGATCAGGAGGTCGCTCGCCGGGTTCGCCTCGACGGCCTCCACCCGACCCACCAGGCATCCCCGGTCGTCGAAGAGCCCGGCCCCGATCATCTCGTGGACCCAGAGCGCGCCGTCTACGTCGATCGGCTCGGCGCAGAGCACCGCCCCCCGCAACGCTTCGGCAGCCTCGCGACCGTCGACGCCGACGAAGGAGACCAGGTACCTGGAACGTCCCGGCTCCTCGGCGAGGAGCGTCGCCGAGGAAACCTGCAGGGGCCGCTCGGCTGCGAACAGCCGGGCCCCGGGTGCGCTCCGCTCGGGACGGTTGGTCCAAAGCTCGACGACTACCCGGCCGGCCAGGCCGTGGGGCTTGACGACCCGCCCGACCTCCAGCACGAGGACCCCCTAGTCGACGATGTCGACCACGACATCGACGCCGTCGCGCGCCCCGGCCGCGCGGACGACGCTGCGGATCGACTGGGCGACCCTCCCCCGCCGGCCGATCACCTTGCCCATGTCCCCGGGAGCTACGTGCAGGGACAGCTTGAGGCCGCTCCTCGTCTCCGCGGCGTCGATCCGCACCGCGCTGGGCTCGTCGACCAGCCGGGAAGCCACGTAGGCGAGGACGGCCCGGGCCCGGCCGCCGCTGGGTGAGTCGTCGTCCCAGTCGTCGAGGGCGTCGTCGTCGGTGGCGAGCGTCTCGGGAAGCCCGGAGGCCCCCTCGTCGCCGGGAAGGCCTGCGGCCGGGATGTCGGTGCTGCTCACGGCTGTGGGGCCGACTCGTCCGCGGCCACCGCCGGCTCGTCCACCCCGGCGGGGGATGTCGAGGAGATCCCCGCCTGGGCGAGGAGCTTCGCCACCGTGTCGGTCGGCTGGGCACCCTGGCGCAGCCACCGGCCGGCCTTCTCGACGTCGATGGAGACGCGGCTCGGCTCCGCACGCGGGTCGTAGGTGCCGAGGATCTCGATGAACCGCCCGTCGCGCGGCGACCGGCTGTCTGCGGCCACGACCCGGTAGGTCGGCTGCTTCTTCTTCCCCATCCGCATGAGACGGAGTTTCACTGCCATCGTGGAAGACCTTCCTTGAACGAAGCGTTAACGGCGCTTCTTCTTCTTGTTGTTGGGGCGCCGGCCGCCCGAGGAGGCCCGCCGGGCGGCCCGCCCGGTCAGACCCGGCATGGAAGCCATCTGGCGCATGTATCCCTGCATCTGCTTGAAACGGTCCAAGAGGTTATTGACCTCGGTCACGGTCGTGCCACTGCCGCGCGCTATGCGCGTGCGGCGGGAACCGTTGATGATCGAGGGGTTCTGGCGCTCCTCGGGGGTCATGGAGCGGATGATGGCCTCCACCGGGCCGATGAGGCTGTCGTCGACCTGTGCTCCTTTGAGCTCCTTGGGAAGCCCAGGGATCATCCCCACCAGGCCGGACAACGGACCCATCTTCTTCACCTGCTGCATCTGCTCCAGGAAGTCCTCGAGGGTGAAGCGGCCCTCCTGCAGCCTGGCGACGGTCCTCTCGGCTTGGGCGCGGTCCAGGTTGGCTTCGGCCTTCTCGATCAAGGTGAGGACATCGCCCATGCCGAGGATCCGGTCCGCCATGCGGTCGGGGTGGAATTGTTCGAAGTCGGCGAGCTTCTCCCCCGTGGACGCGAAAACGATGGGCCGGCCGACCACCTCCTTCACCGACAGGGCCGCCCCGCCGCGTGCGTCGCCGTCCACCTTGGTCAGGATCACTCCGTCCAGCTCGAGGGTCCGGTGGAACGCTTCGGCGGTGGCCACCGCATCCTGGCCGATCATCGCGTCGATCACGAGGAACGTGTAGTGCGGCGAGGTGGCCTCGGAGATCCTCCGGACCTCCTCCATCATCTCCTCGTCCACGGTGAGGCGCCCCGCAGTGTCCACGATGACCACGTCGCGACCGACCCGCGCTGCCTCCTCGACGCCTTTCTTGGCGACGGTGACCGGGTCGGACGGCTCGCTGAAGACCGGGACACCGGCCTGGCGCCCGAGGACCCGCAGCTGCTCGACCGCTGCGGGTCGCTGCAGGTCGGCGCCCACCAAGAGCGGGTTGCGGCCCTGGCTGCGCTTGTACCAAGCGGCGAGCTTGGCCGCGGTCGTCGTCTTGCCCGAACCCTGCAGGCCGGCGAGCAAGAGGACGGTTGGCGGCCGCGGGGCGTAGGTGAGCTTCAGCGTCTCCCCGCCGAGGATCCGCTGCATCTCCTCGTGGACGACCTTGACGACCTGCTGGCCGGGGGTGAGGCTCTGGCTGAGGTCGACGCCCACCAGGTCCTCCCGGACCCTGCCGACGAAGTCCCTGACCACCCGGAGGTTGACGTCCGCCTGGAGCAGCGCGAGCCGGATCTCGCGGAGCGCCTCGTCGACGTCGGCTTCGGACAGCCGGCCTCGCCCGCGAAGGCGGGTGAAGACCGCGTCGAAGCGGTCGGTGAGAGACTCGAACATAGAGCCCACCAGGCTAGACGAGGCGCGGGAAACCCCGGGGCCGGCGCCCCGACCACCGTCGAAAACCCGGGCCGGCGCCCCGACCACCGCCGAAAACCCGGGGCCGGCGCCACGTCGATCGTATAGAAAGCTTCGGGTGGCCCTGATCGCCGCCCGCCGGCTCGTCAAACGCTTCGGCGACTTCATCGCCGTCGACGGCATCGACTTCGACGTGCGCCGAGGCGAGTCGTTCGGGTTCCTCGGCCCCAACGGCGCAGGCAAGAGCTCCACAATGCGGATGGTGGCGTGCGTCTCACCGCGCTCGGGCGGGGAGCTCACGATCCTCGGTCTCGATCCCGACGTCGACGGCCCGGCGATCAGGTCGCGCCTCGGCGTGGTCCCCCAGGAGGACAACCTCGACCCCGAGCTGACGGTACGCGAGAACCTGTGGGTCTACGGACGTTATTTCGACCTCCCCAAGCGCCAGTTGTCCGACAGGATCGACCAGCTGCTGGCGTTCGCCCAGCTCTCCGAGAGAGCCGACGACCGGGTCGAGCCGCTTTCTGGGGGCATGAAGCGGCGGCTCACGATCGCACGTTCGCTGGTGAACGACCCGGAGGTGCTGCTCCTCGACGAGCCGACCACCGGCCTCGACCCCCAGGCACGCCACGCCCTCTGGGACCGGCTCTACCGGCTGAAGGCGCAGGGGGTGACGCTGGTACTGACGACCCACTACATGGACGAGGCGGAGCAGCTCTGCGACCGGCTGGTCGTCATGGACCGCGGCCGCATCGCCGCCGAGGGCTCGCCGCGGTCTTTGATCGAACGCTTCTCGACCAAGGAAGTGGTGGAGCTGCGATTCCCGCCGGGGGAGAGCGAGCAGATGGCGGGGAAGGTGTCAGATCTGGGTGAACGGGTGGAGACGCTGCCGGACCGGCTGCTCCTCTACACATCCGACGGGGACGCGGCGGTAGAGGCGATAGGCGCACGCCGGCTCGCACCGCTGAGCGTCCTGGCTCGCCGCTCGACCCTGGAGGACGTCTTCTTGAACCTGACCGGACGGCAGCTCGTCGACTAGGAGGACAAAGGATGACCGTCCCGGCTCTGCGCGCCACCGCCTACTTCGCCCGCGCCTACCGTCGGACGTGGAGGGCCTCGGTGATGACCACGTTCGTCAACCCGGTCCTCTACCTCCTGGCGATGGGCGTGGGCCTCGGGGCCTTCGTGGACAAGGCCCACGCGAGCGCCTCGCTGGGCCACGTCAGCTACTTGCGCTTCGTGGCCCCGGCGCTCGCCGCGGTCGCCGCGTCTACCACCGCGGCGAGCGAAGCGATGTTCCCCGTCATGGGTGCCCTCAAATGGACGCGCAGCTACCACGCCATGCTGGCCACGCCCCTGCGTGTCGGCGACGTCTTGGCCGGCCACCTCGCCTGGATGATGCTCCGCGTGGCGACGGCCGTCGCTTCGTACGTGGCGGTCATGGGCGTTTTCGGGGTGCTCCGGTCCCCCGAGAGCGTGGCCATCCTGCCGGTCGGCGTCCTGACGGGCGCCGCCTTCGCCGCTCCTCTCGCCGCGTTCGCCGCGACCCAGGACAGCGAGGGCGGGTTCAGCCTGGTGTTCCGCCTGGTGGTGGTGCCACTGTTCCTCTTCTCGGGGGTGTTCTTCCCCCTGTCGCAGCTTCCCGAGGCGTTGCGGGTCGTCGCCTACGCCACGCCGCTGTGGCACGGAGTCGACCTGTGCCGGACACTCGCCGCGGGAACGACGACCGTCGCAGGCGCCGCCGAGCACGTGGCCTACCTGCTCGGCGTCACCGGCGCGGGTGTCGCCGCCGCTCGGGCCACCTACCGGCGGAGGCTTTTGACATGAGCTTCGACGTGGCTTTCCGAGGGGGCCGGATGCTGCGCAGGAACCTGCGGGTCATGCGCCGCACCTGGTGGGTGCCGGTGTCCGGCCTCGCCGAGCCTGTCTTCTACTTACTGTCCATCGGCATCGGCCTCGGGCGGCTCGTCGGTCCCATTGACGGTTACCCCTTCCAGGCCTACGTAGCACCCGCGCTGCTCGCCGCCTCGGCGATGAACGGCGCCGTCTACGAGGCGACCTTCAACGTCTACTTCAAGTTGAAGTACGCCCGGGTATACGACGCAGTGCTGGCCACGCCGATGGGGGCGGGCGACGTCGCCAACGGCGAGATCGTCACTGCGACGGCCCGTGGCAGCGTCTACTCGGCGGTGTTCGTCGCCATGATGTGGGGCCTGGGCGACGTCCGCTCGCCATGGGCTTGCCTCGACCTCCCCGCGGCGGTGCTGGTCGGTTTCGCCTTCGCCGCCACCGGAATGGCCGCCACCACCTACATGCGCGGCTGGACGGACTTCGACCTCGTCCAACTCGCGCTGCTGCCGATGTTCCTGTTCTCCGGAACCTTCTACCCGCTTTCCACCTACCCGGCGTGGGTCCGGGCGCTCGTCGAGGCCACCCCCCTCTACCACGGCGTGGCCCTCGAGCGAGGCCTGACGCTGGGTGCGCTCAGCCCCTCCCTCGCCGGCCACGCCGCCTACCTGGCGGCGATGGGGGCGGCCGGGGTCGCGATCGCCGGGCGGCGGATCCGCAGTCTGCTGCTCGCCTGAGCGGTCCAGGTGCCCGCGCCCACACTCTGTGGACGCCCGCCCAGGTCCTCCGGTGCGCTGCTCGAGGCGGCCGTCTAGCCGTCGGCTGCGAAGAGCGCCTCGACGAATTCCTCCGGGTCGAAGTCGACCAGGTCGGCGGCGCCTTCGCCGAGGCCGACCAGCTTGATCGGAATACCCAGCTCGGAGCGGATGGCGACGACGATCCCGCCTTTGGCGGTGCCGTCCAGCTTGGTCAGCACGACCCCGGTCACGCCGACCGCCTCGGCGAACTGGCGTGCCTGGATCAAGCCGTTCTGACCTGTGGTCGCGTCGATCACGAGCAGCACCTCTGAGACGGCCCCCGGCGGGCGCTCCGCTACCCGGCGGACCTTCTTCAACTCTTCCATGAGGTTGGTCTTCGTGTGCAGGCGGCCGGCCGTGTCGGCCAAGACCAGGTCGGCACCGCGTGCGGCGGCGTGCTGCACGGCGTCGAACACCACCGCGCCGGGATCGCCGCCCTCGTTGCCCCGCACCACCTCGGCTCCGGCGCGCTCCGCCCAGGTTTCGAGCTGGTCGGCGGCGGCGGCACGGAACGTGTCCCCCGCTGCCATGACCACCTTGTGGCCGGTGGAGATCTGGCGCAGCCCCACCTTGCCGATGGTGGTGGTCTTTCCGACCCCGTTGACACCGACGAACAACCAGACGGTGGTCCCCTCGGGGGCGAAGTGCAGCTCGGTGTCACCCTCCAGCATGGCGGCGAGCCGCTGCTTCAACGCCTCGACGAGAGCCTCGGGCGTGGAAATCCCCTCCGTCTTGGCCGCGACGCGAAGCTCATCCAGCAACCGTGCGGTAGTCGGTGCCCCCACGTCGGCGAGTATGAGGGCCTCCTCGAGTTCCTCCCAGGTCGTCTCGTCGATGCGCTCGCGGGCGCGCACCGCCGCGAGGTAGCCGCCGAACAACGACCTGGCCCGGCCCAGGCGGTCCCGGAAGCGCGGTGGGACCTCGACGGCCTCCTCCAGAGGCGCCTCGACGACCACCTCCTCGACGGCTACCTCGGGCAGCCCCGGGGCGGGCTGAGCGACCTCCGGGGCGGGCGGCGCCTTCACCGCCTCCGGCACTGGGGTCTCGGGACCGAGCGGCGGCTCGGCAGGGGGGGCGGCGGGGCGTCGGACGCGCGTGGCGACCAGGAACCCGGAGAAGCCGACCAGCAGCACCGCCAGGACGATGAGGCCGACGATCAAGCCAAGCATGTCCGGCCGAGCCTACCGGCCGAGACGAGGGGCGCCGTCAGTCGCTGAGGGTCTGATCGCTTGCCGTTCAGTCTCCGACGGCCACTTCGGCGTGGCGCGCCACGCGCTCGCTCACGACCCGCGACGAGCCGCCGGGGGCCATGGTCACCCCGTAGAGGCAGTCGGCCGCCTCCATCGTCCGTTTCTGGTGGCTGACGATCAGCAGCTGCGCCTCGTGACGGAACTCGGCCACGAGGTCCAAGAAGCGGTGAAGGTTGACGTCGTCGAGGGCTGCTTCCACCTCGTCCATCATGTAGAACGGCGAAGGGCGGGCGCGGAAGACGGCGAAGAGGAACGCCATGGCGACCAGGCTGCGCTCACCGCCTGACAGCAGCGACAGGCGGCGCAGGTTCTTTCCTGACGGCCGCGCCTCGACCTCGATGCCCGTTTCGAGCAGCCGCTCGGGGTCCGTCAGTCGCAGCCTCCCCTCGCCTCCGGGGAAGAGGGTCGCGAAGAGCTTCTCGAAGTTCTCCGCGACGTCGGCGTAGGCCGCGCTGAACACCTCGGAGATCTCGGCGTCGATCGCCCTGATGACCTTGGTCAGCTCGCGCCGGGCACTGCGGACGTCCTCGAGCTGGCCGTCGAGGAAACGGTGCCGCTCGACGAGGGCGTCGTACTCCTCCAGCGCCAGCGGGTTGACCGGACCCATCAGTCGCAGCTCCCTCTCCAGCTCCGCCCGCCTGCTGGTCGCGCTCGTGCCGGGGGGAAGCCCGGGTGGTTCGGCGTCGCGCACCGATTCAGGTTCGCAGTCCAGCTCGCGGCGGATCTGGTCGGTCAACGCCTCGAGACGGACCCGCGACTCGGTCTCGTCCAGCTCCACTCTCGCCATTCGCTCCCGCACCTCCGCCAGTTGGCGCTCCGCCGCTGCCCGCTCCCGCCTGAGCTGCTCGAGGCGCGCCGACCGTTCCCGCTGCTCCTCCGTCTCGACGCGGCGGCGTTCCCGCAGCTCCGCCACTCGCTGCTCCAGCTCGGCTTCGCGCTCGGCGACCATCGCAGCAAGCGACTCGACCACCTCCGCAGCCCGCCGCGCTTCCTCTCCCCGGGCGGCGGCCGCCTCCCGCTCGGCGACGTTGCGGGCAAGGCGCCGCTCGACCTCGGCAAGACGCCGGGCGATCATGGTGCGGCGCTCCTCCAGCCCCGCGGCGCGCACCTCGAGCTGTCTCCGCATCGCCGCCACGGCCGCCGCCCGATCGGCGAGGCGGTAGCGCGCGGCGCGCTCCGCCGCAGCCTTCTCCGCCGCCTCGGCGGCGAGCTTCTCCAGTCCGGGCAGTAGTGCCTCCAGTTCGGCCACCCTGGCACGTTCGCGCCGAGCCCGATCGTGGAGCTCCTGGCGCTGCGCGAGGGCTGCTTCGAGCTCCTCGGCCCGTTCTGCGGTCTCCGCCTCGAGCCTGGCGAGGGCGTCCGAAGCGGCGCGGCCGCGTGAACTGTTGGCCTCAACTGCACGGGCGGCGGCGAGCTTCGTGTCCCTGGCGCGCGCCGCGCCAGCTTCGGCCTCCCGCAGGGCGATGGCGGCAGCCGCAGCGGCACCGGCAGCGTTGGCGGCGCGCCGGCGGGCCTCGTCGAGCTCAGCTCCGGTGACCCCAGGGCCGCCGACGCCGGTGCGCCACACCCTCCCGGCGAAACGGTCGCCGGCGCGGGTGACGACGACCAGGTCCGGTCGCTCGGTGGCGAGATCCAGAGCGGCCTCCCAGCCCGCCTCGACCACGACGGCGTTTCCGACGAGGGCGTCGAGCAGGGCCTCGACTCCGGGGGACCTCCCCCGCACCTTCGAGCGGAGCGGGACCACCCCGCCGCCCGCCAGGAGCCGACCCCGAGTGGTGGCCGGGAAGGCAGGGTCGGGCAGTGCCAGCAGCGCACCGGCCGCCTGCTGGCGGTGCAGCTCGGCGAGGCCGCGCCGGGCCGAGGCGACACCGTCGACAACCACCGCGGCGAGGGCCTCGCCGGCGGCCGCTTCGAAAGCAGCGGCGAAGCCGTCATCGACTTCCACCAGGTCCAACACGGTGCCGACCACGCCCCCGGTGGGGGCCAGTTTTTCGGCTCCGGCCCGAGCCCGCGCGCCGTCGAGAGCCTGGGCCAGCGCCTCCGCCCGGGCCTCCCATCGGTGCCGCTCGGCGTCCGCCCTGCGGCGCTCCTCCTCGGCCGCCCGACGGGCTGCGTCGGCTTCCTCCTCGGCGACTGCGGCTGTGGCCAGCGCCTCTCTCAAGCCGGCGGCTGCGCGATCCGCCTCGGCGACTGCAGTTTGGAGGCGCTGGCGCTCCCCTTCGAGAGAACCGAGGCGCTCCCGAAGGGACGACACACGCGAGTCGACGGCGCGATGCTCGCCGGCAGAGCGCTCGGCGGCGGATCGCAGCGCGGTCAGCTCCCCCCGAGCCTCGGCCGCGGGGTCGGCTGGCCGGGCCTCGTCGGCCCCCCATTCCGCCTCGAACGCTTCGCTCTCGGCCGCCAGGTCCCTCTCAGCAGCAGCGAGCTCGTCGGCGGCCGGCAGCAGCCGCTCGGCCTCGGATTCGGTCTCGGCCATCTGGGCGGAGAGCGACGCCGCGTCTGCCTCCAGGCTGACGATGACATCCTGGTCCACCGACGAGCTCATCGCCCGCTCGATCGATCGCCGCCGCTCGGCGAGCACCGCGCCGAGCCCCGCAGCGCGGGCCCGCAACGACTCGGCGGCGGTCAACGTCTCCCCGAGGTCGGGTCCCACCCTCTCGGTGATCGCCTCGGCTTCGATGACAGTCGCGTCGAGCATCGCCAGCGCTGCCCGAAGGCGCGCCTCCGCGCCAGACAGGTCCTGGCGGGCGGCTCCAGCGGAGGCCAGCCGGGTCTCGACCGCAGCCAGGTCCCGGCCGAAGAGGTAGCGCCTGACCGCGGCGAGCTCGGCAACGAGATCCCCGTGGCGCCGGGCGGCCTCCGCCTGCTTCTCGAGGGGTCTCAGCTGCCGGCGAACCTCGCGCAGGAGATCCTGCAGGCGGACCAGGCTGGACTCGGTCGACTCGAGACGCCGCTCCGCCTTCTCCTTGCGGCGGCGATATTTGAGTATCCCCGCCGCCTCCTCCACGACGAGCCGCCGCTCCTCGGGCCGGGCGTTCAAGACCGCGTCGAGGTTCCCCTGGGAAACGATCACGTGCTGCTGGCGGCCGACGCCGGTGTCGGAGAGCAGCTCCTGGATGTCGAGAAGCCGGCAGGGGACCCGGTTGATGGCGTACTCGGAGTCCCCATTGCGAAACAGGGTGCGGGTGATCGTCACCTCGGAGAAGTCGATCGGCAGGAGGCCGGCCGAGTTGTCGATGGTGAGCGAGACCTCCGCACGACCGAGGGCGGGGCGCTTCGAGGTACCGGCGAAGATGACGTCTTCCATCTTCGCCGAGCGCAGAGTTCGGGGCCCCTGGGCCCCCAGCACCCAGGCGACGGCGTCGACCACGTTGGACTTGCCGCTGCCGTTGGGGCCGACAACCACCGTTACGCCAGGCTCGAAGTCGAGCGTGGTCGGGTCGGCGAACGACTTGAAACCCTTCAGGGTCAAGGACTTCAAGAACACTCCGCTAGAAGCTACCTGCCCCGCTCCCGGCCGGGGTGGACCGCCTGAGGGGCCGCACGATCGGCGAGTGTCGCTCCTCAGGTCTGGCAGCGGGGGCAGAAGAAGCCGCTTCGTCCGCCGTAGCGGACCCGCGCGATCTCCGAGCGGCAGCGAGGGCAGGCCCTTCCAGCCCTGCCGTAAACCGCGTGGCGGTACTGGTAGGAACCGGTCTCGCCGTAGAGGTCGCGGTAACGCGAGTCGGGCAGCGACGAGCCGCGCAGCTCTATGGCCGCCGAGAGGACGCCTCCGATGGCCCGGTGAAGCCTTCTCGCCTCGGCCGGCGTGAGGCTCGACGCGGGGCGCGCCGGACCGAGCCGGGCGGCGAAGAGGATCTCGTCCGAGTAGATGTTCCCGATCCCCGCGACGAAACGCTGGTCCATCAGCAGCGCCTTGAGACGGGTGCGTCGTCCGGCGAGCCGGCGGGCGAGGTCCGCAGCGCCGATCGGCTCTGCGATCGGGTCGAACCCGAGGTGCGCCAGCTCGGGCAGTTCGGCGGTCGTGGCGAACATCTGCCCGAACGTTCGCGGATCGACGAAGCGAAGGTCGTCGCCGCCCGAGAAGCCCAGGGTGACCTGCGTGTGCGGCAGCCGGAGGCTGTCCGCCGGGGCTCGCAGCATCTGGCCGCTCATCCCCATGTGGGCCACCACGACGTCGCCGCCTTCGAGGTGCAACAGCAGGTATTTTCCCCTGCGACCCGCAGCAACCAGGCGCCTGCCGACGGCCACCTCGGCTAGCCGGCTAGGGGGGTGGCGGCGCACCGAGCGCGCCCCGGTCACCTCGGCGCTCTCGACGAGCCTGCCGACGAAGACCGCCTCGACGCCTCGGCGGATCGTCTCGACCTCCGCTAGTTCCGGCAAATCAGGCCCCCCCGCCCTCCAGTTGCTCCCGAAGCGCCTCCCACGCCTCCTTGGCGGCCGCCTGTTCCGCCTGCTTCTTGGACCTTCCTCGTCCGGACCCGTGTGGCCGTCCGAGGACGTGCACGGTCGCTTCGAACTCCTTGGCGTGGTCCGGCCCCTCGTCGCGCAGGGAGTAGCGCGGCAGCTGGTCGAAGTGGCGAGCGGAGAGCTCTTGAAGGCGGGTCTTGTAATCCTGGCCTCCGGGTCCGGCGGCAGCTTCCTCGATCCGCGCGCCGAACAGGCCCATGACGACCTCGTGCGCGGCCAACCATCCCCGGTCGAGATAGACGGCCCCGATCAGCGCCTCGGTGGCGTCGGCGAGGATGGAGGGCTTCTCCCGTCCCCCGGAAAGATCTTCTCCTTTGCCGAGGAGCAGCGAGCCGCCGACGTCGAGAGCGGCGGCCACCTCGGCGAGCGCTGCGGAGTTCACCACCGACGCCCGTACCTTGGTCAGCTCGCCCTCGGGTATCGCCGGGTAGGTTCGGTACAGGTGGTCAGCGACAATCAGCCCGAGGACGGAGTCGCCAAGGAACTCGAGGCGTTCGTTGGAGTCCCATCCAGGATGCTCAGCGCACCAGGAGCGGTGGCTCAACGCCTGGACCAGCAGGCTCTGGTCGACCACCTCCCAGCCTATTCGACGGGCCAACTCCCCCCTGGCCTCCGCGCCCTCGGGCTCGTAGCCACGCGGCCCGCCGGGCCGCTGCCCTGGCCCGTCCACTCCGGCCGCCCGCCTCAGGGCTCCAGTTTGGCCATGACGTAGTCGACTGCGTCGCGCACCGTCTTCAGGTCCTCGAGGTCCTCGTCCTCGATTCGGAAACCGACGCTCCGCTCGGACAACTCCTCCTCGAGCGCCTCGACCAGCTCGATGAGCGCCAGAGAGTCGGCTCCCAGGTCGTCGCCGAAGGAAGCCCCCTCGGCGATGCTCTCGGGAGGGACCTCCAGGATGTCGGCCAGGCACCCGCGGATCAGGTCGAGGACCTGCTGGCGGTCCATCGGCGTTCCGGCAACGTGCGTCTCAGCGGGCATCGTTCCTCCTCCGGGCTCTAGACTGTATCGGACGGCGTGCCGCCGGCTCAGGCGGCCACCGCGTCGGCCAGCAGCGAGACAAGCCCTTCGCGCACGGCGCGGTCGGCGACCCCTACGGCGCTAACGATCGCCCGGGACGACGAGGACCCGTGGCTGATGACACACACCCCGTCTACGCCGAGCAGGACGGCCCCGCCGTGCGAGTCGGGGTCCATCTCGGCCGCCAGGGGCATGAGAGCGTCGAGAGCCGAGGACCCCACCCCGGGAGAGCGCAAGGCCCCGACAACTGCCCCAAAGGCGAACTTCATGGCCCCCTCCAAGGCCTTCAGAGCGACATTCCCGGTGAACCCGTCGGTGACGACGACATCGGCGGCGTCGGACATGAGGTCGCGACCCTCGACGTTGCCGACGAACTCGAACCCGCGCGCTCCGGAGATCAGCCGGTGCGCCTCTTTGACCAGCGGGCTGCCCTTTTCGGGCTCCTCCCCGATGGACAGCAGGCCCACTCGCGGCAAGGCAACCCCGCAGCGGACACGGCTGAAGACCGCTCCCATCTGGGCGAACTGCAACAGCCATGCGGGAGAGCACTCCACGTTCGCCCCCGAGTCGAGGAGCACGGTGGGGCTGGCCCCGGGCACCGGGATGACCGTGGCTATGGCCGGGCGGGCAACCCCTTTGACCCGGCCCATGCGGAAGAGAGCCGCGGCCATGGCAGCCCCGGTGTTACCAGCGCTCACCATGGCGTCAGCCTTGCCGTCCCGGACGGCCTCGGCGGCGCGGACCAGCGACGAGTCCTTTTTTGTCCTCACCGCCCGGGCAGGATCCTCGGCCATCCCGACCGTCTCGGAGGCGGGTATCACCGGGACGCCGCCCGTGTCCCCCACCGCCGCCGGGTCGCCGACCAGCACGACCTCGTAGCCGGCCTCGGCCGCCTGGCGCGCCCCAGCGACTATCTCTCCCGGAGCCCGGTCGCCGCCCATGGCGTCGATCGCGATGACCGGGTCAGCCAACGTCGATGGCCTGGCGTCCCTTGTACCACCCACAGGTCGGGCAGACGACGTGGGGTAGCTTGGCGTTGTGGCACTGGGGGCAGATGCTGCGGGCGGGGAGGCTCAGCTTCCAGGCCGACGCCCGGCGGCTGCGGCTCTTGGCCTTCGAGGTTTTCTTCTTGGGGACGGCCATGGCTGTTGGGGCGGTCTTCTCCGTTGCGGGGTGTTCCGACGAGCAGGCTCGCCGCGGCGGCGAGCGTCAGATCCTAGCGTGTCAGCCGGAGCTACCCCCGCCGGGTGGTTGGAGCACGTCGAGAGCCGCCCATCGGGGGTCTGGCGCAACGGGCGGGCACAAGCAGTCGCCTTCGTTGAGGTCCTCCCCGCAGCTCGGGCACAGGCCTCGGCAGCCCTCGTCGCAGAGGGGGGCGATCGGCATGTTGAGGAGGAGGGCGTCTCGCACCATGGGTCGCAGGTCCAGCATCTCCCCTACTAGCGGGTACGTCTCCTCGTCCTGGTCCGGGGGCTCGCCGGGGTGTCGCTGGCGGTACAGCTCCCTGACCTCCGGGCTCAGAATGCCGCCCACCGGCCGCAGGCAGCGGCGGCAGCGACCCGACCAGACGGCAGTGACCGACGCGGTGACCTCCACGCCCCCGTCGACCGAGGCGAGGACCGCTTCGGTCGTCACCTGCACGTCGGCCGCTACGACGCTGTCGCCGACGCGCAGCTCGCCGACGAACCCGCTGCGGTTCTCCACCATCCGGTTGCCCAACGACCTGCGCAGGACGGTGACCGGCACCAGCCAGGGACTCCGGGTCACGTCCGATCCTGGTCGAAGAAGGTCTCGTAGTCGCTTTCGTCCCAGTCGGCTGCCGGCGCCTTGCGCTCGTCGAGGGGCGGGGGGGTCACCGCCAACTTCTCCCTCCCCGCAGCAACGGTTTTCATGGTCCGGTCGAGCACGACCTCGAAAGCAGCCAGCTTCTGATCGCAGTAGTCTTCGGCCTCGAGGCGCAGGCGGCGGGCCTCCTCGCGTGCCGCCTCAACGATGCGCTGCGCGGCGTCCTTCGCCTCGCGAACGATGTCGGTGCGCTGCACCATCCGCTCGGCCTGCAGGCGAGCGGCGCGAACCAGGTCGTCACCCTCGCGCTGCATCTTGGCGAGGAACTCGTCCCGTTCCTTGAGCAGCCAACGCGCCTGGCGCATCTCTTCGGGCAGCAGCCGCAGCGCCTCTTCCAGGAGCTCGAGGACCTCCTCCTTGTTGTCGAGCTTGACCGACGACGACAGCGGCAACGCTCGGGTGCCGTCGATGATGTCGATCACTCGTCGCAGGAGGCCTTCGGTGTCGACCGGGGCGGCCGGTTCGACGGCGTCGCTCACCGCGCCGCGCCCCCCAGGGTCGCCCCGGCAGCGTCGGAGGGGTCGCTCACCGCGTGAACTTCTCCTTCAGCTTCACCAGCACGGGACCGGGAACCGTCGAACCGATCCGGTCCGCTCCGCCAAAGCGGGCGAAGTCTCGGACGTACTTGGAGGCGATGAAGGAGTACTCCGACGAGCAGGGTATGAACAGTGTCTCGATACCCGACACCTTCTTGTTCATCTGCGCCTGCTGAAGCTCCGCTTCGGCGTCGGAAGCGACCCGCAGACCCTTGACTATAACGTCGGCGCCGATCTGGCGAGCGAGGTCGACCACCAGGCTGGAGAACGAGGCCAGGCTCACGTTGGACAGGTGGGCCACCGAGTCGGCGATCATGCTCATCCGCTCGTCGAGGTCGAAGAGAGGCTCCCCCTTCTGGGTGTTGCGCATGGGCGCGACGACGACGTGGTCGAAGAGCTTCGAGGCCGCTTCGACGACCTCGAGATGCCCGTTGTGGAACGGGTCGAAAGACCCCGGGAACAATGCGGTCCTCAATCAACACCTTCGGAGGGGCGGACGATGGACACCACGGTACCGCCGTATCTCCTCTGCTTCACAGTCTCCCAGCCGGATCCGGGCTCCCAGTCGCCGCCGGTCTCGGCGACCAGCAGGGAGGCGACCGGCCGGAGAAGACGCAGAAGCTCGGGCCAGCGGGCGTAAGCGTATGGCGGATCGGCGAAGACCACGTCGAAGGGGGGCACCCCCCCGGCCAGGTAGCGCAGGGCGTCGGAGCACACAACGGCGGCGAGATGGCCGACGTCGGCGAGCACCTCCAGGTTCGCCCGAATGGCGCGCACCGCCGCAGGGTCGGATTCGACCAGCACAGCTCGGGCGGCCCCCCGCGAGAGGCTCTCCACCCCCATCGCCCCGCTACCCGAGTAGAGGTCCAGCACCGACGCGCCGCCAAGGCCGCCGAGGCTCTCCAGCATCGAAAAGATCGCCTCGCGCACCCGGTCGCTGGTCGGGCGGGTCCCCGCTGAGCGCGGGGCTCGCAGCGGGCGACCCCTGGCAACCCCGCCGACAACCCGCATCAGCTTTTGAACAGGTAGTCGCGGTCGTCCTCGTCGAGCAGGAGCCGGATCTCCTCGCCCAGCAGCTCCAGGCCTTCCAGCCCGGGGTGCTCGTCAACGAGAGCGAAGGCCACCCGCCTGGCCTCGCCGACGAGATCCCGGTCGCGGCGCAACGAGGCCAGCTTCAGATCGGTAGCCCCCTTCTGCCGGGTGCCGAGGATGGTCCCTTCGCCGCGCAGCTCCAGGTCCACCTCGGCCAGCTCGAAACCGTCGGCGCTCCTTTCCATCGCCCGGAGGCGCTCCTCCGAGCCGGGGCCTTCCCCGCCGAGAAGGAAGCACCAAGAGCGATGGCTGCCTCTGCCCACCCTCCCGCGCAGCTGGTGAAGCTGGGCGATGCCGAATCGGTCGGCGTCTTCGATGACCATCACCGTCGCGTTCGGCACGTCCACGCCGACCTCGACAACCGTCGTGGACACAAGCACGTCGATTCTGCCGGCGCGGAAATCCTCCATCACCGCTTCCTTGTCGCGGGGTTTGAGCTGACCGTGGAGCAGGCCGAGCCGCAGTCCCGCCAGCTCCCCTCCCGCGAGGCGGTCCCTCTCCTCGGAGGCGGATCTGGCCTGGATCTTCTCGGACTCGTCGACCAGCGGGCACACGACGTAGACCTGGTGTCCGGCTGACACCTCTTGGCGCGCCGTGCGCCAAACCGACTCCTCCTCGAGGGCACCGCGGGCCCACACCGTCTCGATCGGCGTCCTTCCGGGGGGCAGCTCGTCGAGCACGGTCGTGTCGAGGTCCCCGTAGACCGTCATCGCCGCGGTGCGCGGGATCGGCGTGGCGGTCATGACCAGGACGTCGGGCACCACGCGGGCCGTCCCTTTGTCCCGGAGGGCGGCCCTCTGCTCGACGCCGAAGCGGTGCTGCTCGTCGATGACAACGCAGCCGAGAGAACGGAAGGCCACCGACTCCGTCAGGAGGGCGTGGGTCCCGACCAGCAAGTCCACCGACCCTTCGGCCAGACGGTCGAGGATGCGGGATCTTTCCCCCGCCGAGGAACGGCCGGTGAGCAACTCCACCGTCAGCGGCCGGTCCGGCAGCAGCGTGCCCTCGCTGGGCACGCTGAGACCGGCGAGCAGGGCGCGGATGCCCGAGTGGTGCTGTTCGGCGAGTACCTCGGTGGGGGCCATGAGCGCGCCCTGGTGACCTCCTTGCACGGCGACGAGGAGGGCAGCGACGGCGACGATGGTCTTGCCCGACCCGACGTCCCCCTGCAGCAGGCGGTGCATGGGGTGCGGCCCGGCCATGTCGGCAGAAATCTCGGCGATGGCCTTCTCCTGGGCCGCGGTCAGCCCGAAAGGGAGGCCGCAGAGGAACCGATCGAGCAGTTCGCCGGCCGGCCGGTGCCGGATCCCCACGGCGTCCCGCTCCAGCGCCCGTTTGCGCATCACCAGGACCACCTGAAGGCGAAGCAGCTCGTCGAAGGCCAAACGCCGGCGGGCCGCCAACTCTTCGCCGGGCGAACCCGGGCGGTGGATGCGCCGAAGAGCCCAGTCCCGGCTCACCATTCCCAGCTCCGCCTGCCAGCGCCGCGGCAAGGGGTCGTCGAAGGTGCCGGCCCGCCGCATGGCCTCGTCCACCCATTCTGCCACCTGCCAGGA
>Ga0070737_10002144_pt1 | contig 24709 bp, 14 predicted proteins | sample Coa_R1_10_FD_66438 | JGI IMG/M metagenome (GOLD analysis project Ga0070737, IMG submission 66438) | Surface soil microbial communities from Centralia Pennsylvania, which are recovering from an underground coalmine fire - Coalmine... | ecosystem: Environmental > Terrestrial > Soil > Unclassified... | reverse complement strand
ACTTCAACCAACCGCTGCCCCTGCCCAAGGCAGCTTGAACCGAGCAGGCATCCACTTATCGAACCGGGTTCGACTGTTCAAACGGGTGGGTCCACTTCTCCGACGCCGGCACCGGTTTCATGCACGAGGCGTTCGACGAGAATGACCCGGCACACTTCACCCGCGCATGGTTCGCCTGGGCCAACAGCCTGTTCGGTGAACTGATCATCGACGTGGCCGCGCGCCGTCCCGAACTGTTGCAGCGCGCCTGAGCGCGTCGTGGCCTATTCTTTCCATCCTTTCCCGAGGAGCGCAAACATGGTGACACGCAGACGATTCCTGCAAGGCGCGATGGCGCTGGCGCTTCTGGAGCGCATCGATCCGAAAGCGGCTCTGGCGCTGGCACGGGATCTTGGCCAAGCCAGCGTGGGCGCAGGCACGGTGCAGGGCGTATCGCGCTACGTGGACGTATTCGTCGGCACCGGCGGCCACGGTCACACGTATCCCGGCGCGACGGTCCCGTGGGGCATGGTGCAGCTTTCGCCCGACACCAACAATTACGGCTGGGACGCGTGTTCGGGTTATCACCAGCACGATGGTTCGATCATGGGTTTTTCGCACACGCATCTTTCCGGCACCGGCGGGGCCGACATGCTGGACGTGCTCGTGATGCCCGCGCAGGGGCCGGTGTTGCTCGATCCCGGTGCACGTGGCCTGCCGGATGAGATTTATTACTCTCGCTACGACGGCGTCATGCACGGGCCGCGTCTCAGGGACGACGTGGTCGCGCACCCCGGCAAGGGCTATCGCTCGCGCTTCGACTCCGAGCACGCGGTGCCGGGTCATTACCGGGTCCACCTCACGGACCACGACATTCTTGCCGAGCTGACGGCGACCGCTCGCGCCGGCCTGCATCGTTATACGTTCAACAAACCGGGCGCCGGACACCTGCTGGTCGATTTCGCACACGGTTATCAGGACGGACCCGACAAACGGTGCAACGTCAGCGACGCCGAGTTGCGCGTGGTCGGTCGTGACACCCTGGTGGGCGGCCGGCGCGTGCACGAATGGGCGGACGGGCGTTACATCTATTTCGCGATGAAACTGTCGCGTCCGTTCGCACGCGCCGAGCTTTACTCGGACGACAAACCGCTGGCGGGTGCCACCGCTGCCAAGGCCAGTCACCTCAAGGCCGCCCTGCATTTCGACGACGCATCGAAAGCGTCGCTGCTGGTCAAGGTCGGCATTTCGGCGGTGGACATCGGCGGCGCGCTGCGCAATCTCGAAACCGAAATCCCGCAGTGGGACTTCGGACGCGTGCAGCAGGACGCCGCCGAACAATGGGAGCGCGAACTCTCGCGCATCAGGATCGAAAGCCAGTCCGAAGACGTGCTGAAGACGTTCTACAGCGGCCTCTATCACGCGATGCTCGCACCGACGCTGTTCAGCGACGTGGACGGCCGTTATCGCGGGATGGACCTCAAGGTGCACACGCTGCCGAAGGGCCAGCACAACTACAGCACCTATTCGCTGTGGGATACCTATCGCGCGCTGCATCCGCTGTACACGCTGTTCCTGCCCGACAAGGTGCCCGATCTGGTGCAGGGCCTGGTGCGCAAGGCGAACGAGAGCCCGGCCGGCCCCGCGGTGTGGCCGCTGCAGGGCGTGGAAACCGGGACGATGATCGGTTACCACTCGGTCGTGGTGATCGCCGAGGCACAGGCCAAGGGCTTCAAGGGAATCGATTACGCGAACGCGTGGCCGGTCTATCGCAGGCGGGCGATGAGCGACGACTACCGGGGCCTGCCCTGGTATCGGAAGCTCGGTTACATCCCCAGTGACAAGGTCGGCGAAGCCGTCAGCAAGACGCTCGAATACGCTTACGACGACTGGGCGATGGCGCATTTCGCCGACGGCACGGGGCACCACGCCGATGGCAAATTCCTGCGCGAACGTTCGCGCAACTACCGCAACCTGTTCGATCGCACGCTGACCTTCATGGTCCCGCGTGGCGCCGATGGCCAGTGGCTGAAACCGTTCGCCCCGAACGAAATGGGCCATTCCGACAAGTGGCGCGACTACACCGAGTCGAATCCGTGGGAAGCGACGTTCCTCAACCAGCATGATCTTTATCACTACATGCAGATGTTCGGCGGCGACGCCGCATTCGAGCGCAAGCTGGACGAGCTCTTCACCACCAGTTCCGCGCTTCCCGCGAATGCGCCGCCGGACATTGCGGGCATGGTAGGCCAATACGCGCAGGGCAACGAGCCCAGCCACCACGTGGCCTATCTCTACGCCTACTCGGGCTCGCACTGGAAGACGCAGTCGCGCGTGCGCATGCTGCTCGAGACGATGTACCGCGCCGCGCCTGACGGGCTCGCCGGCAACGAGGACTGCGGCCAGATGAGCGCGTGGTACATATTGAGCGCGCTCGGGTTGTACGCGGTCGACCCGGTCAGCGCCAACTGGGTGTTCGGCAGTCCGCTGGTCGATCGTGCCGAGATCGACGTCGGCGGCGGCAGGAAGCTGGTCGTCGAAGCGCGCGGCAACGGCAAGGATCGCCCTTACATCCAGTCGGTGACGTGGAACGGCAAACCCTGGACGCGGAGCTGGATCACGCACGCCGAACTGGTGAAAGGCGGCACGCTCGTCTTCGTCATGGGCGACAAGCCGAACAGGCACTTCGGCGCGGCAGCGGAGGACCGTCCACCGTCGTTCGGGCAGCCGGCAGGCGCGAACGCTGCCTAGGCTCGCGTGACCTTAGGCAGTAGTCGTATGCGCAGCGGCTTGGAATTCCATCGCCGCTGCGCCGATCACGCCCAGTTGCCCGTGTTCGATCAGGCGCACCGGTACGCTGGACAGGAAATCGCGCATCACACCCTTGTTGAGAAAGCGCGACTTGAATTCGCTGGCCAGCAGGAAATCGCTGATGGCCGGCAGGATGCCGCCGGCGAGATACACGCCCGCGCTGGCCTTGAAGATCACCGCGAGGTCACCCGCGAAGCTGCCCAGCATCGCGCAGAACATCGACAGCGCGTCGCATGCGAGCGGATCGTCGCCGCGCGACGCGGCCGCGCTGACCTGCGCCGGTTGCGTCCATGTGGCGTTCACGCCCTCGACCGCCGCGAGGGCGCGGTAGAGGTTCAGGAGCCCCGGTCCCGACAGCATGTGCCCGGTGTGCACGTAAGCGCGGTCGCGACCGAGATGACGCAACACCGCAATCTCGAGATCGTTGCCCGGCGCGAGCGCGACGTGTCCGGCCTCGCTCGGCATCACGGTGCCGCCATCCGCAACCGGGAGCAATACGGCACAGCCGAGTCCCGTGCCCGGCCCCAGGACGAGCGTCGGTCCGGGCGTGCCGGGTGCGTCGACTACCGCAACGCCTTCTGTTGCGGGCAGAAACCGCGTCGCGCAGGCCAGCGCCTCGAAGTCGTTGACGATGTCGAGGCTGTCGAGCCGCAGGCGGGTGCGCAGCGCGGATATCCGGATCGGCCAGCGCAGGTTTTCGGAAACCACCTCGTCGCCGCGCACGTAGCCCGCAACCGCCAGCGCGCAGCGCGCGATGCCACTTCGGTTGCCGCGGTGGCGGTTCAGGAAATCCTCGAGAATTTCGGCGAGTCCCGGCCACTTCGCGCATTCGTACACATGGTTCTCGAGCAGCCCGATCGGCGGCTGCTTGCCCGGTTGCGCGCGCAGCAGCCCGACGCGGGCGTGGGTGCCGCCCACGTCGGCCGCGAGCACGAGCGAAGCCTCGGCGGCATCATCGATCGGCAGGGGTTGCGGCAAGGTCATCCAGATGTGTCCGAGGCGGCAAGCGGTTTGATCGTGTTTTATTCATGAATTATATATACACATACGAAAACGCACATGCGGAGCGGCGAAGTGGCGAACCATGACGGCGAGGACAGCGACGAAGATGCGGTGCAGAGACTGCCGCCGATCGCCGGCGCCGAACGGCATGTCTCGTGCAACGGCATGCGACGCCGCGATTTCCTGCGGCTGAGCCTGCTTGCGCCGCTGGCGGCGCTTGCCACGCCCCTCGACGCCGCACCGCCCGTGCGACGCCCCCAGTCCGAGCGCACACCCGATGGGCACTCCCACCGCTTCGAACTTTCCGCGCGCCAGTTCCTGCTCGACGGCGAACCCTTCGTGATCCGCAGCGGCGGGATGCACCCGATCCGCATCCCGCGCGAATACTGGCGGCACCGCATCCGCATGGCCAAGGCGATGGGCCTCAACACCGTCGCGATGTATGTGATGTGGAACGCGCTGGAATCCGAGCCTGGAAAATTCGACCTCACCACGGGGCGCCGCGATTTCGCGCACTTCATCCGTATCTGCCAGGAAGAGGGAATGTGGGTGTACCTCCGGCCTGGCCCGTACGTCTGTGGCGAATGGGATTTCGGCGGGCTGCCCGCCTATCTGCTGCGGCATCCGGACATCCGGGTGCGCGACAAGGACGATCCGGATTACATGGCCGCGGTGGGGCGCTATGTCGCGGTGATCGCGCCCGCGGTCGAGCCGCTGCTGGCGGCGAATGGCGGCCCGATCCTGATGCTGCAGATAGAAAACGAATACGCCTCATTCGGCCACGACCTCTCCTATCTCGAAGCGCTGCGCGCCTTGTGGGAGCAGCACGACATACACGGGCCATTTTCGATTGCCGACGGGTTGGCGCAGGTTCGCCAGGCGCACACCTATGTGGCAGGTGCCGCACTGGGTCTCGATGGCGACACCGATTTTGCCGTCGCGCAGGCCATCGCGGGCGAGATGCCGGTGTGGATGAGCGAAGGCTATACGGGCTGGCTGACCCACTGGGGCGACGCGAGCTTCGCCGGCAACGACTTCCTGCCGACGCTGCGCAGGCTGCTCGACGAAAACCGGTCGTTCAACCTCTACATGGAGCACGGCGGCACCAATTTCGGTTTCGGCGCGGGCGCCAACGCGCACGATGACCATTCGCATTTCCAGCCGGTGATCACCAGCTACGACTACGGCGCACCGGTGGACGAGCGCGGCGTCGCGCGATCCGACTATTTCACGTTCCGCGCGTTGCTCGCGTCGCATACGAAAGGAACGTTGCCCGAGGTGCCGGCAGCGCCGCCCACGATTTCCTTCGCGCCGGTCACGCCGCAGCCGTTCGCGTCGTTGTGGGACAACCTGCCGCAGGCGAAACGCGTGGACCGTCCGCAAGGCAACGAATTGCTGTTCGGGCAAGGTCAGGGATTGGTTGTTTACCGCCGCTTGGTTTCCGCGGACGGCGATCTCGAAATCGACGGCGTGCGCGACTACGCGCTGGTGTTCCAGGATCGACGCTATGTCGATTGCCTCTCGCGGGTCGAGCACCCGTCGCTGCGTCCCGGCAACCGCGTCGTGCTGCCACGGGAAACCCGTGGCAAGCCGGCGCTGCTGGAAATCCTGGTCGACAGTTTTGGCCATGTGGGTTATGGCCACGCGATGGTGGACCGCAAGGGCATCGTCGGCGACATACGGCTCGGTGGCGAGATCCTGCGCGACTGGGAAGCCTTCGGCCTGCCCTTCGACGACGCGTGGATCGAGGGCCTGGCGCCCTTGCACACCGCTCCTTCACGCTCGGGCTTGTTCTTCAAGGCCGCCTTTCAACTGGACGACGTCGGCGATTGCTACCTCGACATGGGCGGGTGGAACAAGGGATACCTGTGGGTGAATGGCCATCTGCTCGGCCGGTACTGGCACATCGGCCCGCAGCAGCGCCTGTATTGCCCGGCGCCATTCTGGCGACAAGGCGAAAACGAAGTGCTCCTTTTCGACCTCCACCGAGTCACGCCAGCGCCGATCCGCAGCGCGCCCACGCTCGCGGGCGAGCATTGAGGGTCGGCAATACCCTGCACTCGAAGGCGAAACTCGCCCCACACGCCGCGAAAGATGCGCCGAGCTAAGCGCGCGCGCCTTCCGCTCCGGTCGCGAATCAGCTCTGGAGCAGCCGCACCTTGCCCGTGGCGAGTTCGTATTCCGCGCCCACGACGCGGACACGGCCGCCTTTGACTGCCTCGGCGATGATCGGTTGCGCCGATGCGATGCGCGACACGTTGTACTCGACGTTCGCGTCGATCGCACGCTCCAGCAAATCCGTGCCGCCCGCCTTGACGACATTCTCGATGCCGGGTCTTACCGCATCGGTGATGTCCCAGATGTGTCCGGGCAGCGGTTTGGATGACTGGATTTCCCCGATGGTTGCCTTGACGGCGCCGCAGTTGCTGTGTCCCAGCACCATGACCAGCGGCGTCCCCAGCACGGCCACTCCGTACTCCAGGCTGGACAGCACGTCGCCATCCAGGTAATTGCCAGCCACACGCATCACGAACAGCTCGCCCGGCGGCTGGTCGAAGATCAGCTCCGGCGCGACCCTGGAATCTGCGCAGCTCAGGATGGAAGCGATCGGGTATTGCGCTTTCGCACGCGCGCCGCGGCCGGCGGCAAAGTCCTTCATGTCCAGTTTGTTCGCGACGTAGCGGGCATTGCCTGCCATCAATCTGTCCAGGGCTGCTTGTGGAGCAATGGCATTGGGAGAAGCGGCGCCGGCGAACGCGCGACGCAATGGCATCGACAGCGAGAGGGCGGCTAACCCCAACGCTGCCTGCTGCAGAAAGTGACGGCGTGACGAACCCTCGAATGTCTTGCGCATGGCTTTTCTCCGCGTGATCAACCCGGGACGGGTGCCGGTCCGTGCTCTACCGCCCGCACGGCCGGCGCCTTGCAACCGCCATGGGCTTCAATCAGGTTGCGCATCTTAAGGTACACACCGTTGGTCCAGCCGAAGCCGATCACGTTCTGCTTGTAACCCGCGGTGATGTTCACGTCCGCGTTGCCGAGGTACATGTTGTATTTCTCGCGGATGGTGCCGTCCCGCGCGAAGCTGCGGTCGATGGTGCCCGTGAATTCGCAGGAGATGCGCACCGCGTCGGCGTGGAATCCGTAGTCGTCGAGGCCCTTGGCCGCGATCCAGTTGGTCGGCGCCCAGCCATACGGCGCATCCCATTGCGCGCCGGTGACGCGGGTGCTCATCGCGAGCCCGCCCTTGCGTTCGAACAATTTGAGCTGCTTGACGAGTTCACCCGCCTGCTGCTTCGAGGCGACCCCCGCCCACAACGGATAGAACATCGTGAGGTACGGATCGGTCGAAACCTTGCCGGTGACGAAGTCGTAATCCATGTAGCGCCCCTGCTTTGGCTGCCACAGGTACTTGTTCATCGCCGCACGCCGCGCCTCGGCCGCGCGACCCCAGCGTTCCGCGTCGGCGGTCTTGCCCAGTTCGGTCGCGAAATGCTGCAGGTCACGTTCGTAGCGGTACAAAAGGCTGTTGAGGCCGGTGCCCGCGTATTGCTCGGTCGAGCCGCCCCACGGCCCGAAATGGAAATCGGTGTCGAACCCCGATTCGCGCATCGCGCGATCGCCCAGGTAATAGTCGGCGGTGAGGCGATAACCGTCGAGCCAGTCGCCCGCACAGATCTTCGAAGTCGTCACGTCGCAACTGGTCGTCTTCAACCCCGCAGCTTGTGCGGCATCCGGATGTTGCGGGGCCTTGATGAGATAACCCGGGTTCTGCGACGGGTGCGCCAGCAGCCAGCGGATCACGCCGACGTAGTAGTCGCTGGTCGGCGATTCGATGACCGGGCCGTGGCCGTAATCGAAGTAGCGCGCAAGCCCGGTGTTGCCCGCCAGGTGTTGCTTGCGCGTCCAGAGTTCATAGTTGTGCACGGCCTCGGGATAGGCGCGTTCCAGCCACGCGCGTCTGGCTTGCGCGTCCGGAAAGCTGGCCGGATCGTCCAGCACTGCCGTCATCATTGCAGACAGCAGCGGCGGCTGCGAGCGGGTGAGATAGTAGGTGCGGTTGGCGTTGAGCACGGCGCCGTAGTGCTCGATCTCGTAGAGCGCGTTGTCGACCATGTCGAGCGCGAGCGCATTGCGGTGGTCGGCGACCAGCCCGAGCACGATGAAGTAGCTGTCCCAGCCGTACATTTCGTTGAACATGCCGCCGGGCACGACGTACGGATGGGGCAGATACAACAGGCCCTGTGCGGGCAGCGTCTTCGGCTCGATATCTCCGACCTCGCGAGTCGGTGCGGGCAGGTTCGCCAGCTTGACGTGGCAGCGTTCGGCGCTTGCAACGAGCGAGGCCGGCGGCGTGACGTGCCACGCCATGTACACCACCGAACTCGACGGCGTTTTGGGATCGACCAGGGCCCGGCACTCGTCCGCCGAGCGCGTGAGGGTGTTCCATGCATGGTCGATGTAGGCGCGTGTCTTGGCGGGATCGGGCTTCGCCGCGGAAGCCGCGGTGGTGACGAAAATCGCAAATACAAAGCTTGCAAGAAGCGGACGAACTTTCATGGCTGACTCCCCTCGTTCGTGCGGACGGTGATGGCGTGGCTGCCGCGATTGCGGGTGACGTACAGATCGCGCGGGCCAGGACGGCCGGCGTTCATGGTAAACCGGTGTGACCCCGCGGCGTTGGCATTCCGCCTGCGTCGGATCGCTCCGCCGCATGTGGACTATGCGCGTTTGCGCTGGCGCGACTTGGGCCGCGGCGGCGCCGTCGAGCCGCGGACCACCAGTTCGGGATTGAATCCTTCATTCTCGACGTCCTCGCCACCTATGCACGCAATCAGCATGCGCGTCGCGCGCTCGACGATGATGTCGGCGCGCTGACGTGCGGTGGTGAGCGGCGGCCAGGAATGGCGCGAGAACGGGCTGTCCTCGAACCCGGCGATCGACACGTCGTAAGGCACGTGCAGGCCGGTCGATTGCGCCGCGGCCAGTGCGCCGGCCGCGATCTCGTCGTTGCAGCCGAAAATCGCGGTGGGCGGTTCGGCCAGATCCAGCAGCCGCCGCGCGCCGCGGAAGCCGTCGTCGAACACGTAGTCGCCGTCGATCATCAACTCCTTGCGCGGCGGGACCCCGTAGTCGCGCAGGGCTTCCTTGTAGCCCCTCAGGCGTTCCGCGCTCGCGTGATGGTGCTTGCCGCCGCGCAGGAAGCCGATCCGCTGGTGGCCGAGTTGCAGCAGGTGGATGGTGATGGCGTACGCCGCGTCACGGTCATCCACGTAAACGCATGGAAATCCATCGTGCGGGTCGCGCGCGGCAGAGACGATCCGCACGAACGGAATCTTGTATGCGGCCAACCTTTGCAGCGCCGCCGAACGTTCCGACACGGGCGTCGTGAGCACGAGGCCCGAAAGGCGCGAGCGGTGGACGAAATCGCGCAGGTCTTCGGCCAGCGCGGATGCCTTGGAATTGCACGGACGCATCTGCAGGCCGAAGTTCAAATCGTCGCATGCCGAGAGTGCACCTTGCTGCATCGCGAGGATGTAATAGGCGTTCGGGTTGTCGTAAACCAGCCCTATCGTGTAGGCGTGCGCCCCGCTCAGGCCGCGGGCGAGCAGGTTCGGGCGGTAATCGAGTTGCTCGACCGCGCGCAACACGCGCTGGCGGGTTTCCGGCCGCACCGAGCGCTCGCCGTTGACGACGCGCGATACCGTCTTCGCAGAAACCCCGGCGCGCGTCGCGACGTCATCGAGCGTTGCGGATGCCAAGGAACGCTCCTGTGTTGGTGGGAGGTGACGCGCAGCCGGAGCGACGTGGCACGAGGATCGCGGCCGACACTCCAGCGACTTGGCGGCGGGCGATCCGGTCGGGCGCCGCAGCCGTCGGCAACGCGCGGACGCTGCGGTACGACGGCAGTGGTGCGACCGAAGCGAGGGCCATTTTCACGACCAAAGGGGTCCCCGGACGCTTTGGGCATCGAACCATGACAGCGCTGTCATCGTGGTGATTGCTTACAGTGTGGCACACGCCAGTCCCCTGAAACAGTCCCGCTCGTCACGTGAAATCATTGGTGCGGCGCAGCATCAAAACGCCGCACCGAATCGGCCTTGCACCTGATATTCCATGCCTGCAGCAGCTTGGGGAAGCCCTGCCGCCCCAGACCAAACGTGATGCACTGCAGATTGACAGCGCTGTCTTTCGACAACCAAACTGCGTGCGTCACCGGGGACGATGGGCATGAATGCGGATACCGCGGTGGTTCATTGCAGTCGGCGGGCCGGTCCTGACGGACGCCCGCGCCGGATCTGCGGATGTGCCGGGACTGTGCGGACACATCCGATGGAGGTTTTGGGCAGCACATGATGCCGGCGATCTGCGGATTTTCCGCAGCGCAGATCGCCGCATCAATCAGAAGAGCGGGCATCGTCGATAGCCTGCCGGGTGCGACATCACGAATCTTTCCTATTGCTGGAGGATGAGTCATGAAGAACGACAAGCTGATCCGACTGGCGCTGACAAGTGCCATCCTCGCTGCGCTCTCGCCCGTTGTGTGGGCAGGCAACCCCGCCGCCGATCCGGCGCCGGCCAGCGGCCAGGCCACCACCGGCGCACAGGCACAACAGCCGCCCAACCAGCAGCAGTCGCAGGCCAAGACGCAGACCCTGCAAACCGTGGTGGTGACGGCCAGCGCGATCGGCGTCAAGAAACTCGACGCGAGCTACAACATCGTCACCGCGAACCGGGAAGAGATACGCCAGTCGAACCCGATCAGCGTTGCCGACCTTTTGAAGATTTCGCCAGGAATCTGGCCCGAATCCACCGGCGGCCAGACCGGCGCCAACATCGAAATCGCGGGCTTCCCGGGCGGCGGCGATGCGCCGTTCTTCACCAACATGATCAACGGCTCGCCGATCTACGGCATGTCGTCGCTGTCGTTCATGGATTCGAGTTCGCTGTTCCGGCTGGACGACACCATCCAGCGCGTCGAAATCGTGCAGGGTGGTCCGGGCGCGATCTTCGGCCCCGGCCAGATGGGCGCGACGGCCAACTTCATCCTGCGCCAGGGCACTGCGACGCCGTCCGGCGACATCGGGCTCACCTACGGCAGTGAGGGCATGGAGCGCCTCGACGGCTTCTACGGATTCAAGGTCGCGGACGGCTGGTACGGCAGCATCGGCGGCTTCTACCGTGTATCCGACGGCGTGCGTGATCCGCAATTCAAGGCCGACAAAGGCGGGCAGTTCACCGCCACGCTGACCCACGACTGGGACAACGGCTCGTTGATGTTGTTTGCACGCAAGCTCGACGACAAGAACCAGTTCCTCACGCCCATCCCGATGATCCAGGGCTCGGGCAGCACTTTCTATGGCTATCCCGGGTTCGATCCAAACACCGGCACTTACGAGAGCCGCGCGATCCAGCACGTGCAGGTGCCGAATCCGTTGGGCTACTTCGAAAATGCGAACCTCGCCAATGGCCGCGGCGGTAATCTCAACTACCTCGGTGGCAGTTACGACTCGACGTGGGGTAGCTGGACGGTTTCGGACCACTTTCTGTACTTCGGGGGCGACCTGCCGACCAATGCGCTGTTCTCCGGACCCAACCCGAGGCCGCTCAGCTACTTCCTGTATGGCTGTCAGGTCTCGCAGCCGGCGGGTTACTGCAACGGTTCGACCGCGGTCGACTCCAACAATCTGGGTCCGAATGGACAGGGTCTGCCGACGGGTTACAACATCGCGGCCACGTTGCCCAACGGGCAGACCGTACCGTTGGATCAGAGCGTGATCCAGCAGGGCTGGTGGTACATCCAGAAGCGCCTGAAGAGCCTCAACAACGATTTCCGGCTCAGCAAGGAAATTTTCGACGGCAACACGCTGACGGCAGGTCTCTATCTCGCGCGTTACACCGACCACGACAACTGGTCGCTGGGCAACCAGATGCTGATGTTGAACGTGCCGAACACGCAGCCGATCGGATTGACGTACCAGCTGGGTGGCAACACCTATGTTCTGGCCAATCCGCAGGGCTTCGTCAACATGAACGGCAACTACAACATCGTCGAGGCCGGCGCCGCCACCAACAAGGCGTTCTATCTCTCGGATTCGTGGACGATCGGGCCGTGGTTGCTGCAGGCAGGCGGCCGCGTCGAGAACATGAATGCCAAACAGCGCACCTGCAACCGCACCAACGTCATGTTGGGCACGCCCTTCGACCTGTATGACAATGCGGTGCCGGTGTGCAACGGCACCTGGGACATGGAGCATTACGACAAGACCCATCCCTCGTTCACTGCCGGCGCCAACTACCAGTTCAACGATCACATGAGCGCCTACGTGCGCGCCAACACCGGCGCCCACTTCGACGATTTCGACAACGGCATCCGCGGCGCCGACGGCAATTTCGCGCCGATGCAGAAGATCAAGAACATGGAAGCAGGTTTCAAGTACGGTTCCCAGACGCTGTTCGTGGACGTCAGCATCTATCACCGGCTGTTCACCGGTCTGCAGTACCAGCCGACCACCATCAGTGGCGTGCCGATCGGCCCGATCTCCAACTACGGCGCCAACACGCACGGCCTCGACCTCAACGGCACCTGGTCGCCGATCGAGAACCTGCAGTTGAAGCTGATTGCCGACTACATGGACGGACACTATTCCCACAACGACTCGTGTCAGCCGTTCATCGACATCAACGGCAATGCGCAGTGTGTCCGTATCGACGGTGCGCCGCTGCAGCGTCAGCCCAAGGTCCGCTACCTGTTCATGCCGAGCTACACGCTGCCGACGAGCTGGGGCAAGGTCGACGCATTCCTCACCTACGAGTACGCCGGCCAGCGCTACGAGGATCAGACCGGCCTGCAGCCGCTGGGCAACTTCCACACACTCGGCGCAGGCGTCGTGGCCGATGTCGGTCCCAACTGGCAGTTCCGCCTGCAGGGCACCAATCTCACCGACTCGATCAGCCTGACCGAAGGCAACGCCCGCTTCACAGGCAAAAACACCGGCATCGGCGGCGTGATCATGGCGCGCCCGCTGACGGGACGCGAGGTGTTCTTCCAGGCGAAGTACCGGTTCTGACGAAGCCGGTCGCCTAATGAGATGGCCCGGATCGTGCTCGACTGCCGATCCGGGCCGCCAGCTTTTTGCCATCGGCACCATACAGCCGGTGATTTCTCGCGGTGCTCTTTTCAATCTCGTCATTCCGGGATCATCGCCGGCTTTATCGACGATGGGACCCGGAATCCATTTTTCTCGATCAGGAACAGCGAAAAGCTGGATTGACTCGCGCCATCCGTGGCGCTCGCTCTCCGATCCGTCTTCGGCGTTCGCGTTGGCAATCCTGCCAACGCGGTCGGGTTCCGCCGCGAAGAGCTGCGGCGGCCCCGGAATGACGATGAAATGGAACGCGCCGTTTTAAATTGGCTCTACTCATCCGGAGCACTGCAATGAAATTCCGCGCTCGCGTATTTTTTTGTCTGTTTGCGCTCGCGCCCGCGACACCGGCCATCGCGCAGACCGCCACCGATCCGAGTTTCCTCCTTACCGCGACGGCCAAGGATTTCGACGCGTATTTCCCTTCGTATCTCGCCAACGGCTACTTCTCGACCATGACCTCGGTGCGCGGCACCGAACCGGACATGGCCTACATGGTTGCCTTCATGGATTACACGAAAGGCGACATTTCGCGGCCTGCCGCGATTCCCGGCTGGAACGAGTTCGACTACAACCCGGGTACCAGTTGGCTCAACATGACGCGCCTCGACCCGGAGATCTTCTCCGGCTATTCGCAGACGCTGAACATGCACGACGGGACGCTGACGACGCGTTACCGCTTCACCTACGTGAAGAATCCGACCGACGTGCAGGTCGTCACGTTCGTCAGCCAGGCCGACCCGCATCTCGCGGCGACGCAGCTTTCGATCACGCCGCAGTTCGATGGTCCGGTGCAACTCCGGTTCCCGATCCGGCTGTGGTCGGGGCACCAGCCGCGGTTCGCGATGGCCCGGCTGAACGGCGACCAGGAAATCGATGCGGTGATCGCGAGCGGGCAGAACCTCAACGACAAGCCGGTCCCGACGCCGGATCGCGCGCCGGTGTGGTATCCGGGCACCACGGTGATCACCGACGATGGCGGTGACGCGCAGCAACGGACGCTGTGGCTGGACGGGCGCGCCGTGAATGGCCCGACGATGGCGGAAGCCGTTGCCCTCGAGCTCCCGCGCGGCCTCCAGATAAAGAGCCTGAAGCTGGAGAAGACGGCCGACAAGCTGTCGCTGAACCTCGTTGCCGACGTGCGCAAGGGCGTGACCTACACGTTCACCAAGTACCTCGCCGTGTCGCGGCAGGGGTGGGGCGGCGACGCCAGGGCCGATGTCGCGCTCGCGGTGAAGGCGCGCGAGGCCGGCTTCGACAAGCTGCTCACCCGCCACGTGGCCGCCTGGCATGACCTCTGGAAATCGGACATCGTGATCGACCACGATGAAGCGGCGCAGCGGGCTTTGCACTCGGACCTTTATTACCTGATTTCCAGCACCACGCCCGACACGGAGTGGTCGGTCGGCGCGTGCAGCCTGACGCCCAACTATTCGGCGCACGTGTTCTGGGATGCGGATTCGTGGGATTTCCCGGCGTTGCTGCTGCTGCATCCCAAGCGCGCGAAGTCGATCGTGATGTTCCGCAACCGCACGATGCAGGGCGCGCGCGAACGGGCGATCCAGTACGGCGTGAAGGGCTTGATGTATCCGTGGGAATCCGATCCGGAAAAAGGCGTCGACGTCACGCCGTATTCCGCCTACGGCGTGTTCCGCGAAATCCACGTCAACGCGGACATCGCGATCGCGCAATGGCAGTACTACCTCGCGACCGGCGATCTCGCGTGGCTGAAGCGCTACGGCTGGCCGGTGATCGAAGGCATCGCGACGTTCTGGAAGAGCCGCGTCACCTTCGACAAGGCGAAGGACCGCTATGAAATCCTGCACGTCACCTCGCCCGACGAGGCGTACGACGACGTCGACAATGACACGTTTACCAATGCCGCGGCGCGCAAGGCGCTGGAGATCGCCGACAAGGCGGCCGCGCTGGTCGGCGCGAAGCCCGATCCGGCGTGGGCGGAGATCGCGGCGAAGATGTACATCCCGTTCGACAAGCAGGCCAATCGGCACTACGACTTCGATCCGTCCATCCCGCACGACAAGATCACCTGGTTCGGCTCCACGCTCGCGTGGTTGATGTACCCGAATCTCGACCTGCCGATGTCGCCTGAAGTGCGCCGCAACGACTTCGCATTCCAGTTGGAGGCGCTGAAGACCCACGGCGACAGCCCCAACGAAATGATGATGGTGATGCTCACCGTCGGTGCCGCCGAACTGGGCGAAGCGAAAGCCGTGGGCGACTGGATCCACCGCAATCTGGTCGGGTACCTCAAGGCGCCGTTCGACGTTCGCAGCGAGACCGTGGACAACAACAATGGCTACATCCTCGCGACCTCGGCCGGATTCGTGCAGAGCTTCCTGTATGGTTTGACCGGACTGCGCATCAACGACAAGGGACTGGATGCGGAATACGCGCCGGTGCTGCCGCCGGGCTGGAAATCGGTGACCTTGAAGAACGTCACCTTCCGCGGCAGGCATTACGACATCAGCATCCAGCGCGGGGCGGATGGCAAGGCGAAGTTGTCGCGCAAGCCCGACTAGCACTACTCGCGCCGATACCAAGGAATCTGCGGCTGTGGGACGGCTCCTCGACATGAGCTGCTGTTCACCTCCCCCTTCAAGGGGAAGGCCGGGAGGGGGATGGATGGAGTGGCATACGCACATGCAGTTTGCCGACAGCCGACCTCATCCCCACCCGGCGCTGCGCGCTCGCGCTACGCGCGCGTTCGCTCCGCTCCGCCTCCCCTTGAAGGGGAGGGTCGTTTCCCATGGAAGCCACATGAAACCTGAGCGCCGTTGCCTCTGCATCTTGATGATGCTGCTTTCCGGTTGGCTGGCGTCATCGGCTACCGCCGCAACCGATCCCAGCTTCCTGCTCACCGCGACCGCGAACAACTTCACCACGTACTTTCCGGGTGAACTCGCCAATGGTTACGTGTCGACGTTCACCTCGCCGCGCGGGACCGAGAGCAATCTCTCCTACCTCGTCGCGTTCATGGACTACGGCAAGAACGACATCGCGCGACCCGCCGCGATCCCCGGCTGGAGCGGCATCGACTACCGAGCGAGCCCGTCCGGCGCATGGTTGAATCTGGCGCCCTTGGAACCCGCGGTGTTCCAGGATTACAAGCAGGTTCTGAACCTGCACGATGCGACGTTGACGACCCGTTATCGCTACGTCGATCACGGCAATGCCACGCAAGTCGAAGTCGTGGCCTTCGCCAGCGAAGCATCGCCGCACCTGGCCGCGGTCCGCTTCACGATCACGCCGGAGTTCAGCGGCGTGGTGGAGCTTTCGTTTCCACTGGTGTTGTGGGCGCCGTACCAGCCGCGCCTCGCGTTGGCGGAATTGCCCGGTGACACCGGCCTGAGCGGCGATCGCTTCCGGCAGGCGCTCGAAGCGCATGGGCTCTCGCTGAAGCCGGAACCGCCGGCCACGCCGGATCGCGCGGCGATCTGGTACCACGGCGACACGCACGTCCGGGATGCGCAAGGCGACACGGCGAACCTGACGTTGCGGCTCGATGGTCAGGCGACCAATGGCCCACGCATGGGCGAAGCCGTCGCGGTGTCAGTGCCGCAAGGTGTCCGGCCTGTCGAAGTCGAGCTTGACCGGACCGATCATCGCCTGGCGCTGGACATGCAGGTCGCGGTGGAAAAGGGCAAGACGTACGCATTCACCAAGTTCATCGCGGTATCGCGTGAGGGTTGGGGCGGCGACGGCAAGGCGGATCTCGCGCTGGCCAAGGCGGCGCGCGAACAAGGCTTCGACGCACTGCTCGACGCGCAGCGCGCGGCGTGGGCGAAGTTGTGGCGATCGGACATCCGCATCGACGGCGATCCGCAGGCGCAACGCGCGGTGCACTCGGATTTGTATTACCTGCTCGCGAACGTCGCACCGGACACGGCATGGGGCGTGGGCGCGTGCGCCATCACGACCAATTACGCGGGGCACGTGTTCTGGGACAGCGATTCCTGGATTTTTCCCGCGCTCCTGTTGCTGCACCCGCAACGTGCGCGCTCGATCGTGATGTTCCGCGACCGCACCTTGCCGGCCGCACAACAGCGCGCGCACGAAGCGGGTTTCGCCGGTGCGAAATTTCCGTGGGAAGCCGATCCGGACAACGGCACCGAACAGATCCTCTACGCCGCGCACCGGCTGAGCGTCGGCGAAATCCACGTCAGCGCCGATATCGCGATCGCGCAGTGGCAATACTGGCTGGCGACGCACGACGTTGCGTGGCTGCGCCAACATGGCTGGCCGGTGATCCGCGACGTGGCCGGGTTCTGGACCAGCCGCGCCACATACGATCCGGCCAAACGGCGCTACGAGATCCGCGACGTCGTGTCGGTGGAGGAACCCTACGCCCACGTCGACGACGACGCCTTCACCAATGCCTCGGCCGCCAAGGCGCTGCGGATCGCCACGCAGGCCGCGGCGCTGGTGGGCGCGAAGCCCGATCCGCGCTGGGCGAAAGTCGCGGCCGGACTGCACATCCCGTTCTCGGATTCCGGGCAACACCACCTCGACTTCGATTCCAGCGTGCCGCACACGTTTGGCGGTCACGATCTGGCCTTCCTCGCGTTTCCATCGCTCGACCTGCCGATGAGCGAAACCGTGCGAAGCAACGATTACCGGCTCAGCGCCGGTTCGCTGGAGGAAGGGAAAGACTCGCCCACCACGATGGGGCTGGCACCGCTCACGATCGCGGCGGCGGCGCTCGGCGATCCGGGCGAAGTGGCGCGCTGGCTGGATGACAACGTGACGCCGGAAATGCTCAAAGCCCCCTTCAACGTGCGCACCGAGACGCCGGACAACAACACGGGCTGGTTCCTGACCGGCTCGGCGGGTTACCTGCAAAGCCTCATCTACGGAATCACCGGATTGCGGATCGAACGGGCAGGGCTGGTCCAGGCTTATCCGCCGGTGCTGCCGGCCGGCTGGAAATCGCTTGTGCTCACGAACGTCACGTTCCGCGGCAAGCATTACGAGATCACCGTCGATCGCGACGCCAGCGGCAGACCGAGGTTGCGACGCACGCCACCATGAGGCTGCCAACCCGGCGGCTGGCTCCTTCACCATGGAAGACACAGCGTTTCGCAGCGCGCGTGGGTTGCATCCGGCGCAAATGCGGAGATGATGGATCCCATGTGCCTGTTGAATCGTTCGCTAGAGCGGATGTACCCGCGATGGCCGTGATTTCCGCGACGATCCGCGATGCGATGCAGCACGTCAATGATCTGCTGCAGGCCGGGAATTTCCGCACGGCGCACGATCAGCTCCAGGCGATCGTCGAAAACCATCCGGACTATCCCGAGGCGCAGCGGCTGCTGGGCGGCGCCAAGCTTGCGATGGGCGACGTGGCGGGCGCGGAAAAGATCCTCAGGCGTGCCGTCGGGATCGATCCCGGCTGGACGCCCACGCTGACGACGCTCGGCGAACTGCTGCTCGGCACCGGGCGCTTCGCGGAAGCGGAGTCATTCCTGCAACGCGCTGCCACCGGCAAACCGTCGGATCCGCATGCCGCGCTGGTGCTTGCGCGCTGGTACAACGACCGCCGCCAGCCTGCCCGAGCGCTGGCGATCGTCGCGCCCTTTTTTGTCGAGGATAACGCTTCGCCGGAACTGGCCATCCAGCATGCCAATGCACTGGTTGCGCTGGGCCGCGGTGGCGATGCGATCACGCGATACCAGGGCATCGTCGCAAAATCGCCCGACAATGTCGCGGCCTTGCAGGCACTCGCCGTCGCATTGCAGGCGGCGAACCGCCACGGCGAAGCCGAAACCATCGCGCGTCGTGCCCGGGAACACGGCCAGCCGACCGCGGCCCTGTGCTACACGCATGCGCGCAGCCTCGTCGCGCTCGGCGCATTCGATCGCGCCGAAGCGGCCTTGCGCGATTGCCTGCGGCTGGAACCGCAGCACGTCGACGCGCACGGCGATCTGGCGCGCCTGGTGTGGATGCGCGTGGGCGACGCGGGTGCGGCCACTGCGGAAATCGATCAGGCGCTGCGGAAATTTTCCAACAACGACGCGCTGTGGGCGGCGAAGGCCGCGGTCTTGCAAGGTGCGGGCGATGCGCGCGGCGCGTATGCATGCCTTGCAGCGCGAGTCGAACGGCCGCAGGTTCCGCCAGCGCTGCTGGTGCGTGCGGGACTCGCCGCGCTGGAGTTCGAACCTCGCACCGCGCTGGACCTCGCCGGCCGCGCGCTGCACGTGACCCCGGCCGATGCGGCGGCACGGACACTGCAAGCCGCGGCGCTGCTCGGCGTCGGCGATGCACGTGCCGCGCTGCCCGTTTGCGAGGCGTTGCTGGCGCGCTCGCCCGACGATCAATATCTGATCGCGCTGCAGACGACCGCGTGGCGCATGCTTGGCGACGAGCGTTACGCGCAGCTTTGCGACTATCCGAATCTGGTCGTTCCGTATCGTCTCGAACCGCCGCCACCCTGGAACGGCTTGGCGGACTTTCTTGATGACGTGAAATGCAGCCTCGACAAGCTGCACGACGCGCTGCGCCATCCGCTGCTGTTCCAGTCACTTCGCCACGGCACCGAGACGACCGAAGACCTGACGCGCAGCACCGATCCCGTGATCCGCGCGCTGTTCGATGCTTGCGATGCGCCGATCCGCGACTACATGGGGCGCATCGGCCAGGGCGCCGATCCGTTGCGGCGGCGAAACAAGGGTTCGTACCGCTTCAACGGAAGCTGGTCGGTCCGGCTGCGCGCGCAGGGATTTCATCACAATCACGTGCATCCGCGCGGCTGGATTTCCTCGGCCTGCTACATCGAACTGCCCGAACGCGTGCGGGATACGCGGTCGCGTGAAGGCGTGCTGACCTTCGCCGAACCCGGCATTCTCACGGCGCCGGTGCTGCCGGCCCAATACGAAGTACGGCCGGAGCCCGGGATGCTGGTCTTGTTTCCCTCATACTTCTGGCACGGCACCGTACCGATCTCCGGCCGCGACAGCCGCATGACCGTCGCGTTCGACGCGGTGCCGAACCGCGGCACCTAGCTCACTTTCGGTATGCGTGATAACAGGTGCCGTCATGCCGGCCATGGACTGGCCGTGATCCAGTGCCATGGAAGGCAAGGACACTGGATAAACTCGCGCCATCCTTGGCGCTCGCCCTTCGGGTCGCCTGCGGCGCTCGCGTTTGCAATCCTGCAAACGCAGTCGGCCTTCGCCGGAATGAGGAGATTGAAGACCTGAGCCGCCAATGTATAAGCGGGATCAATTCGGCGCAGTGCGCCACGTGACCGTCGTCCGCTCGCGGATGGAACGTGCGGGGACCTCGATGGTCGCGGTGTCAGTCGCGGCATTCCATTTCCAGTCTTCGACCTCGACGTCGTCGACCGCAACCGAAGCCGGACGATCGATGCCGTGCAGCCGAATTTCGTACGAACGCCGTTGCACCTGCCCTTCAAACGTGCCGCGGGTCGGACCGATGGCAATGCGGTGGGTACCGCCGCTTTCGCTGCTGTCCCGCATCGGTGTCAATGCGTATCGGTGTTTCTCGTCATCCAGCGACACGCCATCATCCTCGTACAGGTCGAACTTGCCGTTGCGCGAGCCGTAGACGTTGACGATCAGGCGATCCTGCGGTTCCGCATTCGACCACGCAAAATCTGCCGGCTGTTCGGGAATGATCGAGCCATCGCGCACGAACACCGGCGTCTGATCCGTGGCGTAGTGGGCGGTGAATGACCTGCCGCCCTCGTAATGTTTTCCGTCGAAGAAGCCGATCCATGGGCCCGGCGGCAGATAGACCGCACGATCGCCATCGGCGCCGGACACCGGCGCGACCAGCATCTCGTCGCCGTACCAGTATTCGTGTGGATGCTTGTAGGCTTCCGCGGAATCCGGATTCTCCAAATACAGCGGGCGCAGGATCGGCAGCGACTGCGTGTGCGCGATCCAGGTGTAGGTGTAAACGTAGGGAATCAATTGCGTGTGCAGCGTGAAGTATTGCTTCACCAATGCCATGCCGCGCCCGCCATACGTCCAGGGCATGCGCAGGTTGCCTTCCTTCGGATTTTCGTGCGCGCTGTGCAGCCGCAGAAGCGGACTGAACGCACCGAATTCGATCCAGCGCGCGTACAGGTCGAATGGAATCTTCGCGCCATGGAAGCCGCCGATGTCGTCGCTCATGTACGGGATCAGCACGTTGCCGCCCCGCACCATGTAGGCGATTTCGTAAGCCAGCACCGGCCATTCCGAATACGTGTCGCCGGTGAAATAAGCGGGATAGCGCTCGCTGCCCCAGCCGCCGTAGCGCGCGAGGATGAAGCCGCGCCGCCCGGTTTTCTCTTGCGTGTAGTCGTAGAAAACACGGTTGGTCCAAAGCTGCGGATCGAGCCCCGGCATCTCCGCGGCGCCGCTGCCGCCGTCCACCCACCAGAAGCTCGCGCCCTGTTCCAGCAGCGGTCCGTGCAGGTACCGCATCGAAACTTCCGCCTGCTTCTGGTTCGACAGGTCGAAATAAATGCGCCCCGGCGGCGGGACGTCGCGGATCGCCAGAAAGCCGCGCAGGAAGCCGCTGCCGTATTCGCTGGGCTCGATCCGCACTGCGATGTCGAGCGTCTGCCCGGGCTTTGCATACGCCGTGATGTCGGCGAATGTCAGACGCCGCGGCCATGTCACGTGGCTGTGTGCGACCGCGCGGCCGTCGATGAAAAGCTGGTAGTCCTTGCCCTGCCGGCTCAGGTACAAGTACAGGTGTGGCGGGAGTTTTGGCGGGAGGCGCGCCCGCGTGCGATACCACACCACGCCGGTGTAGTGGCCGTACCCTTGCTCTGCCGGAGGCAAATCCGTGCGGATGGGTTTCCATGCGGCGCCCCCGGTATTCCTGGCGTACCAGTGCTCGCGCATCCCGCTGTCGTGCGGATCGGTGGCGAACTCCCAGCCGGTCGAAAGATTCAGATCGAACGTGGATTTCGGCGGCAGTGGTTCGCCCAACGCCTTCAGCACGGCCGCCGCGTGGCTGTCCTGGTGTGACAGGATACTTTCCCGCGTATTCGCGTAGCCCGGATGGTCATTCAAGGCCACCTTGATGCCGTGCGCGCGCATCCACGCAAGGAATCGCCCGGGATGCGGGATCAGCGGACTCCAGTCGTAGCCGCCTTGCCAGCCAAAGTTGTGCCACGCGAAATCGAGGACCAGCACGTCGAGGGGAATATGGTTTTGGCGAAAGCGCATGACCTCGTCTTCGAGGTGCTGTGCGCCGTAGTCCCGGAAAGCAGGCGCCTCGTTCTCGGGATTTCCCGGCAAGTATTCGAAATTCAGGTCGGTGATCATCGGGCCGAGCACGTAGCGCGGGATCATCGGAATGGGCCCGCACAATTGGGCGTACTCGCCCAGGACCTTGCGGTAGCCGTCCGGACCGTAGGTGAACAGGTACCAGTCCTGATCTCCGGTGGATTTGCGCGGTTCGATCCACTGCGCCTTCGCGTTCCACAGCGGCGTGCGGCTGTCGTCGATGAACGCAAACCCGCTGCGGCTCAGCAGACCGGGCTTGGCCTGTGGCAGCAGGACATCGATGCCCGGAATGATGTCGTTGACCGGGCTTTCCAGATCGTTGCCACTCGTGGGCAGGTTTTTTGCGCTGACGTTGTCCAGCGAATAGGTGAGGCCGCCGAGATTGCCATCATCGGTCGTACCCGGACGCCACGTGTGCGTCTTTCCGCCGAATTTCCAGCCCACCCGGAGATTGGCCGCGGTGAATGCGCCCGAATGCAAGTGGTAGCGCAGCGTCATTGCGCCGGTACTCACGACGAGCCAGCCGCTTTCGGTCCTGCGGGTGACGGCGACATTCGGCCAGTGGCGCTTTACGACCACGGCGGTGGGCACATCCACGAAATGTCCGGACGGCGAGTACTCGATGCGTACCAGGGACGGCGTCAGGAACTCAAACCGCGCATCGCCCGCGCGAACTGTGGACGTGGCTCGAGCGCATTGCGGAGCCGCAATCGCGGCGAGGGCAGCGAGCAGGCTGGCGATCGCGAACCGGACAAGGCGAATGTGCATGGATGCGCCGAGGCTCCCGTGTCGAACGGCATGATCAGACCACCGGGCGTGGTCGTCGCGTCAATTCCCGGCGAGCGGTGCTCCAACGGTGCCGGCAGTCAGCGCGTTGAACGCGATCACGATCCGCGGTTCGTCGTTGTCGTGCGGTTCGACGAAATGTTCCATCCAGCATGGGAACAGCACCAGCAGCCCGGCTTCCGGCGTGAGCTGGATATCGCGGCATCCGTTCGGCACCGCGCCCTTGACGTAGCCGTGCACCACGCCCGGCCGTGGGTCGCGGAACACGAAGCGGCCGGATCCCGGTGGAACCTGCAGGTAAAACGATCCCGACAACAGGCAACCCTCGTGCACGTGCAGGAAGTTGAAGCCGCCGCGGTCGTGCAGGTTCACCCACGATTGCAGTTCGAACGGAATGTCGGACACGCCCATTTCGCGCAGCGCGCTGGCGCAGCCCGCCCGCACGGCGTCGCGCAGCGGTGCGAAAATCGGCTGCTCCAGCACCGCCATGTCCTTGCTGTTCCAGCCTTGGCGGTTCGTACGTCCCGCCGGTTTCGGGTCGGCCGCGCGCATTTGCAGCACCGCCGCCACCCATTCGGCGAAACGGGCGCGCAGGGAAGGGAGGCGCGCCTGCCAGATGCGCGTTGGAAACAGATCGTATGGCTGCAGCACGGGCGCGGCGGGAGCAACCCCGGGTTGCGTCCACGTGAAAGTCACCGCTTTGTCGGACGTGCTCGCCACAGCCTCTCCCGTGATTCGACGCGACCGTCGCCGCATCGACTGTGCCCAATCGTAGCGCGCGGCGGTGCTTTCAGCTTGCAGCGTCGAGTACTGGCGCCACGCTCGCTCCCAGCACCTCACTGATGTGATCGAGCGCGCGCCGGTTGCGCTGCGGCGTGATCGAGGCGGTCGCGTCCTCCGGCACCCACAGCCGGAAATCGCGGATGTGCGCATCCATTGCCGTGTTCAGCACGCACTGGTCGCCGGCCACGCCGGTCAACACCAGGCTGGATACTTTCAGGAATTCCAGCAACGACGGCAGGGGCGTCTGGTAGAAACCCGACTGACCGGGTTTCAGCACGAAATAGTCGGTATCGCGTGGCCGCAGTTGCTCCGCGATGGAGGCGCCGGCTGCGCCCTTGCGCTGGCAATACTCGATGACCCGATCGAAATTGGAGCGCCAGCGTCCGAAATTGTCGTTGACGTGGATCACCGGCCGTTGCAACGCATCGGCGCGGCGACGCAAGGCGTCGATCGCCTTGACCACGGGCGGCATCTGCTCGAGCAGTTGGTCGGCTCCCGGAAACGCGAAGTCATTGATCACGTCGATGATCAGGACGGCACCGTCGGTGAGTGGATCGTTGCTGCCCATGGCTGGGGTCGGTTCCGGTGTGCTCGACTCGGTCTCATGTTCGCGCGGCGCGTGTGTGTGGCGCGTGAGAAGCCGAATCTTGAGCTGCCATCGATTCGGGGCCGCGCTTTCTCCGCGTTTGTTGAACGGTGACGAAGCCTTCACGGATTCGATTGCAACCTCTGCGGCGCAGGGTTGCGCATATCGAGGCGGCAGCAAGGAGGTTGCCCATGAAGCACATTCAGGCGAACAAGTTCTTCTCCGACCTTCGCGGCTTCATGCTGCGCGGCAGCATCATCGACATGGCGGTGGGCATCGCGGTGGGCGGCGCCTTCACGACGCTGGTGCACGCGCTGGTTTCGGATGTCATCATGCCGCCGATCGGGCTCGCC
>Ga0070737_10002142_pt1 | contig 24733 bp, 25 predicted proteins | sample Coa_R1_10_FD_66438 | JGI IMG/M metagenome (GOLD analysis project Ga0070737, IMG submission 66438) | Surface soil microbial communities from Centralia Pennsylvania, which are recovering from an underground coalmine fire - Coalmine... | ecosystem: Environmental > Terrestrial > Soil > Unclassified... | reverse complement strand
TCAGCCCCCGAAGCGGCCCAACCCCTCGGTCCACGCCACTGGTTGCCCCCGAGTTTGACCCCCGTCGGCGCTCCGTTGGACCGCCACGGGCCAGGGACAACCCGGAACGCTTGTTTTAGGACTAAAGTTGAGGTGCCGAGCCGAGGCTGGGTGCATGGCATTGGCAGCGTAAAATGTGGGTGATGAGCCTGCGCTTGCGCCTGGTCGCGGGCCTCGTGCTCCTCATGGTGTCGGGGCTCACCGTCTTTGGTGTCGTCACCTACGAGCTCTACTCGAGTTCTCAGTACGCGCAGCTTCGCGGCGAGCTACTGAGCTCGGTTGACGGCGTCTGCGCAGCGCTCTCCCACGAAGCTGGCCTGGCAACCCCACGCGGGAGGAAGGTGTCGGAGCAAGCGAGCCCCCTGGGAAGCGGGCCCATACCTTCCGGCAGGCCGGGGAGCTACGCGGATCCCGGCAGGCCGGGGAGCTACGCGGGCGAGCTTGTGCCAGGTGCCGCACCGGCTGGTGTCGATGGCGCCACGCCAATGGTCGCCCCTGGGGTGTTCGGCGAGCTGCTCTCGGGCTCGGGCCAGGTCCTCGCGTCGGTCGACCAGGCTGACCGGCCCAAAGTTACCAAGGTGCTGCTCAACGCCGCCAGCACGCGGCCCAAGGTGGTGACAACAGGGTCGGTGCACGCTAGCACCGGGTGGCTTGTCTACATCAGCACCCCAACGCCCGACGGCGGCCATTTTGTCGTCGCGCTTGCCACCACCGACGTTGTGAGCTCTCTCCACCGCCTGGTGCTGATCGAACTGACGGGTGCAGCGGTTTTGCTGGTGGCCCTGTCGGCCGGCGCCATGCTGGTGCTGCGCCGTGGGCTTGCGCCTATCGAGCACATGGCGAGCACGGCGGGGTTGATCGCCGCCGGCGAGCTGGGGAAAAGAGCCCAGGTTGAAGACGAGCACAGCGAGGTGGGGCGCTTGGCGAGAGCCCTCAACACTATGTTGGACGAGATCGAGGCGGCCTTCGCTGAGAGGGACCGTACGGAGGAACGCCTAAGGCAGTTCCTCGCTGATGCTTCCCACGAGCTGCGCACTCCTCTCACCTCTATCCAAGGTTTCGCTGAGCTGTCCCGCCTAGGGGCCTCTGACCCCCGCCTTGACAACCAGACGATAATGCGCCGGATCGAGGAGGAGTCTGCCCGTATGAAGGCGCTCGTGGAGGATCTCCTGTTGCTGGCACGCCTAGACAAAGTGCGCGCCGTGGAGGCCTCCCCCGTGGACATCTCCGTCCTCGCCGCAGACGCCTGTAGCGACGCCATCGCCATGGAGCCGGCTCGGCGCGTCACACTGAAGGCCCCCGAGCCCTTGATGGTCGCCGGGGACGAAGCGCACTTGCGACAAGCGCTCGCCAACTTGGCCTCCAACGCTCTGCGCTATAGCCCGCCTGGTAGCCCTGTCGAAGTCTCGGCTCTGCGCCGGGGTGCTCTTGCCGAGGTTCAAGTCCGTGACCATGGGCCCGGCCTCAGCCCCGAGGCTTTGGAGCACGCGTTCGACAGGTTTTGGCAGTCCGACCGGGCTCGTTCGGGTGCCGGAGCCGGCCTGGGCCTTTCGATAGTTGCTGCTGTCGTCGCCGAGCACCAAGGTAGCCTGAGCGCAGCGAACGCACCCGACGGTGGCGCCGTCTTTACGATTTGCCTCCCGCTTTTGACCTCGCCGCCGGAGGCAAGCGAAGCGAGTAGCCAATGCCGCGAACAGTATGGACCAGCTGCGGTCCGGTGAAGTCAACCTTCTGGCGCAAGTAGCTTATATAGGTTTCGAGCACGCTCGCATTGCCTGCGAAGTCGTACTCCCAGACGTGCTCCAGGATCTGCTCCCTTGTCAGCACTTTACGTGCGTTGGCTAGAAGGTAGTGCAGTAGTTTGTACTCTGTCGGGGTGAGCTGTACATAGTGGCCTGCTCGCCAGACGTCCCGAGTTTCCAAGTCCATCTCGAGGTCCGCGAAACTGAGCCGGTTGGAAGCGGGCAAGAGCCCGCTCGAACGCCTGAGGACTGCTTTCACCCTCTCGACCAGCTCCTCGACAGAGAACGGCTTTGTCATGTAGTCATCGCTGCCGAGACGTAACCCTTCGACTTTATCTGCTGTCGTGTCCTTGGCCGTTAAGAAAATTATTGGGACTCTCGAGCCTGGCCCTTCCGTCTGGCGGACGCGCTTGGTCACGTCGAAACCTGACAGGTCTGGCAACATTACGTCCAGCAGGACCAGGTCCGGGCGGCTCCTGTCGATAGCCTGCAGTGCCAGACGGCCAGAGGCGGCACGCTCTGTTTCAAAACCGGCCATAGTGAGCGCCATAGAGAGCAGCTCTGTTATGTGCTCTTCGTCGTCTACCACGAGGATTTTAGGCGTCTTGGTAGGCACTGTCCCAACGTTAGTGCGCCGCGGTATTAAATGGTCGACCTTGCGGCGCCCAACGAGGCAACCTTTGTGCCTCGCCGCCGTCGCGCCCGTATGCTGCCCTTCCCGTTTTCACCGACCGCTGCGCGGCGGCCTAACGTGTCGGCATGGCTCCGAAAGTGGCCGTTACTGCAGGCCGGCGGCGTGACGAGCAGGTTTTGCTGCTCGAACGTGCTGGTGTCGAAGCGGTCCTGTTCCCCTTGGTCCGCACGGACCGCGAAGACTGTGAAGTTGTCAAGGAACGTACCGAGGACATCTGTGCTCACCCGCCCGCCTACTTGGTCGCGAACACGGGCTATGGGATGAGGACCTGGTTCGAGCTCGCTCGTTCTTGGGGCCTCCTGGAGAGCCTGGTGGGAGCGCTCGGGCTGAGCGCAATAGCAGCGAGGGGTGCCAAGGCGTTGGGTGAGTTGCGCAAAGTGGGCCTCAAAGCCTTCTACAGGGCGCCGGGCGAGACCTTAGAAGAGGTTGCCGGCCGCCTCATGGAAGAGGACTTGGCCGGGAAGGAGGTGGCAGTCCAACTGCACGGCGAGGAGCCTGGCCCCAGCCTGGGGGCGCTTGCGGCGGCGGGCGCCCAGGTCAGCTACATAAGTGTCTACAAGACGGCGAGCGCCAGCGAAGTTGGAGCGGCCGCCCTGGTGAGAGCTGTCGTCGAGGGGAGGGTCGACGCTGTGACCTTTACGGCTGCCCCTCAGGTCCAGGTGCTGTTCGCAGCAGCAGGGGACAATGCGCGGGCCCTCGCTCAGGCGTTCAACAGCGGGGTGTTGGCGGCTTGTGTCGGGCCGGTCTGCGCCCAGGCAGCTCGTGCCCTTGGCATCGCTGAGCCTCTTGTGCCGCCCCACCCACGGCTTGGGTCGTTGGTGACGGCCCTAACCGAGCGCCTGGGGGTCAACCCGAAGTCACCTTTGAGTAGCTGACCACGTCCTTTGCCGGTGGTGCTACAACGTGGAGCTTCTTGCCCCACGCGGAAAAGGTGCTGGTCTGGTCGAGGTGGGCGCTGCTCACGTCAGTCACCTCCGTGAGCGGCAGGGGAAGGCCGTTCGCTGGGACGGTAAGGACCTCAGAGATCTTCGTGCCGTTGTCGGACTCGGTCCACGTGAGGACCTTCACCGCTGTGCCGCCGACTTCCTTGGAGGCGAGCTTTACGGCGGCCGACTTGGTTGGCAGCAGGCTTGCAGGAAGCGAGCCCATGGTGTCTGCTTGGAACAGGTCCTTGTAAAGGGTCGTGCCCGCCTTGTTCTCTACCCAGCTCTTACCCGCCCTCTTGGCCGCTTTCTTGGACAAGCCCAAGAAATCCTCTAGGCCGCCTGCGTTGCCCATGAAGTACGACGCCTCAGGCGTGACCCTGATGGAAACCGTGTCCTTGCCCTGGACTATAAACTCATCGGCAGATTTTTCCCCTATGTCTCCCGAGAGGACCTCGACACCCTTGCCCTTTTGCCGGCGGTGGATCTCTATGTGGACCGAGCCCTTCGCGAGCACGGCGGACCGGATGCGCCTCACGAGCGCGGTTTCAGCCGGGCTGTTGTGCACAGGAGGTGCCCCGCACGCCGCCAGCCCGAGGGCAAGTGCAGCGCCACTCAGCGCGCTGGCGAGCGCAGGTTTGAGCCCCACTCTGGTCAGCGTAGCCCGTTAGCCGCTTGGCCGGCCCGTTCAGGAAGGACGGTAAGTGGGACCAGCTCAGGACGTTCGCAAGAGCTGGCTACTTTGAGCCACTCCCGGGTGCCGGCAGCCTCGTTCAGCGCCTCCATCACGTCGAGCACATGGTGCGCCAAGTGGCCGTTGGCCCGGTGGCTGCGCCCGGCCGAGAGCGCCTCCGCAAGGTCGGCGACGCCGGCACCTCGAGCTGCGCCGATGTAGCCGGCGCGCTCTGGCACGGTTTCCCATTGGCCGCCTGCCGGCGACAACACTTCCACCTTGCCGGCGAACTGGTTCGGGTCGGGGACCGTTAGCGACCCCTCGGTGCCGTGGACTTCGATGCGCGGCAAGCGCGACCCCCAGACTTCGAAGCTCATGACGACCGTCGTGAGGGCGCCCGAAGTGTGCTCCAGCAGGGCGGCCACATGCGTGTCCACTTCAGAATGGACCGTGCTGCCAGCGAGAGGCCCTGACCCGATGACCCTCTTTGGCCGTGGCCGGCTGGCGGCTGCTGTGACCTTGCTCACCGGCCCGAGGAGGTGGACAAGCGCCGACAGGTAGTACGGGCCCATGTCGAAGAGAGGGCCGCCACCTACTTGGTAGTAGAACTGTGGACGATGGTGCCAACCTTCGTGGCCCGGGGACACCATGAAGGCCATGGCAGAATGAGGCGTGCCGATGCCGCCCTCGTCGACAACGGCCCTTGCCGTCTGGACGCCGGTACCAAGGACGGTGTCTGGAGCGCACCCGACCCGCAGGCCCATGCCGCCAGCCAAGTGGAGCAGCTCAGCGCTCTGTTGCCTGTTGGTGGCAAGGGGCTTTTCGTTGTACACGTGCTTGCCTGCCTTCAACGCCAGGGATGCCACTTCGAAGTGAGCCGCTGGGACTGTGAGGTTCAGGACCAGGTCCACCTCCTCACTTGCCGCGAGCTCGGGTGGTTCGAGCACTCGGGCACCTCGGGCACCTCGGGCACCTCGGGCACCTCCTATGGAGGCCGCAGCCTGCTCGGCGCGCTCGCGCACTTTGTCTGCGACAGCTGTGACCTCCACGTCGGCCAAGCGGGCGAGAGCCGAGAGGTAAGCCCGACTGATATGGCCGCAGCCGATGACGCCGACCCTTAGCGGCTTGCCCAAAGCAAGCCTCTTTCGATAATCGTCTCGACCTCGGGGACCTTCAGGTCGGCTACACGGTGGCCGACCGTGCATACGAAGACCCTGCCCCGCCCCCATCGCCTAGTCCACACCGCCGGCACGCTGAACCTTTGCTCCCAAGGAGCCCCTTCCAAGGGGCTGAAAGTCGTGGTCGCCAGGACGTCGTTCAAGGAGTCGGTAAGCACCCAGTACTGCTCGGTGTGGAGGGAGAACTTGCTGGGAAGCCCGCGGACGACCTCGTGCTCAGAGCGAGAGGCCAAGACCTCAACTTCGTAGTCGACGAAATTTCCTGGGTGTGCCACGAACTGCCCCCCTGTAAGCTGCAGGTAGCCTGGGCTGGACCTGAAGCTGTCCACAATGCCACCATGCCAGCCGGCGAAGCCGGCGCCGGCGGCGACAGTTTTCACCAGCCCATCCAGCTGCTGCGGGCTGATCTCGCCCATCGTCCAGCATTGGACTATCAGGTCCACCTCGCGCATGGTGGCTTCGTCAGCATAAGTGCCGAGGGTCTCGGAGAACTTCACCTCGAACCCGTTGTCTCGCAGGAAAGGTGCGAAAAGCTCAGTGGCCGCGAACGGCTCATGGCCCTCCCACCCACCGCGCACGACCAGCGCGCGCTTCTGCGCCAACTGTGCCATGTAACGACCCTAGCTGACGGCGGCCTACCCGGTGCCGCTCAGCCGGCGCTGCAAGCCGGCGCTGCTACAAGCCGGCGCTGCTACAAGCCGGCGCTGCTACAAGCCGGCGCTGCTACAAGCCGGCGCCGTACTACTCGACGAGGCGCCGGCTGAACGTGCAGGAAGGTAACAAGTTGCGGCGGCCGAGGCCAAACTCGCTACATTTCTGGGCGCTGGGCGCGCAGAAATCTCACCAGTTCCCAGTTTGGCCAGCAAATGCAATACGTTTTTGTACAGGGCAAGAGCCTCGGCGCCGAAGTGGACGACTGTGAACGACGCCTGAAACGGTGGTGAGGACGACCGGCCCGCGCCGCTACGGGCGACGTCGCCACGCGATGCGAGGGGACGGGTCACGGCACCAAATTAAGCCACCCGATTTAAGCCGGCTCACCGACGAGTACGTCGACCGGTGAGAGTCGGCGGTGGGGCGGCGTTCGAACGCTATGCCGTGAAAGGCGGCTAGCGGCTAGTTCTGCGACGAGCAGTACCGGCCGCCCTTCGATGGGGTCTTCACCGTGCCCAAGCTCGAACACGGGACAGGAGTGGGGTACGGGACAGGAGGAGGAGGAGTGGGTTAGCGACAAAACTTACCTGAGCAGGCAGTCTAATCTGCCTTGGTTAGTCGGTTCCCCAGCTTTAGCTCGCCTTTTCCCCACGTCTCCGGCGCGCCCGGCGCCCGTCGGGAGGCGGGGCTGGTGGCACTGGCCAGCCTTCCTGGGTTGCCATAGCCGTCACCGACAGCTGCTCGAGCTCAGCCACGAGCTCGTGGAGGCGGCGGGAGTTCTCGGCCCAGGGCTGGTAGCGGGCGAACTGCTCCTCGGAGAGCACCTTAGTCACGGTCTTGCCAGACACTTTCCTTGTCCAGGCGAGGTAGGGGCCGTGGCGGGCCGAGGGGTCGTCGTGGCAGTGGCAGCCTGGGGTGTTGCAGGCCCGGGTGTGGCTGATCAGGCTCCCGGGCAGGCAAGGCCCGATCTTGGAGATCTCGGCCAGGATCTCACGCCGTCGTCGGGCTAGCTCGCTCATCTCGGCCTCCAGCGGGGCATCCACCATCCTAGTACTACGAGTAGGCATACTCGTAGTCATGAGAGGCTCCACGGCCCTGCGCCATCGCTATGTGCTCGGTGCCCTCGGCGCCTTCTGCCAGGACCAGGGCCTGGGGGCTGCCCCCCTTGGCCATGGCCTCGTCGAGGCCTTCGTCGCCCTCGGCCTGCCCGGCCGGGCGCCCTCCACCCAGGGCACCTACCGCTCGGTGCTGCGCCGTGACCTCGCCGGCAAGCCGCCCTGGGCTGGCCGCTTCCCGCCCTCGCCGGCCGCCCGCCCCTACAGCAGCCAGGAAATAGCGGAGCTGTTCTCCCTCGCCTCCTCACAGCGCAGCCATTGGCGGCGCTCCTCGGCGCTTTCGTTCCTGGCCTTGGGCATCGGCGCCGGCCTCCGCCCAGGCGAGCTGGCCGCTGTCAGAGGCGACGACATCAGCAGCGAGCACGAGCCAGTCGTCGTCCGGGTGGCCGCCAAGCGCCTAGTGCCGGTCGTGGGCAGCTATGCAATAGCCCTCGTCGAGCAAGCAAGCGAAGCCGGGGCCGGCTACCTTTTCTGCCCCGGTCGTGCCGATAGGGCCTACAAGAACTTCGTCAACAACTTTTGCTACGGCCTTGCGGCCAGCCCCTCAGTACCGCGCTTTTCTTCGGGCCGGGCCCGGTCAACTTTCATCTGCGCCCACCTCGCCACGGGCACCCCACTCCCGCAACTGCTCTATATGGCCGGGATCTGCGAGGTCGAGTCGCTCTTGCGCTACTGCCGCCACGTGCCCGGGGCGCCCCGCTCCAAAGCCGAGCTGAGGGCGAGGTTGCGCTCAGGGTGAGCCAGGGCCGGCCGGTCCCGGCATTTGCCTCGCTGGCAACGGGCGAGGCAATTTCGTTCTGCACCGGCGTCATCGACAGCTCGGGGGTGGCGGAGCGGCTGGAGGGGCTGCTGAAAAAGAGCACCGGCCGGCCACGGGCCCTCAAGGTGCGCGCCGTCCTTGTCGCCCTCCTGCTGCTCGCCATGGACGACCGGGCCCTCCACCTAAAGGCGGCCACCAAGCTACTGTTCTTGCGGCTGCCCGCCACCTGGCGCGCCGAGCTCGGCATAAGTGGCGACGCAAGCGGGCGCAAGGCTTTCTTGGCCCGCTACCGACAGGTGCGCTACCTGGTGCACCTGGTGCTGTCGGTCATCGACCCCTCGGCCGAGCCGAAAGACAGGGTGCTCCCGCTAAAAGAACTGGGGGCCCGGCGCAAGAAGTTGACCAAGGAGGAGGTGGCTGAGCGCCAGGCCCGCCTAGAGGAGGTGGTAGGCGACTTGCTCGAGGCTTCGGTGAAGGTGTGCAGCACCGAAGAGCTTTCGGGCTTCGACGGTTCGGTCGGCCTGGACGCGACCCCGGTGCCGCTTTGGTCCCGTGGGCCGTCGGTGCGCTTGGGTGCCTGCGCCAGCGACCCCGACGGCGGCTGGTACGTGCGCGAGGGCGACCACCGGGATGCCAGCGGCCCCGACGGCAAGGCGCGGCGCAAGATTTACTGGGCACTGGAGGCGACCACGCTGGTCATGGGCCGCCCCCCTGGGGCAGTGCCTTCCTTCCCCAGCCTGGTCGTCGGCCTCAGCCTCGCCAAGCCGGGCGAGGGCCCGGGCAGGGCCGGGGCCCGCCTGCTTTACGACGTGCGCCACAGGGGCTGGCCAGCGGGTTACCTGGGCTCGGACCGGGGCTATACCCAGTGCCTGCCCGAGGACTTCCACCTGCCCGCACGCGCCCTTGGCTACTCGCTGGTCATGGACTACAAGGTGACCGAACTGGGCCGCCAGGCAGCCAGCCAAGGGGCGGTCATGGTCGAGGGCGCCTTCTACTGCCCGGCCATGCCCGAGGACCTCGTGCAGGCGAGCGCCGACAAGCGGGCGGGCAGGTTGGGCGAAGTAACGTACAAGGCCCGCATATCTGCCCGCGAACAGTGGCGCCTGGTGCGTAAAGAAGGCCCCGACGAAGACGGCTACGAGCGCTTTTCCTGCCCGGCGCTGGGCCCCCACCCCCACCTTTGCTGCCCGCTGCGGCCTTCTTCAGCCATAGCGGCTCTCGCCAAGGTGCCGGTGCTATCGCCACCCGAGCTGCCGCCCAAGGCGTGCACCCAGGGCTCGGTCACGATCTCCCCCGACATCGGTGCCCGCCACCGCCAAGACCTCACCTTCGGCTCCGAGGAGTGGGCGAGGGCCTATGCCACCTACCGCAACACCGTCGAAGGCTGGAACGGGTACGTGAAAGACCCTGCCCACGAGGCCCTTGCCGAACCAGGGCGGCGGCGTGTCCGGGGCATCGCCGCCCAGAGCCTTTTTGTCACGTTGCAGTTCATGGCAGGGAACTTCCGCAAGGTCGCTGCGTTCCGGAAGATGGTGGCCGAGGGGAGGGCCGAAAAGGTGGCCGAGCGCGCCCGGCGCAGGCGGGCGAGCCTGGCTAGCTACCGTCGCCGGCCGCCCTAAAGGGCCCCTGCGGCCCGGGTGCTTATTGCCATTTCTGGCCGGTCGCGCCCTGGGTGCTCGGCACGGCCTCCTGTCAGCCTGGTTTGTTGCTTAATAGGTCCCTAAGACAGTCACACCCGGGCGCGATAATCGCTCGAGGCTAGTGACGAACGAGTTTTGTCGCCATGAGCGGGTTAGTTTTGTCGCTAACCCGGAGTGGAGGTGGCGGGAATCGAACCCGCGTCCTTTAGCCTCTCGCCGGGGCTTCTCCGAGCGCAGCCAGTGACTTTTGTCGGTCGCCGGCTCGCCACTGGCGCCGGCCGGCAACCCGAGCTAGCAGGAATTTTCCTCGCTGCCGGCTAGCACAACAGCAAGGTTAGCCCCGCTATATGACGCCCGCTACTGGCCCGCAGGGCGGGGGCCAGACGGACGGGCTGTTTAAGCAGCCAGCGCTAGACGCGCAGTGCCAGTATTGGCATTTATTTTTGTCCCAGTTGTTTTACGTGGCATCCGGGGACCACGGCTCGCTTCACCCGGTTAGACAGCCAAAGTCGAAGCCTGTCACCCCCTTGTGGTTTCTCGGTTTTCAAGTTCCACTACACCTGCTGTAGTTATGTTACCTGTAGTTATGTTACCGCAAACCCTGCCCTGGCGAGCCCTGGCACCTGGCGGCCTAGCGCAAGAGGCGAGGTCACCGGCTCCTCGTAGACCTCGCCGCCGATGACCCGGTAGCTGCGCAGCACGGGCTCAGTGTCTGCAAGCGACACCACTACGTAGTGCCAGGACGGGTCCGGTGCCTGGGCTATGTCAGTCGGTGAGGGGTAAGCGGGAGTGTGAGTATGGGAGTGCCAGACCCCGATCAAGCTCCAGCCCGACCGTTCAGCAGCCCGGTCAGCGGCTAGGAGGTCCCTTGGCTCGACCGTGTACAGACGCGCCGAACGGCTCGCGTTGCCCGTAGGGAACACTTCGTGGACCTCTGCTGGCTGGTGCAGCGTCAGCTCGATGCCGGCATCGAGAGCAGTTAGCCCCTCGGCGCTGCTGTGGGTGCCCTCTGGCTGGGCGCCGGCCGGTGCGCTCGCCAGCGCCCCCGTGCCCAGCGCCCCCGTGCCCAGCGCCCCCGTGCCCAGCGCCCCCGTGCCCAGCGCCCCCGTGCCCAGCGCCCCCGTGCCCAGTGCCCCCGTGCCCAGTGCCCCTGTGTACGTTGAGTGACTAGGTACGAGGTGACTAGCGCCGGCGACGGGGGTGGCTCCGGCAAGCAGCCCGCATGCTTCGAAAGGAAGGCCGTCCAAGCAATGGGCGACCACGCGTTCCCACAACGTCTCGTCCAGCAAGAGCACTGCTAGAGACGCTACTGGCTGGCTAGCTTTGGTGGCCTTATGGCTGGGAAGCCAAAAAAGCCGGGCCTAGGGCGGCCACTCGTGGCGCAGAACCGCAGAGCTCGTCATGACTATGACATCCTGCGTACCTACGAGGCAGGCATAGCCCTCGCGGGCAGCGAAGTGAAGTCGTTCCGGGAGGGCAGGGTCAACTTGCGTGACGCCTACGCTCGCGCCCAGGAAGGCGAGGTCTGGTTGCACGGGGCCCACGTGGCGCCCTATGTGCGTGCTGGGGCTTATGGCTCTGTTGACCCTGACCGGCCCCGAAAGCTCCTGCTCCACCGACGCGAGATCGCCGAGCTCACACGCGAGACGAGGGACGCCCCGCTCACCCTCGTCCCCCTGTCTGCGTACTTCAAGCAGGGAAGGGTAAAGGTTGAGCTGGCACTCGCCCGAGGCCGCAAGACCTACGACAAGCGTCGTGCGATAGCCGAACGGGAGGCCGACCTCGAGGCTCGGCGAGCCGCCGGCCCCCGCCGGCGCTGACCCTCGACCCAGGCCGGCCGGCAGTCAGCCCTTGGCGCGCAGCCTAAGCGGTGGGCCTGAAGTGCCGGCTGGCTGGCACGTCCCGGCTGGCTGGCACGTCCCGGCTGGCTGGCACATCGACGCTGGCTGGCACATCCAGGCTGGCTGGCCGGCCGCCTCCACGACGAACTCTCACGCGTGGAACTCTCACCCGTGCCACATGAGGCTCTCAGGGAACAGTGCTAGGGAGAGGGACGTTGATCTTTGGCAGAGATAGTGCTTACGTGGCATTCTCTCGACAGGAGGCGACAGTTGCACGACAGCATGAAGTTGGGCCGTATAGGCGGGGTACGGGTGGGAGCCAACTGGAGCATTTTCCTGCTGGTAGGCATCTTGGCGTACGCCCTGGCTACGACGAACCTACCTTTCGCCGCCGCCGGCTACCCCCGCTGGGCGTACTGGCTGGCTGGCCTGGTAGCGGCGTTTGGCTTGTTCGGAGGCGTCCTCGTCCACGAGCTTGCACACGCGATCGTGGCCAAGTGGGAAAAGATGCGTGTCGAGGGCATCACCTTGTGGTTCATGGGGGGCCTGACCAGGATCGAAGGCGATGAGCACCCTGGTAGCGAGCTCCTCGTAGCCTTGGTAGGCCCGCTCACGAGCGCTGTCGTGGGGGGAGCGGTCGTCGGGCTGGCCTTTGCCGCCCAAGGAGCTGGTTGGCCGCTCGCATCTGCGACCCTTAGCTGGTTAGGGGCGATCAACATCTTCTTGGGCTTGTTCAACCTGCTGCCCGCCTCGCCGCTGGACGGCGGCAAGGTGCTCCACGGCGTGGTGTGGCGGCTCACCGGCAACCGCTGGCTGGCGACGAGGTTCACTGCCGGCGCCGGCACCGTGCTGGGTGGGCTCGCAGTCGCTGCCGGCTTCGTGACGATGGAGCTCGGTGACCTCTTCGACGGTGTCGTGCTGGCAGTCCTCGGCTGGTTCGTGCTGTCGTCAGCTCGTGGAGAGCAGCTCGCTGGGCGTGCCAGGTACGTACTGGGCGACGTCCATGTGTCGGACATAATGCGCCCTGCTGTCATCGCACCAGGTTGGTTGACCGTGAGCACGTTTTGGCAGGAGTGGGCCTCTCACTACCCCGGTGCTGCCTTCCTGCTCGAACGCTGGGCGGGTGAAGGCTGGGCGGGTGTGGTCACTGCCCAGCAGCTTGGGTCCGTACCACCTAGCCTGCAAGGGTCGGTCAGGGCTCAGGACATTGCCCTGCCTGTATCCATGCCTGGCCCAGAGGCGGGCAAGGAGGTGCTCAAGCCGGCGGACCCAGCGCTTGCCATCGCCGGCCGGGCCGGCGTCGCCCTGCCGGTAGTGGACAACGGCCGGGTCGTGGGCGTCGTCATGGCAGCAGACGTGGCAGCCATGGTCGCTCGCGGTACGCCTGTGCAGCCGCGCACCTGGGGCGCCACCTTGTGGCCGCCAGCGGCAGCTCCTTCTCACTTGCGCCTTTGACTCCTCACCTGCGCCTTGACTCGCCGTTGAACTCTGCCAAGAGGGCCGGGGGCACCAAGAGAGCCGGGGGCACCGAGAGGGCCGGGCACAGGCGCCCGGAGGTTGGGCTGCCGGCTAGCTCTGCTTGGGCCTCTAGCTCTGCTTGGGCCCTAGCTCTGCATCGGTTAAGCCCACGGCTAGCCTACAATGATGATCAAGCAAGTCGGGTTTGCCGAGGGCAAGCTGGCTGGCTATGCGCAAGCAAGGTGCGGAGCGCCACAAGTGAAACTCATAAGCAAGCTGAGGAGCTGCTAGCCGAAATGGCCATTGAAGTCCGTTTGCCCACAGTTCTGAGGCCCTTAGCCGAGGGCCAGGCCACCGTAAAGGCCGACGGTGTGACGCTCCGGGAGATCTTCGAGGACCTGGTCCGCCAGTACCCGGGCCTCGCCGGTTCGCTTTTCACTCCAGAGGGCGACATGCACCGCCACCTCAACGTGTTCGTGAACGATGACGACGCGCGTTACCTTGGCCGCCTCGATGCCAAGGTAAGCGCTGACGACACCGTGACCCTAATGCCCGCGGTAGCGGGGGGCTGAAGCAGTTGGGCAGCGGGACAGCGGGCCCATCGAGGGCACAACTGCGGGTGCCTGCCGGCGGCACCCTCTCTTGGCCGGCGGAGAGGTAGGCCAAGTGGCGCGCTACGACAACATCCTCGACACGATCGGCAACACGCCGCTCGTGGACATAAGCGAGCTGTCACCAAACCCCCGAGCTCGCATCCTTATCAAGCTTGAAGGGGTGAACCCTGCCGGTTCTGTGAAGGACCGCGCGGCCAAGGCGATGATCGAAGAGGCAGAAAAAGACGGCAGCCTTTCGCCGGGCCAGCGCATCCTGGAATCCTCGAGCGGCAATACAGCTGCGGGCTTGGCCATGATAGCCAAGGTGAAGGGCTACCCCTTTACGGCGGTTGTGCCCGAGAACGTCTCGGTCGAACGCGTGAAGCTGCTCGAGGCTTTTGGGGCCGAGCTCATCTTCACTCCGGCGGCCGAGGGCTCCAATGGCGCTATGCGCAGGGCGCAGGCGCTCGCGGCTCAGCACCCCGAATGGTGGTTCTCGTTCCAGTACGGCAACCCAGCCAACCCCAAGGCCCATTACGAGGGCACCGGGCCCGAGATCTGGCGGGACTGCCCTGAGGTCACGCACTTCGTCGCCGGCCTCGGCACAGCCGGCACGATCATCGGCGTAGGGCGTTTCTTAAAAGAGCGCAACCCAGCCGTGTCGGTCTGGGCTGTGCAACCTCCCGCCGGGGAGAACGTCGAGGGCCTGAAGAGCCTCGACGAAGGCTTCATACCACCAGTCTTCCTCGACAACGACGGCTACAACCTCCTTGACCGCAGCAGGGTCGTCGGGCCGAGAGAAAGCATCGAGTGGTGCCGGCGCCTTGCAGCTTCGGGCATTTTCGCCGGCATCTCTACAGGTTCGGCCCTGGCCGGCGCCGCTCGCTGCGCGTCCGAGGTCGACGAAGCGACAATAGTCACACTCTCGCCCGACGGTGGCTGGAAATACCTGTCTGGCGACGTGTGGAGCGGCGACATAGACGAAGTAACCGAACGCGCCAGGCGCGAACTATATTTCTGAGCTGTAGCGCCCTATAGGCTCGCCTTTCGTGGTGGGACAGGCGACCGGCAGCTTTTCTTTGACCGTGCTCGGTTCGGACGGCAGCTACCCGGGCCCAGGTGGGGCCTGTAGCGGCTACTTGGTGCGTGCCGGCGCGCATTGCACTTGGCTAGAGGCAGGGCCGGGCACGCTCGCGAACCTCCAGCTGCACGTGCCTTTGGACAAGCTCGATGCCGTCGTTGTAAGCCACTCTCACGCCGACCACAGGAGCGACCTCGAGAGCCTTTACGTGGCCCTGCGTTATTTTGTCGGCAGGGACCACTTCCCGGTCTACGTGCCCGAGGGTGTCCGCGAGGAGATGCGGGGAGAGCAGTTCGACTCCACCTTCGAGTGGCGGGTGGTGTCGGACGGCGAGAGCACACTGATCGGGCCGGCTCGCTGGACCTGGCGGAGGACGGACCACCCCGTCGAAACCTTGGCTGCCAGGGCTGAGATGGCAGGGCGTGCGCTCGGGTACTCCGCAGACACCGGGCCAGGGTGGGACCTGGCCGAGCTCGGTGAAGGCCTTACACTGGCGCTGGTGGAGGCGTCTTTGGCACAAGACGCTGAGGGTACCGTGCAGCACCTGTCGGCTCGCCAAGCGGGGCTGGCCGCTGCCCGGGCCGGGGCGGGGCGCCTCTTGCTTACCCACCTGGCCCCTGGGCTAGACCGAGAGCAGGCTCGCGAGGATGCCGAGGACGCCTTCGGCGCTCCGGTCGAGGTGGCAATCGTCGGCAAGACCTGGGACATCTGACGAGGCAAGGAGCAGCTAGACGCATATGAGAGCGGACGGCCGGCGACCAGACGAGTTGCGCCCCGTGGAACTGGAACGCGACTTCACCGAGTTCGCCGCGGGGTCCGTGCTGGTGCGCATGGGCCGAACGGTGGTGCTTTGCACTGCCTCGTTTTCCGACGACACGCCGCGGTGGTTGAAAGGTACGGGAAAGGGCTGGGTCACCGCGGAGTACTCGATGTTGCCGGGGAGCTCGCCCGAACGCGTCGAACGTGAGGCTGCCCGTGGCCGTCAGTCAGGCCGCACGCAGGAAATCCAGCGACTGATAGGCAGGAGCCTGAGGGCTGTTACCGACCTTTCTGCCATGGGCGAACAGCAGGTCACTTTGGACTGCGACGTCCTCCAAGCCGACGGGGGGACGCGTACCGCGAGCATCGTCGGCGCTTGGGCGGCCCTTCACGACGCGTGCAGCCGCATGGTGACGGCAGGCCGGCTCGCCACCCACCCAGTGGTCGAAAAGTGCGCTGCGGTGTCGGTCGGCATTGTTGGTGGCACCCCGATGCTAGACCTCGCTTACGTCGAGGACTCGGTAGCCGAGGTGGACATGAACGTGGTCATGACCGGCTCGGGGCGCCTGGTCGAGCTGCAGGGGACCGCAGAGGGCGCACCGTTTTCCCGAACCGAGCTCGGTTCCATGCTCGACCTAGCGAGCGCGGGGGTCAGTGTGCTCCTTGAAGCGCAAGCAAGGGTGGTCTCTTCGCCACCACCAGCGAGGCCCGCCCGGTGAGGTTCGTGCTCGCAACCACCAACCCTAACAAGGCTCGCGAGATCCGGGAGATCTTCGCCGCCGAGGGGCTTGGTGCGCTGCTGTTGGACCGCCCAGCCAACGTGCCAGAGGTGCCCGAGACGGAGCCGGACTTTGCCGGCAACGCCCGGTTGAAGGCGAAGGCGTTGGCCGAGGCGACCAACCTCCCAGCGGTCGCCGATGACAGTGGTATCGAAGTGGAGGCGCTCGGGGGAGCACCGGGCGTGCGTTCGGCCCGTTACGCGGGCGAGCCGGCCGACGACGACGCCAACGTGGACAAGCTGCTCTCGGAGATGAGAGAGCTCACGCGGCTCGAAGAACGCCGGGCGCGCTTTGTGACGGTCGCCGCAGCGGCATGGCCGGACGGTCGCGAGCTGCTCGCGGAAGGGGCCGTGGTGGGTTGGCTGGCTACCGAGCGGCGCGGCCGAGGTGGCTTTGGCTACGACCCTGTGTTCGTGCCGGCGGAGGGTGACGGGAGGACGTTTGGGGAAATGGCCGAACTTTCTCCAGCTACAAAGCACGCTCTTTCTCACCGAGGTAGAGCGTTCCGCTCGCTTGCCGCTTCCATAAAGGCTCAAGCAAAAATGTAGCGATGAGCGCGGCCGACGCCTCGCCTGACGGCGTCCCCGTGGCGCCGCCAAGGGGCGATGACCAGGCGCCCGCCGATGTTGTGCCTGCAGAAGGCGGCCAAGAGCACGGCCAAGAGCAGCCCACGAGTGCCGAGCCTGCCCAGGCCAAACGACGGCGCCACTGGCTCCCCCGCACCGTACGGCACCTCGCTGAGCTGCTCGTTGTTGGCTTCGTGGTGGAGTACGTCGTCGTGCCCCAGATCGGCGGCACCCATAAAGCCTTCCACGTCCTGGCCTCGGTCAACCCCTTCCTGCCCGTGGTGGGCCTCGTGCTCGAGGCGCTTTCCCTCGTGGCCTACTTCCAGCTCACGCGGGCGCTAATCCCCAAGGGTTCCGACCCCGGCTTCGCCACGATGTCGCGGATCCAGCTCTCCACTTTGGCCCTCAGCCACTGCGTGCCCGGTGGTAACGCGGTGGGTTACTCGCTTGGCTACCGCCTCCTCATGAAGACCGGCGTAGGCGGCGCCGACACCGGCTTTGCGCTCGCCACCCTCGGCCTGGGCTCGGCCATCGTTTTGAACGTTATCTTTATGATTGCTCTTGTTGTCTCGTTGCCTATATATGGCTTCCATGTTATCTACGTGTCGGTAGTGGCGGCGGGGCTCGTGCTCATGGGCTCGGTGGCCGCAATCGTCGTGCTCATGACCAAGGGCGACCAAAGAGCCACCAGGTTGTTGCGTGCCCTCGGAACGAGGTTGCCGTTCCTGCACCCAGAGACGCTCCCGAAGCTGTTCTTGCACTTGATCGTGAGGGCACGTGACTTGTCCCGTGACAGGCGCCAGATGTGGGTAGCGGTCGGGCTGGCAGCCGCCAATTGGCTCGCTGACGCCGCTTCCCTGCTGGTGTTCCTTGGAGCCTTCGGCCACTGGGTGGACCCGGTGGCCCTGCTCGTAGCCTACGGAGTAGCCAACATCGCCGCCGCCCTACCCATCACCCCAGCTGGGCTGGGCGTGGTCGAGGCCACGGTGACCGGCATCCTGGTGGGCTTCGGGACGCCGCGCTCGATCGCGATCTGGGGAGTGATCGGCTGGCGCCTCGTCAACTTCTGGCTGCCGATCCCCCTGGGAGGGGCCGCCTACCTTTCGCTCCGTGCCCACCCGCCGGCAGAGTCACAAGCGGGGCTCGCCGAGCGCCGGGCCCTTTGGCGGGCTCGGTGGCGGTGGGTCGCCGAGCAGTTCGCTCCAGGCAAGACGACCGAAGTGATCGAAGAGCTGGAGGAAGAGGCGGAGGAGGACCTCTCCGAGGAGCTCGGTGAGGCGGTACCTACGGCCCCGGCAGGCAGGGCGCGCTAGGCCTGGATTGCACCAGGTCTTGCCTGATAGGCTCCGCCGAGCGGCTAACGCCTGCCAAGCTGGGTGGCGGCTTGACTGAGGAAGAAGACGGGGCAATGGCCTTTGACCTGGACATAGTGGTTGTAGGCGGCTGTGGCCACGTAGGCCTCCCGCTGGCCCTAGCGTTCGCTGAGCGGGGCCAGCGGGTGGGCGTCTACGACATCAACCCTGAAGCGGTGGCCAAGGTGAGCTCGGGTTCAGTGCCCTTCGAGGAGCCGGGCGCTCCCGGTGCCCTGAAAAGGGCGTTGGCGTCTGGCCTGTTCCAGGCTACGACCGACCCCTCCATCGTGTCGCTGGCCGAGCACGTCGTGGTCGTCGTGGGCACACCCGTGGACGAGCACCTGAACCCCGACCCCCAGCTCGTGCCCTCGGCCGTGGAACAGCTCGGCCCCTATCTGCGCCCTGGCCAGCTCCTTGTGCTTCGGAGCACCATCTACCCGGGCGTGACGGCCCTTGTAGAGCGGCGCGTAAAGGAGATGGGAACGGGGACCGACGTCGCGTTCTGCCCCGAGCGCATTGCCGAGGGCAAGGCCTTGAAGGAGCTATTTGAACTGCCTCAGATCGTGTCTGCGCGCACGCCCGAGGCGCTGGCGCGCGCTCGCAAACTTTTCGAGTTGCTCGTAGCCGAAACGGTGGAAATGCTGCCGGAAGAGGCCGAGCTTGCCAAGCTCTTCACCAACACGTACCGCTACTTGAAGTTCGCCCTTGCAAACCAGCTCTACATGATGGCCAACGATTTCGGCCTCGACTACGAGCGGATAAGGGCCGGCCTCACCTACAACTACCCCAGGGCCGCCGACCTTCCCGCCGCCGGCTTCGCCGCCGGCCCCTGCCTGCTGAAGGACACCATGCAGCTCGCCGCGTTCAACAACAACAATTTCTTGCTCGGCCACGCGGCGATGATGGTGAACGAGGGGCTCCCCCTTTACCTGGTGGACCGCCTGTCGCGCCGTTACGACTTGGCCAAGTTGACCGTAGGCATCTTGGGCATGGCGTTCAAGGGTGACAGCGACGACACCCGCTCCTCGCTCGCTTACAAGCTTAAGCGGATCCTGCGCTTCAAAGCCTCGGCGGTGTTGTGCGCGGACCCTTACGTCACTACCGACCCCGGCCTTGTCGCGGAGGACGAAGTGCTCGAGCGCTCCGACGTCTTGGTCATCGGCGCCCCGCACCGTCGCTACGCGACGCTCGAGACTAAAAAGCCCGTAGTAGACATCTGGGGCGTCCGGGGCGGCGGGGTGCGAGTGTGAAGCCGCGCGTGTCGGTCGTCGTCACGGCCCGGGACGAAGGCGAAGCTGTCGTCCCTGTGCTGTCAAGGATCGCAGAGGCCGTTACGTTGCCGTGCGAGATCTTGGTGGTGTGCGACTCGCAGGAGGACACGACCGTACCCTGGGTGGAAAAGTACTCTCGTGAGGACCCGAGGGTACGCCTGGTGCTCAATGGCTATGGCCGAGGCCCCGCGCGCGCCATCCGGGCGGGTTTTGACGCCGCCAGCGCCGATGTGGTGGTCGTCACCATGGCGGACGGTTGTGACGACCCGCAACAAATAGACCAGCTCACGCGCCTCGTGGAGCGAGGAGTCGTGGTGGCCGCAGCCTCGCGCTACTCCAAGGGCGGCCAACAGGTGGGCGGGCCGCTGTTGAAGGGCCTTTTGTCCCGCGTAGCGGGCGCGTCCCTGCGACTTTTTGCACGCGTGGGCACCTGGGACCCGACCAACTCGTTCAAGGCTTACGACCGCCGCTTTGTGGCCGAGGTGGGCATCCATTCGGACCAGGGCTTCGAGGTGGGCCTAGAGCTGGTGGCCAAAGCGCGGCGGCTGCGCCGGCCGGTCGCCGAAGTCCCGACCATCTGGCTCGAGCGCGCCTACGGCGTTTCGAACTTCAAGCTGGCAAAGTGGTTGCCCGCGTACCTGCGCTGGTACCGCTTTGCTTTTGGCCCCCGCCTAACCCTCGAGCAGGTGCGCGGCCTACTTGGCCCGGACGCGAAAGGAGAAAGATGACAACCGTTGTCGTTACCGGCGCCGCTGGCTTTATCGGGGGCTATGTGGTCCAGGAGCTGCTCCAGCGGGGCTACGACGTTGTTGGCGTCGACAACTTCTCCAAGTACGGGCCGGTCAAGAAGTCGTATGACTCGCACCCTTCCTACCAGTTCGTCGAGGGTGACGCGCGAGACGAGAAGTTGTTGGAGGAGCTGCTCTCAGAGGCCGACCACTTCATCGCGGGAGCGGCGATGATCGGAGGGATCTCCTATTTCCACACCTATGCCTATGACCTGCTCGCGACCAACGAGAGGATCATGGCGTCCTCTTGCGACGCAGCCATAGCAGCGCACAAGAAGGGCAGGCTCAACAAGGTCACGTACATGAGCTCGTCCATGGTGTTCGAGTCCACCGACCGTTGGCCCTCCGTAGAGGGTGACGAACTGAAGGTGCCGCCGCCGAAGTCCTCCTACGGCTTCCAAAAGCTTGCGGTCGAGTACTTCGCCAGAGCGGCGTGGGACCAGTACCGGTTGCCCTACACAGTCGTCCGGCCCTTCAACTGCGTCGGCGTCGGGGAGGCTCGAGCGCTCTCGGACGTCGAGATAGTTTCGGGCAACGTAAAGCTAGCGATGAGCCACGTCGTGCCAGACCTCGTCCAGAAGGTGCTGAAGGGCCAGGATCCGCTCCATATCTTGGGTGACGGCAGCCAGGTGAGGCACTACACTTACGGGGGGGACCTCGCTCGGGGCGTAGTGATGGCCATGGAGGCCGAGGCAGCATTGAACGAGGATTTCAACCTTTCCACACCGGTTTCTACAACGGTGCTCGAGCTCGCAGAGCTCATCTGGCGCAAGGTCAATGGCCCTGACGTGCCCTTCCGTTACGTGTCGGACCCGCCTTTCGAGCACGATGTCCAAAAGCGCGTCCCATCGGTCGAGAAGGCCAAGCGGCTGCTCGGCTTCGAAGCGACCACCACCCTTGACGAGATGCTCGACGAGGTCATTCCCTGGGTCCGCAACGCGCTCGCCGAAGGCATCCTCTAGGGCAGGCCAAGGGGAGGCCGTTGGTACCCAGGATCTACGAAGGTCGTAAGCCAGCCAAACGGGCCACCTCGGTCCTCTGCAAGGTTTCGGGCGCTTGCGCTGCTTTGGTTTCCTTGACGGGGGGGCTCCTGTTGGGGACAGGTTGGCCGGCTGCGGCCGAAGGGCAGGGGGGCTACTGGGTGGTGCGCGCCGACGGGGCGGTGACGGCTTTCGGGGCGCCGAGCTTCGGGGACCTGTCCGATGTAAAGCTTCCCAGCCCTATTGCAGGCGGAGCGGCAGTGCCTGGCGGAGGCGGCTACTGGCTCGTGGCGGCCAACGGTGGCGTGTACACCTTTGGGGACGCCCGCTTTTTCGGGTCTCCTGGTGGCCGGCACCTCAACCGCCCGATAGTTGGCATGGCAGCTACCCCTGACGGGCGTGGCTACTGGCTGGTAGCCTCCGACGGCGGCATCTTCGCGTACGGAGACGCTGCGTTTTACGGCTCGACAGGCCACATCCGGCTTGCGAAGAAGATAGTCGGCATGGCAGCTAGCCCTGACGGGCGTGGCTACTGGCTGGTCGCCTCCGACGGCGGCATCTTCGCGTTCGGCGACGCCGGCTTTTTCGGCTCGGCCGGTGGCCGGCACCTCAACCGCCCAATAGTCGGTATGGCCCCGACCCCTGACGGGCGTGGCTACTGGTTGGTCGCCGCCGACGGCGGTACGTTTGCTTACGGCGACGCAGGCTTTTTCGGCTCAGCGGGTTCCATGCACCTCTCAGCGCCGATAGTCGCCATAGCGCCGGCGCCGGCGGGCCGAGGCTACTGGCTTGCCTCTGCCAGTGGGGGTGTGTTCGGCTTCGAGGACCGCGCTGGGCACAAAGTGCAAAATGTTGAGCAGGTGACGTCGGCGAAAGCGGGGCCGCAGTCCAAAGTCGTGGCCATACTCGCCGCTCAGGCACCTGTGACTGGCACGTCCACGCCAGTGACCACCTCGGCGGCTGGCCCGCCAACGTCTTCCTCGCCTGCCACGACCGTGGCACCCGTCCCCACGACGGCTCCCACAACGACGTTGCCTAGCACGACGCTACCGCCAACGACGGTCCCGCCTACCACGACGGCACCTGTCACGACCACCGTCCCGCCCCCTCCCTATACGACGCCGTACCCGCCGGCGGCGACGGGCTACGACGTCTCCTGGCCCCAGTGCTCGCCAATCGGCTCGTCACGGGTGGGGGCCCTTCCTCCCGACCCTGCTTTTGCTGTCGTGGGGGTGAACGGCGGGACGATATCCAGCTTCAACCCCTGCTTTGCCGCCGAGGCAGCCTGGGCGGGCAGCGCGATGTCTGCCTACATAATCGTGCAGCCCGCGCCCCCGACCAGCCCGCCTCAGGAGATGACAGGCCCAAAGGCCGCGTGCGCTCGCACTAGCAGCGTGTGCGAGGGCTACGACTGGGGTTGGAACTATGCAGAAGCCGACCTTGCGTTCGTGAGGGCGCATGGCGTTGTGCCGAAGGTCTGGTGGGTCGACGTGGAGACAGGCGAGGGGTGGCCCACAGCGGCCTCTCTGCAACCTGTCAATGCCGCCATTGTCCAAGGGGCCATAGACGCCATCCGCTCCGCGGGCGGCACCGTTGGCATCTACAGCACCTGGTACCAGTGGGGAAAGATAACGGGTTCGTACATGCCGTCGGGTCAGCCACCGATCTGGGTGCCTGGGGCTTCTACGCTTTCAGGAGGTGCTCGGAGCGCTGTCGCCTACTGCCTGCGAGCCCTCGCGCCGGGAGATCCGTCCTCGCTCTTGTCGACCTATATCGGCTTTGCGGGTGGCGAACCGTGGCTCGTACAGTTCGGTTACGGTGCTGGCACGTCGGGCTCACCTCCCACCAACATCGACCCTGACTATTCTTGTGCTTGAGCGTGCCCAGGTGCCTGAGGGTGCTGTTCTGCCTGAGGGTGCTCTTGTGCCTGAGGCGGCCACTTACCGCTGCTGGGAGGCTATGCCAGCTTGGTGCCTGACGGCCGTGGGGCACCGTTGCGCGTTCTCTAAGCTGGCATCTTCCTGACGTTGGATCTGTACGCCGGGAGGAGCCGTATCTTCGTGAGGATGGGGCGGCAAGGCTTGCAGCGAGCGGGGGTGCGCGCCCGGGTTTGGAGTAGGGAGCCCGCCCGGGCCTGGAGCGGGGAGCGCGCCCGTGCCGAGCGGCCCAATTGTTGGAGGCCCCTGCGGCTTGGCGCATGTTGGAGGCCCTTGCGGCTTGGCGCCGGCTTGGGGTTGTCGCTGGGTGCCGGCTTGGTGCCCCTGTCCGCCTTGGTGTTAGTTGTAGGGGTTGCCTCTGCCGGCGCTGCGACACTTCCAGTGCGCATGGCGACGCCCCAGGCGCTTGTCACATCCGCGAGCGCCTCGCCGTCGGTACTGCCGGCTTCAGGAGGCGTAGTTACCGTGACCGGGACCGTCGAGCACGCGGCTACCTGCCAGTTGGAACTGCTCTCCACCCAGGGGTTCCCGGTCGTCTACTCGCGCAACCCGAGAAGCTGCGCGGCCGGCACTTTCTCTGCGCAGGTCGTAGTCGGCCCCAACCCAACGCTTGTCCCCCGCACGGTCGCCTTCGCGCTCGTAGCCGCCAACTCGCGTTCCTCCTATAGCGGCCGTTTCTACTTGCGCCTCATGCCGTCGCCTCACGCCCTCGTCACCTCGGCGAGCGCCTCGCCGTCGCTGGTGCCGGCTTCAGGAGGAGTGGCCACTGTGAGCGGGACCGTCGAGCACGCGACCACCTGCCAGCTGAAGTTGCTCACGCCTCAGGGCTTCCCCGTGGTCTACTCGCACGGCCCAAAGAGCTGCACCGGCGGTACGTTCACCGCGAAGGTCGTGGTCGGCCCCAACCCTACGAGCACCAAGAAGGTGGTGGGGTTTGCATTGGTGGCTTCCAACGAGGCCTCCTCGTTTTCGGGGAAGTTCTTCTTGGCCCTCGAAGGTGCGCCGGCGCCGCCGCCGCCGGGCAGCCCTCCGCAGACGACAACGGTCCCTGCCACTGGGGCGGGCGTGTCTTTGACGGTTTCGGACAGTTCCAACTGGTCGGGCTACGCGGCCATGAGTGGGCCCTACAGCGAGGTCAAGGGCACCTTCACGGTGCCGGCCATCGTGTCGGGCGCGCCAGTTGACACGCAGGTCTCCCAGTGGGTGGGCCTTGACGGGACGAGCCAGGCAGACCCGTCGCTCATCCAAGCTGGCGTAGACGAGTACCCCGACACACAGTCGCCCAACGGCTACGACGTCCAGGCTTGGTGGGAGATCCTCCCCGCCGCCGAGACCAACATCACGAGCTTGCAGGTACGCGCCGGCGACCAGGTCACAGTCACGATCTGGCAAGTGAGCTCAGGGATGTGGAAGATCAACGTGACCGACGACACCAACGGCCAGAGCTTCACCACGCCCGGCGAGGCTTACCACGGGCCGGGGACGAGCGCAGAGTGGATCGTCGAGGCGACTACGGAGTGCCAGCTGCGGTGCCGGACTGCCCTGCTAGCCCCCTTCAGGCCGGCGGTCAGCTTCTCTGACCTCGGGATGACCGGGCCAAAGGCTACGTCCATCGATGACATCGTCCTGATGCAGGGGGTTACCAACGTGGCTACGCCGAGCCCGCTCGTAGCCGGCGCCTTCCAGGTGAGCTACACAGGCCCTCCCCCCAACAACTTCTAGGCTACAGAGCCCTACCAGCCAACACCAGGGGCCTCAGTAGGGTGTGCTCGCCGGCGCTTGGCCTCAGTCCCGACTTCGGCGGGTGGGTTCGTCATGTGGCGGGTTTGACAAGCCCTACAAGCCTCTGACCAGGGTCTTTTTTGCACTAGCCCGATGCTCGTATCACTGACTGTAGTGACAAATCAATG
>Ga0070737_10002141_pt1 | contig 24756 bp, 31 predicted proteins | sample Coa_R1_10_FD_66438 | JGI IMG/M metagenome (GOLD analysis project Ga0070737, IMG submission 66438) | Surface soil microbial communities from Centralia Pennsylvania, which are recovering from an underground coalmine fire - Coalmine... | ecosystem: Environmental > Terrestrial > Soil > Unclassified... | reverse complement strand
TCGATCGAGCCGAACAGCGCGCGGTGGATCATCACCGGTCGCTGCCGGGTGCCGTCGTCAGCGGTGAACTCCAGCTCGAAACGCTCCGGAAAGTTGAAGTCCAGCTGAATGGTCGACATCTGCCAGCTGCGGCCCAGAGCGTCGCGGGCCTGCACCGAGATTTTCGGACCGTAGAACGCCGCCCCGCCCGGGTCTGGCACCAGCTCCAGACCGGATTGCCGGGCCACCTCGGCCAGTGTGGCGGTCGCCTCGTCCCAGATCTTCTCGGAGCCGACGAACTTCTCCGGGTCCTTCGTCGACAGCTCGAGGTAGAAGTCTTCCAGCCCGTAGTCGCCGAGCAGGTCGAGCACGAACCGCAGCAGCGACGCCAACTCCTCGGGCAGCTGCCCACGGGTGCAAAAGATGTGCGCGTCGTCCATGGTGAACCCGCGTGCCCTGGTCAACCCGTGCACAACCCCGGACTTCTCGTAGCGATACACGGTGCCAAATTCAAAGAGCCGCAACGGAAGTTCGCGATAGGACCGACCACGTGACCGGTAGATCAGGCAGTGCATCGGGCAGTTCATCGGCTTCAGGAAGTAGTCCTGCCCGGGCTTGCGCACAGTGCCGTCCTCGTTGTGTTCGGCGTCGAGGTGCATGGGCGGGAACATGGCCTCGGCATACCAGTCCAGGTGACCGGAGGTGTGGAACAGCTGCGCCTTGGTGATATGCGGGGTGGTAACGAACTCGTAGCCGGCCTCGAGGTGCTTGCGCCGTGAATAGTCCTCCAGCTCCCGACGTATGATGCCGCCCTTGGGGTGGAAAACCGCTAGACCGGAACCGATTTCGTCGGGAAAGCTGAACAGGTCCAGCTCGGCGCCGAGCTTGCGGTGGTCGCGTCGCGAGGCTTCCTCGAGCAGCTGCAGATGGCGCTCGAGCGCTTCCTGCGATTCCCAGGCCGTGCCGTAGATGCGTTGCAGGCTGGGGTTGTTCTGGTCGCCGCGCCAGTAGGCGGCCGAGGTACGGGTGAGCTTGAACGCGGGAATGTGTCGCGTGGTGGGAATATGCGGACCGCGGCACAGATCGCTCCAAACCCGTTCCCGGGTACGGGGATTGAGGTTGTCGTAAGCAGTCAGCTCGTCGCCGCCTACTTCCATCACGGCCGGGTCGCCGGACTTGTCGTCGACGAGCTCCACTTTGTACGGCTCGTCAGCCAGTTCAGCGCGGGCTTGTTCTTTGGATTCGTAGACGCGCCGCGAGAACAGCTGGCCCTCCTTGACGATCTGGCGCATCCGCTTCTCCAGCGCCTCGAGGTGCTCCGGGGTGAACGGCTCCGGCACGTCGAAGTCGTAGTAGAAGCCGTCGGTGATCGGTGGGCCGATGCCGAGCTTGGCTTGCGGGAACAGGTCTTGCACGGCTTGGGCCAGCACATGCGCGCATGAGTGCCGGATGACGCTGCGCCCGTCCTCGGTGTTGGCCGCGACCGGGACGACGTCGGCATCTCGTTCCGGCGCCCAGCTCAAATCGCGCAGCTTGCCGTCGGGGTCGCGCACGACCACGACGGCATCGGGCGCGCCGCGGCTGGGCAACCCCGCGGCCTGCACCGCGGCGGCTGCGGTGGTTCCGGCCGGAACCCGAATCGGCGATCGCAACTCCGGCGCAGCCGGGCGCAGCGGATCGCCGCCATCGGCTCCGGAGGCAGGTTGTGCGGGCGCGCTCACGGCGTGGTCTCCAGAGATGTCAAAGGTTGTCGCACCGTAGCGACCATGCTATCGGGGCGGCCGCCCAGGACGGCTTCGCCTCATGGCTGACCGGGCTTGAGCAGGACGAACAATCCTTGCGCTTCGGTCAGCAGGGTCTCGCCGTCGCAAAGGCTGCCCGACACAAAGATCTTGCGGCCGTCGACGCGGTCGACGCCCGCGTCGACCTGCAGCTGCTTGTCGATCGGCACGATGCTGCGGTAATCGAGGTGCAGGTAGGCGGTGCGCTGATACGGGCCGCCGGTGAGCACCGCCGACGTCATGCCGAGCACCGAATCGAACAGTAGCCCCAGCGCCCCGCCGTGCACCGCGCCGTTGCGGCCCAAGTGGAATCGGCGGAAACGGGCCCAGCCGCGCAGCCGGCCGTCGTCAGTTTTGCTCATCGACATCGGCACGGCGAGGATGTTGCCGCGGTTCGGCAGATCCATCCGCCGGCCTGACGGCGAGGACCACTCGTCGGTGTCGAACGGGGCCAGCAGGTCGGAGACCTTCTCGATGAGATCCGCCGCCTCGCTGATCACCTCGTCGGGCGCGTCGACGGCGCGGGCGTGATCTTGCAGGGTTCGCACGGCTTCGATGAACCGCCCGTAGTCGGGTCCACCCTTGGTGGTCGGTTCGGGCGGATTGAATCCGCCGCCGGGATGTCGGGCCACCAGGACACCGTACGAGTGGCACCTAGGCGTTCTGCTCGCCGATGGCACCTAAAAATTCGACCTCCTGCTCGGACAGCCTGATCTCGGCGGCCGCGACGTTCTCCTCCAGGTGCGCCACCCTCGAGGTGCCCGGAATCGGCAGCATCACCGGCGAGCGGTTGAGCAGCCAGGCCAGCGCCATCTGCGCCGGTGTCGCGTCATGCTCGGCGGCCATCCGCGCCAGCGGACCATCCGGCGCGGCCAGCGGCCCGGCGGCCAGTGGGAACCACGGGATGAATCCGATTCCCTGGTCGGCGCACGCATCCACGACCGGTTCGGCGGACCGGTTGGTCAGGTTGTACAGGTTCTGCACCGACACGATCGGCGTGATCTGCTGGGCGGCCGCGAGCTGATCGACGGAGACTTCCGACAAGCCGACGTGGCGAATCTTGCCTTCCTGCTGGAGCTTGGCAAGCTCGCCGACCTGGTCCTCCAGCGGGAACTTGTCGTCAACGCGGTGCAGTTGGAACAGGTCGATGGTCTCCACGCCGAGTCGGCGCAGGCTCATCTCGCATTGCTGGCGCAGGTAACTCGGGTAGCCCAGCGGAATCCAGATGTCCGGGCCGGTGCGCAGCAGCCCGGCCTTGGTGGCGATCACCAGATCCCGATACGGATGTAGCGCCTGGGCAATGATCTCTTCGGAGATGTACGGGCCGTAGGAGTCGGCGGTGTCGATGAAGTTGACGCCGAGGTCCACCGCGCGACGCAACACGCGGACGGCTTCATCACGGTCGGCGGGTGGACCCCACACGCCGGGCCCGGTGAGGCGCATCGCGCCGAACCCGAGCCGGTTGACGGTCAACTCACCGCCCAACGTCAATGTGCCGGCTGCCGCCGCTGGCCTTTTCGAGGTTTGGGTACTCACCCCGACGACCGTACGCCTTGCCCGAGCAGCCCCTGCGGGGCATGGCAAGCTAAGCCCGTGGACTTGCACGCGTTGACGAGCCTGCCGTTCACCTATCCCGAGGTGGGCGCGACCGCGGGTGCAATCCCGGTGGGATACGACCACATCGGCTACGTCAGCCAGATCGGCGCCGGTCAACAGCGATTCGAGCAGGCCGCCGACGCGGTCATGCACTGGGGCATGCAGCGCGGAGCCGGACTGCGGGTGCACGCCAGCAGCGACGTGGTCACCGTCGGCGCGGTGGTCGTCGTCACGCTCGGTTTCCTGCGCGCACCGTGCCGGGTCGTGTACCTGATCGACGAACCCAACCTGCGCGGTTTCGCGTACGGCACCCTGCCCGGCCACCCCGAGGCCGGCGAAGAGCGGTTCGCGGTGCGCTACGACCCGCTCACCGCCGCCGTGTTCGCGGAGGTGTCATCGTTTTCCCGGCCGGCGACGTGGTGGAGCCGGGCCGGCCGGCCCTTGCTGGCGGTGGGCCAGCGCGTCATCGCCAGACGCTACCTGCGCGCGGTGTGACGGGCCGGCCGACCGCTGCGTTATGTTGCGGTCCGCGCGGTGTGGGCGCGATGCACACCGTCAGCCAGCCGGGCCAGTGCGACGGCGGAGACCAGCAGACCGAAGTCGCGCAGCGCAATGTCGTAATAGCCCGACAGGGTCAGCAGGTTGACGATGATGCCTGCCAGCCACGCCGCCACCACCCACGCGCCGATGCGCGGCGCGATCGCGACGAGCACGCCCGCGGCGATTTCGACGACGCCGACGACGTACATGCACTGGTCGGCGTTGCCCGGGACGATGCCGTCGATCCAGCCGGCCAGGTATTTGCTCCAGTGGTCCGGGTGGGTGAGCAGGTTGACGAACTTGTCCAGCCCGAACAGGATCGGCGCGACCGTGAACAGCGTGCGCAGCAGCGCGTATGCCTGAAACGACGGGTCCTTGAGCTGGCCGCCGGCAACGGTGCCGGAAGCGGCGGCGCGATCGGTGCTCATGGGTGGCGTCCTCCTTCTAACAGATCGTAAATTGAACGTTAGAACGCCCGGGAATGTAGCGTCAAGACTTTTATCTGTTAGAAATGGTTATGCAGTCCTGGTGGGACGCGTTGCAGCGTGATGCCGCCGGAATCGGCGCGCTCGCCGATCCGGTGCGCCACCGGCTGTATGAATTCGTGTGCTCGCAGCCGGAACCGGTGAGCCGTGACCAGGCGGCCGACGCGACCGGCATCGCACGGCACCAGGCGAAGTTCCACCTCGACCGGCTGGAGGCCGAGGGGCTGCTGGAAAGCGCCTACGCGCGCGTGACGGGGCGCTCAGGGCCCGGCGCGGGGCGCACGTCAAAGTTGTATCGGCGGGCCGACCGGCAGCTGGCGGTCAGCCTTCCCCCGCGCGAGTACGAGCTGGCGGGCCGCTTGATGGCCAGGGCCATCGTGGAATCGGCGACCAGCGGCGCGCCCGTCGTCGCCGTGCTCAACCAGACCGCCCGTGACCACGGCCGCGCCGTCGGCGTCGCCGCCGTCGCCGCTAGTCGGCGGCCGCCGCGTGATCCGCAGTCAGCCCTCGAGCTGGCGGTCGCGGTGCTCCGCCAGCACGGTTACGAGCCCCGGCCCAAGGACGGCGAGGTGTATCTGGCCAACTGCCCGTTCCATGCGCTGGCGCAGGAGCAACGGGAGCTTGCCTGCACGATGAACCACGCGATGATCAGCGGCATCGCCGACGCGATGCGACCGTACCGCCCGCACGCCCGGCTGGATCCGCGACCACCGAACTGTTGTGTCGTGCTTGCGGCCGCCCGCAGGTCATGAGCCCCACGCCCCAGGCAGGGGTTCGGCGCCGATGCACGCTGCCCCATCCCCCCGCCAAAGCCGCCCGCGGCCACGGCGTCGACAACACCGTTTCGCCGCTACCCCGCAGCGGACAGGCTCTTGAAGACGGTCAGCATGATCACCGAATCCTCGATGGCCTGCAGGGAGTGCCGCTGCGGCGGGATCACGACGTAGTCGCCGGTCTTGCCGTCCCAGGAGTCGGCGCCGGCGCTGAGGTGCACATGGCCGTGCAGCACCTGCAGCGACGCCTGGCCTGGGCTGTCGTGCTCACCCAGTTCGCGTCCGGCAAGCAGCGCCATCACGGTTTGGCGCAGTTCGTGGTTGTGCCCGCCGTGAAGCGTATGAGCGGCGCGCCCGCTGTTGGTCTGCCGCGCCTCGGCCAGCTTTTGCGCGGCCAGGTCGGTTAGCGAAATGGATTCCATGATGTCCTTCGGTCGAGAGGTCGGTCGTCTGGGCTTCAGCTGGATAGTAGAAGACCGCCCGCCGTCGCCAGGGCGATCACCTTGAGCGCCTCCAGGCCGACATAGGCGTAGTGACCGCGGGAGCGCGGGGCGTTAAGACCGGCCAGCACCTTGTCCGATCGCCGGTTCAAAAAGGGCCGCACCGCACCCAGTTGCGCGGCCAGTGTCGTCCACGCGATCAGGTACGCCACCAAAACGGGCGATGGTGGCCGGCTTGTCATGGCCGCGGCCAGGATGACGATGGCGAAGACCACTTCGACCGCGTTGAGCGCGCGAAAGACCAGCCGGCCGATGCCGAGCCCGATCTGCGTCGTGACGTTGGGCGCCCGGAACTTCAGCGGCGCCTCCAGAAACGAGATGGCCAGCACCATGCCCAGCCAGACGAAAGTGGCACCGACCGCGACCGCCGGCCCGGCGCTCACGTGGTTGCCTCCCGCGGACCGAGGTGTGCCACACACAGGTCGGGTTCGACGAAGGCATCCAGGCGGTCGACGGTGACCGGCGCTTGGATGATGTCCATCGCTCCTCGCATGATCCCGAGGTGAATCGGGCAGACCACACTGCTGCGAGTTTCGGCGAGTTCGAGAAACGGGCAGTGCCGCAGGCCGATCTGATGCTCGCCGGCGGACCCGCGGCGCTCGGGGGCGAACCCGAGGTCGTCGAGCAGTCCGACGAGGTGATCGATCGATTCCTCGGTTCGCATTCCGCCGGCCGGACCGGACACCAGCCGCTGCCCCCACGCCCGGCCCGCCGCGAGCGCCTTGCCACTGGGATCCCGCTCGTCGGCGAAGCCCAGGGTGAGGATCTCGGCCAGCAGCTGGTAGCGGCGGGCCCCGCCGCGGTCCATCTGCCGGATGGCGCGAAACATCAGCGGAGGCCGGCCCGGGCGCCGGTGATCGGGCGTGACACGTTCGACTCGGCCGTCACGGACCAGGCCGTCCAGATGAAAGCGCACGGTGTTGGGATGCACGTCAAGGTGCTCGGCGATCGCGGCGATGCTCATCGGAGCGGTCGCCGCCTTCAACACCTGCAGTACGGCGCGCCGGCGATCGGCGTCGTGGGCCGGCCTGGCGATATTGCTCACCGTGACTCCGAGCCTTCTGCTCTGGGCAGGCTAGCCACCAGCCGGGTGTCGACACCCAGCGGGCCTACCTTGGCGGCTCCACCGGGTGAGCCGAGCGGCTCGTCGCGGCCCGGCAGGACTTCGCTGAAGAACGCCGCATTGTCCGCCAGGTATGGCTGCAGGTCCTCAGGCAGGTCGTCCTCGTAGTAGATCGCCTCGACCGGACACACCGGTTCGCAGGCTCCGCAGTCCACACACTCGTCGGGATGGATGTAGAGCGCCCGCCCGCCCTCGTAGATGCAGTCCACCGGGCACTCGTCGACGCAGGAGCGATCCATCACATCGACGCAGGGCTTCCCGATCACGTACGTCATGCCCGCAGTTTACACAAACTACTTTGTAAAAACTACCACCGCGGGCAAAGCAGATTTTCTGGCGGACCACGACCGTGACGTCCGGCCGGCGGTGCAAGCCAGACATCTTCGGCGACCCCCGGGCCGTTTCGGCGCGTTACAACGGTCTGCAGCAGCGCCCTCGCCGACGCGGGATCTCGTTCGACGAACGCTGGGGCGAACCAGCGCCGAACCGACGAGGCCACCATTTCCCCGGTGCCGGCCGAGCGCACCACCTGCGCGCGGGACCGCCAGTCGTCGGGATCGCCGATCCGCGCCGCGGTGCAGATGAGAGCGGCGGCAACGATGCGTTCTCGATGCCCCAGCAAGAGCTGCAACCCGACCGCACCGGCCACCGAGACACCCGCATAACAGAACCGCCGTGCGCCGACGGCGTGACCCACCAGTGTGACGACACCGGCGGCCAGATCGTCGATGGTGAAGGCCCGCAATGGGGGCGGGCTACTGCCATGACCGGGAAGATCCCACCCGATGACGTGGTACATGTCCGTTAACCGCTCGACCGTCGCCGCCCACAATGGGTGAACGGAGGTGCCCAGCGATGGCCCGACCACCAGCGTCGGCAGGCCGGGTGCACCGCCTAGGTCGGATCCGCCGATGGTGGGCGGGCTCACGAGTCGTCCTGCAGTACCGCCTGCGCTCGTGCCAAGCTGTCATCGACGACACGGTCGAGCACCCCGAAATAGGTTGGCGAAGGGGTTTTTCCGACGAAGTCGGCGATAGCTCGTTGTTCACCCGAAACTTCCGCTGCGGTCAGATTGTCAACCATCCGACCCGAATGGACCTCCAGACCGGCCAGCAAGTCGCTGCAGTGCGAGCCCGCGACAACGGTCCGGCGAGCCATCGTGCGCAACGTGTCCCATTCCGCATGCCAGGAGCCGTCTGGGCGTTCGTCGTTCGCCAACGCCGCCGCGGTGTGCAGCGTCGCTGCCAGGAAAGGTGCGGCCACGGCGGCCCGCCGGATCAAGACGGACAGCACCGGATTGCGCTTGTGCGGCATGGTCGATGAGCCGCCCCGGTTTGTACCGGCAGGTTCGCGCAGTTCCCCGATCTCCGGCCGGGCCAGGACAACCACGTCCGAGGCGATGCGCCCCCAGGCGTCGGTGCAGCCAACGAGGGCGTCCGCGGCGGCGGTGACCGGTGTCCTGGTGGTGTGCCACGGCGTCCGCACGCTCAAACCCAATGCTTTGGCGGTGTGTTGCACCAATCGAACCGAAATCCGCGCCGGGTCGTCGGCTGCATCGCTTAACGTCGCCAATTCCGTTGTGGCGGCTAATGTTCCGGCGGCACCGCCGATCTGAGCCGGCGTGGTCAGCCCAGTCAACCGATCATAGGCGTCGACGACACCGTTCAACCACCCCGCGGCTTTTGCGCCGAATGTTGTGGGTACCGCGGGCTGGGTCAAGGTCCGGGCCACCATAGCCGTGTGCCGATGGGTGGCGGCCATCTTCGACAGCATCGAAATCTGGTTCTTGACAACTCTTTTCAGGTGGTCGACGATGGCCCGCACACCCAGCATCAGCGCTGTGTCGACAACATCCTGACTGGTGAGGCCGCGGTGAATCCACCAACCCACCGCCGGAGCTGCCCGTTGACGAAGCAACTCCACCAGACCGATGACGGGGTTGCCGCCGTCCTCAGCAGCGTCGGCAAGCATGTCGCAATCCTGCTGCTCCACCAGTTGCGAGAGTTCTACGCCAGCGCACTCGGCCGGGGCAAGCCCGGCGTCGGCCAACCCACTGAGCCAAGCGGATTCGACCGCAACCATCGATCGCAGCAGCGCCCGGTCGGTCATGAATTCGCCGGCGCGCTGGTCTCCGGGCCACAGCAGATTGGTCATCGCCGATCCCGATACGCCAGAAATACCGTCTCATGGCCGCCTTGCAGATGGATGTCGAAGCGATACCCGCCCTCGGGGCCGACATCGCAGATCAGGGTGTCCCGGCGGGCGGTGTCGAGACCGGCTAGCAGCGGATCGGCCCCGAGGTCGCCGCCCGGCAGATATGCGCGAGTGAACAGCCGGTTCAACAGCCCGCGAGCGAACACAGTGAGCGCGAAAAAAGCCGGGCGGCCTGGGGTCGGCGATCCGGGCGCCACCGTGGTGAAGCTGTAGCGCCCGTCCGGGTCAGTCGCCGACCTGCCCCAGCCGGTGAAGGTGTGACGGTCACGCCGCAGCGAGCCAGGCCGCTGGACTATGTTGCCGTCGGAGTCGGGCTGCCACAGCTCGACCAATGCGTCGGGGACTCCCCGGCCGGCGCCGTCGTAAACCGTTCCGTATAACCGGATTGCACCGGGCCGGGCATCGTCGACCAAATGGCTGTCGCCGTCAAAGGGCAAGGCGCAGTGAAAGAACGGGCCCACCGTTTGGCCCGGGGTCTCGACGAGGCTAGTCATCGGTCTCGGTCCACGTCGCGCCCAGCACGATGTCCCAGCGGTAGCCGGTCGCGTACTCCGGTTGGGTGAGGTCATGGTCGTAGGTGGCGATCAGCCGGTTGCGGGCAGCGGGATCGAGAATGGATTGAAAGATCGGGTCGAACCCGAGCAGCGGATCGCCCGGGAAATACACCTGGGTGACCAGCCGCTGCGTGAACGCCGTCCCGAAGACGGAAAAGTGGATGTGCGCCGGGCGCCAGGCGTTGTGGTGGTTGCGCCACGGGTACGGGCCGGGCTTGATGGTCAAAAACCGGTAGCTTCCGTCGGGTCCGGTCAGGCACCGGCCCACGCCGGTGAAATTCGGGTCGATCGGGGCGCGGTGCTGGTCGCGCCGGTGGCGGTAACGGCCGCTGGCATTTGCTTGCCAGATCTCGACGAGCTGCCCCGCCACCGGTCTGCCCGCCGCGTCCAGGACACTTCCGGTCACGATGATGCGCTCCCCGAGCGGCTCGCCGCGATGCCCCGCGGTGAGATCGGCGTCGTGCGGCTCGACGTCGCGATCGCCGAAGCACGGGGCCCAGCGCTCGATCTCCTCCGGGTCCGCCCAGACCAACGGAGATTCTGGGTGGCGCAACGCGCTGCTGCGATACGGCGGGTAGTCCAGCCGCGGCTGGGTTTCTGCCCCGCGGTAGCCGGCTGCGATGCGCGCGATCTCCGCGGTGATGTCGCGTTGGGTTGCGATACGCTTCGCGGCAGCTTCCATGAAGCGTGACGGTACTACGGTTTGGCGGCCTCCCCGCGGCCATCCACGGCGCTCGTCGATGACCGGCGTCGAGCGGTGTTCGGGTTACATCGCCCGCAAAAGCGCCTTTCTTCCCTTCACCCGAAGCTTGTGGACGGTCGAGTCGCGCAATTCCTTGATGCGACCGGCCATCTGGTTACCGAGCACGTCGAGTTCTTCGTCGCTGAGTTGCACCGGCGGCGGGGCAGGGATCATGTCGCGTTCCTCTTCGTCAGCGTGTGCTTCGAGCACCCTGGCGAAGGAATGCCATTCGTCGTCGTAGCCCGGCGCGCTCGGTGAGGTACGAAGAAGCACTGCCAGCTGGTCGATCACTTGGCGATGTTCGGCGTGCGCGACCGCAATCAGCTCGCCGGCAGCCGACATGGCCGGGTAATACAAGTCGTCTTCGATCCGGAAATGGATGTCCAGTTCCACCAGCAAGTCGTCGAGCACGTCTTGCCGCTCGGCCGGGGCCTCGCTGATTTTCCGCACCAGCCCTTTGATCACCTTGTGGTGGTCTTGCAGCACCGTGTACGCGTTCACTTGGCCACTCCCTTCGCCGCGTCGAGCGCGTGCTGGCCATCGCCGCGCAGCTCGATCATCCCGTCGTTGATCCGCGTCTGATAGCACGGCAGCGGAGCCGCCGCCGGCCCGCGCAACACCTCTCCGGACTCGACGTCGAACCGTGACCCGTGCCACGGGCACACGATGCGCCCGCGATCGACCCAACCGTCAACCATCGGCGCCGCCAGGTGTGGGCAAAACTCGCCGAACGCCGACACCCCTCCATCGCCGTTGCGGCACAGGACTAATCCCACACCGTCGACCTCCACCCGCTGCGGCTTGCCGTCCTGCAGCGAGTCCACCGGCAGCACCGCCGTCCAGTCGCGAGTGCGCAGCCGCTTGCCCGATTGGTCGATGCCGATACCGGATTCGAACACCAACGCACCGCCCATGTAGCCGCTACCGACGGTGATTGCATAACCGAGCGCGCTGATCGCGATTCCCCGAAAATGCCGGCCGCGGCGGCGCTCCCACCACGACATCAGGTAGAGGGCGGTGGCCATGACGTTCAACACGCCGTGCACCAGCCCGATACGACGCTCCTCCTGGTGAGTGTGCTGCCAATCGGTCACACCGGTAATCGCCGAGCCGACGTTGGCCAGGATGCCGAGGCCAAGCGCTCGCGAGGCAAACCGCGACGCGTCACGAACCTCTGAGGCCGGCCGTCCGGGCAACACGCTGATCGCGTCCAGTGCAACGGTCGTGCCGATCGCCCCGCTGGTCAGCGACGCCAACGCCGGATGGACCGGATGCCCGAGCCAGACACCGTTCAATGCATTGGTGAGGTGATCGCGGGCACCGCCGAACGCGTTGTAAACGTAGCTGAGCATGTGCTCAAACCGGTAACTCGGCCGATCCAGCCACTTCTGGCGCCCGATCAACGCCAGCACCCGACTCCCGAAATTCTGGAACTGACCGGCGGGTGAGCGCTGAAGCATGAGCGACCGTTTCTCCTCATATACAGGCTTCACAGGCTGATTACTTCCGTATCCGCGGTACACGTGCCGACCACGGTAACGGATGTCTTCGACTATTCCACAGCCGGCCGGTGTGAAATAGCTCATGCAGCAAACTCTCAGCAACAGCGGATATTTCGTTCAGCCGCGCGACGTCGGGTGTGCAACCACGGTGGAAGAGTCGGGGGGATTCCCGGCGCCGGTGCCCGCTCGATGCAGTCACCGCATGTTCGGCGTCTCTTGACTGCAGCGCCAGCCACCGGCATTCTAGATGACAGAATATCTCTCTGTATTACAGACAACGGCGGTGCGCGTGGAACTCTTCGACAGCGTCCGGCGCGGCATGATTCCCGCCCACATCTACAACGACCGGGGAATCTTCGAACTGGAAAAAGAGCGGTTGTTCAGCCGGGCCTGGATATATGTCGCGCATGAGTCAGAGATCCCGCAGGACGGCGACTACGTGGTGCGACGGGTGCTCGACGATTCGTTCATCATCACCCGAGACTCGAATGGCACTGTGCGGGCGTTGTTTAACATGTGCCTGCACCGCGGCATGCAAGTGTGCCGCGCCGAGATGGGCAATGCCTCGAACTTCCGCTGCCCCTACCACGGCTGGTCCTACCGCAACGACGGCCGGCTGATCGGCCTGCCGTTTCATCGGGAGGCCTACGGCGGCGACGACGGCTTTGCCAAGAAAACCCAAACCCTGCTGCCCGCACCGAAGTTGGGCAGCTACAACGGCTTGCTCTTCATCAGCATGGACGCCCACGCGCAACCGCTCGAGGACTTTCTCGGCGACTTCAGGTTCTACCTGGACTTCTATACCAGGCAGAGCCGTCACGGCCTCGACGTGCGCGGACCTCAGCGCTGGCGGATCAAGGCCAACTGGAAGATCGGCGCCGAGAATTTCGCCGGCGATATGTATCACACGCCACACACGCATACTTCGATCGTCGAGATCGGGTTGTTCCGCGAACCCAAAGCGCAGAAACGCAAAGACGGTGCCACCTACTGGGCGGGCAGCGGCGGTGGTACCACCTACAAGCTGCCGCCCGGCAACTTCGACGAGCGTATGCACTACGTCGGCTACACCGACGACATGATCAGCAGGATCAAAGACGTCTGGACACCGAGGCAGCAACGACTGGTCGGCGGCGACGGGTTCATGTTCTCGGCCGCGTCATGCTTCCCGAATCTGAGCTTCGTGCACAACTGGCCCAAGGTGCACGACGGCGATGACGACGTGGTGCCGTTCATCTCGATCCGGTTGTGGCAACCGATCAGTGAAAACGAGACCGAAGTCTGCTCGTGGTTCGCGGTCGACTCCGCCGCTTCCACGGCGTACAAGCAGAAGTCCTACCAGGCCTACCTGATGTGTTTCGGGTCGACGGGCATGTTCGAACAAGACGACGTCGAGAACTGGGTATCGCTGACCAACACCGCCGGCGGTTCGATGGCACGGCGGCTGCTGTTGAACAGCCGGATGGGCCTGCTCGCCGACGACCGCCCGCTAGTCGAGGCACTGCCCGCGGGGTCGTTTCACGGGCCCGGACACGCACAGGTCGGCTACAACGAGCACAACCAGCGCCAGCTGCTGCGGCTGTGGGCCGATTATCTGGAGAAGCTATGAGAAATCCCCTGCCGTTCAATGATGTTCGGCACCTACAGGCGCACCAGTTCCTGATCGACGAAGCGTATCTGCTCGACGCTCAGGACTATGACGCGTGGCTGGATACCCTGACCGACGACATCCGCTACGTCATGCCGGTGCGGGTCACGACGGCGCGCGGTACCGGGTTCGACACGTTGCCGCAGATGGCCCACTTCGACGAGAACAAGCACTCGCTGTGCCGGCGGGTCACCCGGTTTGCCACCGAGCACGCCTGGACCGAGGACCCGCCGTCGCGGCTGCGTCACTTCATCACCAATGTGCGCACCTTCGCCGGTCCCGACGACACTCATCTGCTCGTGCAATCCGCCGAACTGCTGTTCCGCAGCCGCGGCGACGTGAACGAGCCCGCGCTGCTGTCCTGCGCCCGCGAAGACGTGCTGCGTCATTGCGACACGCGATGGAAACTCGCGCGGCGCACTGTAATCGTCGACGAATCCGTGCTGCGCATGCAGAACCTGGCGGTGTTCCTATGAACAATCAATCGTTCACCATCGCAAACGAATTCACCGAAGTGGTGGTGCGCAGGATCGATACCCGCAACGGGTCCCGACTGCTGATCGCCGCCCCCAAATCCGGGCAGTCGATCAGCTTGGATGCCCTGGAGCTGGAGGCATTGACGCGCCAGAACACGCGCACACTGGAGGCAATGGTCGGCAATACGCACGGCCCCCTGCTCCCGGATGAACCGCAATGACCGGCTGGCTGGACGGCAAGCGGGCCCTTGTGGTGGGCGGCGGCACCGGTATCGGCCGGGCCGTGGTTGATGCCTTCCTCGCTGAAGGCGCGAAAGTTGCTGTGCTAGAACTCGCCAGCGACAAATGCGCGCTGCTGCGCCAACAGCTGCCAGACGTGCCCGTCGTCGAAGGGGATGCCATCGCCCGCGACGCCAACGAACGTGCGGTCGCAGCAGCGGTGGACGCCTTCGGCGGTCTGGACACCCTGGTCAACTGCGTGGGGATCTTCGACTTCTACAAGGGCATCTGCGACATCGACGCCGACGACGTCGCCATGGCGTTCGACGAGATGTTTCACACCAACGTGCTGAGCCATCTGCAGTCGGTCAAAGCCGCTGTGCCCGCGCTGCGGGCCGGAACCGGTCCGTCGATCGTGTTGACCGAATCGGCATCGTCGTTTTATCCGGGACGCGGCGGAATACTGTATGTGTCGTCCAAGTTTGCGGTACGCGGGCTGGTCACCACCCTCGCCCATGAACTGGCCCCGGCGATACGGGTCAACGGCGTGGCCCCGGGCGGCACCCTGGGCACCGACCTGCGTGGCCTGGCCAGTCTCGGGCTCGACACCGTCCGCCTCGACGACACGCCCCACCGCGCGCGCGACCTCGCCGCGCGCACTCCGCTGCGCGTCGCGCTCACAGCCGAAGACCATGCGTGGAGTTTTGTGTTCTTGGCCTCCGACCGATCGCGCGGCATCACCGGCGAAACCGCCCATCCCGACGGCGGATTCGGGCTGGGAGCCAAGCCGTGACCGACTTTCAGCAACAGCGGGCACTGATCGCCCAGGCCTGCCGGGTGGCGGCCGCCCGCGGATTGGCCGACGGCATGCTCGGTCATCTCAGTTTGCGCATCGACGACGAACGGCTGCTGATCCGCTGCCGCAGCGACACCGACACCGGCGTGGCGTTTACCCACCCAGGTGACATCCGGCTGATCCGCTTTGACGGCACCGAGGCCGCCGCCGGCGAACTCGACGGTTACCGGGTACCCAACGAACTTGCTATCCACGTCGAAACCATGCTCGCGTACCCACACCACCGGGCCGTCGCCCATCTGCACCCGCCGGCCGTCGTCGCCGCCGACCTCGCCGGTATCGCTCTCCGGCCGATCTACGGGGCCTACGACATCGTGGGCGCGCGGCTGGCCCGTGACGGTGTGCCGGTGTACAAACGAGCAGTACTAATCCGAAACAGCTTGCTGGGCAAGGAAATGACTTCCGCAATGCGCGGTCGGCCGATTGTGATCTGCCGTGGGCACGGGATCACCAGTGCGGCAACCACCGTGCAACAAGCGGTGTTACAGGCAATCAGCCTCGATGCGCTGGCTCGGATGTCGTTACAGGTGCAAGCGGCCGGCGGCAGCCTGCGCGACATCGACGAACGAGACTGGGACGACCTGCCGGACCTGGGCTCGGGTTTCACCGTCGAAGCCGCCTGGCGGCATGAGATCGCTCGCATCGGGGAATGACCTACCCCAGCTGGTCGCCAATTTCCTTGGCGGCCTCCACCAGTGCTGCCGCGACGGCGGGGTATTGCGACTTGGGCAGCCGATGCTGCGGCGCAGCGACGTTCAGCGCCAGCGCCAGTCTGGGCGCGCGCGTCGGTATCGGCACGGCGACCGACGCGACGCCTTCCTCGCTTTCCTCGCGGTTGACCGCATAGCCGCGCTCCCGCACCCGCGCAAGTTCGGCTTCCAGCGCGGTACGTGACGTAATCGAATGCGGTGTAATGCTTTCCAGCTTCTCGTCTGGTAACAGCTGGTGTAGTTCCTGCTCCGACAACTGTGCGAGCATGGCCTTGCCTGTCGAGGTGCAGTGCGCCGGCATGGTGCGGCCCAACCGCGAAGCGACCCGGACCGCGCTCGGCCCTTCCACCGCGGCGATGAACCGCACGGCGGCGCCGTCGAGCATGCCGACATGGACCGTTTCGCGCAGACGTGCACTGAGTGCACGCATTACCGGTGTGGCGGTGCGCTGAATGTCCATGCGGCCGAAGATCGCGAACGCCACACTGGTCAACGCCGGTCCCGGACGGTAGGCCCGCGACACCGGATCTTGTCGGACAAACCCGCGGTAGGCCAACATCGCCAGCAACCGGTGCGCGGTCGACGATGCCACACCCAGATAACGGCTGGCTTCGCTCAACCGGATCTCGGGCCGCTCGCCCAACAGCAACAGCAGCTTCAACGCCTTGTCGACCGACTCGATCGGATACTGCGGCGCAGGCGAGTCAGCGGCATGCTGCTTCTTTTTCTGCATGCCGGAGACGGTACCTGCGATAGCGTACGAGCAGCATGCCGACAAAACTCGCTGTCACCGCTCGGATCGCGGCCGTCTTGCTGACACTGACCGCCGCACTGGTCGCCTGCACCACATCGGTGTCGGGACGCGCGGTGTTGGCGCCGGGTGAGCCGGCACCGGTGTCATCGTCCGGCGAGGCGGGCCCGCCGAAAGCCAAACCGCCCCCGATCTTCGCACGCGACCTGCTCCTGCACGACGGGGACAGCACCCCCCTCGGCCCGGCCGCCATGACCGAACTGGGCGACAGTTATTTCACCAGCGTGCGACCGCCCGAATGTTCGGCTGCGCTGTTGTTCAAAGGTTCACCACTTCGACCACCGCATTCCACCGATTACGCCGACTCGGCATACGGCTTCGGCGGCACAGCAATGTACAGCGAATCGGTCGACGTCTACGACAACGCTCTGGACGTCCACGAAGTGGTCTGGAATGGCTTTCGCGCGGTGTCCCAATGCACCGCCGAAGCCACCGGTATTGCCCCGCTGGGCGAATTTGGCGGGATGAGACTCAGCCAATACGGCGTGTCGGCCGATGGCGTGCTGGTGTGGACGATGACCCGCCCCGACTGGACCTGCGACTACGGGTTGGTCGCGGTGCCGCGGGCCGCACTGCTGTTGACGCTGTGTGACCACGAGTCCCGACTCCGTGTGGCGGACTGGGCCTCGACACGTCGGGCCCAGATCCTGGGCCGGTCCGCCTGACCGCGCCCGGTCAGGCATGCTGTTCCCATGACCGTGGTCTCCCTGCTGCAGGCCATTCCACCTGTGGCGGTCTACTTGGTGGTCGGCGCCGTGGTAGGGATCGAAAGCCTGGGCGTCCCGCTTCCCGGCGAGGTCGTGCTGGTCACGGCGGCACTGATGTCGTCGCACCACGAGCTGGCGGTGAACCCCATCGGGGTCGGTGTCGCCGGAGTGATTGGCGCAGCGGTCGGTGACTCGATCGGTTACACGGTTGGCCGTCGACTCGGCATGCCGCTCTTCGACTGGTTGGGCCGACGTTTCCCGAAGCATTTCAGTCCCGGCCACATCGCCCTCGCCGAGCGCACGTTCGACCGCTGGGGGATGCGGGCGGTGTTTTTCGGACGGTTTATCGCGCTGCTGCGGATATTCGCCGGACCGCTCGCCGGCGCGCTCAAGATGCGTTACCCGCGATTCCTGCTGGCAAACGTGTCCGGTGCCATCTGCTGGGCCGGTGGCACCACCGCGCTGATCTACTACGCCGGGGTTGCCGCCGAACGCTGGCTGACCCGGTTTTCCTGGATCGCCCTGGTGGTCGCCGTCGTGGCCGGTGGCATCGCTGCCGCCCTGCTGCGCGAACGCACCGCCCGCGCCGTCGCCGAACTGGAAGCCGAGCACGCCGACAAAACCGGCACGGCTACGGGCAGCTGGCTGAAACCCGATGTCGCTCAATGAGCATGCGCGCCATGGCTTTGGCACGCTGCGCCGCCTCGACGTCGCCTTCGGCCCCTGCGACGATCGAGCCCTTCATCAAGATATGCCAGGACCGAGCGAAGTCCTCGACGTCGCACAACCCGGCCGCGCGGGCGCGTCGACGCACAATGTCGCGAATGTTGTCCAAATAGGCGAGGCTGGCCTGTCCAACCGGATGCTGGGCACCCAACTCGAGCAACACGTTGACAAACGAACAGCCCTCGAAGCCGTCGGGGTTGGCAAACCAGTCGCGGAATACGTCGAAGATCGCCAGCAGTTGTTCTTCGGGGGTATTGCCGCGCAACCGCGACTGCTTCTCAACCAAACCGAAAGTCCACAATTGTTGCCGACGTTCGAGCACGGCTAGCACCAGATCGTTCTTGCTCGGGAAATGCCGGTACAGCGTTGCTTTCGCCACCCCGGCCCGCTCGACCACCTCGTCGGTTCCCACCGCGCGGATGCCCCGCCGCGTGAACAGGTCGTACGCCGTACTCAAGATGCGTTCGCGAGCCGACGTCGTCGCAGTCGACGCGACCCCGGCGCTCGTCATGGCTGCCTTACCATACTCTTACCGGCGTGCTATAGACAGACCGACCTGTCTCGTTATAGAAAAGAAATCTACAAAGTTCACGGTCTGTCTTAAGACGTGTAGGACGGACATCCTTCGCCGGTGCGTCAAGCGCCAGACGAGCAGGAGTCCACGATGAATCTCTCCACCGCAGAACCTTTGCCAAGCAGTCTGCACCATTTGACGCTGAGCACGCGTCTGGTCGCGGAGCTGGGCGATATGCACAGCACGCTCAGGGCCACCACTCAACGCAGCGGCTCAGCGGTGGTGATCTACGCCGGCGGCGAAATCGACGCCTGCAACGAGAGCACCTGGCGGCGACTCCTGGGTGAGGCGGCTGCCGCCGTCAGCCCACCGGGGCCGCTCGTCATCGACACCAACGGCCTAGATTTCATGGGCTGCTGCGCCTTCGCCGTGCTCGCCGACGAGGCAAAACAATGCCACGGTCGCGGTATCGAGCTGCGCTTGGTGACCCTGCAGCCGGTCGTCGCACGCACCGTCGCGGCGTGCGGGTTAACCGGTCTGCTGCCCATCGATCAAAGCGTGGACGCCGCGTTGTCGGCGGTCGCGATTCCCGATTAGCGTCGCGACGACGCGCCGCAGATACGTTGGGCCACAATGTCTTTACCGGACCCACTCAGCTGGTTGAGTGCATCCGGGCGTGCGGCCATGGCCATCAATAGCGCTTCTGCGGGCCCGGTGACTTCGCGTCCGCTGCCGACACTCCAGTCCAGATCCGTTGCGACGAGCCGCACACCGCGGGTGCGGCGGGCACCGCGCACGGCGGGAGCCGTCAACGCGTAATTCAGCACGGTGCGCATGCGCTCCGGCGGAATAGCACGCGGGATACCCAGCGGTCGCCGGATGTCTTGTTGATGGACCATTCCGTCAACCAGTGCGACCATGCCGCCGAAACCCGATGCCAGACCCCGCGGCGGAATACACGCGCGCATCAGCTCCACCAGCTGCTCGGCTGAACGGGTAGCGTACTGGGCAACACCGATGGCGTTGATACGACTCGGCCAAAATCCGCCTTTGACGAACCGCCACCCCAACTGCCAGCGGCTGAGCTCGTCGTAACTAAGCACATGGGCGACAACGTCTTTGACACGCCAACGCTCCCACAGGCTGGGCTGCTCCCACTGCTGTGGTGATAGTCCGGCAAGCAGATCGGCGAAATCTCGGCGCTCCTCGCAAGCCATCTGCAGGGTAGTCGAATTCTGCACTGCTACAAGTCCTTAACGTTGTGCGGTTTCGGCGCTCGCGAGCTCGACGAAACGGGCCAACGTACCGGTCCAACCGCTGGGATCGTCGAAGATTGCGCGCATCTGTTCGGCCTTGTCTGCGTACCGCTCTAGTTTCCGGTGGCGAAGCTCCAACCGGGTACGACCCGCGCCCTCGTCGGTAAACGTCACCTCGACCTCGGTCTCAAAGTTCGGATCGAACTTCCAGTCGGCATCGATTTGCCACAGCAGCAAGACTTTTCGTGGCGGATCCCAGGTTGCCACCCGACCCCACGGGCATTCGCTGCCATCCACGCCGCGTTCGAACCAACGTCCGCCCGTGTGGGGTTCGACCACCACTTCGGCCATCTCTGAGCTGCCAATCGAATGTTCCTTGGGCCAAAAGTCGGTCATCCGTGACGTAAATAACTCGAATGTTCGCGCCGGCGGCAGAGGCACACTCACCGATCGAACCACTTCGACGGCGGATTCAATACTCATCACTGCTCCTCACTTCTTTCCGGTTCGACCTTTGTCAGCTTTCCTGGCGGACGACGACTTTCGGTGATCGGCCTCCGCTTCGGCGGCGGCCAGGATGGCAAAGTTGTCCAACGCGGTTTCCCAGAACCGGTCGAGGTAGTCGCGCACCGCCTGCAGCCCCGAGTGGTTGATGCGGTACAGCCTTCGGGTGCCGGCGACCGACTCGATGACGAGATCGGCGTTCTTGAGTACCCGCAAGTGCTGTGAAACCGCGGGCCGAGACACCGGCAGCTGGTCGGCCAGCACTCCCACCGCGATCGGGCCGCCCGTCAGCTTCTCCAGGATGGCGCGACGGGTCGGATCCCCGAGAGCATCCAGCTTAGCGTCTACCGAAGCGGTCACAGTGGTAAGTATTCGCGAACCGTAAGTCACTGTCAACGGTTCGCTGCTACTTACCTATTTGATTCGGCGCCGTGGTGTGATGTTTACCAATCCGGCGTCGGGGTAGAGCCAAGACCGTGGCAATCAACTCAACTCGGCGGGTGGTCGTGGTCACCGGGGCCAGCGCTGGGATCGGTCGCGCGACGGCGCGGCTGCTGGGCCAGCGCGGGGCATGTGTCGGCCTGCTGGCGCGCGGCGAAACCGGCCTTCGGGCAGCCGCCGCAGAGATCGAGGCGGCCGGCGGTGAGGCGCTGGCGATCCCGACCGACGTCTCCGAGTACGGTGCCGTCGACCAGGCCGCCGGCCGTGTCGAGGAACGGTTCGGCCCGATCGACGCCTGGATCAACGTCGCTTTTACCTCCGTGTTCGCCCCGTTCACCGAGATCGACCCGGACGAGTTTCGCAGGGTGACCGAGGTGACCTACCTCGGTTATGTCTACGGCACCATGGCCGCGTTGAAGCGCATGCGCCCACGCGATTCCGGCGTGATCGTCCAAGTGGGCTCTGCCCTTGGTGCCCGCTCGATTCCATTGCAATCGGCATACTGCGGCGCCAAGCACGCGGTCAACGGATTCACCGAGTCGCTGCGCACCGAACTCATGCACGAGGGCAGCAACATCAGGGTGACCGTGGTCCAGATGCCGGCGGTCAATACCCCGCAGTTCTCCTGGGTGCTGTCGCGTCTGAGCAAGCATCCGCAGCCGGTGCCGCCGATCTACCAGCCCGAAGTGGCGGCCCGCGGCGTCATCCACGCGCTCGACCATCCGCACCGCAAACAGTATTGGCTGGGCGCCAGCACCGTCGCCACCATCTCGGGTCAGCGGCTCGCGCCGGCGCTGCTCGACCGCTACCTCGCCCGCACCGGCTACAGCTCCCAGCAGACCGATCAGCCGATCAGCTCGGGCCGGCCGGCCAATCTCTGGGCGCCGCTTGACGGTGCGGGCGGCCGCGATTTCGGGGCGCGCGGAGTGTTCGACGATCGCTCGCACGCGCACAGCCCGCAGTTCTGGGCGACCCGGCATCGTCGGTCGCTGGCGGGCGCCACGCTGATGGCCGGTGCGCTGGCCGTCTCCGACTGGGGACGGCGCCGTGTTCAGCGCCGACGCGTGGGCGGGTCGCCGCCCTGATCCGGGCGTTGTCCATAGCTATGCACAGTTGGGATTCCATCACCAGGTGGCGCTTTCGGGTCGGCTCGGCGTCGGTGGCCACACGTAGCATTCGTACATGCGTTCGACCAGCCGTGAGGAGATCGTCGAGGTCTTCGATGCACTGCATGATGCGGTGTCGCGGCTCGGTGAGCTGACCTTTGAGGTGCTGACGACGCCGGAGCGGATGGCACTTCTGGAGCGGCTCGAAAACGAGGCGCGCCGGTTGCCGGTGGCAGGACATGCCCTGATCAACGGCGTGCGCCAGCGGGCCACACCGACCGAGCTGGGCGGCAAGTTGTCGCATGCCTTGGCCGATCGGCTGCGCGTCAGCCGTCCGGAGGCCGCGCGGCGCATCCACGAGGCCGAGGATCTCGGCGACCGGCAGGCCTTGACCGGCGAGCCGTTGCCGCCGCGATTGGCTGCGACCGCCGCCGCGCAGCGCGCCGGAGACATCGGCGCCGGCCACGTCGCGGTGATCCGCAGGTTCTTCGAGCAGTTGCCGTGTTGGATCGACGCGGCCACCCGCGAGCGCGCGGAAGCCAAGCTGGCAGGGTTGGCCACCCAGTTTCGACCTGATCAGCTGGCCAAGCTGGCCGACAAGCTCGCTGACTGCCTCAACCCGGACGGCGACTTCACCGACGAGGATCGCGCCCGTCGACGCGGGCTGAGCCTGGGCAGACAAGACATCGACGGGATGAGTCCCATCCGCGGCTGGCTCACCCCGGCCATGCGCGCCACCGTGGAGGCGGTGTTAGCCAAACTCGCCGCGCCCGGTATGGCCAACCCGTACGACGACAGACCGGTCATCGACGGCACTCCCAGCGAAGAAGCCATCAAGCGCGACACTCGCTCAGCCGCTCAGCGCAATCACGATGGCTTGCTGGCCGGGCTGCGGGCGCTGCTAGCCAGTGGGGAACTCGGCCAGCACAACGGACTTCCGGCCAGCATCATCGTCACCACTACCTTGGCAGAGTTGGAGGCCGGCGCCGGGCGTGGGCTCACCGGTGGCGGATCGTTGCTGCCGATGAGCGACGTGATCCGCATGGCCGGTCATGCCCATCACTATTTGGCCATTTTTCATAGGGGACGCGCCTTGGCGCTGTACCACACCAAACGTCTGGCTTCACCGGCGCAGCGAATCGTGTTGTACGCGAAGGACCGTGGCTGCACGGCGCCCGGCTGCGACGTGCCCGCGTACTTCACCGAGGTCCATCATGTCACCGACTACGCCAAATGCCGTACCACCGACGTCAACGACCTCACCCTGGCCTGCGGAACCAATCACCGAACCGTCCAACCCGGCGGCTGGCAAACCCGCAGGCGCAAAGATGGTCTCACCGAATGGATCCCGCCACCGCATCTGGACCGCGGACAGCCGCGCATCAACACTTTCCACCACCCGGAAAAGCTGCTCCGCGATGAGGAAGACGACGATCCGTGAGAACGCGCCGCTGGGCCCAACATCGACGCGTGGCGTAGTGGACCATCGGCGCGCCACCACCCGCCGCTTCCGGGGACACGTTTGCGGCGCTGGGCATGCCAAGGCAGGGTGACCGCGCCGATGGTCACCATCACGGTGTACCCGCAGGGATGCGGATCAAACGGGGCGCGTCACCGTCGTTGACGTCGGCGGCCGGCCAAACTGGCCCGGGCGCTGCGCAGGTCGCCGACGAATAGTTGGTACATCTCGTGGCGGCGCTCGGTGCGCTCGCGCACCACCGCTGACGGGTGAAAGGTGGCCACTACCCGCGGCTCCGGTTCGACGCGGATCTCTGCCTCGCGGGGCAGCCGCATCAGCTCGCCGCGGTGCGCCGAGATTCGAAAGGCCGCGCCCAAAAGCGATTGTGCCGCGGTCGCGCCGAGGCACACGATCACCTGCGGTCGCACCGCCTCGATTTCGGCGACGAGCCACGGGCGGCAGGCCACCACTTCGGTCCGGCTGGGCTTTTGATGTATGCGTCGCTTTGCGTTCTTGCGGGTGAACTTGAAGTGCTTGACGGCATTGGTCTGATACGTCACATCCGGGTCGATGCCCGCCTCGTCGAGCGCCCGGGCAAGCAGCCGGCCGGCCGGACCCACGAACGGCAAGCCCTCGATGTCCTCCCGGTCACCCGGTTGCTCACCGACGAGCATGAGCTGGGCATGCGAATCCCCGTGCCCGAAAACAGTTTGCGAGGCGCTCTCGTAGAGCGAGCAGCCCCGGCACACATTGGCGGCAGCCTCAAGTGAATCGAGGTCGCGGTCCTCGGGTAAGTAGCTCGCCGCACTGGTTTTCCGCGCTGCCGCCATCACCGATCCTCACGCGTGCTCACGCGGCGACTTTCGACTCCCAGACGCCGAAGAATCGGTCCTGCTCGGGCCCGATCCGCGGGATGTAGACGTCGTCGACAGCCGCGCTCGACATCCTTTGGAGTAGGGGTCGCGCGGGTCGCTGCCGCTGCGCCACCACGGCGGGGTGCATCCGGATGATGGGCAGGTCACAGCGGTGGTGATCGGCAGCGAGCAGGCCTGCGACACCGCCCCGATCACCGACCACACCACGGGGCTATGGCCCTGCTTGTCGTTCCAGAGCCGCGCGAACCTAGCGGTTTGGACCGAACGGGCTTGGCGCACCAGCTTCTTCGGATCGAACTCGTCGCAAGTAAGCAGGTGTCCCGGCGTTATCATGCTGGCCCGCTCAGCCCTTGCCGAGGATGGCGTCGCGGGCCCGGTCCATCATCGCCGCGAACGGGCCGGCCAGCATGTTGGCGACCTGGGATTCGACCCCGGCGTGGGGGCGGGTGGGCGCGATTGCTTCGGCCAGTTCGACGGCGCGGCCCATCCACCGCAGCTCGTCTCGGTCCAGCTCTTCTTCGAGCTTGGCGAACTCCTCCTGCTCTTCGTGCTCGGCGTGCTCAGCGACCGCATCGCGAAGCTCGATCAATTGGCCGCTGAACTCGTCCGAGTCGACATCGAGTGACTCCAATTGACTGAGCACCTTTTTCGCTTCGTTC
>Ga0070737_10002140_pt1 | contig 24764 bp, 23 predicted proteins | sample Coa_R1_10_FD_66438 | JGI IMG/M metagenome (GOLD analysis project Ga0070737, IMG submission 66438) | Surface soil microbial communities from Centralia Pennsylvania, which are recovering from an underground coalmine fire - Coalmine... | ecosystem: Environmental > Terrestrial > Soil > Unclassified... | reverse complement strand
CGCCATGCTGCACGACTGTTCATCGATCGCCCCGGCTCGGCTATCTTTAGCCGGATTGGGTGGCTCCAAGCCGTCCCGCAATTCGATGTCGTCATTTCTCGATTCGCATCCGCGCAGGATTTCGCATCGCGCAGTCCTGCTGCTCGCGCTCTTCGCGGTGTTCGTTTGCACGGCCGGCGCGGGCGCTCCACCGACCGCCGGCGTGATCGCGAATGGAAAACTTGCCGGTCTGTTCTCGGGCCTCGTCCTGCTCGGACTGGTCGCCTATGCGCTTTGGACCTGCGCCGAGCCGATTTGGAATGAAACGCGAACAGAAATAGGTACGGCGCTCCTGATTCTCGCCGCCATCTGGGTCGCGAAGACCTCGATGCTGCCGTTGTTTCCGGGGCTCGGTTCGGATGTGGGTAGCTATCAGGCCTGGGCTGATCGCATCGCGACCTACGGCCCTGCATTCACCTATCAGCGCAACTACTTCCTCGATTATCCGCCCGGCTATCTCTACGCGTTGTGGGCGGCAGGCCTGATCGCAAAGCTCGTCGGGGCGTCGGGAACCAGCGCGCGCGTGATAGTCGAAAGTCCTGCGCTAATTGGCGATCTACTGCTGGCGATCACCGTCTTCATCTATTTGCGCTCCGCCGGCTACCAGCGCGGCGCGTACGTCGGGATGCTGCTGATCGCGCTCAACCCGACGATGCTTTATGACAGCGTTGTCTGGGGGCAGAGCGATTCGATCCTGACGCTTGTGTTGCTGCTCAGCGTTCTGATGCTGATGCGGGACGAGTACGAGTTTGCGTGGGGGTTGGCGGCGCTGGCGCTGTTGATCAAGCCGCAAGCGCTCGCGCTGTTTCCCGTGCTCGGATTATGGACTTTGCTGAAGCTCGATTGGCGGGGATGGTGGCGTCCGGCGTTTGCGTTCATCGCGATTGCGGTAGTCGGAGTCGCGCCGTTCCAGATCCATCACGAATGGGGCTGGATCTTCTCGCTCTACACATCGACTGCCGCGTACTACCACGAGACTTCGGTGAACGCTTTCAACTTGATCGCACTGGTGGCCGGCTTGCGCCGCTCGGACACTGACACGGTGCTGGGCATCTCCGCTTTCACGTTGGGGATGAGCCTGCTCGTCGTTTTTTACCTGTTCGTGGCTTGGACGCTCTGGAAGCAGCAGACCACCCGCGCAATCCTATACGCGTCGTTTATCGCGATCTTCGGATTTTTCATGCTCGCGCCGCGGATGCACGAGCGTTATCTCTATCCGGCACTGGCCTTCATGGTCCCGCTCGCGATTGCGGAGCCGGCAATGCTGGCGCTGTTTGGCGTGCTCACGCTCACCTGCCTTTTTAACCTGGCGTATATCAAACACACACTCGACACGATCGTTTTCCTCGACGGCCGCGACCGGCTGGCGATGCTCGCATCGGCCATCAACGTGATCGCGTTCGGATTCGCACTCAGTCTTTACCCGAGCCCGGCCGAGGCCGCGGCCCAAGGGGCTCCGATGCTCGTATCGATTGAGTCGTGGTTGGCGCGAAGACGCCCGGCTGGCGGGTTCGGAGCATTGGCGCCCGAGCCTCGCGAGGCATCGACGCCGCCATTGCCGTGGATCGCGATCGACACGCTGATCCTGATTGTACTGCTGGCCGGCGCCGCGTGTGTGCGTTTATGGAAGCTCGGCCGCCCGCCCGATATCGTCTTCGACGAAGTTCATTTCGTCGCTCAGGCGCGCCATTACCTGCGCTCTGAGCCGTTCCTCGATCCGCATCCGCCGCTTGCCAAGCTGGTGATCGCCGTCGGCATCATGATCTTCGGCGATCATCCGTGGAGCTGGCGTATCGGCAACGCGCTCATCGGGACGGCGCTGGTCGGATTGACGTATTTGATCGGCCTCAGGATGTTCCGCTCGCGCCTCGCCGCGAGCATCGCCGCCTTTTGCATAGCGTGCGATGGGATGTTTCTGGTCGATTCGCGCGTCGCGGTGATCGATATCGTCTATGTCACGATGGCTGCGCTTTCGTATTACCTCCTTTTCCGCTTCGTCGATCAGCGCGGCGACCCGGTAGCGCGACGGCGTACGCTGATTTGGCTGGGGATCGCGCTCGGCCTGTGCGTCGGATCAAAGCTCTACATCCCGATCGTCACGTTCGGCTTGGTCGTGGGTTTCATACTCTACGTGATATGGGACGAATCGCGGCGCGAGCGATTGCCGACGCCTACCCTTGGGCGCAAGCGGTTGATCGGCGCAACGGTGCTGGTAAGCGCCGTCAGCGGAATCGTCTACCTCGCAATTTTTCTCCCGCACTTCCTGCTTGGATGGTGGGGTGGAATGGCCGACCTGTTCCACTATTACAATGACGTGATTTGGTATGAGCAGAGCGTGAGTTCCGCGACGCATCCGTATTCTGCGCCATGGTGGAGCTGGCCACTGATGCTCCGCCCGATTGCCTATTGGCAGGATTTTCCGAAGACCGGCGATGTCGCGACCATCTGGGGCGGCGGCAATCCCGTGCTTTGGTGGGGCGCGCTCGCTGCGCTCATGGTTTATCTTGGACGGATGCTCGAGCGGCCTACGCTGGTGCGCTCGTTCATCGTCATCGGTTATCTCAGTTATCTTGCGATCTGGATCCCGATCGGCCGCACGATCTTTCTCTACCACTACCTGCCCGCCATCTATATCGGTTATCTCGCGCTCGGCGGGCTGCTGGCCGAGTTTTGGGAGGGCAGGGCGCAGATGTTGGAAGAAATCGCCCTGCTGCTGACGTTATTTCCATGTGCAATGCTGGGTTTGGGGTACGAGGTCGGCGCTTTTGCGTTCATCGCTATGGCCGTTGCCTACTTCGCGGTGATCGAGCGGCCGTTATGGCCCGGGCGCCTGGCCTTCATCGCGTTTCTGGGATCAGCGGTTGTTGCGTTTATCTACTTCTTCCCAATTTGGGTTGCGATGCCGATCGCGCGCGCCGGCTATTATGCGCGGATGTGGTTGCAAGGGCCGGGACTGCGCAATTGGATCTGAGCCGACCGCGTGCGCTTCATCGCCCTCATACTGACGGTTATCGTTGCGCTGGCAACGGCAATCGCGGCATCGGCCGACGAGTCGAACCTGCTGCACAATCCGGCTTTCAACGTCGGCTCCGGCAACTCGCCTGATAACTGGCGGACCGAGGCGTGGATCAACTCGCCCGAGGCGGTTCAGTATCGATGGATTCCGCCGGCGAACGGTCAGCCCGGCGGACTCGAAGTCATCAACCGGCAGCCCGATGACGCGCGCTGGATGCAAACGATGGCGCTCGGGCCAGGCTGGTACCACATCAGCGTCGATGCGCGCGCGGCCAACGTCCCGACCGACAAAACCGGTGTCAATATCAGTCTCCTCGAAGACGGCATCATGTCGCCCGATCTGCGCGGTACAACCGGTTGGCAACGGATCGGATTCTTTTTGCGGATCGGCGGGCACGGCGCCGATATCGAAGTGGCGCTGCGAGTCGGCGGATTTTCGAATCTCAATCGCGGCGCCGGTTATTTTCGCGATGCAAGCGTTGAACGGATCGATGCGCCGCCGCCCGGCGCCGGACCGGTCTTCGATCTCGATTCGATTCGCAAGGCGGCGATGCCCACGCCGATCGGGCAGCTGTGGACGCTGGTCGCAACTTTCCTTTTGCTCGGCATCATCGGGTACCTCGGATGGCGCGCATACGGCGAGGCAACCATCGGGGTGGCGAGCATCAGTCCGCCCGAGGCCAAGCCCGAGGTGAGAGGACGCTCAAAAAAGCGTCGTGCTCATGGCTAGTTCGGCGTTCGATCGGCGGCGCGTCGAATGGACGTTATTCTGGGTCTCGATTCTGACCTTTGGGTATTTCTACCAGGCCGCCGACCAGAGCACCGCGGCGCGATTCGACCTGATGCGCTCGATCATCGAGCGGCACACCCTCGCGATCGACGGCTACGCCGGCTTCAACACCGCCGACATCATCCAGTTCAACGGCCATATCTATTCCGTTAAAGCGCCGGGCGGATCGCTGACCGGAATCTTTCAATGGTTTATCTTTTCGAAGCTGCTCTCGTTTCTAACCGCGGGGCATGAAGCGCTTTACTGGGCGCTCCTGACACATCTCACGATTGTCTTCTCGACCAGCCTCGCAATCGCGCTGATGGCGGTAATTTGCTTCCGCTTCGTGATCCGGCTCGGCGCGACGCCCGGGCGGGCTGCCGCGCTTGCGCTCCTGTTGTCCTTCGGGACAATCGTTTTTCCATACGCCACCGAGATGACAGGCGAGCCGCTCGCGGCTGCAAGCTCGTTCGCCGCCTTCTACCTGCTGGTCATGGCTCGAGAGGATACCGGTCAGGATCGCGCGCTGGCGGCGGGGATACTCGCGGGTTGGGCGGTGCTTTGCGATTATCCCGCAATGCTGATCGCGGCGGCCCTCGGCCTTTACGCGTTGGCCACGATCAAATGGAGCCAGGTGCTGGCGTTCACGATCGGCGCGGGCGCAGTCGCGCTCATCCTGCTCGCCTACAACAAGGCCGCCTTCGGCGAGCCGTTCTTCATGAGCTACGAAGCCTACAAGCTGCCCGGTAACACGCAATTCCCCGAGCAGGCGGTGGGCTTCGTCGGACTCACCTATCCGAAGATCTATAACCTTTGGAAAATCTTGATCGATCCGCAGCGCGGCCTGTTCTTCTGCAATCCGGTCCTGCTGCTGACGATACCGGGACTGTGCTACTTCGCCCGCGAGCGGCGATGGCGTGCCGAGTTTTTTGTCACGCTGTGGACGATCCTCACATTCATTCTGTTCAATGCCTCGTTCGGCGAATCGATCGTCTCATGGGGCGGCGGAACGGCCACCGGTCCGCGGCAGATTGTCGCCGCGATCCCGTTCATGGTTTTGGCGCTGACGTTCCTGCCTTCGGAATGGAACTATCTCGGCATCGCGCTCGGCGCGGTCTCGGCGTTCATCATGTTGATGGCGACGGCGACCAATCCGCACTTCCCATACGAGTATGCGAATCCGGTGTGGGAATATGCGGCGCCCGCCTATTTCCGCGGCGACCTCGCATACAACAAGGACACCTACTTCGGCGGCGGACCAATCGCCGGCGACTCGGTCGCTTTTAATCTCGGCAAGCTGGCCGGTCTGCCGCCGGCGCTGCAACTCGTTCCCTTGGGCGCGATCTGGATCGTCGCCGCTCTCCTTCTGACGACTGAGCTCGCGCCTGCGGCGATTCCGGCGGTGATTCAGGTTGCGGTCGGGATCGCGACCGCGATCTTTTTTGTTCCGCCCCTGGTCGGCACGGTCGCGACGTGGTCGGGCCTCGACGCCTCCCATGGTCTGCTCGGGCGCTATTATGAGGGGACGCGGCCGGCGGGTTTTCCACCGCACATCGTGCGAATCGATCCCGAACTTGATTTCAACAATGTCGCCGAACTCGGTGGGCTGCCGTTCCCCTCGTGCGTGACGTGGAGCGGCGCAATCCTCATCCCACGTCCGGGGTTGTATCGTTTTCTGATCGATGTTGACGATTCCGGATGGCTCACAATCGATGGCCGTGAGGTGATTCGGGATCCGGGCGACGTTTTCAAGGGTCACGATGAGGGCAAAATCTACCTCGACCCGGGACGCCATTCGATCGAGGCCGGTGAGCGCAACCTGGCCGGCGATGCGGCGTTCAGGCTCTACTGGCAGACGCCTGGGAAGGCCGAGCCGGTGATCGTGCCATCGCGCGTACTGATTCCGCCGCCCGCTTACGCGAAATAGCTATTGCGCCGGCTTCGGCGCGGGAGGATTGCCGCCGGTCAAAGATGCGGGTGCGGCCTGCGGGAACGATGGTAAGCTCGGCATGTCGAGCAAGTGGGGTCCGGCTGCGCCAACGCCCGGGGGCGACCCCGAGGGCGGCGTTTCGTCGCGACGCCGGACCGATTCCTCGGCCGAAATAGCTTGAGGCTCGGACGCTTCGCCCGCGGCCAGTTTCTTCGCCGCTTCCTTCGGAGTTTCGTAACTCGCGCGATGGGTAATCGCAGCCTGCGCTTGTACTTGCTTCAAAAGGCGCGCTTCCTGCACACCGCGCGATGTGCATCGCACGCTCTTCATCGGATGAAACGGCACTTGGATCGGAGCATCGAAAGTGGCTGTCAACGTTACGAGACTCGTGTGCGTCCCCTGCGGCTTGACATAGAAAGTGTAGACCGCGGAAGCAACCTCGGCCGGCGTGGCCGAGAATCCGCCGGCGATTCCCTTCACCTTCCCGCAATCGGCATCCTTGAGCGTGAACTCACCGTGTTCGACCTCGGCTTCGACGATCCCGTTGTTCGGGTCGCGCGCGCTCACATGATAATCGTTTTTGATGATGACCGCGTTGACCGTTTCCCAGGCAAGGTCGTACGGCAACTGGAGTTCAACCTGGTTTTTTTCGAGCCGCGCGGGAGGCGGCGGGGGCGGCGGGTTGAAGCACCCCATAGGCGCGAACGCGCCCATCAGCAGCCATCCAATAACTCGGCGAGTAAACATTCAGAGCCGGTTCATGATCGCGAAAACCGATGCGGGCTTCAATCCGGGGTATAATTCCGTCCGCCCTCCCTCGCTGCTCCTGTCGCCAATCATGCCGCTTGTGGTACTCTCGATGGCAGAGGACTAGACAGGTTAATTCCGCGAGGGCTGCTATGTCAGGTCATTCCAAATGGAGCTCGATCAAGCATAAGAAGGCGGCCCGCGATGCGAAGCGCGGCAAGCTCTTCACCAAGCTGATCAAGGAAATCACGATCGCCGCGCGGCTGGGCGGCGGCGACCTCAACGCCAATCCGCGTCTGCGGACCGCGGTGCTTGCAGCGCGCGGTCAGTCGATGCCCAACGACAACATCGATCGCGCGATCAAGAAGGGCACCGGCGAGCTTGGCGGCGTCAACCTCGAAGAGATCACCTACGAAGGCTACGGTCCGGGCGGCGTTGCGATCATGCTCGATACGCTGACCGATAATCGCAACCGGCTGGTCGCCGAGCTGCGATTCATCTTCTCGCGTCATGGCGGAAACCTCGGTGAGAGCGGATCGGTCGCTTGGATGTTCAAGAAGCGCGGCGTGATCAACGTTGAGAAGAGCGCGGGGAACGAGGAGCGGCTGCTCGAAATCGCGCTCGATGCCGGCGCGGACGACATGGTCAGCGAAGACGACGTGTACCAGATCCTGACGCCGCCCGACCGCTTCAACGTTGTGCGCGATGCGCTCGAGAAGGCGGGCATCGCGATCGCGTCGGCCGAGCTGACGCGCGTGCCCGAGAGCCACGTCAAAGTGTCCGGTCACGCGGCCGAACAGGTGCTGAAGCTGGTCGAAGAGCTCGAAGATCACGATGACGTGCAGAGCGTTGCCGCGAACTTCGATATCGATGAAGAGGTGCTGGCGAGCTTTTCCGCGGCATAACCGGTGCGCGAGGGCGCACGGGATGAGGGGTGGGATGCGGATAATTGGGATCGATCCGGGAAACGCGGTAACCGGGTTCGGAATCGTCGATGGCGCAGCCGGCAGCTTTGCTTACGTCGATGCCGGCACCATCCGCGCGCCGCGCAACGCGTCCGCGCCCGCGCGCCTCAGCAACATCTACCAGCATTTAATTGAGGTCATCGCGCGACATCGTCCCGATGCGATGAGTCTCGAGCGCAACTTCACCGCCCTCAACGTCCAGAGCGCATTCCGGCTCGGTGAGGCGCGGGCCATCGCGATGCTCGCGGCGGACAGACACGGTCTCGAGCTTTACGAATACACGCCCACGCAGGTGAAAATGACGATCGCTGGGTTCGGCGCTGCCGACAAGGCGCAGGTCAAGGCGATGGTGCGTCGGACGCTGCGGATGGCGCCGACTGTCGAGTTGGCCGATGACGCCGCCGACGCGCTCGCGATCGCAACCTGCCATCTGTTTCAGGCGCGGATGACTCCCCGCCGGAACCTCGGAGCGCGGGCCACCAACGTTGGAGCCGCTGGCGAGGCTGTCGAATGATCGCGTCGCTCAGCGGTCGGCTGCGCTCGCGCGAAGCGGGACGAATTGTGGTCGAGACCGGCGGCGTCGGCTATGAAGTATTCGTGCCGCTCAGCACCTTCTACCGGCTGCCGCAGGTCGGAGCGCCGGTAGCGCTCGAAATCCGGCAGGTGATACGCGAAGATGCACTCACGCTGTACGGGTTCGTCGAACCGGCCGAGAAACTTGCATTCGATCTTTTGATGCAGGTGCAGCACGTGGGGCCGAAACTCGCGCTGGCGATCCTTTCGGTGCTCTCGCCCGAAGACCTTGTCGCGGCTATCGGACGCGAGGATGTCCCGCGCATCGATGCGGTGCCCGGCGTCGGGCCCAAGGTGGCCGAGCGCGTGGTGCGCGAATTGCGTGACAAGATTGCGGAGCTGAAGAGCATCGCGCCTGCACAACCGTGGACCGCCGATGGCGCCATCGTGGGAAACGGCTTAGGCGATGCCCGTGCGGACGATGCGGTATCGGCGCTCGTCAACCTCGGCTATCGTCCCACAGAAGCCCGCCGTGCCGTTGAGTCGGTGGTCAAGGCGAGCGACGATATGACGCTCGAAGCGGTCATCCGGGAATCGCTGACCGTGCTTTTGGGTGACAAGTAGGATGGCGAAGCGCGGCGGCGAGTCGAAAATGAACGGCGACAGCGGTGCAGCGCCTGGAGCCGCGTTCCGGACCGAAGAAGACCGCGCGCTTGATCTTTCCCTGCGGCCGCGCACGCTCGACGAGTTCGTCGGACAGGTGCGGCCGCGGCAAATCCTCGGAATGTCGATCGAGGCGGCGCGCAAACGCGGTGAGGTGCTCGATCATGTGCTCTTTTCCGGACCGCCCGGGCTCGGCAAGACTTCGCTTGCGCATATCATCGCGCGGGAACTCGGCGTCAGTATTCGCGTAACGGCCGGTCCCGCGATTGAGCGCGCCGGCGACCTGGCCGCGATCGTGGCCAATCTCGAAGAGGGCGATGTTCTCTTCATCGACGAGATACATCGGCTCGCTCGCGTGGTTGAAGAGATCCTTTATCCCGCCATGGAGGACTTCCGTCTCAATATCGTGGTCGGCAAGGGTCCGGGCGCACATCTGATGCCGCTCGCCGTGAAACCTTTCACGCTGGTGGGCGCGACCACGCGAGCCGGACTGTTGAGCGCGCCGCTGCGCGATCGCTTCGGGCAGCATTATCATCTCGATTTCTACGGCCGCGAAGAACTCGCCGAGATCGTGTGCCGCTCGGCGCGCCTGCTCGGCATGCGCATCGATAACGAGGGCGCGAGCGAGCTCGCGTCGCGATCGCGCGGCACGCCGCGAATAGTAAATCGCCTGTTGCGCCGCGTGCGCGACTATGCCGAAGTCCACGATGCCGCGATTGTCGATCGGCGCATCGCGCTGGAGGCGCTTGCGCTGCTCGATATCGATGCCTGCGGCTTCGATCGCATGGACCGCGCAATACTCGGCGCGATCATCGACATGTTCGACGGCGGGCCGGTCGGGGTCGAGAGCCTGGCTGCGGCGGTCGGCGAGGAACCTGATACGATCGAGGAAGTGTACGAACCTTACCTGCTGCAGGAGGGTTTTATCGCGCGGACTGCGCGCGGCCGGATGGCGACGCAGCGCGCCTACACGCATCTGGGGCGCACCCGGCGCGGCGCGCTGCTCTGATCACGAGGTTCTTGATGTCAAAGGTCGTCGTACTGCAGCACCATCCGGGCGAGACGCTCGGGATGATCTCAGAGGCGCTCGAGTCGGCGGCGCTCGCTTGGCAATACATCCGCAGCTACGCCGGCCAGCCGGTCCCTTCCAGCTTGAAGGGCGCCGAGGGTTTGATCGCGATGGGCGGTCCGCAAGGCGTTTACGAGCAGGACAAGTACCCGTACCTCCGCGATGAGATCGCGCTGATTCGCGCCGCGATCGTTGAAGGCAAGCCGGTGCTCGGCGTCTGTCTCGGCAGCCAATTGATCGCCGCGGCGCTCGGCGCTCGCGTCGCGCCGGCCGGGTCCCGCGAGATGGGATGGTATCCGGTGCGGCTCGCTCCCGCCGCCAGGGACGACCGCCTGATGCGCGGCCTGCCCGACGAATTCACCGCCTGCCATTGGCATGGCGATGTTTTCGACCTCCCGAAGGGAGCGACTGCTCTGGCGTCATCGGCGATGACCGCGAACCAGGCGTTCCGCTACGGCGACAACGTCTATGCGCTGCTCTTCCATGTCGAGATCACCGAGCCGATGCTTCGCGGTTGGGTGCAGGCCGGGGCTGCCGATCTCGCGCGCGATGGAATCGACGGCGACGCGATAATCGCCGCGGCGCCCGCCAACCTGAACGCTGCCGCGCCTATCGCCGCGACCATCTTCGGCCGCTGGGCCGCGATGGTCAGGCCCTGAAATCCCGATTACTATAGTCAGCAGCAACTACGCCAGTTCTGGGAGGCATTACTATGTTTCCGGTCAGCAAGGGCAGGGCCTCGCGCCAGGCGCACGTTCAAATTCCCGAAGGAACTTACGAAGAAGAGCATGGCCGGCGCGGTTTTTTCGGCCGCAGTTCGCAGCTCTACCATCTTAACCTGCCCACCGGATGGACGCGGGTGGAAGGGCCGCTGCGCCCGCACCTGTTTGCGGGCGCGCGTTCCGCGCCGCCCGACCTGGACGATCCCAATGGGGGGCCGCTGAAGATTCTGAAGAATGATGACACCGAAATCTTGATCTCGCGCCGGCGCCATTCGATGCCCTACATATTCCGCAATGCCGACGCCGACGAAGTTTATTTCGTTCATCGCGGGACCGGCGTATGCGAAACTGACTACGGTCCGCTCAACTTCGAACCCGGCGACTATCTGCATTTTCCAAAGGGCACGAGCTACCAGTTTCAGCCCAAGACTGATGACAACTTTTTCCTCGTCATCAGGAGCATCCACGAGCTCACCTGGCCCGATCGCGGCCTCATGGGCAAGCATGCGTTCATCGATCCGATGATGATCGAGAGCCCCGAGCCGGTCGCGCATCGCGAGAACGGACGCGAGTTCGAATTGCGCGTGCTCCGGCGCGGCGAGCTCACGAAGTTTTTCTATCCGCATCATCCGTTCGACGTCGTCGGATGGCAGGGCGATCTCTCGCCGATCCGGTTCAACGTCCGCGATCTCCGCCCGGTCGTGAGCGCCCGTTACCACATGCCTCCGACCGTGCACGCAACGCTCTTCTCAGACACCTGCGCGATCTGCACCTTTGCGCCGCGCCCGCTCGAAAGTGATCCCGATTGCGAAAAGGTGCCATTTTTCCACCGCAACGTAGATTGGGACGAGTTTATCTTCTATCACGCAGGCGAGTTCTTCAGCCGCGGCGGGATCGAGCCGGGCTCGATGACGCTGCATCCGCAGGGCATCCATCACGGACCGCAACCCAACGCCCGCGCAAGTGCGCGCAACAAGACCGAAACGCGCGAGGTCGCGGTAATGGTCGAGACGTGGAATCCGTTGCGCATCTGTGAAGAGGCGCTCGCAATCGAAGTGCCTGAGTACGCGACGAGCTGGTCCCGCGAAGCACGCGCATCGAGGTAGCGGAGGATGCGGATCGGAATTTTCTCGGTCGTCGATCATTACCCAAAGGAGCTGCCGCGGAGCATCGAGCGGTTCTATGCGGAGCTGCTGGAGAGCGCAGTGTTCGCCGAGGAGCTCGGCTTCGATTCCTTCTGGGTCGCGGAGCATCACTTTCACGAATATGGTGCAATCCCGTCGCCTGCGGTCTGGATGGCTGCGGCTGCGGCACGCACCCGCAGGATTCGCCTCGGCTCCGGCGTCAGCGTCCTGCCGTTTCACAACCCGATCACAGTCGCCGAAGACTACGCGATGGTCGACATCATGTCGGGCGGGCGGCTGGAGTTCGGCGTCGGCTCCGGCTATCTCAAGCACGAATTTGCCGGCTACGGCGTCACCCTCGACGAAAAGCATGCGCGCTTCGACGAGGCGCTTGAGATCATCGAGCGAGCATGGAGCGGCGAGCGGTTCACATACCACGGCCGCTTCAACCGGTTCGACGACGTTCAACTGCAGTTGCAGCCGCTGCAGAAACCACGGCCGCCGATCTGCATCGCAACTCTGCGTCATGAGGCAGCGCGCGAGGTCGGCGCGCGTGGCTACCCTCTGTTGACCATTCCGTACGCCCAATCGCCGGGACTCCATCAGCTCACCGCGATGACGGCCGAATTCCGCGAGGCGTGGAAAGCCGCCGGTCACGGCGACCCGTCGAAGCCGGTCGTCGGATGCGCAGTGCATACGTATGTCGGCAGTGCGACGGAGATCGATACGCACGCCAAGCCCGCCGTCGATCGCTATGTTCGGTCGCGGCTTTACGCAACCTCACGGCCGTTCGACGTGCTCGAGGAGAAGAAGCTCATCGCTTGCGGCAGCCCGGACAAGGTCATCAACGTGCTGCGTGATTATGAGCGCGCCGGCTTCAACCTGTTCCTGAACATCATGGACTTTGGCGGCATGGACCATCGCGCGGTGATGAAATCGATCGAACGCTTGGGCCGCGAAGTCCTGCCGGCGTTCAGATAGACGGATATCTACCGACATGACGGACCGTACCATCGATCCGGCGCTGACGTCGTGGATCGAAGTCGCGCGCGACTCGGATTTTCCGATTCAAAATCTGCCTTATGGAGTATTCACGCCTGCGCCGGAGAAGCCAGCGAGGGTTGGTGTTGCGATTGGCGATTACGTACTCGACCTCGCGGCGCTCCACGAGGCGGGCGCTTTTCACACCACGCCGATTGCCGGCGAGAATCTCTTCGCCCGCGAAGTATTGAACGATTTTATGGCGCGTGGCCCCGAAACCTGGGACGCCGTGCGCGGCAGGATCAGCGAGCTGCTGCGTACGGATAATCCGGAATTACGCGACAACCGCATCCTGCGCGATCGCGCGCTCTTTCGGCGCGAGCAGGTCACGATGCAGATGCCGGCTGCCGTCGGCGACTATATCGATTTCTACTCGTCGCGTGAGCACGCGACCAATGCGGGCTCGCTGTTCCGCGATCCAAAAAACGCGCTGCCGCCCAACTGGCTCTATCTGCCAATCGGGTACCATGGCCGTGCCGGTTCGCTCGATGTCTCGCCCGCGCAGGTCCGCCGCCCGCGCGGCCAGGTGAAACCAACCGCTGATGCGCCGCCGATTTTCGCTCCCACGAGCCGCCTCGATTTCGAGCTGGAGATTGGATTTTTCGTCGGCGTTGGCAACCGTGCCGGCAATCCAATTTCGACCGCAGAGGCTGCAAAATACATTTTTGGCGCGGTGCTTTTGAACGACTGGAGCGCGCGTGACATTCAGCAATGGGAGTATCAGCCGCTCGGGCCGTTTCTCGGCAAGTCGTTCGCCACCTCGATTTCGCCGTGGGTGGTGCCGCTCGCCGCGCTGATGCCGTTCCGCGTGGCGGGACCAATCCAGGAGCCGCCCGTGCTGCCGTACCTGCGCTACGCGGGCGAGTGGAACTTCGCGATCGATCTCGAAGTGTGGCTCAAAACCGCGGCGATAACCGAAGCGACCCGGCTCACCTCGACGAACTTCCGCAATCTCTACTGGAACCCGCTCCAGCAGCTCGCGCATGCCACGATCAACGGCGCGCGGATGCGCCCGGGCGATCTATTCGCGTCCGGTACCGTCTCGGGCGCGACCCCGGGATCGCTCGGCAGCATGCTTGAGATTTCACGCAACGGACAGGAGCCGATCATGCTCGCGGGTGGCGAAAGCCGCTGCTACCTAGAAGACGGCGACACGGTCACGATGCGCGGATGGTGCGAAGGAGGCGGCTATCGGATTGGCTTCGGCGAATGCACAGGGACGATCCTGCCCGCCCGCGCCTGAACGCTTCGTTTCAATCCTTCGGCAGCCCGAGAATCCGCTCGCCGATGATGTTGTGCTGGATCTCGCTTGACCCCGCGGCGATCGTCAGGGCGCGCGCACCGATCAGCTTCTGCGACCACCGACCGCCGTCGACCGCGCCGATCGAGTCGGGCGCGAGACCGTTGTAGGGCCCGAGCAGTTCATCAGCAAACAGAGCGAGCCGCAGATTGATCTCGGTCGCGAGCAGCTTTCCGAACGAGCTTTCCGGGCCGGGCGCCTTCTTTCCCATCGCGGTCAGCGCGCGATAGCGCGCGAGCCTGAGCGCGCGTGCTTCGATCGAAAACTGAGCGAGCTTTTCACGGACATACGGATGCCGATGCGCCGGCATTCCACCGAACTCCACGCGCCGCGTGACTTCGATCAATCGCTCGAGATCGCGCTCGACCGGATGCCGCGCGCCGCCGGAAATCCGCTCATACATGAGCGTTGCGATCGATACCTGCCATCCCTGGTTCAACTCGCCGACCAGATTTTTCCGCGGCACCCGCACGTTGTCATAGAAAACTTCATTGAAGCCGCGCTCGCCGGTGATCTGAACCAGCGGACGAATAGTGATGCCGGGCGAGTGCATGTCAACCAGCAGGTACGAAATCCCGCGATGCTTGGGAGCGTTGAAATCGGTGCGCACCAGCAGGCATTGAAAGTCCGAGCGATGCGCGACGCTGGTCCATACCTTCTGTCCGTTAACGACAAAATGATCGCCGTCGATTACCGCGCTGGTGCGAAGCGAGGCGAGGTCTGAGCCAGCGTTCGGTTCCGAATAACCCTGCGACCAGATCTCCTCGCCAGTCAACATCTTCGGCAGATAGCGGCGGCGCTGCTCCTCGGTGCCCATCAGAATAATGGTCGGGCCGATACGATCGATCGCGACCTGGTTTGCGCCGTACATCGGCAGTCCCAGGCGAAGGACTTCATCCTGATAGATCGCGAGCGTGACCGGATCGGCGCCGGCGCCGCCGTATTCCTTCGGCCAATGGAGCGCGAGGTAGCCCGCGTTGTAGAGCCGCCGATGGTATTCCATCAGCCGCTCCCAATCGGCGTCGTCGGTGACGTCGAGAAAGCTGACGCTGTTGCTCGCGAGTCCCTGGCGGCCGAAGAGCTCCGCGTGCTGGCGCTCGAGGAAGGCGCGCAACTCGGCACGAAAGGCTTCCTGTTCAGGTGTGTAGCTGAAGTCCATCGTGATGTTCTGTTTTAAGAAGGATGGCGGCGGTTTTCAACGATCGCGGCAGTTCTTGATCGGAAGCGGCCTTTCGGATGTTAATAGCGTGACTCTTCTGGCAGCCGGCGGTCCCGACTCGGGGCCGAATCAATCAGCAGGGCGAGTCGAAAACGGAGATGGCATACAAGACGATCAAAGTACCTTCCGAAGGGGAGAAGATAACGCTCGGCAGCGGCGGCAAGCTCGAAGTGCCGAATCAGCCCGTGATCCCGTTTATTGAAGGCGACGGCACCGGGCGCGACATCTGGCGCGCCTCGCAATACGTCTTTGACAACGCGGTGCGCAAGGTCTACGGCGGTAAGCGACGCATTGTCTGGATGGAAGTGTTCGCCGGCGAGAAAGCCTTCAAACAGTTCAACACGTGGCTGCCCGACGATACAGTCGAAGCGTTCAAGGATTATCTGGTCGGAATCAAGGGCCCGCTGACGACGCCGGTAGGTGGAGGAATCCGATCGCTCAATGTCGCGCTCAGACAGTTGCTCGATCTCTATGTCTGCCTGCGGCCGGTGCGATGGTTCCAGGGCGTGCCGAGCCCGGTGCGCCATCCCGAGAAGCTCGACGTCGTTATCTTCCGCGAGAACACCGAGGACATTTATGCGGGCGTGGAATGGGCTGAAGGCACGCCCGAGGTCAGGAAGGTCATTGATTTCCTGCAGCGGGAGATGGGCGTAACCAAGATTCGCTTCCCGAAGACCTCGGGAATCGGCATCAAGCCCATCTCGATCGAAGGCACCGAGCGACTGATTCGCGCGGCGCTCGATTACACGATCGCACGCAAGCGCAAGAGCCTCACGATCGTGCACAAGGGGAACATCATGAAGTTCACCGAGGGCGCGTTCCGCGATTGGGGTTATGCGCTGGTCAAGCGCGAGTACCAGGGGCGCGCGATCGGATGGGACGATTGCAACGGCAAGCCGCCCGCCGGCCAGATCCTCGTGAAGGACGCGATCGCCGACATCACGCTGCAGCAAGTGCTGACCCGTCCCGAGGAGTTCGACGTGGTCGCGGCGCCGAATCTCAACGGCGATTATCTTTCCGATGCGCTCGCGGCGCAGGTCGGCGGCATCGGCATCGCACCCGGCGCTAACATCAACTACATCACGGGCCACGCGATCTTCGAGGCGACGCATGGCACCGCTCCCAAGTACGCGGACCAGGATAAGGTGAACCCCGGCTCGGTAATTCTGTCGGGTGTTCTGATGTTCGAGCATCTCGGTTGGCAGGAGGCGGCGGACGCGATCGTACGCGGCCTGGAGAAAACGATCGCCAACAAGACTGTTACCTACGACTTCGAGCGCCTGATGACCGGCGCGAAGCTGCTCAAATGCTCGGAGTTCGGCAAGGCCATCGTCGACAACATGTAAGCCGGCTCGCGCGGCAATCTCGAATCAAAGCTGTCTGGAAAAATGGCACGGAAGAAAATCGCATTCATCGGATCGGGCAATGTCGGCGCGACCTGCGCCTTCCTTTGCTATCTCTCTCAACTCGGCGACATCATTCTCTACGACATCATCGATGGCCTGCCGCAGGGTAAGGCGCTCGACATGTTCGAGTCGGGCCCGGTGCTGAACATCGATCTCAAGGTCACAGGCACAACCAATATCGCCGATATCGCGGGCGCGGACTGCTGCGTGGTGACCTCGGGATCGCCGCGCAAGCCCGGGATGAGCCGCGACGACCTGCTGAAGATCAACGCCGGCGTGATGAATACGGTCGGCGCGGCGATCAAGCAGCATGCACCGAACTCGCTGGTGATCGTGGTGACCAACCCGCTCGATGCGATGGTCACGCAGATCAAGCGCGCGACCGGCTTCCCCAAGCATCGCGTGGTCGGCCAGGCGGGCGTGCTCGATTCCGCGCGCCATCGGACCTTCATCGCGGACGAACTCGGCGTCGCGGTCGAGAGCGTGAGCGCGATGGTGCTGGGCGGCCATGGCGATGACATGGTGCCGGTGCGCAGTTATACATCGGTGGGCGGCGTGCCGGTCGAGCGTTACATCAATCCGAAGCGATTGGATGAAATTGAAACGCGCACGCGCAACGGCGGCGGCGAGGTTGTAAACCTGATGAAGACCTCGTCGTATTACGCGGCGGGCGCCGCAGCCTACAAGATGGTCGACGCGTTCATCCATGATCGCAAAGCGATCCTGCCGTGTGCTGCGTATCTCGAAGGCGAGTACGGCGTGCGCGGACTGTACGCCGGGGTGCCGGTGGTGATCGGGGCGGGCGGCGTTGAGCGCGTGATCGAAATCGAACTTACGCCGGCCGAGAAGGAAGCGTTTCAGAAATCGGTCGGGCACGTGCGCGAGCTGGTCGAAGCGATGGATCGCGCGCTCGCCGGCCAGGCAACACCATGAACATCCACGAGTTCCAAGCCAAGCAGGTGCTTGCTCGCTTCGGAGCACCGGTACCCAAGGGGCAGGTCGCGTCGACGCCTCACGAAGCCGCTGCCGCGTTTACGACGCTTGGTCAGCCGAAGGCTGTTGTGAAGGCGCAGATTCATGCCGGCGGCCGTGGGAAGGCAGGCGGCGTAAAGTTGGTATCGAGCGCAGATGAGGCGCGCGAGTTTGCCGCGAAAATTCTCGGCAAGCCGCTGATTACGCACCAGACCGGACCGCAGGGTAGGGTGGTCAGGCGCGTCTACGTCGAGCAGGCGAGTCAGATCGCGCGTGAGCTCTATCTGGGAATGGTCGTCGATCGCAAAGCGGCGACCGTCTCGATCATCGTCAGCAGCGAAGGCGGGATGGAAATCGAGGAGGTCGCGGCGAAGACGCCTGAGAAAGTGATTTCGGAACCGATCGATCCGCTGGTCGGGCTGGCTTCGTTCCAGGCTCGCAAGGCGGCGTTCGCGCTTGGATTGAAGGACAAGCAGGTCAATCAGTTCGTCGCGCTGGCGACTTCGCTGTACAAGGCGTTCTGGGCCACCGACGCATCATTGATTGAGATCAATCCGCTGGTCGTCACCGCCGACGGTCACGTGATCTGCCTCGATGCGAAGATGTCATTCGACGACAACGGCCTGTTTCGTCATCCGGAGATTCGCGAGCTTCGCGATCCCAACGAGGAGGACCCGGCCGAGATCGAAGCATCGAAATACGACCTGAATTACGTACATCTCGACGGCACGATCGGCTGCATGGTGAACGGCGCGGGGCTCGCGATGGCCACCATGGATATCGTGAAGCAGGCCGGCGCCGAGCCCGCGAACTTTCTCGATGTGGGCGGCGGAGCCAACGCGGAGAAGGTCGCGGCGGCCTTCAGGATTCTGCTCTCGGACGAGCGTGTGAAAGCCGTGCTGATCAACATCTTCGGCGGCATCATGCGCTGCGACGTGTTGGCGGAGGGCGTAGTCGAGGCTGCGCGGCAGGTCCAACTAAAGCTGCCGCTGGTGGTGCGGATGGAGGGGACAAACGTCGATCGCGGCAAGCAGATTCTGAAGGACTCGGGCATCAAGGTGATTACTGCCAACGATATGGCCGATGCGGCGCGCCGGGTGGTCGAGGCGATCGGGGGGCGAGGCGCAAATCGATGAGTATTCTGGTCGACAAGAACACGCGCGTGCTGACCCAGGGCATCACCGGCGCGACGGGACAATTTCACACGCGCGCCTGCCGCGAGTACGGCACGCAGATGGTCGCCGGCGTGGTGCCCGGCAAGGGCGGCACCGATTTCGAGGGCATTCCGATTTTCGACACCGTCGAAGCGGCGCGGCGCGCCACCGGGTGCAACGCGACGGTAATCTATGTGCCGCCGGCGTTTGCCGGCGATGCGATGCTGGAAGCGATCGCGGCGGGAATCGAGCTCGTGATCTGCATCACGGAGGGCGTGCCCGTGCTCGATATGGTTCGCGTCAAGCATTATCTGAAGAGCAGCAAGAGCCGGCTTATCGGGCCAAACTGCCCCGGCGTGATCACGCCAGGGCAGTGCAAGATCGGCATCATGCCCGGGTACATTCATACGCCGGGTCATGTTGGCGTAGTTTCACGCTCGGGCACGCTGACGTACGAGGCCGTCCATCAACTGACCCAACTGGGCATCGGGCAATCGAGCTGTGTCGGTATCGGCGGTGATCCGATCGTCGGGACTGGACACATCGAGGTGCTGGAACTTTTCAATCGCGATCCGGAAACACACGCGGTCATCCTGATCGGCGAGATCGGCGGAACGGCGGAGGAAGAGGCGGCGCAATATATCAAGCAGAACTTTAAGAAACCGGTGGTCGCGTTCATCGCCGGGCAGACCGCTCCCAAGGGCCGACGGATGGGTCATGCGGGGGCCATCATCTCAGGTGGGCACGGCGGTGCGGCCGACAAAATAGCAGCGTTGCGCGCCGCCGGCATCGCAGTCGCGATGAGCCCGGCGGATCTCGGCTCGACCATGAAAGACGTGCTCGACAAGGCGGCTTAGATGGCTATCGAACGGACTCTGGCGATCATCAAACCGGATGCGGTCCGGCGCGGCTTCATCGGCGACATCCTGAAGCAGATCCAAGCGGCGGGGTTGATGGTGCGCGGACTGCGCATGATGCGCCTTGCGACAGCGCAGGCGGAATTGTTCTATGAAATTCATCGAGCGCGGCCCTTCTATGGGTCGCTTTGCGCGTACATGTCATCGGGGCCGGTCGTGGTGGCCGTCCTCGAAGGCGAAAATGCAATCGCTCGCTGGCGTGATCTGATGGGCGCGACCGATCCCGCGAAAGCAGCCGTCGGCACGATTCGCAAACAGTTCGGTATCGACGTCGAACAAAACGCGGTGCACGGCTCAGACGCAGCCGAGACGGCAGCACGCGAGATTCCGTTTTTCTTCAGCGCGCTCGAAATCGTTTGAGCGGATGAGTCCACCTACATTCGTCTTCCGCGACAGCATCGTGCGGAAGCACGAACTTTCCGACTGGGTCAATTTTGAAGCGATCAAGCTGCTGACGCATCACACCAGCGCGATCATCGTTGCGGTGGTGCTGTTCTGGTTCGTCGGATTTGTAGTTCAGCGCCTGTTGCCGGAGGGATTGATTCGCCATTGCGTGCTGCTGCTCGACGAATTTATGCTGCTCTGCCTGTTCGTCTATTTCGCCTATGAGCTGCTCACCTATCTGTAGGACGGGATCGGCTCGTTCGCGACGTCCGATTTTCGATTACAATAGGCTGCAGTGATCTACCGCGTCGAAAACGCTATGCCATACGCGCTGCGCGAACTGCGCGCTCTCACGCTCGAGGAGCTTTCCGAATTCGTGATCGCCAGCGGCGAGCGCAGCTTCCGCGCGCGCCAGATTATGAAATGGGTTTGGGCGCGCGGCGCAGAATCGTTCGACGTGATGCGCGATGTGCCGACATTGCTGCGCAATCGGCTCGCGGCGGAATTCACCGTCGCGATCCCTCGCGCGATCTCAGCGCGCTCCGCGGACGGCACGCGCAAGCTCCTGGTCGCGCTTCGCGATGGCGAGGCGATTGAGGGCGTAATCATTCCGGCTGGCGACCGGCTCACGCTTTGCCTCTCAAGTCAGGTCGGGTGCGCGATGGGATGCGAGTTCTGCGCGACGGCGCGGATGGGGCTCCATCGGAACCTGACCGCGGCCGAAATGGCCGGCCAGGTGCTGGCCGCCCGGCGAGAATTGACCGGCGACGAGCGGCTCACGAATTTTGTCTTCATGGGGATGGGCGAGCCGCTGGCAAACTATCCGAACCTGGCGCGCACCCTCGGAATCATGACGGCGGATTGGGGGCTTGCAATCTCACCGCGACGTATCACGGTCTCGACCGTCGGCTTGATTCCAGGGATGGAGCGCCTGCTGGCGGAATTCCAGGTGAACCTCGCGGTTTCACTTCATGCGACCACCGACGAGCTTCGAAGCCGTATCGTGCCGATCAACCGGCGCTTTCCGCTCGCTGATCTGCTCGGTGCGTGTCAGCGTCTGCCGGTCGCGCGGCGCAATCGAATCACGTTTGAGTATGTGATGCTCGACGGCATCAACGATTCTACCGCTGATGCCCACCGGCTTCTCAAGCTAATGCGGCCGCTGCGCGCGAAAGTGAATCTCCTGTTCTTCAATGCATTTCCCGGCGCTCCGTTTCAACCGAGTCCGCGGCATCGGGTCGAGGACTTTCTTGCGATTCTGAGGCAGGGTAACTTGACCGCAACTTTGCGCGAGAGCCGCGGCGCCGATATTGCCGCTGCCTGCGGGCAACTCTACGCGGAGCGCGACGGCGGTATCGATCAAGCCTTGAAGCACCGACGCAGCGCGGCGCAGGCGCACCTTTCTTAGCAGAAGGGAAAGGACCGGGAATGGCTTCGAAGCGACTAGGAGTGATCGGCGGGAGCGGCTTCTATCAGATGAAGGGGCTTGAGCGGGTCGAGCAGATCGAACTCGACACTCCGTTCGGGCGTCCTTCGGATCCATATTTTCTGGGCCGGGTCGACGAGACGGAAGTGGTCTTCCTGTCACGTCACGGCCGCGGGCATCGCCTGCTGCCGAGCGAGATCAATTATCGCGCGAATATATACGGACTGAAGCAACTTGGTGTCGAGTACCTGGTATCGATCAGTTCAGCAGGCAGCATGCGCGAGGATCTCGCGCCAGGCGATTTGATCGTGCCGAACCAGTTCATTGATCGGACCTTCCGGCGTCCTTCGAGCTTTTTCGGCAATGGTATCGTCGGCCATGTCTCGCTTGCCGATCCGGTCTGCGGACCGCTCAGCCGCGAGTTGGTGGCCGCGACGCGCGCGACCGGCGCCAGCGTTAAGGATGGCGGCGCCTATCTCTGCATCGAGGGACCGCAGTTTTCGAGCCGCGCCGAGTCTAATCTGTATCGCTCGTGGGGCGTCGACGTCATCAGCATGACGGCGATGCAGGAGGCGCGGCTCGCGCGTGAAGCCGAAATCTGCTTTGCAACGCTGGTGCTGGTGACCGATTACGATTGCTGGCATCAGAGCGTCGCGGCCGTCGATATTGCAGAAATCCTGCGCGTGATGAAACTTAACGTCGAAGTCGCACAGCGCGCGATCGTGAACCTGGCAGCGCGCATTGCAACGCTCAGCCGCGATTGTCCATGTCCGCACGCGCTCGAGGGCGCGATCATCACCGACCCCGCAGTGATTCCGCCCAAGACCGCAGCCGACCTCGACCTGATCGTCGGTAAATATCTGAAACGCCGATGAGGCGAATTGCGCAAGGAAGGGTAACGACACGATGAGCATCGTGGTGGTGGGCAGCATCGGTTACGACACCGTCGAAACGCAGTTCGGACGCGTGGACGAAGCGCTCGGCGGCTCGGCGAGCTTTTTTTCAGTCGCGGCGCGCTTTTTCTCGCCGGTCAGCATGGTGGCGGTGGTCGGTAAGGACTTCCGCGACGAGCATCTGAAATTCTTCGCCGAGCGGGCGATCGACATCCGGGGGCTCGTTCAGCGCGAGGGTGAAACCTTTCGCTGGCATGGCCGCTACCACGAGGACATGAACCAGCGCGATACGCTCCATCTCGCGCTCAACGTGTTCGCCGACTTCATGCCCGAGCTGCTGCCCGATCAGTGCCGCGCCGACTTCCTGTTCCTCGCGAACATCTCGCCGCAGCTTCAGCAGCGCGTGCTCTCGCAGATGAAGAGCCCGAAGGTGGTCGCCGCCGATACGATGGACCACTGGATCAACACCGAGCGCACCGCCCTGCTTAAGATGCTGCCGCGGGTCGACATCTTGACGCTCAACGATCAGGAGGCGCGGCTGCTGGCGCAGGAACACAACCTGGTGCGCGCCGGGCGCGCAATCCTCAAGATGGGTCCCGATACCGTTCTCGTTAAGCGTGGCGAATACGGCGTGCTTCAGTTCAGCCAGGAGTCGATGTTCGCGGTGCCGGCCTATCCGCTTGAGGAAGTGGTCGATCCGACCGGGGCCGGCGACACCTTTGCCGGCGGTTTCATGGGCTACATCGCGAGGCACGGCAAGATCACCGAGTCGGTGCTGCGCACGGCGGTGGTCTATGGCAGTGTAATGGGATCGTTCGTGGTTGAACGTTTCTCGCTCGATCGCCTGGCCGATTTGAGCTGGGAGGAGATCGACGCGCGCTATCGCGCATTCATCGAGCTGACCGACTCGCACCATTCGCGATGGATCTCTCAGTAGTGATTCCGGTGTATAATGAGCGGGATAACCTGGGCCCGCTTCACCGCGAACTCTCCGCTGCGGTCGAGCGGCTCGGCCGCTCATATGAATTGATCTTCGTCGATGATGGGAGCACGGACGGCAGCCTTGCCGAGCTGCGGCGCCTGAAAGCGGCCGATTCGCACATCAGGGTGATTCGCCTCGCCCGCAACTCCGGGCAGACCGCGGCGATGGTCTGCGGCTTTCAGCATACGACCGGCAACTATGTCGTCGCGATCGACGGCGATGGCCAGAACGATCCCGCCGACATCCCGCGATTGCTCGCCAAACTTGACGATGGTTATGACCTCGCCAGCGGATGGCGGGTGCAGCGATGGCAAAATGAAAAACTGCTGCGACGATGGCCATCGGTTGTCGCCAATCAGGTGATCTCGCGCTTCACCGGGGTCCATCTGCACGACTATGGCTGCACGTTCAAGGCGTATCGCGGCGATCTGGCGCGGCAGTTGATGCTCTACGGCGAGATGCATCGCTTCGTGCCGGCGATCGCCGCCGAACTCGGCGCGCAGATCGCAGAAGTCGAGGTCGCATTTCGTCCGCGACGGTGGGGACAATCGAAATACGGTATGGGCCGCATCATACGTACCATCCTGGATTTGATCACAGTCCGCTTTCTTTCCGGCTATTCGACGCGGCCGATCCAGGCGTTTGGAACTATCGGCGTCGTGCTTGCGGCGTTGGGCGCCGTGTGGACCGGTGTGCTGGTGTTCGAAAAGGTGATCCTGGGGCAGCCGCTGGCGGCGCGACCTGCGCTGCTGCTGGCGGTCTTGCTGCTGGTTGTCGGGGTGCAATTCGTGAGCATCGGACTCCTCGGCGAGATGCTGACGCGGACCTACCACGAGGCGCAGCACAAGCCTATCTACGTCGTCAAGGAAGAGTTTTAGGCATAAGGGAGCGGTCCCGATGAACATCGCGGTGATCGGAACCGGCTACGTTGGGTTGGTGAGCGGCACCTGTTTCGCCGAGAGCGGCAACGAGGTCATCTGCGTCGACATAGACGCAGATCGAATCGCGCAGCTCCAGGCCGGCCGGATTCCAATTTATGAGCCGGGACTTCAGGAGCTGGTGCATCGCAACGTCAGCGAGAGCCGCCTGCATTTCACCACAGAGCTTGAGGAGGCCGTCAAACAATCGTTGGTCTCGTTCATCGCGGTAGGCACGCCGATGAGCGCCAATGGCGCAGCCAACCTGAAAGGCGTGATGGCGGCGGCAGAGACGGTGCTCAAGGCGGCCGACGGCTACCACGTGATGGCCGTCAAGAGCACCGTGCCGGTCGGCACCAACGACAAGCTGCGCGCGCTCGCCGCGCAGATGCGCATCGATCGCGTCGAGATCTGCTCCTGTCCCGAGTTTCTCAAGGAGGGCTCGGCGATTGAAGATTTCATGCGTCCCGATCGCGTGATCATCGGCAGCAGCGATGAGCGTGCGACCGCGATCCTGCGTGAGCTTCACGCGAGCTTCGTGCGTACCGACAATCCGATCCTGGTGATGCACCCACGCTCCGCCGAGCTCACCAAGTA
>Ga0070737_10002139_pt1 | contig 24767 bp, 21 predicted proteins | sample Coa_R1_10_FD_66438 | JGI IMG/M metagenome (GOLD analysis project Ga0070737, IMG submission 66438) | Surface soil microbial communities from Centralia Pennsylvania, which are recovering from an underground coalmine fire - Coalmine... | ecosystem: Environmental > Terrestrial > Soil > Unclassified... | reverse complement strand
TCTTGATGAATTCGCTGGGGTCACCCGATGCAGCATTGCACCCGGCACGGGAAACCGCATATACTAAAGCGTCGCGGTGCTTCGGGACTGGGGCGCGTCAACCAGCGCGTTCAGGGCCCGGCGGCACCGGCGACGGGGCGTTCCAGGCCGCCCCAGGCGCGCCTAGGAGGGCCGGAGGGTCGTCTTCAGCAGTCGTGAGACGCTAAATCGAGTACGACAACAATTGCGGGCCGTCGTGAGTCTTGCGCCCGCCGGGCCCCTGCTGCGAAGCATTTTTTCTGTCCTTTTTCCCGCCGATTGCAGGCTCTGTCACACACCCCTCGACAACATTTCTACCCTACCGGTGTGCGCCGAGTGCCTGACCGAGATTCGCCCCACCCGCGCGCCACAATGTGTCCTTTGCGGCGACCGGCTTGCCGGTGCGCAATTGCTGAAGGGCGATGGCCGTTGTCCGAGCTGTCGTGACTGCCCGCCGGAGTTTGAGCGCGCCATTTCCTTTGCCGAGTACAAAGATGGATTGCGCGGTCTGGTCCATCTGCTGAAGTACGACCGCATTACCCCGGCTGCCGCGGTGCTGGGCAAAATGGCGGCGCAAGCCATCGGCGAACTGCTGCCCGCTTGCCGCGGAGCTGTACCCATCCTCATTCCGGTTCCGCTGCACAAAAGCAAACGCCGCCGTCGCGGGTTTAACCAGGCAGAGTTGATTGCGCGCGCCGCCGCCAAGCGCCTTCCACAAAAGCTGGAAGTGCTATGCGATGTACTGGTTCGCCAGCGGGACACGGTATCGCAGGTGGGCCTCAGCCGCGAAGAGCGCATCGCCAATATGCGCGACGCCTTTCGGGTGGTAACCCCCGGCCGTGTGAAGGGCCGCGAGGTCATCGTAGTGGACGATGTGATGACGACGGGAACCACGGTGTCCGAATGCGCCCGGGTGCTGAAGCAAGCCGGCGCAGAACGGGTTTGGGCGGCCACGGTGGCGCGCGCCTTTGATGGTGCGGGCCTCGGTCCGGGCGCCGATTCAGAAGAACAGGAGGAAATCGAAGAGGCTATTGCCGCTTCGCTTTAGAGCCGATCATGTCGAACCAGCTCTCAAGCGCAGCACCACCCCAACCAGCCCAGCGGAAGGGCTTGTCGGGGGCCGCGCGATATGGAAAGTCACTCGCCGGCTGCATGCATCACGCAAGAACGGCGGGAGAGGAATCGCCGCAGTGGACGGCCATGCACGCCCCCGTGCTGGTGCTGAACGCGTCCTATGAACCGATCAACGTCTGCGCTGCGCGCCGCGCCATCATCCTGGTGCTGAAGGGCGTGGCCATGATGGAAGAAGCCAACGGGCACGTTTTGCACGCGGCGCGTGTTGCCATGCGCGTGCCTTCGGTCATTCGCCTGCTCGAGTACCGCCGTATTCCTCATCAGACGCGCGCCCTCTCGCGCAAGAACATTCTGCTCCGCGACCGCAACACCTGCCAGTACTGCGGCAAGGTCCTCGCCGCCGGCGAGCTGACCTTGGACCACGTGGTCCCGCGCTCCCGCGGCGGCGCCTCCACCTGGGAGAACCTGGTGGCCTGCTGCCACGTCTGCAATCGCAAGAAAGGCAATCTGCTTCCCCACGAATCCAACATGAAGCTGTTGCGCGAGCCCCGCGCCTTCAACTTGCATACCAGCCGTCACATCATGCGCATGATGGGGCGCTCGGACGCCAAGTGGCAGAAATATCTGTTCTACTGAGTCGCCCGCGCCGGCTCTTCCGACGATTTCAGCCCCAATTTGCCGAGCAGCCACATCGCCGGACACCAGTTGGTGAAGGCCGACTGCAGAAGATTGAGTCCGACAAAGGCGGTAAACAAATACCAGTAGGGGCTGACCCAGTGCCCCAGGGCGACGGAGAGCAGGACGAGCACTCCCGCCAGCAAGCGTACTCCACGTTCAACCGTCATTGATGTACCTCCTGAGCTTGCAGTGGTGTGGAAGCGGCGCCGGTTGCGTGTCCGGCGCGCTTTTCCACAATGTAATAGAGAAGAGGAATGGCAAGCTGCGACAGCAGGGTGGAAGCAATCGCCCCCGCCATCAACGAGATTGCCAGTCCTTGGAAGATCGGATCGAACAAGATGACGCTGGCGCCCACCACCACCGCCGCCGCGGTGAGCACGATCGGCCGGAAGCGCACCGCGCCGGCATCCACCACCGCTTCTTCCAGCGGCATACCCTGGGCGCGGCGCAACTCCATGAAGTCCACCAGGATGATGGAATTGCGCACGATAATGCCGGCGCCGGCGATAAAGCCGATCATGGAGGTCGCGGTGAAGAAGGCGCCCATCAGCCAGTGGGCCGGCAGAATGCCGATCAGGGTCAGCGGAATCGGCGCCATGATGGCCAACGGAATGATGAACGAGCGGAACCAGCCGACCACCAGCACGTAGATCAGCACCAGCACGGCGGCGAAGGCCAAGCCGAGGTCGCGAAAGACCTCGATGGTGATGTGCCACTCCCCGTCCCACTTCATGGAGAGCCGGTCGGTGGAGCTGGGCATCTCAAAGTTGTACTGCTGGATGCGATAGCCGCCCGGCCCGCGGAGCTGATCGATCCGCTGCTTCATTTTCTCGATGGCGTAGACCGGGCTTTCTTCCTCCCCGGCAACATCGCCCAGCACGTAGACCACGGACCGCAGGTTCTTGCCGTAGCGCGTGGTGTCGATGGTCTTCTTCTCGAGATCGGTCAGCTCGCCGATGGAGACCTGGCCGCCGCCCGTGCTCGGCAGCTTCATCTGCTCCAGGGACGCGATGCTGGAGCGGTCGGCGCGGCTCAATTGCACGTGGATGGGAATGTCCTCCCGCGCCTCCGGCACGTGCAGCAGGCCGGCGTTTGCGCCGTCCAGCCCGATTTGCAACGTCCGCGTCACCTCGTCGGCCGAGACCCCGTTCAGCGCCGCCTTGTCCAAATCAACTTTCAGGTCGTACTTCACCTCGGGATCTTCCACATACCAGTCGACGTCGACAACGCCCGGCGTGGTCTGGAAGATCTGCTTGATCTGCCGGGCCAGCGCGATCTGCTGCTGGTAATCAGGGCCGTAAACTTCGGCGACCAGCGTCTCCAGCACCGGCGGTCCGGGCGGGACTTCCGCGACCTTCAGCCGCGCGCCGTAGCGGTTGCCGATGGCGTCCAGCCCGGGCCGCAGCCGCTTGGCGATTTCGTGGCTCTGCGCGCGGCGCTTATGGCGGTCCAAAAGATTCACTTGAATGTCGGCCTGATTGGCGCCGCGCCGCAGGAAGTAATGCCGCACCAGTCCGTTGAAGTTATACGGCCCCGAGGTGCCGGCGTAGATTTCGTAGTTGGCCACTTCCGGCTGCTTGCCCAGGTACTGCCCCAGCTCCTGCGCCACGTGCGTGGTCTGCTCCAGCGTGGTGCCGTTGGGCATGTCGATGATGACCTGGAACTCGCTCTTGTTGTCGAAGGGCAGCATCTTGACCCGGACCAGTTTGAAGTACACCAGCGAGCAGGCGAGCAGAAGCAGGACAACCACACTGCCCAGGAAAATCCAGCGCCGCCGGGCATCGTGGATCAGCGGATTCATGACGCGGCGATAGAGGCGAAGGGTCCAGCCTTCGGTCTCGTGCCGGCGGCCGTCGGCGGTGGAATAGTGGCCCAGCAGGCGCAGCGCCGCCCAGGGGGAGACGACGAAGGCCACAATCAGCGAGAACAACATGGCCGCCGATGCGCCCACCGGGATGGGCCTCATGTACGGCCCCATCAGCCCGCGCACAAACGCCATCGGCAGGATGGCCGCGATGACGGTAAAGGTGGCCAGGATCGTAGGATTGCCGACCTCGTCCACGGCTTCCACGGCCACGTCTGACAGGGGTCGCCCCACGCTGGACGGCAGCCGGAAATGCCGGACCACGTTTTCGACGACCACGATCGCATCGTCTACCAGAATGCCGATGGAGAAGATCAGCGCGAACAGCGTCACCCGGTTCAGGGTGTAGCCGAATATGTAGAAAACGAACAGGGCGAGCGCCAGAGTTACGGGAATTGCGATCAGCACCACCCCCGACTCCCGCCAGCCCAGCGCCAGCCCGATCAGCAGGGTGACCGAGAGCGTTGCGATCAGCAGGTGCTCCAGCAGCTCGTCGGATTTGTCCTTCGCGGTCTCGCCGTAGTTGCGGGTGACGGTGACATTCAGGTCGGAGGGCAGCAGGTAGCCGCGCAGCGAGGCGACTTTCTTCTCGGCTTCTTCGCAGATCACCGTGGCGTTCGTGCCTTTGCGCTTGGCCAGCGTGATGGTGACGGCGGGAAATTCGCCGCGCGGCGCCCCCTTGGGAGCGCCCGCCGCATTGGCGTAGAGGACATAGTCCTGCGCCTCGGCCGGACCATCCACGATCTTTGCCGCCACATCGCGCAAGTACACCGGCTTGCCCTGGTAAACGCCCACCACGACCTGCTTCAGATCGTCGGCGGTGCCCAGAAAACGGCCCGCCTCGACTTCAAACTCCTGATTGTCCTGGGCGAAGCTGCCGGAAATGCTGCGCGCGTTGGCCTGCTGCAACTGCCCGACCACCGCGCCCGCGGTCATCCCGTAAGCCGCCAGCCGCTGGGTGTCGAGCACCACCCGCACCTGGCGCGGCAGGCCGCCGATGATCTTTACCTCCGAGACGTCGCTGATCTGCTTGAGCTGGTGGACCAACTCGTCGGCAATTTGCCGCAGTTGGTAGCCGCCATAGTGCTCGCCCCACAGCGTCAGCGCCAGGATAGGCACGTCATCGATGGAGCGGACCTTGATCAGCGGCGGCGAGACGCCTTGCGGAATACGATCGAAGTTGGAATACAGCTTGTTGTAGGTCTTGACGATCGCGTCTTCTTCTTTGGTGCCCACGTAGAAGCGCACGATGATCATGCTCATCCCGGGTTGCGAGATGGAGTAGACGTATTCGACGCCGGGCACTTCGCGCAGCAGGCGTTCCATGGGAATGCTGGCGCGTTGCTCGACTTCGGCGGGCGAGGCGCCGGGTACACGTACGAAAACGTCGAGCATCGGGACGATGATCTGCGGGTCCTCTTCACGCGGCGTCATCCAGACGGCAAAGGCGCCGGCCAGCAGCGCGGCCATGATGAACAGCGGCGTCAGCTTGGAGTTGATGAACGCGTGCGCTACCGAGCCGGCAAGCCGCAGCGGAGTTTTCTGCTCGGATGCCATGGTCACTGCGCTCCCACTCGCTTGCCGGCCAGTTCGCGGCCGCCGGGCTCGGCCACAATGCGCTCGCCGCCGCTCAGGCCCGAAAGTATTTCCACCTCATCCCCGTCCAGCCGGCCCAGGGTGACATAACGCAGGTCGGCGAGATCGTTCGTGCCGACCACGTAAACTCCATCCAGTTGCCCGCGATGCACCACTGCGCTCTGCGGCACCAGGATCGCCTGCCGCTCTCCGCGCGGAAAACGAGCGCGGCCGAATAAGCCGGAACGGACCGCCGGCTTGCTCGGCAACTCGATCTTTACGGTGAAGCTGCGGCTGGAGGGATCGGCGGCGGGCACGATCTCCACCACCTTGCCGCTGATCCGCTGCGGGCCGAGCGCATCAATCAGCACAGGTACGCTCGCGCCCAGCCGCACCAAGCCGATCTGGCTCTCATCCACTTGCACCTCCAGGCGGAAGCGGCTGGGGTCCTCGACCACCAGCAGCGGGACGCCGGGCGCGGCCATGGCGCCGGGATCCACCAGCTTGGTGGTCACTACGCCGTCAAACGGAGCGCGAATGGTGGTGTAGCCGACGGCAGTTTTGGCTGCAGCGACGCCGGCTTCGGCTTGGGCGCGGCCGGCATGGGCGGCATCACGGCGGGCCTTGGCGGCGGCCAGCCGGGTCTTCACTTCGTCATATTCCTGCGGGCTGACGGACTTTTTGTCATACAGCATTTGATAGCGGCGCATAGTCGCCTCCGCCAGCGCATAGTCGGCGTCGGCCGCCGCAATGGCCTGCTCCGAGCTGTTCAGCGCGGCGACGGCGCTCTGATAGGCGGCCTGCGGCTGTGCCGGATCGAGCGTGATAAGCACTTCGCCGCGCCGCACGTGGTCGCCTTCCCGCACATTGACGCGGGTGATGGTGGCCATCATTTGGCTGGCGATCTGCGCCGTCTGCGCCGCCCGCACCGTGCCCGTGGCTTCCACGTAGTCGGGGATGGTGGTGCGCTGCGCGGTGAACAGCGTCAGGCCGGAAACCGTTTCCGGGGCCGCGCCGGCCGCCGGCTTTTCGCCGGAGCAAGCCGTGAGAAAGAAAAGTGCAAGAGCGGCAAGAAGAACCTTCCGATGGGAAAACATCCTTGAAGCAATAGGGGTCCTTCGACGCGGGCTAAAGCCCTCGCTCAGGATGACACCGTTGTAGAGATGGCGAAAGTTCATTGCGTCACCGCCGGAGAATTGGGACTCAGGGTGCCGGTGGCGAGTTCTACCCCGGCGTAGCTGGTCTGCATGCGGTAGACGGCCTGCCAATAATCGGCTTTCGCTCGGTGCGCGGCCTCTTCTACGCGCAGCAGATCGTTGATGGTGGTCAGACCGCCGTCGTAGCGGTTCTGGTTGATGCGCAGGCTCTCGTCGGCCTGGGCGATGGCGCCGCGCGCGACCTCCACCTGGCGGCGGGCGGCGTCGTACTCGTAATACGCCTTGCGCACCTGCAGCCGGATCTGGTCGCGAAAGGCGTCGCGCATGGCCGTCGCCTTGTCTTCCATCGCTCGCTGCATGGCGAGATTGGCCCGCTTGCTGTCGCCGTCGAAGAGATCAATCTGCAGCTCGGCGCCGGCGACCCAGTTGTTGCCGCCGTTCCATCCGGGAGAAGCGCTGTCTTGCTCCCAGGAGCCGAAGACGTTGAGGCGCGGCGCGAATGCGCCCTTCGCCATGGCAACGCTCTTGGCCTGCGCCGCCCGCTCCGACTCGGCCTCCTTCAGGTCGGGACGCTTCTGCAGCGCTTCGGTCTCAAGCTGGCTGACGCTCGCCACGGGGTAGTTGTGGTCGGCCAGGCTCTCCTGCGGCTCGTAGACGGTGTCCGAGCTCATGCCCAGGGTGAGCGCCAGTTGAGTGCGCGCCAGCGACAGGGCATTCTGCGCCTGAATCAGTTCTTCCTTGCGCGCGGCCGTCGCCACCTGCGCGCTGAGTAGATCGGAGTCAACGGCCATGCCGCTCTCCACACGAGCGCGGCTCTGGTCCTCGGTGGCCTGGGCGGTCTTCAGCGTGTCTTCCGCCACGGCGACTTGCTTCTGCGCCAGCAGCACACCGTAATAAGCCTCGACCGCCTGATAGACCAGTTCCTCATCTCTGCGGTCCAGATGTTGCTCGGAGGCCTGCTGCATGTATTTGGCGCGGCTGACGCCGTTCCAGCTCTGCAGGCCGTTGAAGAGGTTCCACTGGCCGGAGAAACGGCTGGCGAAGTTGCCGATGGGCGTAGGCGTGTTCAGCCGGTTCAGCGCGAAGTCGGCGGCCGTGAAGTGGTTCTGCCGCAATAGGGTGCCGAAGACAAAGACGGGGTCGTTCCCCCGCTCGACGCCTTCGCCGAACATGATCTGCGGCAGCAAGGGAGCGCGCGATTGCCGCAACGCCGCCAGCGAAATATGCGTGCCGGCCAGGGCCGCCTTGTGCAGCGGATTCTTCTCCAACGCCAGATTGACCGCCTGGGACAGGGTGATGGGGATGGGCGCCGCGCCGGCAGTGCTGCCGCCGGCCGCAGACGGTGACGTCTGGGCGGCGGAGTTGATCGCCAGCAACGCCAGAATCAGGAGCGCCGCCGCTGCCGGCAACCGCCGTCGTGCCATTCGCTGAGCTGGGTTTCGGGACAGCCGCCGCATCCTTACGCTCCCACCAAGGCGGGCTGCGCCGCGGCAAGGATTTCGAACGTGGTGTGCAACTGCGCGGTGTGCTGCACCATCGCGCTTACCGAGCAATACTTCTCTTCCGAGAGCCGGATGGCATCCTTCACGGCTTGGGGCGAGACGTCGACACCGGTCACGATGTGATGGATTCGCACCTGGGTAAAGACGTTGGGCGGATTCGGCGCCTGCTCGGCTTCGACCTTGACCTCGTATCCGGTTACCTGCTGGCGCTTCTTGCGCAGAATGCTGATGACGTCAAAAGCGGTGCATCCGGCCAGGCCGATGGCGACCATCTCGATGGGCTTGACGCCGGTGCCGCCGGAGGCGTCGTCCAGAAGCAGATGATGGCCGCTGCCGCTGGTGGCGACAAATTGACGGCGTGTGCTCTGAGGTTGAGTAAGCGTAACGCTGGCAGAAACCATGCTTTTCTCCCTGATTGTTGGGTTGTCTTGCCCGCCTTCCTCCGGTTTGGAGAAGCTGGGCAACCGCCCATGCCATCCGGTCACCGGAAGAAACGCAGTGATGAATGACAGTGTTACAGAAGAATAGGCGGCGGGCGACGGTCATTCCCCAAAAGTGGGAGGCCCTCGCACACCCGCCGGCGCGCTACGCCGGCATCGAATGGTCCTAGGCCTTGTGCAGGCCGGCAACGGCCTCTTGATATTTCCGCAGCAATTCCTGGCGCAGCTCCTCGGCCCGCCGCTCGTCACACTTCGGCGAATACAAACGGCACTGTGCCACGGCGTTCTTCAAGCTGGCCAGAAAGGCCTGGCAGGGCTCGCAGTGCTCGATGTGGCGGTCGATCTCTTCGCAGACCGTATCATCCACCACCCCGTCCATATATTCCGAGAGGGCGGCGAAGAGCCGCCGGCAAGGCTGCGGCCGTGGCGCCTCGGCCGCCGCATGCAGTTGCACGCTGCCGGGCGCAACGCCCTTGCCGCGGCCGGCCAGGTAGCGGCGGACCAGCAATCGCGCGCGATGCAGGCGCACCCGCACCGTGCCTTCGCGCAAGCCGGTAATCTGCGCCACCTCGGCGGTGCTCAGCTCTTCCATATCGTGCAGCACCAACACCATGCGATACGCGGGAGGCACTTGCAGAATCGCCTGCCGGAGGTGTTCTGCGCTTTCGCGGTTGAGCGCGGACGCCTCGGGACCGGGCATCCGGCTCACCAGCTCCGCCAGTTCGCGACCGTCCGGCATCAGTTCGTCGAGCGAAATGTGCTTGGCCGCCGAGTTCTTTTCGCCGCGGCGGCTGCTGATGCAGCGATTGCGCGCGGCCTTGTACAGCCAAACCGCCAGCGCGCGCGGGCTCTCGAACTTCGGCAGATGCGGCAGGGACTTGAGCAAGACCTCCTGCATGGTGTCTTCCGCGTCCTGGGGATGGCCGCAGACCTTCATGCTGAAGGAATACACCGTGTTTTGCAGCAGGGCGAGCGCCTTGTCGATCGAGTCGGGACGCCGATCGCGAATCAGCTCCAGGGCTTGCTCCATAGCCAAGGCCATGTTGTTAGGTTAGCCTATGCCGGCGCAGTTCCGCCAATGCGAAATGAAGCGACAAGCGATTAGCGATCGGAAGTATGTACTTTACGCAACGACTCTCAGCGATAATCGGTGGGGTCAATGCAAGCGTCATAAATCGTGCGGGTGATCTGGCGTAACACTGTGCGATTGATCGGGTGGCATTGTCCAGTAGGAGTGAACGGATAAGCACATTCGACTTGTATCCAACGATTCTGCTCCGCAGCAATTCGGTGAACCTCTTCAACGGCTTCCACAAGGTCACCATCTTGGCTGAATATTATGGCAACATCGTATGCGTTGGCCCGAGCGTATCGCACCAAATCCAGTCCTAATTTAAGATCAATTCCCTTCTCAATAAGACGGGGAACAGTGTGCTCGAAATGCACAATTCCGTCGAGTTTGATTGTGAGTTCACGACGTTTGAGATACCTCCGTTCTACGTGAACCCCTGTTCTTCCAACCGACGCTAGTTTTCGCGTCCACCATCCGTTCTTGTCGGCATCATCTTGTAATTTTGGTATGCCCACATAAAGGGCCGCCCTATCGAGTTGCCGCCCGGCTTCAAGGTTTAGTGCTGCTGTAACCAGCCTAGCGTAGTCGCAATTTGGAAACTGATAACCAAAGCATCTCTTCGCGGCATTGAATAGGTTCATGCCGTCGATAAAGGCGTAGGCTCGTACTGTTGTAGGGCGCGTGCCGCGTAGTGCGGGGTGAGGAATCGGGTGGGCTCCCATAAATGGTGAAGCCCACCCGAGGCCCCGAAGGGCAGTCAGATGGGCAAAGTATTACGGTTATTAGATTCCCACCACGCACAAAGGATGTCAAGGAAAATAAATCGTAAGTTGTTGATGTAAAACTAGTTACTGATTGCAAGCCATGTCTTTCATGGCATTTCATTGCACACCGCCAATGTGGAAGGAAGGAAGCATGATATAATTAAGACATCCTTGGAGGGATGAAATGACCAGCACTCCGAATAGCACTCTCGAAGATCTGAAAACTCGCCTAGCTATTGCCCACAAAGCACTTGCTGACGCTACGCAACAACTACAAATCGCACAACAAGCCCACCAAAAGGCGATGAGCGACTACAACATCTTTAGTGCTGCGGTCGGTATTTTATCGCGCGAGGAGGAAGAAAAGAAAGCGGCAGCTCAAGAGAAACAGATTCCTATCGCACTAACTGTCTCTGTGTCTGACTCGGCATCGCCAACCGATGCTGTCACAACGCAGATCAGCGAAACCGCCCCCAATAAAACAGAACTCGTCAGGGAGCTTCTGCGCCAGCATATCGGCGGAATGACCCCGTCTGAAATTTGGAAAGAACTTAAGGGTCAGTTTGTTCATCGCCCTTATCTCTATTCAGTTCTGAAGCGACTGCGTGATCGGGAGGAAGTTACTTTCCGTCGCAACAAGTATGCCCTGAAGGTGAAACCGGAGGAGGTGAATTCAATTCCGAATCATGTGGTTCAATAAGAAACAGCTAGCGAAAATCGTCCTTGGAGGGAACGGGAATCACTAGCTGTCTTAGCACTTGCGGTAGTGGCGAAATCAGCAGACGCGCCAGATTTGGAATCTGGTGGGGATACCGTTAGCCCGGCCCCGTGCGGGTTCAAATCCCGCCTACCGCATCATGTTTCAAAGGCACTGTAGTACAAACCACACCTAGAGTCAAGCCGCATCAGTGAACGGACCGGCCAACTTTTTACTTGACGCAATAGTTGCGCTAAGTATAAAATTATTCACATGGACAAGAAGCACAGCCTTTCCAAGTCGGACATCGTAAGCGAGATTCCACGCGCCTGCTGTGACGAATTAGCCGCTGTCGAATTCTTGGAAGTGCAACGGTGGGGGGGCACCCCGGCCTGCGTAAAATGCGGCAGTGCTGATGTCTACCAGATGCGCGATGCGAAGACGGGGGAGCGCAACAAACGTTTTCTGTGGCGCTGCCATGATTGCAAAGAACAGTTCACTGTCCGGATCGGCACAGTGTACGAAGAATCGCGCATAGAGCTTCGGCACTGGTGCTATGCGTTCTGGCGTGCCTGCACTTCAAAGAAAGGCGTGTCGGCACTCGAAATCAAGCGCCAGTGCCAGATCAGCTACAAGAGCGCCCTGTTCCTGATGAATCGCATTCGCTTTGCGATGGCCCCAGACGCGAGCGCACCGAAGCTCAGCGGCACGGTCGAATGCGACGAAACCTACATCGGCCCGCGCCGCCCGCGATACAAGGGCACCAGCAAGAAAGGTCGCGGTACCAATAAGCAGCCCGTATTCTGCGCCGTTGAGAGAAACGGGCAATTGCGCCGTCGCGTCATTCCGGACATCACCCCAAAGACGATCAAGGCCGCAATCAATGAAGAAGTGGACAGGCAAGCGCGTCTAATGACGGATGAATTCTTCGTCTACAAGCGCGTGGGCGAAGAGTATGCGGCACACGACACTGTATGCCATGCTACGAAGGAATACGTGGTTCCCAATACCGACATCAATACCAACACGGTGGAAAGCACTCATGCATTGGTGAAGCGTGGGCTGGTGGGCATCTACCACAACATCAGCCGGGAGTACCTGCATCGTTACCTCTGGCAGTTCGATTTCCTGTGGAACAATCGCCAACTTAACGACGGTGAGCGCACGATTTTAGGTGTCAAGTCGGCAGAGGGGAAACGTCTGATGTACAAAGACCCCATTGCCGAGCGGGAGTACACTAGGATTCGTGAGCAGAAGGAAGTCGGTGAGCAACTCGAACCATTCTAAGAAAAGCGCGGCTCCCGGCCCGAAGGCAGACCGACTCAAACTGTCTGGTAACTGGCGCGATGCCGTGAAGAAGTCGTTAACGAAGAAGAAGCCAGCCGAGGGCTGGCCGAAGTAGTATCGGCGGTTAATTCATCTCGCCGAATCCCGCGAGCCGTTGCGTAAAGTACATACTTCCGTTAGCGATTAGCAATTAGCGATTAGCTCTTAAGGAGACTCTGATTAAGCCGGAACGAGGTCCCTCAGCGGCGAAAGCCGTGATGATCCTGCAGGCTTACGGACGGCCTAAAGGCTGACCCCTACAAAAACCGGTCTTAATCAGAGTTTCCTTAACAGCCCATGGTGAAAGTGGGTTTTGCAGGGGCGCGGCTTCAGCCGTGCCGTAAAGCTCGCCCTATCAACGGGGCTTTAGCCCCTGAGGGATCGACTTCACAAAGTCTCGACCTTCACCACGGACGGTCAGGGGCCGACAAAGGAGAATCGCGACTTACGGTGATGTGGCGTGGTTGCGTGTAGGGCAGCTTGCGGCGCGAAGGGCCGCCTGCTCGCCCGGAAAGCAGGCCCCTCGCCGGACTAAGAGCTAATTGCTAATTGCTAATCGCTAATTGCTAATCGCTTCCAGCACCATCGCCATGCCTTGTCCGACGCCGATACACAGGGTGCACAGCGCATAACGGCCGCCCGTCCGCTGTAACTGCAACACAGCAGCCGTAACCAGCCGCGCTCCGCTTGCCCCCAGCGGGTGGCCGAGGGCGATGGCCCCGCCGTTCGGATTGACGCGAGGATCGTCATCGGGCACCTGGAGCTCACGCAGCACTGCCAGCGCCTGGGAGGCGAAGGCTTCATTCAACTCAATCACGTCCATATGGCTGATGCTGAGGCCGGCCAAGGCCAGCGCCTTGCGGGTTGCCGGGACCGGTCCCATGCCCATGATGCGCGGCGGCACGCCCGCGGCCGCCGAGGCAAGCACGCGCGCCTTTGGCTTCAGCCCGTGGCGCTTGACCGCCTCCTCCGACGCCAGCAATACGGCGCAAGCGCCATCGTTTATGCCGGACGCATTGCCGGCGGTAATGGTGCCGTCGGCCTTCACGATCGGCTTCAGCGCCGCCAGCCCCTCCAGCGTCGTATCGGGCCGCGGATGCTCGTCCTGATCGACCACGACCGGCGGTCCTTTGCGCGACGCGATCGTGACCGCAGTGATCTGCTCGGCCAGGGCGCCGCTGCGCTGTGCGGCCGCGGCGCGCTGCTGGCTGCGGTAGGCAAACGCGTCCTGGTCCTGGCGCGAGATGCCGAACTCCGCGGCAACGTTCTCCCCGGTTTCCGCCATCGAGTCGGTCCCGTATTGCGCCTTGATCAGCGGATTGATGAACCGCCAGCCCAGCGTCGTGTCTTCCAGCTTGGCGCTGCGCGAAAACGCCGCCTCCGCCTTGCCCAGCACAAAAGGCGCGCGCGACATACTCTCGACGCCGCCGGCAATCACCAGAGCGTTTTCCCCGGTCTTGATGGCGCGCGCCGCCATCGCGATCGCGTCCAGACTGGAGCCGCACAGCCGGTTCACGGTTGTGCCCGGCACAGTGGGCGGCAGACCGGCCAGCAGCAGGGCCATGCGCGCCACATTGCGGTTATCTTCGCCGGCCTGATTGGCGCAACCCAGGATCACGTCGTCCACGGCGCTGCGGTCGAGCGACGGATTGCGATCGAGCAAGGCTTTGATCGGGACCGCAGCCAGGTCATCGGTACGGACCGTTGCGAGGGCGCCGCCGTAGCGGCCAAAGGGGGTTCGGATTACATCACAGATGAGCGCTTCGGACATGCGAGCCGTCTATCCCACGCGTTTTTCGCGGAAGTCAACATCCGCAACCCATGATAACTGAGTACGGCAGCCAAGAACTCAGGCGGCGGCAACGCTCACTTGGTGAGGTGATGAAGCAGGATGCCGACCGTAGTCCAGAAAGGTGTTACAGCAAGGAAAGAAAACAGCAGGCCCTCTGCGAATTGCAGGTTCACCGCCGCTTCGCCGGAGGTCCAACTGGCGTCGGCTGAGTGATAAGCCCGATTAAATTCCGCAAGCCGCCCAAGCGCCCACATATGCTAGCTACTATACAGTAAGTGGGGCGCTCGCTTCGCGAGGTTGCTGGCTTCCCGCGGCGCTCGGGCCGGGCCGGGTTTAGGCGCGTCCGGTGCCCTGCGGAATTTCGAACCGCTTCATCTTGTTGTAGAGCGAACTGCGCGGGATGCCCAGCCGCCGTGCCGCCCGCTCAATGGAGCCGCCCTCATCATGCAAAACGTGGTTGATGTAGGCGCGCTCCATCTGCTTCAGCGTGCCGATCGCGGTCCCCGGACGATAAACTTCCAGCGACGGTGCGGCCTGGAAGTGCAGATGTTCGGAGCGGATGACGCCGTGCCCTCCCACCAGCACCGCGCGCTCCAGCACGTTGCGCAATTCACGGACATTGCCGGGCCAGGGATAGCGTTGCAGCGCCGCCATGGCGGAGCTTGCGATCCAGATTTCCTGCTCGCCGGAATTGCGGGCGATGCTGCGCAGCAGATGTTGCGCCAGGCTGGGAATGTCCTCCACCCGCTCGCGCAGCGCCGGGACCTGAATGTAGACGATGTTGATGCGGAAATAGAGATCGCTGCGGAACCTCTGCTGGCGCACCAGCTCCAGCAGCTCGCGATGGGTCGCCGAGATCAGCCGGATGTCGACCGCGCGGTCGCGAACATCGCCCAGCCGGCGAAAGACGCGGTCTTCCAGCACCTTCAACAGCTTGGGCTGCACCTGCAGGTCGATATCGCCCACCTCGTCGAGAAACACGGTGCCGTGATTGGCCACTTCCAGCAGTCCCTGCTTGGCGCTGACCGCGCTGGTGAAGGCCCCCTTTTCGTGGCCGAACAACTCGGACTCCAGCAGCTCGCGCGACAGGCCGGCGCAGTTCAGGTCAAGAAAAGGCTGCTCCGCGCGAGGCCCGTTGCGGTGGATCCAATTGGCCAGCACGCCTTTGCCGGCGCCGGTTTCGCCCTGCAAAAGAATGGGGCTGTCGCTGGGCAGGACCCGGCTGACGATCTCGCGCAAATGGCGAATCGCGGCGCTGCTTCCGATGAACGGATCCAGAGCATTGCGCTGCGTTTTCGGCGGGGAACACGCCGCGGCCAGGGCCAGTTTGTGCCGCGCCAGCAGTTGCAGCAATTCGGCGTTCAGCTCAGCCAGGTCCACAGGTTTGCTGAGGACCTGGTCGGCCCCATCGCGCAGCGCTCGCGCACTTAAGGCGGCGCTGTCCTGCCCCGCCAGAGCGAGGACGGGAATGCCCGGGCCTTTGCTCTTCGCTTGCCGCAATAATTCCGGCAGATCGCCGTTGGGGAAATAAAGATCGAGAACCACGGCATTAGGACGGAAGCGCTGGAGCTGTAATCGTGCATCCTGGCAATTCGCGGCTTCCGAGACGATGTGCCCCTGCGCTGCCAGAAAATTACAAATACCCGAACGGACAACGGGATCAAGATCAACCACGAGAATTCGATTTTGACTCAAGCCACTCACCTGCCTTAACGCGAAGAGTTGCTCGAGGGCCAGTAATGTCGCCGCAGAATTGGGAGTAGAGGGCTTCCACAGAAGCCTGCTGGCTGGTCGCTCTCGTTTGTGGCGTCGAAACGAGATCAAGCCGATCAACGATTTTTCCTGTAATCCTCTACACTCTCGGCAAAACCGGCAGTGATGTGGGTCACAAGGTTATTGTTCATGCGGCGACAAAAAAGGCGGGCCTCAACGCCAGGCCCGCCGCCAAAAATATCTGTCAGAACGTCACACTCGATAACCTCGCGTCAGGGTGGTTTCATTTGAAATTTCCTAATTCCCGCAAGCTGCAGGCCGATCTCCCACAGGAACCGCGGATTGTTCTTCAGATAGCGCCGCCAGAGCCGCCGGGGTTCCTTGAGCAGGCGATGCAGCCACTGCAGGCCGCAACGCTTCATCCACGCGGGCGCATCCGGCAACAGGCCGGCGTGAATGTCGAAGGCCGCGCCCACGCCGGCCATGAGACACGTGTCGAGCCGGTCAATCATGTGCGCCATAAAGCGCTCTTGCTTCGGCGTGCTGAGTCCGACCCAGATGATATCGGGGCGCGCCTCGGCCACAGCGGCGATCAATTCATCTTCTTCTTCTGCCGAAAGCGGGCGGAAGGGCGGCGTGTAAGTCCCCACGATCGCAATGCCGGGGACCAGCCATTGCAGTCGCCGCTGTAACTTCTGCGCGACCCCCGGCGCGCCACCGTACAGAAAATGCCGGCCGCCTCGCGCCACCAGCCGCCGGCACAGCTCCAGCATGAAATCGGGCCCATAGACCCGGCGCATGTGCCTATGCCCTTGCAGCCGCCCAACCCACACCGTCGGCATGCCATCCGGAGTGCAGAGGACCGACCGGTTGAGGATGGCGCGGAAGCCCGCATCGCGCTGCGCTTCCATCACCCCGTGCACCCCGGTCACGCAGATGTAGCCCTTGCGCCGCTCGTCCAGCAAGCGCTCGGCGCGACGGACCGCTCTCGCCAAGTCGATGGCGCTGACGCCGACGCCCAAGACGTTGGCCCGTGGCGCTGCGCCGTCTCCGGGGCCGTCAAAGCTCGCCGCTTCCATCGCGCCTTGGGGCGTTTCAGTCGGACGCATAAGCCAGCGCCGGCGGCTGCAGACGTCCTGCCTTGCGCAACTCGTCTTCGATCCAGCGATAGGTGATCGCCAGCCCCTCGCGCAGCGGCGTTCTCGGCTCCCACCCGAGCACGGCGCGCAAGCGCGAGTTGTCGCTGTTTCGCCCGCGAACGCCCTGCGGGCGATTGAGTTCATGCCGCTTGGTCAGCCGCTTGCCGGCGATCTCGCAAACCAGGTCCACCAGTTCGTCCACGCTGACCATCTCTTCTGTGCCGAGATTCAGCGGCTCGCGGCAATCGCTGGCCATCAGGCGCAGCAGGCCCTCCACGCAGTCCGGGACATACATGAACGAGCGCGTCTGCCGGCCGTCGCCCCAGACGTCGATGAAGCCGTTGTCCTCCGCCAGCGCCACCTTGCGGCAAATGGCGGCCGGGGCCTTTTCTTTGCCGCCCTCATAGGTGCCCAGCGGCCCATAGACATTGTGGAAGCGTACCACCCGCGTTTCCAGTCCGTAGTCGTGCAGATAATACTGACAGAGCTGCTCGGTGAACAGCTTCTCCCATCCGTAGCCCGGCTCGGGATCGGCAGGATAAGCGTCCTCCTCTTTCAGCGGAGTGAGGTCTGCTACATTCTGCTTGTAGCCCGCATAAACACAGGCCGAGGAAGAAAACAAGTAGCGCTTGACGCCGTTCACCCGCGAAGCTTCCAGCATGTGAGTGTTGATGAGGATGTTGTTGTGGGCGATTTCGGCGAGCTTGGCCGTGATGTAGCCGATCCCGCCCATATCGGCCGCGAGGCTGTAGACCTGGGTGATGTGGCTGGTGGCCTCCAGCGCATCGTGCCGGCGACGGAGGTCCAGGATTTGAAATTCGTCGGCGGCGGTGGGCTCGAACTCCGGCTGTTTCAGGTCCACGCCGCGCACCCAATAGCCCTCTTCCTTAAGACGTTTGACAAGATGATGACCGATGAAGCCACCGGCTCCGGTGACCAGGACACGAGTTGCTGATTTCATAGTGGCGCCTCTTTGTCTGCAGTGCAGTATGGATTGGTGAACGTGAAGAACGGTGTGACGGTTGTGATGCAGGTGGTTGGGTAGAAGCGGCGAGCACCAATTCTCGAGCGTGGTTCAAAAATATGTCATCCCGAGCGAGCGCTACGACGGTTTTTCAGCGCGCCGGCATTTGGCGCGCTCGCGGTGCGAGTCGAGGGACCCGTTCTCTGCTCCACTGCTATTTTTGGGACACGCTCGAGTGATTCTCCTGTGTCGGCAACTTCTCAAGCTTGTTCATGCGGTCGGTAACGGCTGCCAGCGGATCGCTGTTCAGCTTCAGTCGGCACTGCAGATCGCTCAGGTGCAATTGCCGGCACTGCGCATCGAAACGCTTTTGCAGTTCGCGCGACAGACGTCGCCTGCGCTCTTCCTCTTCACGGGCCTGCGCTCGCTTGAGCTTCCATCGCGGCACGGAAGACGAGTCGTGATCGGGCGAAGGCTCGTCCGGAATGATTGTTGTGTCGGTGAGGAGCGGCGCCTCCGGCAACGGCGCAGCAGGAGAAACCGGTGCTTCGGACACCGCTTTGTCCGCTTCCGGCGGCAACGCGCCTGCGTTCGCCGGCCTCGGTCCCCATAAGGTGAGGCCCGGTTGTAGTCCCCAGGAAGTGAAGCTCGGCGATGGCCCCCATGAGGTGAGACTCGGCGCTTTAGGTCGAGGAGCGGGCAGGTTCCCTTGCGGTGGAGAAAGCAACTCGGGATCGTTGTCGGGAAAGAGGCTGCGGTCCACGCGAGCGCCGGGGACGTCCTGCACATCTGCTTTGACCAGCCGATCGACGCAGAGGTTGACATCCGCACTGACCGCTCGCGGGTCCGATGGCTCAGAGCAAACGGTCGCGGGGTCGAGAGCTTGTGGCTGCCTCGCCGCAGCGGTCCCGGAGGCTCGCGTCGCGTTCTGCGCCATAGCGGCTTCGGCCAATAGAGCCACGAGCAACACCAACAATAGGAACCGGATCAATTGTCTTTGCGTCAGAAGTACCGGCAAGCGAATTTTCATTTCAGCAGGGCAATACCTTGCGATATATGTCGATCAGGGCGGCGTAGTTCTGCTCTGCGGTAAACCTCTCTAGATAAAGCCGGCGGGCGGCCGCGCCCATCTCTTCCATTTCCCCGGGATGCGCCCAGGCCCAGCGAACGCGCTCCACCAGCTCGCTGAAGTTGTCGGGATCGAAAAGCAGCCCGGTTCGACCGTGGTGCACCAGCTCAGGGATGGCGCCAATGCGCGAGGCGACGGCGGGAACGCCGCAGGCCGCGGCCTCCAGCAGCCCCATGCCGAAAGGCTCATACCAGCGGCTGGGGAAGATGAGCAAGCGCGCTCCTTTGATGCGGGCCAGCGCCTGCTCCGCACTCAGTTGGCCAAGGACCCTTACCTGCCCATGTGTGCTGCTAGCCGCACATCGCGCTTCGTCGTACAGCGGCCCGTCGCCTGCCACCAGCAGCTTCACCTGCGGCAGTTGCTTCCACGCTTCGATCATCTCCAGCACACCTTTTTCCGGGCTGAGCCTGCCCAGGAAAAGCGCATAGTCGTCGTGCCCGCTGCGCGGGCCGGGATCGTGCGCCAGGAAATTCGGCTTCAGGTGGACCTTGCTCTCCGGCAATCCCCGCGCAACAAAGTAGTCGCGACAGAATGCGCTGGGTGCAATATAAGCATCGACAGTGCGCCTCCAGGTGCCGCGCAGCCGGTGCGCGCCGAGCATCAGCGAAACCGCCGCGGTCGCGGAGCGCGAATCCCGATAGCATCTCCGGCAAATCGCCTTCGCCAGGCTCCGCCTGCATGGCTCGCAGCGTTGCTTGGCGGCAAACAGCGTTCCCGCAGGACAGAACAGCCGGTAATTGTGCAGGCTTTGCACCACGGGTACGCCCGCCGAGCGGCACGCGTCGTAAGCCGACGGGCTCACCAGCGGCAGGAAGTTGTGGCAATGGGCGATGTCCGGGCGCTCCTTGCGAATCAGCGCGCGTAGCTCGTTATAGGTCTTCCGACTCCAGATCGTGCTCGCCATCAGCGAGGCCTTGCGAAGCGCACTGTAGCCGGCGATCTCCGAGTTGTCGCGAAGGTACGGCACGACACGATGACCGGCACAGCGCAGCAACTCGATCTCGGCGCCGACGGCCGCGTCCTCGCCGCCCGGCTGCTGATAACGGTTATGAATTACAAGGATGCTAAGGTCCTGCATGTTTGCCGGCCGGCCTGGCCCACCAGCCAGCGCGTGTCACAGCCGATCATTTGGCGGAGACGCATCTCGCGCAGCAGGTTTCCGCTCAGCGCCTTGCGCAGCACGCGCTTGCCGCGATGCAGGCGGGCGAGGAGATTGAACGTCGACTCGGAATAGGCGCGCTTGCCGAAGCGCTGCTGCACCAGCCGGCGCTCCTCGGCCCGCCGGTCCAGTTGCTTCAGGCTTACGTTGCAGCCGTGCCAGCGGAAGGCCGCGATGAATTGCGGCAGATAGTGAAACTTGAGCCCGGCGTCGGCCAGGCGGACGAAGTACTCGAAGTCCATGCACACCCGGTAGTCGCAATCCAGCAGCAGGCCGGAATCGATCACGCGGCGGCGGAAAAACGTCGAAGTCGAAGGAATGTAACAGCCGAAGTAAAGCAGGACCGCGCGGTCGAACTCATGCTCCACCTTCGAGCGGACCAGCCTTCCGCCACGGTCGACGAATACGCAGTCGCCGTAAATCACATCGGCTTCGGGATGCTGCTGGGCAGCGCGAGCGATAGCGGCCAGCCCGCCGGGAAGGTAGTAATCATCGGCGTTCAGCCAGCCCACCAGCTCGCCGGTGGCCCGCAGAAAGCCCTTGTTGATGGCGTCCGACTGGCCGCGGTCGCGCTCCGAGATGCATTGCACCCGCGGATAGCGCCTCACGATCTCCAGCGTGCCGTCGGTGGACGCCCCGTCGACCACGATGTGCTCGACTGTGACGCCCTCCTGCCGGGCGACGCTCAGCAGCGCCTCTTCGATGAACTCGGCGCTGTTGTACGAAGGCGTGATGACCGACAACGCAGGAAGATTCACGTCCACTCGCCGGCCTGTACCGGAACGCCGGTTAGGCCATCTGGCATAAATCGCGGTGGGATAGTTGTGCGTCGGCCGCGACCGCCGCGGCCACAAGGAACGAGATCAGCGTCGTTAATTGCAGCTCCGAGTAGGGCCAGGGAGCAAAGCTCAACGTCATGATGAACTGCCCCGCCAGATAAGCGAAGGCCGCGGTGAAGAATGCTTGGTACCCTGGCGCATTCCTGCGGCGATAGAACCAGCGCAACAGCGCAACGTGGAACCACAGGTAGCAGATCAGGCCTGCGATGCCATATTTCAGCCAGACATGCAGCGGCGCATTGTGCACCATCACCGACTCGCTCTTCCATCTCCTGATGCGCCAGGTGGAGTAAGAAGTCCCCAACCCAATGCCCATCACGGGCGATTGCCGCACCTGGTACCAGGCATCCAGCAGGTCATAGAGATGGTCAGCGTTGTCGGCGCTGAACTCGGTGTCGGCGCGCATCACGTTGAGACTCTCGACCCGGTGAAAAAATGACGCCCCCAGGACGCCGGCGGCAACCGCGGCCATGCCGGCCAGCAGCGCAATCCGGCGCAGGCGATGCCGTTTTTGCAGCACAAGCAGGACCAGCGTTCCGATCGCCAGCTCCCCCCAGTAGGTCCGGCGAAATCCCAGCAAAACGAAGAGGCAGGCCGCTGCCGCAAGGGCGGACCAAAGCAGTTTGGCGATGCTGCTGCCGGCGCTTTCCCGCGAGCAAAGTGCCAGTATGCCGGTAAACACGATGCAGGACAGCACCGGGCCGTCGAAGACGGGGATGTCCACGCCGGCCAGCTTTTCCCGATACCCTGTCAGGTAGAGCGCGTACAGCAACCCAATGCGCGCCGCCATGTAAATCGCAAACACGCGAACGGCAGCGCGGATGTCCGATGCATTCTGCAGCCACGCCGACCAGACGACGTACAACCCAATCCCGAGGGCGAGCCCGCGCCAGTCGAAGAAAAAATTGATGCCGCCGCGGCCCTCGCCGTAGCCGATGGCAACGCCTATGCAGCCGAGAAAGGCCAGCCCCGGTGCGGCAAGCCGGCGCGGGAAGCGCACGCGCTTGCGGCGCAGACATCCGATAGCCGCAAGGTGAACGAAGACGAGCAGCAGGATTGCCAGATCGATGGCCCGGAACCCGCCCACGACCTTGGCGTAAACCGGCGAGGAAGGACTGCCAGTGTCCTCGCGGCCAAACTCCTGTAGAAAGATGATGGAGAACAGGGAGCAGAAAATAAACGCCCGCCAGAAAGCGACGGCCCAGTTTCGCGGCGCTGCCCCAACCTGCTCCTGCCGCGGAATTGCCGGCCAAGGCGTGGTCGTCATGCTTGCCGGGGTATTCGTCGCGCGGCCGGAGTGGGATAAACCGACTGCACGAGGTCTTGAAAGTTGAATTGCCGCGCTCGCGCCCTCGCCCCACAGGAAAGTGACGCAAGCAGGTTGGGGACGGTCGCCATCTCCAGCAAAGCGCCGGCCATATCGCGGGCGAGTTGTTCCCGGCTGCGGCCCATGGTTGGCAACGCCCGGCCGCAAGTCGAGTCCACAATCACGCCCGGCCCTCCCAGGTCCGTACAGAGCACCGGCAGGCCGTGGGCCAGTGATTCCAGCACCACCATTCCGCCGGAGTCGCGCAAACTGGGGAAGAGCAGCAGGTCGGCAGCGCGGTAATGCTCCACCAGCGCCCTTTGCGGCAACCAGCCGACCCAGCCGACGATCTCCTCCAGCCCTAGTTCCCGGCTGAGCCGCGCCAGTCGCGGCTTGGCGGGCCCATCACCGATGATGGTAAAGCGAATGTTCGGATGCGACTGCTTCACTTGGCTAACCGCGTCGAGGGCTATATCCAATCCCTTGCACTCCAGCAGCCGCCCGACATAAAGCAATCGCAACTCGCCGGCCTTTGGCCTGAGACCAGGCCGGGCCAGGGTCAACCCATGTTCGGAGTGTCCCACCGCCAACTGGACGGTGGTTTTGTCGCGCCAGCGCCGGCAAACCAGCGGCAAAGTGTCGCGTGTCACCAGGATTCGCTCGGCTTGCCGGAAGGTGCGGCGCATCAGAGGATCCAGCGGTACGAAGAAGTTGGAGACGTCGCGCAGGCGCTCATGCCAACGCTGGCCGGCCGGGAGTCCCGCGCGCAGGTGTGGGGGAATCGCTTCGCCGCCGGCGACCGGGCCGAAGTAAAAGGGAACGCCCAGTGATCCCATGAAGCTGGGATACCGGATGCTGGCGTAAGTGACATGCTGCACCGTGTCGAACGGCAACGCCGGAAAGAGCCGGCGGACTTGCCGCGCTGCAAGCCACTGCCAGAGCACGTAATAAAGGGCCTTGCCGCCCGGATATCGCCGCAGGCGCTGCATCCACTGAGGCAGGTCGTAATAAACAAAGCTCAGGTTCTCTGCCGTTCGCTGGGCTTGCTCCTCAATGGCGCGCCGGTTGGCGCTGCGAGTGATGACGGTTACTTCATGCCCCAAACGCGCCAGCTCCGTCGCCCAACCCCAGCCGACGCCCGGCTCCGAACCCCGTCCCGGCTCGCAAGCGTAAGCGGAGAGTAAGACTCGCGCCACTTAGTCCAGCCCCACCGAGCCAAGCGCAGCCTGCTTGCCCGAGCTGTCGGCGGCCGGCTGGACCTGGCCGGGCAGTTTCAGCCGCTTCTCCGTGCGGAAGGCCAGCCACTCCAGGATGGCCGCGCCGGCGTTGTGCAGGATCTGCTCCGGCGGCCCGTCCGCATCCAGATAAATCGTGCGGCGGGAGGAACCGAATTTTCTGCGGCCGCCACTGCTTTGCCGTGGAAGCAGGACCAGCCGCACATCGCTCCGCGTGCCAAGCCAAGCAAAGCGTAAAGCCAGCCGGCGAACGGCCTGTCGCAGGCCGGCGACCGGAGCGCTTTCGTCCGGCGAGTGAACCAACAGTGTGGATCGAACGCGGGCGGCTCCCACATCGAATATCTGCCTAAAGGCATGGAACAGGGTTTCTGCCGTCCACGTCCTGCGCGCCCGGCGAAAGGCCGGCGCCAGGTTGCACACCAGTCCGTCGGCCAGTTCGGAACGCAGCGCGCTGTTGCCGCCGGTAATCCTTACGGACAAGCCGGCGGGACGGCAGATGCGCCGCAGAAGCCGGCCGGCGTCACGCAGCTTTTGCCGCCAGCGGCGGAGCCGCGGTTCCACCTGGGATGATCGTTGCAACTCTGCCAGCAGCTTCGGTAGTTGTTCCCGGAGCCATTCCAGGTCCTGCTCCACGATGGCCCGCTGCAGCAGAAAGCCGGTCACGCCGGGCCAGAAGCCGGCGAGTTTTTGCCGGCAGGCCGTCGGTTTGCGCGCCAACAGATGCTGGAGCTTCTTGAGCTGGCAGACGGTGATTGATTGCTTCAGGACCTTCTTGATGAGGTAGTAGGTGAATTCGTCCTCTACGGACGGCAGATAGAAGTTCTGCTGTTGCCGCCGGTCCGCCAGGACTTGGTCGGCAAGCAGCCAGGCGCGTCCCTCCCATCGGTAATCGCCATAGCAGTCGAGGTCCAGGTGCGCGATGTGCCTGCCCTCTTGCCGGGCCAGAACGAAGTAACAGGCCGAGGTCTCATGCTGAATGGACTGCACCAGCCGAGCTCCGGCACATTGCGCAGCTCGGGCCAACAAGCTGGGAACGTGGTGCAGGTCTTGGGGACGAAACATAAGGTCCACATCCGACGCTGCCGTGCCGTCGCTGCTCTCATGTCCGCTCAGGACGCAATAGAGCATTTGTGCGCGGTCAAGCTGCGTGACCACCGCGTCAAACATTTCTGAGCGCGCGCGACCCACATTGGCGGCATGGGACGATACCAGCCGCAGACGGCGGCGAGGCCCCGTCGCAAAAACCGCTGCCGAAGAGCGCTTGCGAAGCACAAGTGCGAGCGTCTGCAACAAAAAGCCGGCGCGCCGCTGATCGCCTCGCGCA
>Ga0070737_10002131_pt1 | contig 24820 bp, 18 predicted proteins | sample Coa_R1_10_FD_66438 | JGI IMG/M metagenome (GOLD analysis project Ga0070737, IMG submission 66438) | Surface soil microbial communities from Centralia Pennsylvania, which are recovering from an underground coalmine fire - Coalmine... | ecosystem: Environmental > Terrestrial > Soil > Unclassified... | reverse complement strand
CTCGACCTCTCGCTGTCGTTGGCGGAGAAAGAATGCCAGCGCACCAAGAACTGGCCCGATGTGCATGTTCTGGCGCAGATGTACCGACGGCTATTTGAAGAAGCACGCACCGTCTTCGTGGAACGCTGCGGCACGCGCCTGGTGACGGCTTTTCAGCAGTATGCCGAAGCGGGCAATCTGGAATTGATCACCTGCGCCGGTACCCACGGCTATCTGCCGTTGTTAAGCTCGGAGCCGGCCTCCGTGAAGGCGCAGGTCTTTACTGCCGTGGATGAGCATGCCCGCATCTTCGGCAACAAGCCCAAGGGCATGTGGATCCCCGAATGCGCCTTTTATCCGGGTCTGGATGAAGTGTTGGCCCAGGCCGGTATCCGCTATTTCCTGGTGGACGGCCACGGCATCGAGCACGCCGAGCCAGCGCCGGCTTTCGGCGTTCATGCTCCGGTCTATTGTCCATCCGGCGTCGCTGCGTTTGGTCGGCATCCGATGACCTCGAAATTGGTCTGGAGCACCAGCGTCGGCTATCCCGCTGATTACAATTACCGCGAATATTACCGCGACATCGGCTACGACCTGGACCAGGAGTATCTGGCGCCCTATCAGTACGCGCCAGGTGTTCGCCAGAACACCGGTATCAAGTATCATCGCATCACCGGCAAAACGAGTCTAAATCATAAACAGCTTTATAATCCTGACTGGGGGGCCGAGACGGTGGTGCGTCATGCGAAAGACTTTGCCCAGCGCTGCCGCGATCAAGCCCGCCGCGCCGGCAGCGCCATGCCGTTTCCCGCCGTCATCGTTTCACCCTATGACGCGGAACTGTTCGGCCACTGGTGGTTTGAAGGGCCGCAGTGGATCTACCACGTCTTGCGTGAATTATCCAGCGGCGGTGATCTGGAGCTGACCACGCCGGGGGCTTACCTGGCCGCTCATCCGGTGCAGCAAAAGGCCATGCCGTCGGCCAGTAGTTGGGGCCGCAACGGCTATAGCGAGCACTGGGTCAATCCCAAGACAGAATGGATGTGGCGGCCGTTGCATGAGGCGGCGGCGCGAATGCGGCAGACGGTGCAAGCCCATCCCTTCGCTTCGCTGGGCAGCCTGGAAGACCGCGTCCTCCGCCAAGCCGGACGCGAATTGATGTTGGCCCAGGCGTCCGATTGGCCGTTCATCATCACCAACGGCACCACCGAGCAGTATGCTCGCCGCCGGTTCCACGATCATCTCAACCGCTTCCACGACCTGCTGACGCGCCTCGAGCGCCGCCAAGTCGATCCGATATACTTGCAAGCGCTCGAATACATGGATGCGTTGTTCCCCAAGCTGGATTATCAACTGTTCGCGTAAGCTTTCCCCATAACCCCCGGCTTGCTGAGGGGATGGTACTTCCGGCAAGCCGAGGGCTATATGCCCAAGCATTGATCTGGTATCCGTCAAAAGGGAAGCAAGCCGAGCGAGCGGATGACCCAAACGACGACTACGACGATGGCCAAGACGTTGAAGAGCTGCTTGAACCTGCCGTCCATAGGAACGTAGGTATTGACCAGCCACATTAAAAAGCCTATGACCACCAGCGCAATGAGAATGGAAAGCATGTTCCTTCTCCGAATCCCTGGTTCGAGATGTCCTTGACCGGGCGGCTTACGGGGCTTGTCTAAGCCGCCTGGATGCCCCAACCCTTGGGGCGGAGAAAAATACAGCGAATGCCGTGCCAGAGCGATCCCCACTTAGTGAACGTTAAGCCCGCATCTACCTTCGCTTACACTTCCGGCTCGTCGGCTTCGGCAAGATCTGCATTGTCCTCTGTCTCGTCTTTATGATAAAGGAGCATGGGCCACAAAGCAGTGAAGCCGATCTGTTCAGGGGAAACCAACCAAGAGGCACAAGGTTTGCAAGGGAGGGAGACAGGAGGCACTTTGGTGCGGCCCCTCATCACGCCGAGCAGCGACGGAAAGAACGGCGGAGTGATGATGAATAAGTCTCCTTCTTGCTTCTGCTCAGAGATAATCTGACCTGCAATTTCCGATAAAAAGAATGAGCCACAGAGCCATAAAGGACACAGAGAAGAAAATGGAGAAAGATAAAAAAACGAAGAAAAATTATTTTCCCTGATTTCTTTCTGTGTTTGGCTCTGTGTTTGTGTGGCTCTATGGTTCGTTCTTCTTCGCTCATCCTACACGGGTTCTGTCATGCTGGGTCAGGTAGCTGTATCGCCGTGGTTGGAGCAGGAGCAGAGGCAAATTTTGCCGGCGGCGCTGTTGGCGCCGCCTGGGCTGGCTTTCAAGACCAGCCGCGGTTTTTGCCGTCCTTTCGGTTCCACTCCCCGCGCTGATGGCGTCAACTTCGCCGTCTTTTCACGGCATGCTCAGGAACTCAGCCTTGTGTTGTTCCGCGAAGGGCAGGAAGAACCGGTTGCCGAGATCCCGCTTGATCCCATCTTAAATAAAACCGGCGATGTTTGGCATATTTTCGTCCATGATCTGACTCCCGACTATCTCTACGGCTACCGCGTCCGCGGGCCCAATGCCCCCAAGTCCGGCCATCGCTTCAATTCCTCGGTCGTCTTGCTCGATCCCTATGCCCGCGCCCTCAGCGGCAACGCGCGTTGGGGTCAGCCCGATGTGCCGTTGGGCCAGCCAGGCGGCCGGCTGACCCGTCGTAGCCGCATCGTCGTTGATGATTTCGATTGGCAAGACGACAAGCCGCCGGCCACGCCCCTGGCGCGAACAGTGATTTATGAATTGCATGTCCGCGGCTTCACACGCCATCCTTCATCCGGCGTCGCCCACCCCGGCACCTACCTGGGATTGATCGAAAAAATCCCCTATTTGCAATCATTGGGTGTAACAGCCGTGCAGCTTATGCCGGTGCTAGAGTTCGATGAGTTGGAGCATCCGCGCCATAATCCGCTGACCGGGGAGATGTTGTTTAACTATTGGGGCTATTCGCCGCTGTCCTTCTTCGCTCCCAAGGCGGCCTACGCGGCGCGGTCTGGCCAACAGGTGCGCGAATTCAAGGAGATGGTCAAAGCCTTTCATAAGGCCGGACTCGAAGTCTTTCTCGACGTGGTTTATAACCACACTGGCGAAGGCAACGAGAATGGACCGACCTATCATTTTCGTGGTCTGGATAATTCTATCTATTACATGTTGGATAAAGAAGGGCGCTACTATAATTTTTCCGGCTGCGGCAACACCTTCAACTGTAATCATCCCCTGGTCCGCGATCTTATACTCGACAGCCTGGTCGAATGGGTCACGCAGATGCATGTCGATGGCTTCCGTTTCGATCTGGCCGCCATCCTGGGCCGCGGTACCAATGGCAAGGTGCTGGACGATCCACCCTTGATTCAGCACATTGCCGAGCATCCGCTTCTGTCCGGGGTGAAGTTGATTGCGGAAGCCTGGGATGCGGCTGGCCTGTCGCAGCTGGGCAAGTTTCCTGCCTGGGGGCGCTGGGCCGAGTTGAACGGCGTCTACCGCGATGATGTGCGCCGCTTCATCCGCGGTGATGCCGGCGCCACCGCCAACGTCGCCAAACGCATCTGCGGTAGCCTCGACCTCTATGGCAATTCCGCCCGCCATCCTTACCACTCGGTCAATTTCATCACCTGCCACGACGGTTTCACGCTCAATGATCTGGTCAGTTACAACGGCAAGCACAATGAAGCTAACGGCGAAAACAACCGCGATGGCTGGGATGCCAATTTCTGCTGCAATTTCGGCCACGAAGGCCCGACCGATGACAGTTTCATCAACGCCATGCGTCAACGACAGATGCGCAACTACTTCACGATGCTGCTGATCTCCCAAGGCGTGCCGTTCATCTTGCACGGCGATGAGTTCGCTCGCACGCAGCGTGGCAACAACAATGCCTACTGCCAGGATAACGAGATTTCCTGGGTCGACTGGAGTCTGACGCGGAAAAACGCTGGTCTGGTACGCTTTGTGCGCCTGATGATCGCCCTGCGTAAGCGCTATTTCGCCTTGAGCCGCGAGCAGTTCGTCGATCGCGTCCGCTGGCACGGTGTTCACGTTGGCAATCCAGACTGGACGGGCCAATCGCGGACATTGGCCTTCCAACTGCACGGCTGGCACGGTCATCCCGATCTGTACGTGATGTTCAACGCCCATTGGGAAAGCCAGCGCTTCAACCTGCCGCCGCACGATGGGCAATGGCGTTGGCGGCGACTGGTGGATACGAACCTGCCGTCGCCGGACGATATTGTCGAGGAGACGCAAGCCGTGCCGCTGCGTCCGGCGGATCATTACATCGTGTCACCGCGCTCGGCGGTGATATTGATTGGCGCAACACCGATCCGAAATTCCGATCGTCCTTGAGAACAAAGCAAGCAGGTGTTTGCAAAAGCTTCTCCCATCCTCTATTCCTGGAGTGTAACCATCGCAACATGCGTGCGTCTCCACGGGCGCGGCCAACTGGAACACGCTCTATCGCGATGGCCACGTCGCGCTGCCGCCCGTGACGGACAACATCACTTATGGAGTCTAGCGGTTCTTGGCCGAGTCCATCCGGCCGGAGCCGGTTGCGGTGGGCGGATAGACGTTCTAGCTGTGGGGGAGCCTGGCACGGATCGCGGGAATGGCGGGACAGCGGTGCTGAAACGCAGGTAGGAAGGACCGCTTGCGCCACTTCCCATCTGCCTCGAAACTCGTTACTCTTCACAACAGACCCACCAACCCGAAACCTCAGCACAACGGCATCGATCATGCGCTGGCTGCAAACCGAATATCTCCTCAAAGGTGTTTACCTCGGCCTCATTCTGTACGCCGCCTTGCAACAGGCCGCGATGCCGCAATTCGGCTGGCAAGCCCTGGCGTACGTTAATCTCTTGGCCCTGGGCGGACTTGTTCTCGCTCTCATGGTGGCGGGATTGGCCAAGGTACGCGAAGGCTATCGAGTCCGGGGCCGGCTGCTGATTTTCACATTGTTTTTGCTGCTGGAAAGCCCGACGCTGGTTTATGCTGGCATCCTCGGCGGCACGTTCGCCGGCATCGCCTGGGTACGCCAGCAAGTTGGCGAACAACCGCAGCTTCAGGAGTTGTTTCTGCCGGTACTGGGCGGCGGCGCTCTTGCCGGACTCGCCTTCGGTTCGCTACGACAGGTGCGCCATCGTCTGACACGCATCAGTCTGATCCTGGCGCTGGCGGCCGGACTGGCCAGCGGATTACTCTACTGGCTCGGTCAGTTCGGCAACCTCACCCCGAAGCATCAACTCGGCGATCCGACGGTCTTCGCCGTGCAGATCCTGCTCAGCATTCCCTTTCTCTATCTGTTGACCTTCGCCGGCCATGAGGAAGAAACGGAAATCGAGATCGGCCTCATGTGCGCCAATCTCGGTCTCGGGTTGGGCATCTTGACATATGATCATATGCAATATCGGTCGATAGCGTTTTTATTGCCGCTACTGTTGTATTTCGGCTATACGATGAAAGTGCTGCCGGGCTTGCGCGTGCTCAAGCACGCCTTTCGCGGTCTCAGTTACGCGCGAGTCGGCCGTTATCGCCGGGCCTTGCAAGCGTTCCGCCGGGCTTTGCAGCTCGATCCCAACAATCGCCTGGCCCGCGAGGGCTTTTGGGACGTTCACCGTTTGCTCGATCTCGATCAATTGGCCAACGATCCGCCAACCTTGGCCCTGGTCGATCTCGATCTGTGCTTGCAGCGGGCCGGCTCACTGTTGTTGCAACCGGGACCATCCGCCGCCCAGCTTGATGAGGTACATCGCCTGCTCGATCTGGTGCTGCGTTTGCAGCCGAGTATGAAGCCGCCCGTTGATTACTGGCGTGCCGTCGCCTATACCCACGCCCGCCGTTACGACGAGGCGGCCAAGGAGCTGGAGCATGTCCTCGATCCTTCGCACTATGGTCCTGGCAATCCGCAACGGCAAAGCGTCCTTCTCGCAGCCTGGCAGCTGGCACTCTTGTTGCACGAGGAACTGCGCCGCCGGGTCGGCCAGCCGCAACTGGTCTTGCCAGGCCGCCGCATGGAGGCGATCGCCGCCGTCGAACGCCATTTGGCCGACCATCCCGACGATCAAACAATTTGGGGTCTTAAAAGAATTCTTTATCAAGACGTGACGGAAGAGGAATACAACGCCTTCGTGAAAGGTGAGACCGGGGGGGAGACAGCTCCCGCTCGCTATTTCGACCACGAATACGCACAACAACTCGGCTTGGCGCTCATCGATGACAATGCCCGTTGGCGGCGCGGCGGTGAATATCTGCGCTTGGCGGCGCGCGGTCTGCCATTCTTGGGGCCGACCCTCTTCGTCCAGGTCGCCCAGGCCCACCAGCGTGCCGGCCACCTTGAGGAAGCGCGGCACCATTACGAATTGGCCAAACGCGCTGGCTTGGCCGTCGGCCCTAACAATCTCGCCGAGGCCGAGCGCCAAGCCTACTTCGCTACTGTCAAGCTGCTGGGCGAGGATGCCCTGGCCCGCGGCGACATCGACGCTGCCATCGAGAATTATCACCTCTATGCCGAGTCCGAACGCGCCGGCCTGGAGACGCTGCGAACGTTGGCCAGCCTTTATGAGAAAAAAGGAGATGCTTTGTCCGCAATGCGCGTCACTGATCAGGCGCTGGTTTACAATCCCAAGGACAAAGATCTGCTCGAGCGCAAGGACCGCTATTACTATTCGGTGATGCCAGAGCAGATCCGGGAGCGCATCGAGTCGGTGCGTCCGTGGTTCGATTTCCATTACTGTGTGCGCAAGGCCCGTTCGATCCTCGATGGCCGGATGTACACCGATGTCGAATGGCTGGACGTGGCGCATCATCTGATTCAGCTGGCGTTGGTGATGATGCCGGAGTGCCGGATGGTGAAAGTGTTGCTGGCCAAGGTGCTGCTGCGCTACGGCGAGCGCGACCGCGCTATTGCCACGCTCGAAGAGGTGCGCAATCCCAAGCCGGAGAAGTTCGCCAGCAGCGAAGACGAGGATGCCTGGTACCAAAGCTGCCAACTGCTCAGCGATTTGTATCTCGAAGTAGGCCGGCCTGATTTGGCCGTGCCGTGCCTGATCGATTTCCGCCACAGCGCCAAAAGCGGAGCGCGGACGCTGTATAAACTGGGCCAGGCATACGAACAACTCGGCGACCGTGTCCGTGCCGTGAAATGCTACAAGCAGGTGACGGCCTACGAGGGCAACCCGCTGGCGCCCGATGCCGAGGATGCGTTGCAGCGCTTGCAACAGGAAGCGTGAGGAAGTATGCGTTGCCTGGTTCGGCAACTTGCCGTCACGAGCTGCGGGAGCTTGTTAGCGGACAGCCTCAAGCAGATTCAGTGGTTTCCGGTGATCCCTAATCAGGGATGTTCCAACCGGCGCTTCCTCACTACTGAGGAACTAGCTGCGGTCCAAAGAGAAGAGGCGAAAGGACTTTGAGGACAGTTAGCGCAAACTCTGGCGGAAGCTTGCGCACTGCCAGCGTCAACGTCAATCGTTATGTTTCTGCCGCAGCCGAGCGCTCAAACGCAGCATTAATTGAATGCGCTCAAATTCGTTGAGCCAATCTTGCAGTGTCGCTGCCAACTCCTCGGCCCCCGGCGGGACGATGCCCGTAGGACACGACGGTCCCAATTGCCGGGCAGCCAAAGCACGATAGCGGTGAAGTGTGCGATCGCCAAAGACCGAACATAATTCGTGGTCCTCGGCGAGAAACAGCGCCACCGGCACACGATCGCCGCCATTGATGCGCACTTTTTCCGTCAAATCACGGTGCTGATCGCGATCGAGCAGGCGCAGGTCGATCCGTGCCGGATTGGCCTCGGCGATGCGTTGCAAGAGCGGGCATTGCTGGATACAGTCCCCACACCAGACGCCGCTGACAATCAACACTTTCATGTCGCGCACAAAGCTGGCGACGAGTTGTTTCTGCGGTTCCGTTAATTGCGCCGCTGCGTAGACCTGTTGCCAACGCTGTTGCTGTTCGCCGTTGCCGGTGCGGACGTAACGATCATAGGGCAATGCGGCGGCGAACTTCTCGGCCAGAAACGATGCCTGCATGATTCCCTCGCTCTCTGGAAAACGCCGGGCGAAGATCGTACAGTGACAGCAATATCACCGTATGAAGCCTGCCAGGTACGGAGAAGGGGGTATGATCGAAGATTTATCTCGGCGCCATGATTTGGTGAGTGATCTATTTGTATTGCCGCGCTCGGCGAGCGAATGGCAGCGCTATCGCCTCAGCGACGAGCAGGTGCGTTTTTTCCACGAAAACGGCTACCTTTCCGGCATTCGCATCCTCAACGACGAACAGGTCGAACGCCTGTGCAGCGAGTTGCAAGAGCTGTTCGATCCGAAGCATCCTGGCAACGATCTCTTCCATGAGTTTCACTCGAACGAATCACCCGATCCATCGCGCGTGCTGTTTCACGCGCTGGGAGCTTGGCGCATCAAGCCGGGCTTTCACGATCTCTTGTGGCATCCCGCTTTCACAGTGCCGGCCAGCCAGCTGCTCGGCGGGGCGGTGCGTTTCTGGCACGATCAACTGTTCTGCAAGCCGGCCCATCACGGCGGTGTTGTCGCCTGGCACCAGGATTATTCTTACTGGACCCGGACGCAGCCGATGGCGCATCTAACCTGCTGGATCGGCCTGGACGATGCCACGCGCGACAACGGCTGTTTGCACTACGTTCCCGGCAGTCATCGCTGGGAGCTGCTGCCCATCACCGGCCTGGCCGGCGACATGGACGCTATCCAGAGCGTGCTGACGCCGGAGCAAAAGGCGAAGTTTCAGCCGATCGCCATCGAGCTGAAAAAAGGCGAGGCAGCGTTTCATCATCCGTTGATGGTCCACGGCTCTTACGAGAATCGGACGGATCGTCAACGCCGGGCCACGGTCCTCAACGTCTTCCGCGACGGCATCGTCTCCAACACGAATGCGCCGCTGCTGCGAGGTGTGCCGGTCATCGGCAAGGGACAGAAAGTCGAGGGGCAGTTTTTTCCGCTGCTTTTCGATCCTGCTACAGTTCACTCTGCTTCGTAGAGGCGTTGTTAACCCGGACGGTGCCCCAGTAAATCGCGGGCTTGCTGCTCGACTTGTTTTTTTACCGTGCCGGCCAGGAGCGACAGCATCCAGGGCAGGGCAATCTCCAAATTCACGGTTTGCTCCGCGACGTGAGCGGTGCCGGAGATAGACTGGCCGGCAGCCCCGACGACGAAATGCAGCGTGTCACCGTCCCAATGTTGTTCGACGCCTTTCAACAGACTGCCGGACTGGCTTTGGAGATGCGACGCCAGTTCGTCAATCCGCCGCCTGGCTTCCTCGCGGCCGAGTTGATGGGGAACGCTAATGGTGACTTTTGGCATAGAGATATTCCGAGAAATGATTAGTCCACGATGATCCGTACCACTTCGATACGCACCCAGAGCGGGTCATGTTCGTGACGGCGGCCCTGACCGAGGTGATTATCCAGATACCGGCCGCGCTCGTCGTTGAAACCGATCCACAATGTTTCGTTGTCGCGATTGAGCTTGATTTCCAATGGTTTGCCGGCAGAGCGGCATTTGTGAATTCCCGAAGTCTCGGCTTTGAAAAGCAGGGCGAAGGCCAGCGCTGCATCCGGCGCCAAAGCTAGCCGGGAGGCTTCATCAATCGTCGCGCCGTCGGGACCGTTGACGTTCTGACCGGGCTGTTCGCCATTGCCGCGATCGATCAGGCCACCGGCCCAGATGCGTACCACGTCGCCCTTGCGCAGTCCGCCCTTGACAGGAAGCGCCAACGAGGTCCATTTTTCGCTGCGTACGGCGGTTTCGAGAAAATCCTGTGGTAAATAGTGCGTCAACACTCGGCTCTCGACCTCTGCGGCCGAGGCGCCGACCACCCCAACCAGAATCAAAAGGAATGCGGTACTTCGCATCATTTTCTCCCGGGCGAACTAACCTCAGAGAACATAGAGAAGAAAAGAAGAAAGCTACCAGGCTACAGAAATATTTAATGTATCTCTGTTGTCCTTCTGTCTCTTTTTCTTCTTCTCTGTGTTTTTCTCCTCTGTGTTCTCTGTGGTGAGTTGTCTTAGAACAATTCACGGACAGCGGCGCCGTGTTCGACGATCGGGATGGGTCGGCCGACGTTGCTCTCGTTTTCCGTACGCGGGTCGATGCCGAGTGCCTGGCAGAAAGTGCAGAACAGGTCGGATACTTCGATCGGCCGATCGATGATTTCGATACCGCGCGCATCGGTTTTGCCGATGACTCGCCCGCCCTGAATGCCTGCGCCGGCCAGGATGGCGTTGAACACCGTTGGATAATGGTCGCGGCCTGCGGTGAGGTTGATCCGCGGCATTCGGCCAAACTCGCCCATCCAGATGACCAGCGTGCGCTCCAGTAAACCGCGTGTCCGCAAATCGGCCAACAGCGCCGCCGTCGCCTGGTCTACCGGTGGAACCAGTTTTTTCAGTGCTTTCAATTCATTACTGTGCGTGTCCCAGCCGCTTGCCTGCACTTCAACGAAAGTCACGCCTGCCTCGATGAGCCGGCGGGCCATCAGGCAGCCTTGGCCAAATGCTGAGCGGCCGTATTGATCGCGCACGCGGTCGGGTTCCAGGTCCAGCTGAAAGGCTTTCGTGCGTGGGCTGAGGACCATGCGGGCCGTCTGCTGATAGAGCGTTTGATGGTCCTGGACCCGTTCAGCGGCACCGTTCTGGGCTTGCTCTTGTTCCAGCTCGCGCAACAGGTCGAGTCGGCGTTGGAGCCGTTGGCCCGGCACCGGGGCAGGCAAATTATCCGGCGGCTGATTAGGGTTGGTGACGATGAAGGGAGCGTAACGCACTCCAAGAAAGCTCGGCCCGATGCTAGTTCCGGAGATGCTGACGAACGAAGGCAAATCAAAATCGTCGGGGCCAATCTGCTGGGCGACGGTCGAGCCGAAGCCGGGGTGGACGATGCCACCCGAGGGAGCGTAGCTGGTGTGCAAAAGATACGTGGCCCGACCGTGGTTGCCTTCTTTGCTGGTTAGCGAGCGCAGCAGGGCTGCATGTTTCATAAGCGGGGCCAGATGCGTCCAATGTTCGGCAATCTGCAAGCCGGGCACGCTGGTAGAGATGGCCTTGGTCGGCCCTTGCGTATCGGTCCCTGGTTTGGGGTCGAACGTTTCAAATTGGCTCGGCCCTCCCGCCATCCAAAGCAAAATGCATGCCTTGCCCTGGCGGCGGATCTCGTGGGCACGGGCACTCAGACAATCACTCCAGCGCAGTCCGGCCGCGGCCACGCCGCCGGCCAGACAGCGTAAAAACGCCCGCCGGCTGACGACGCCCCGGCTACTGATACGCACATCCACGCAAGTTTGTATTGGTAACATGGCGTCCTACTTCTTGTGCAAAAATTCCGTGGAATTAACCAGCCCCCACAACACATCTTCGAGTGCTTCGGCACGATTACCGACTTTCTGGATATAGCGGAGACAGATACTCTTTTCCTTGGTGCTTGGCTGCCGCGCCAACACACGCTCATACAGGGTGGCCACGATCTCCTCGTCGGATTTGCCCTTGGCCAACAGATCGGCCAGGACCGTTTTGCCCTTGGCGGAAGTTGTCGCCTTTACCAGGGCGCTATTCATCAGCAAGAGCGCCTGCGGGATGGTGCCTTGCATTTCAGCCTGCGGCAGCGAGGGGTCGACTTTGAACGTTTGGTAGATCATGTTGCGTAGGCCGTGGTGCCGCTGCACCGCCGGCGACGAGCTGGGCGCCGGAGCTGGGATGGTTTTATCGTTCTCGTCAAAGCCCAGTGCTTTTTGCAGTGCCTCGAACACTTGCTCCGGCCGCAGTCGCACCGGGCAGACTGCGACCGTCTCCGCTTCGGCTTTTGGTCCCTCCAGATGTCCCTGATACGCCCGTGTCAAAGTGATGGTCCGGAACAGCCAGCGCATGTCGTAGCCGCTGGCAATCCAGTCTTTTTCCAGCACGTCCAGCACTTCAGGATAGCGGGGTTTGCTGCTGCCTACATCGTTAACCGTGGGATAAAAGCCCCAGCCAAAAAGCGCGGTCCAGATGCGATTGATGTAGCTGCGTGCGAACCAGGGATTTTGCGGGCTGGTCAGGAAACGCGCCAGTGCCTGTCGGCGCTCTACGTCGGACGCATCGAGAGAAACGCTTTCGCCAGTGAGAAAGCGCGGCTGCATAGGAATAAGATGATCGGGCGCTTTTTTGTCGGTCATGCAATATTGGCCGTCGCTGCGGCTTTCGATGGCGTAAGGCGTGCCGCGGCCGTCCACGTCCTTGTGTTGGATCAGCTTGGCCCGTCCGAAAAAGGCGGCGAGTTGATGGAACTGCTCCCGTTTCCACGGCTCGGTCTTGGCATCGTGGCACTGAGCGCACTGGATCTGCACGCCGAGGAAGACGCGGCTGGTCGTGGCCGCAATCTCGATCGGATTGCCGTACAGTGCTGTCAGATAATTCACCGGGGCAATCTCGTCGTTGATGCCCGAAGCTGTTACCAGGGCCGTGACGATCTCGTTCCAGGGCCGATTGCGGCGAAACTGTTCGACCCACCAACGATCGAACAACTCCCAGCGCAGGTAATTGCCGCTGGCCGGCGTGTGGTATGTCACCACATCGCGCCAGTAGCGTGCCCAGTTGACGGCGTAGGCATCGCTATGCAGAAGTTTAGCAATCAGGCGGGTGCGCTTGTCCGGCGTGCGGTCGGCGATCCCGCGCTGGATCTCATCCGGACCGGGCAGCTTGCCGGTGAGATCGAGAAAGACGCGGCGGAGGAAAATTTCGTCTTTGGCACGGGGCGGCAAGGCACGGTGGAAAGCCGCATCGACCCGCGCCGCCGTCTCCTGGGGCGCCGGCGCAGCCGCATGCAGAATCGGGGGCGCCGCCAGCGACAACAGCCCCAACAGCAGGACGCTCAAAGCGGACTGTCGTGGAAGGTCCATCTTTCATCCCTCAGATACAGCGAAGTCGTCAAAAATGGCGAGGGCATGGGCAGGGTCAGCTATCTGTAGGAGTAAACCGGAGGACTCCGGTTGTCAATGAAAAAATCTCTTTCGCTCTGCCTGGGAACAAGAGTGGCGATGGCCTACTGTACAGGCTTGAATCTCCCGCCACCGCCTCTATGATGTACCGGGGAAACCTTCGTTCTGTTGCAGGGACAGCGATCATGTTAGAGCGGAAATATCTGTTCCCTCGAGTCATCGAGATGAATTACCAGGCTGGCCGCCGCCTGGGGGTCAATGTTTATCTCCTCGATGGCGGTAACGAGTTTCTGCTCATCGACATTGGTTATCTCGATACCGTCGAAGAGATCATCGAGCTGATCCGTCGCATGGACTTCAACCTGTCCACCTGCAAGATGATTATCGCCACCCACGCCGACGCCGACCACATCCAGGGATTGGCCCGCGCCAAGGAGATCCTCAAGACCAAGGCAGCCGCTCATCCGCTCAGCGTCGGACCGTTGGAATCGGCCGACGAGGTACAAACCTATGCCTCTATCAAGGCCCAGGGCATCGAGTTGCCTTTGACTCCTTGCAAGATCGATATTCTCCTTAATGAAGGCGACACCATCGCCGTCGGCGATCTGCGTTTGAAGGTCTGGCACACGCCCGGCCACACGCCCGGACATCTCAGCTTTAAGATGGGCAACCTGCTTTTCAGCGGCGACAACATCTACAAAGACAGCTGCGTCGGCGTCATTGACGCCCATCATGGCTCGAACTTGCCGCACTTCATCGATTCCCTCAAACGCATCTACCGCGACGATGCTGAATTTTTGTTGCCCAGCCACGGCCCCGTCTTCCGCCGCGATCCGCGCATTATCCAGAAGGCCATCGATCGCCTGACACAATATCAGACGATGGCCGACTTCGGCACCTGCGCCACCAGCTGGCCTCTGCTGGACGAATGGGAACGCGACGTATGCGAAGGACGGATGCCGGAGTTCAGCCACACAGGGTCGCGACCGTAACATCTCGTTCCGCTTGCCGGCCAGTTTGTTCGTGCTTTCGTGTGTTTCGCAATTCTATTTGAAGTATGGCTCGGACTGTATGCCCCTGCATCAAACCCTGCGGTGCGGCCTGATAAAGTAGAACAACTGTGGCAGGTGAACCACCCGCGGAGTACACTTAGAGAAAGAAGTCCGACGCACATGCACGGAAGATCGGACTCCCACCCGGCGAGGCTACACCATGCCGCAGTGCCGATTTCTGCCGCCGATGCTCTTTTCGCTCGCCCTCGCTCTCTGTATTCCTGTTCCGCCGCTGCGCGCTGCGGAGGAGGGCGAATTCTTCGAGAACAAAGTGCGCCCCGTGCTGGTGCAACACTGCTATGGTTGTCACTCCGGGCAAGCCAAGAAGCTGCGCGGCGGTCTGCGCGTGGACAGCCGGGAGGCCATGCTGGCTGGCGGCGACAGCGGGCCGGCAATCGTCCCGGGGCAGCCGGACAAAAGCCGGCTTATCGAAGCGATTACGTACCAAAACGTCGAATTACAGATGCCGCCGCGCGGCAAATTGCCCGCGGCCGCCATCGCCGATCTGACAACGTGGGTCCAGAAAGGCGCTCCGTGGCCGAAGCAGCCGGCATCTGCTACGGGCGGCGTCCTCAAGGCTGCGTTCGACCTCAACGAGCGCAAACGCGCCCATTGGGCCTGGCAGCCGATTCGTCTGCACAATCCGCCCCGCGTGCGCGCTGGCAATTGGCCGCGCGATCCACTCGATCAATTCGTCCTCGCCAAGCTCGAAAGCAAGGGCCTGTCACCAGCAAAACCCGCTGACAGGCGGACCTTGCTGCGCCGCCTGTATTTCGACTTGATCGGAATGCCGCCGTCGCCCGAAGAGACGCAAGCATTTCTGGGGGATGCTTCGCCCGATGCCGTCGAGAAAGTCGTCAATCGCCTGCTGAGTTCGCCGCATTTCGGCGAGCGCTGGGGCCGGCATTGGCTCGATCTGGTGCGCTACGCCGAGACACGCGGCCACGAATTTGACTATAATATCCCTAATGCCTATCAATATCGTGATTATGTCATTCGAGCACTCAACGCCGATGTTCCATACAATCAATTCGTCCTCGAACACCTGGCTGGCGACCTGCTGACAAGTCCGCGCCTGAATCCGCAACAGGGTTTCAATGAATCAATCCTCGGCACCGGCTTCTGGTTCCTCGGCGAGGAATTGCATTCGCCGGTGGACCTTCGCCAGGACCAGGCCGACCGCTTCGACAATAAAGTCGATGTGCTATCCAAGGCGTTCCTCGGTCTGACGGTCGCCTGCGCTCGCTGTCATGATCACAAATTTGACGCTATCACGGCGAAGGATTATTACGCGCTATTCGGTTTTCTTCTGAGCAGTCACTATCGACTGGCACGCTTCGATTCGATGGAGCACAACCGCCGTGTTGCTGCAGAGCTGTGGCAGCTGCGTCAGCAAGGCCGGAAAAAGATTCAACAAGCGCTGGCCAAAGCACTGCGGCCAGGGGCGGAACGAATAGCGGATTATCTGCTGGCTGCGCGCGAGGTGATGCGGGAACATGCAGATTCACGATCGCGCCTGGCGGAAATCGCTGCTGCGGTCAAGCTCGATGCAGCCATTCTGGACCGATGGGTAACGCACCTCAAAACAGCAGCGTGCCAGGTGAACGATCCCTTGCATGTTTGGGTGAAAGCCGGCACCGATTCGCCCGTGACGAACCGGCGGCTGCCGCCGCCAGGTGTGACAGCGAAGGACAACCCGCCGACGTCAGCCGCCGGTTCGCTGATTAGCATCATCGATTATGCGCATTGCAGGCCGGAGGATTGGCTGACCGATGGTTTCGCTTTCGGCCCCGGTCCCGTGCGTCCAGGCGATTGCCACATCGAAGGCGATGCGGCGAAGCCGGTGCTGCACTTCCGCGAGTATGCCGCTGCCGAGAAAGATGCGGCGTGGGACGTGTTGCAAACAGCGCCCGGCACGCAAAACGATCCGGGGGCACTGGGCGGAATCGTTCGCGCCGGCAGGACGCTCTACACACCGACGTTTCCCTTAACTACCGGCAAGGTGTTTTATCTGGTCAAGGGCAGCGGCTTTGTTTACGCTGCGGTCGGCTCGCACCTCATGATCGCCGGTCCGCTGCACGGCCAACTTGTCCGCACGGTCAACACCGGCGAGCGTTTCCAGTGGATCGCCCATGATCTGAGCGCCTACCAGGGGCAGCGCATCCATCTGGAGTTCACGCCCAGCGGCCGTGCTCCTTTCGCCATCGCGCAGATCGTGCAGGGCAAGGAGCCGCCCGCGCTGGCGAGCGGAAGTGCGTTAGCGCTCCAAGGGAAACAAACTTGGGGCGTTAACGCGCTCCCATTCACCAGCGCTGATTCCCTGGAGGCGCTGGCGCGATCGTATCAGCAGCTTTTCCTTGATACGCTCAACGCGCTTGCCGCCGATCGTCTTATCACTTCCTCGGACGCGGCCGAGCACGCTCGCCTGATAAACTGGATGCTCGAGCACGCCGCTCTGTTTGGTTCCGATTTTCCTGTCCGCAACGAAATCCGCGAATACCTCCTCCAGGAGCGCAAAATCACCGATCGCATCCAGAAGGAATCGCGTCTATGCGTGGCGCTGATCGATGGCAGCGCAGAAAATGAATACGTGTTCATCCGAGGATCGTACAAGGCGCGTGGTCCAACCGTGCCGCGCCGTTTTCTGGAAGCGCTGGCGGGACCTGCCCCCCTGGCGGCAGCGCACGGCAGCGGACGGCTGGAACTGGCGCGGCAGATGATCGATCCCGCCAGCGATCCGCTCCTGCCGCGCGTCCTGGTCAACCGCGTCTGGCATCATCTGTTTGGCCGCGGCATCGTCGCTTCCACAGATAATTTCGGCGTTCTCGGCGAAAGGCCGACGCATCCCGAACTACTCGATTATCTCGCCAATCGCTTTGTTCAAGAGGGCTGGTCGATCAAGAAGCTAATTCGGGCCCTCGTGCTTTCCAGCACCTATCGCATGTCCAGCCAGCCGGACGATGCCGCCGATCGCGCCGACCCCGGCAACCTCTTCTTGCATCGCATGAATAGGCGTCGCCTGGAGGGCGAGGCGATCCGCGATACCATGCTGATGATCTCGGGGCGTCTCAATCGGCGCTTGTACGGTCCCTCGGTGTTGGTGCATTTGACGGCGTTTCAGGAAGGCCGCGGCCGACCAGCCAGCGGACCGCTCGATGGCGATGGCCGCCGCAGTATCTATTTGGCCGTGCGGCGCAACTTCCTGTCGCCGTTCCTGCTCGCCTTTGATACGCCAAGTCCTGCTTCCACGATCGGCCGGCGCACCGTCTCCAACGTGCCGGCGCAAGCTCTCATTCTGCTCAATGATTCGTTCGTGCATCAGCAAGCGCAGCTGTGGGCCAAACGCATTTTGACTCAACCCGGCGCCACGCGTGAGCGAATCATTCGCATGTATGAAAGCGCGTTCACTCGTCCGCCGACAGAGGCGGAACTGGCGGCTTGTGTAGATTTCCTGGAACATCACTCCGCCACGCCCGCACAGGAGGCTCTCGCCGCCTGGGCGGACCTTGCTCACGTATTGTTCAATGTCAAGGAATTCCTCTTCGTCAACTGACCGCGACGGAGCATCGGCATGCACTGTGGACGTTTCATCCCTCCTCCCCTGACTCGCCGCGACATGCTACTGCGCTGCGCCAATGGCTTCGGCGCCGTTGCCTTGGCGGCACTGCTCGCCGAGGAAGGCCGTTCCGCCTCCGCACCGCACTTCCCCGCCCGCGCGCGCAACATCATCTTCCTCTACATGGACGGCGGCCCTTCCCAGGTGGACACCTTCGATTACAAGCCACTTCTGGAGAAATATCAGGGCCGCGATCCACACCGCATCTTCAAGGTTGAGCCGACCCAGTTCAATAACGTTGGGCGCGTGATGGCCTCGCCGTGGAAGTTCCGCAAACGCGGTCAAAGCGGCCTCTGGGTTAGTGACCTTTTCCCCCATGTCGCCGGCTGCATCGACGAATTGTGCATCATTCGCTCCATGGTCTCAAAGTTTTCCGAACATACCAGCGCCAACTATTTCCTCCATACCGGCTCCGGTTTACAAGGCCGGCCAAGCATGGGTGCCTGGGTCAGCTATGGCCTGGGCAGCCTCAACAAAAATTTGCCCGCTTTCCTCGTCCTCAACGGCGGACTTATCCCGCCGGGCGGACTGGACAATTTCAACAGTGGTTTCCTGCCTGCCGCCTACCAGGGATCGATCTTCCGTCCTGCTGATCCGCCCGTGGCCAACATCCGCCGTCTTGAAGCCAGCGACGAACAGCAGCGCCGCAAGCTCGCCCTGCTGCGCCGCCTCGACGCCAGCATCGCTGCTCGAGCCGGACATGACGACGCTATCGAGTCGGCCATCGCCAATTACGAGATCGCCTACCGCATGCAGTCGGCCGTACCCGAACTGATGGACCTCAAGGGCGAAACCGCGGCGACTCAGAAGCTGTATGGACTCGATGCGGAATATGCCCCGACGCGCATCTTCGCTGCGGAATGCCTCATTGCGCGCCGCTTAATCGAGCGCGGAGCACGCTTCATCGAGCTGACCTGCCCTCATGTTGGTGTCGATCGCTGGGACCAGCACGACGGATTGAAACAGGGACACGAGAAAAATGCGCGTGCTGTCGATCAGCCGATTGCCGCTCTCTTAAAAGATCTTAAAAGTCGTGGATTGCTCGAAGAAACTCTGGTGCTCTGGGGCGGCGAGTTTGGCCGTACGCCATTCGCCCAAGGCAGCGACGGCCGCGATCACGATCCCTTCGGCTTCACCATCTGGCTGGCCGGCGGCGGCGTCAAGAGGGGATACGTTCACGGTGCGACCGACGAGTTCGGTTACAAAGTCATCGTCAACAAAGTCGAAATCCACGATCTGCACGCCACACTGCTTCATCTGCTGGGCATCGATCACAAGCGTCTGACGGTGCGCTTCGGCGGCCGCGACATGCGTTTGACCGACGTGCATGGCGAAATTATCAAAGAGATTCTGGCCTGAACGTTGCGGAACGGAAAGGAGGTCTTTTTCTCGTTTCAGGCAACTTTCGGTAAATCCATCTCAACTCCTGTTTACTGGGCCACTTTGATCCGTTTCTCGCAGGGGAAGTAGCCAAATCATCGGGACCTGGCCGGGAGAACCATAATGGGGCCAGGAACAATGTGAACCAGCTGGACTCTCCCAGGGCGGTTCTCTGCTTCGTGAGTGGGTAATGTCAACGTCCCGGTGATTTCAACCGGCCATAGCGATGCCGCCCGACAGCAGGGCGACGATAAAAGATACCAACAGGCTCCGAAAATCGAACATGCTCTTCTCCTCTGTGAACCGAGGACAAACCGGGCGAATGGCTCTGATACCGTTTCTGCCAGCACCGGTCAAGGCGAACCTGAAAAAACAGGCGTGTTTCTCTCTTCACGTGCGTTTTGAGTTGGTTATAATGGGAAATCATGTGGTTCTTCATCCCATCAGCCGGAGAGAAGCTTCTATGAATTACGAAGTGCATGGCGAACTACACCCCGTCGGCGGCGGCGATCCGATCCCCCTGATTCGTGAAGAGCTAACCATCGGCCGGCGCGAATCCTGCGACATTTGCTTGCGCTATCCGAATGTTTCCGGCATTCACGCCAAGCTGTCGTTTCGCAATGGCTATTGGTACATCCGGGACATGAACAGCACCAACGGAGTTAAGGTGCAGGGGGTTCGCGTCCAGGAGAAGCTGCTGCATCCGCGCGATGAAATCACTATCGCCAAGCGCAAGTATATCATTGACTATGAGTTGCCGGCCGACCGCCGCGCTCTTGATGAGGTGGTGGAAGAGGACATTATGAGCCAGTCGCTCTTGGAGAAAGCCGGCCTTGAACGTCCCAAGCCGCCCCGTTCCTCGCGCAAGTCCGAGGATTCCTTCGACGCTGGCGATTTCCTGCTCTCTGATGAGTGAGGCGCGGGCTTAACGGATGGGCCACAGCAAGTCCCAGCCAATAGCAAAAATTCCTGCATCGATTAGCAGATGACTCAGCCACGAGGGCCAAAGGCTACTGCTGCGCGCATACAGCCACGCCCATACTGCGCCGCCAACGGCGATGGCCAACGAGAATGGCAACGCTGCTGTCCAGAAGTATCCTGGTAAATACACGTACAATACAACCACGTGATGGGCCATGAACGCCAGGCTCGACAGGGCGATGGCCGGCATCTGTGCTGTTAGCTTCCGCAATTGCCCGAACACGAACCAGCGCCAGTAATATTCTTCCAGCAACGAATGCGCCGCCACGATGAAGCTGGCCAGCACAAGGTAGCGTACCGGCGTGGCCATATTGAATTCGCGCAGCTTCTGTTGCAATTGCGCCGGCGTCTGCTGGAACATCTTCGTGCCGCGTAACGTCCCGAAATAAACCCCCAGCATGAGCATGACGACAAGCAAACCGAAAGTCAGCCCATAGCACAAGTAAAGAGTAATGGCCTCCTTGCGTGCGCTACGGAGGGACAGAATTCGTCGCTCTACCCCGGCCAGAAAGACCAGAGGGAACGCGAACTGGACTATTTTGCCGGCGACGTAGGCAGCTTGTTGCCAGACGTTGGCTTGGCCTCCCTGTTCGGCCAAGGCCACGAAATAGCTCCAGGCCGCCAGTGTTGGAAACGTCATGGCAAAGAGCATCACCAATAGCAACTTCCCGTTCGGAGTTCGGAGTTCTGTGTTCTGAGCAATCATTGCAGGGTGGTCCTCGCGCTCGCCTGCTTTTTTACTCAGCACTCCTGCACCAGCCGGCGCACCAGGACGCGCAGTTTTTTTTCGGCGGCGTTGGCTGTGGCGATAATGTCGGCGATATCGACTGGCTCCAGGGCGTCGGGCAAGCACATGTCGGTGATGATGGAGAGGCCGACATTGCGCAGGCCCGCATGAACGCCGACAAGAATCTCCGGCACCGTGGACATGCCGACCGCATCGGCACCAATGCCGCGCAGGAAACGATACTCCGCCCGCGTCTCCAGGTTCGGCCCCGGCACCGCCACAAACACGCCCTGATGCAAAACAATCTTCTCTTCCAAAGCGATGCGTCGCGCCAGGGCCAGCAATTTGCGATCGTAGGGATAGCACATATCCGGAAAGCGCGGGCCGAGCCGTTCGTCGTTTTTGCCGATCAGCGGGTTGGCGCCCAAAAGATTGATATGATCTTCAATTATCATCAAATCACCTTTGGCGAACTGCGGGTTCATGCCGCCGCAGGCGTTGCTGACGAGGAGCGTATCACAGCCCAGCGCCTTTAGAACGCGCACCGGCAAAGTGATCTGCTGGAGCGAATAGCCTTCGTAAAAGTGAAAGCGTCCTTCCATAGCGACGATGCTTTTGCCGGCGAGCCGGCCACATACTAGCCGTCCGGCGTGTCCCGGCGCTGTCGGTTCGGGAAAGTGCGGGATGGCGCCGTAGTCCAGCGTCACTTCGGTCTCGATCTCCTCGACCAGTCCGCCCAGCCCGGTGCCGAGAATGATGCCGACCTGCGGCCGGTCCTTCCAGTGTGCCTGAACCGCCGCCTTCGCTTCCTGGATTTGTTCGTATAACTCGGCCATGAGTTTCTCCTTTAGAGTTTAAAGGCAGCAATCCGTGATGTACCCTAGACCCTAGACCCCAAACTCGGTTTGCCGACATGAAGCAGGAACGTCGGATTGACAGCCTCAAAGCGCAGCGTCTCCAGCTGCTCGGTGCCGCGTGCGATGTTGATGAGCAGCACGCGCACGCTGTTGGCCAGACGTTTCAAGACGGCATGAGCGGCGCTAAGGCTTTCCAGCGTGGCTACGTTGACGACCATGTTCCCGCCCGGACGCAACGCTTCCCAGGCGGATTCGAGCAAGCGCGTTACCTCATGCCCACAGCCGCCGACGAAAATCGCATCGGGGGCTGGCAAATCCGCGAACACATCCGGGGCGATGCCGTGGATGGCGTGGAGATTAGAGACGCCAAACGCCTCGGCGTTGGCCAAAATCAAGTGATAATCAGCGGCGTCTTGTTCGATGGCGTAGACGGGACCAGGATCGCTCAGCCGCGCCGCCTCGATGGCTACCGAGCCGGAGCCGGCGCCGATGTCCCAGACAACGCCGGCCGGCTGAATCGCCATCTCCGCCAAGGCGATGCAGCGCACCTCAGCCTGTGTGATGAGGCCGCTCTTGGGCCGACTTTGCGCGAACACGTCATCAGGATTACCGAATGGCCGAAATCGCGCTACCGGTGCGGGGCGATCCGGCCGGCCCGGCTTGCGCTTGAGAATGACGACGTTGAGCGGAGCAAACTCCATGTCCTGAAGATCACGCAGTTCGCCCTGCGTGACACGTTCATCGGGGCCGCCGAGGTTCTCGCAGACATACATGCGGAAATAGTCGAGTCCGCGCGCCAACAGGGTGCGGGCAATCTCCGGTGGCCCCTCTTTCTCGCTGGTGAATAGCCCAACCGTCTCGGCAATGCGAATGCGATCGAGCACGGTCTCCAGGGGATGCGTTTGCAGATTAGTGAGGTAGGCTTCTTCCCAGGTTTCCTTGACGCGCGCAAAGGCCAGCTGCATGCTGCTGACGTGTGGCAGCACCTCGAAATGCTCTTTGCCCAGTCGGTCGCACAGGTAGCGCGCCACGCCGTAGAACAGCGGATCGCCGCTGGCGACGATAGCCAGGCGTTTGCGGCCCAAAAGCGACGTCAGCGCGTTGATGGTCTCCTGCCAGTCGGCACCGATGGTCCGCCGTTCGGCCTGAAGTTCCGGCAACAGTTTCAAAGTAGGTTCGGAGCCGAAGACGACCTCGGCGGATAAGAGCAGATCGCGGGCGCGGCTGGTCAGTCCCGCCAAGCCGTCGCTGCCGACACCGATGATGTAGATGCGTGGTTCAGGGATGCTCACGGTTGGACCCTGTGGAACACAGATGCTTCGCTTGCGAAGAATGGTATATACCCGGTGCGGCGGGATGTCTCCACAAGAAGCTGGCACCCTATTTGCTTAGTAATAGTCAAGAGATTTAAACTTCGCAAATCAACCGGAGGTTACTATGGCGGACAGGCATATACAAGGGGCGGCGGTGATGGAGAGACAGGCCGCTCCGGATGGTCGGCACATCAGCCGGGAACAATTGATCGAGCTGCTCAATGAAGATCTGGCGCGCGAGTATCAAGCAATCATCGCCTATGTGGTCTACTCCCAGGTCCTCAAAGGGGCGGCGTATATGAACATCGCCAAAGAGTTGGAGAACCACGCCAGGCAGGAGTTGGAGCATGCGCTCCGCATCGCCAAGCAGATCGATTACCTCGGCGGGATGCCAACTGTCTCGCCCAGGCCAGTGCGTACTTCAGAGGATGCCGAAGAGATGCTCCGCTTCGATCTGGATAATGAAAACGAAACCGTCTGCAACTACCGCGAGCGCGTGCGGCAGTGCGAAGAACTGGGCGAATATGCTATGGCCGAGCAAATCCGTGCGATCCTGGTCAACGAACAGGAGCACCAGATCGACCTGGCCACGGCCCTGGGCAAGAACGTCGTTGATGTTACGACGCCGGCACAGCAGGCATAGCTAAAACCGAGCTGCGACCGTTGGGGAGCGGCCGGTGCCAGCATTTCCTTACGGTCGCGGCTCAGATAGGTTCTGCGTTGGGCGCCCAGGCCAAGGCGCGAATCTCGCCAAATTCACGCGACAGGCGCTGCCAAGATGCGCCGCCATCAAGAGAACGATACACCTGCCCGCTGACGCTGCTGGCATAAATCATCTGCGGATCGGCAGGATGGACGGCGAAGTTCCAGATGGTGCTGTTGGCCCGGCCGGGCATGTCAGCCAATTGCCAGGTGAGTCCGCCGTCGAGTGAACGGCCGATGACGCCGGCCGAACCAGGAGGAGCATCGCCGTTGCCCAGCAAGATCTCTTGGGGGCGACCGCACGGCTGTATCAGCGTGCGGCAATACGACCAGGGCATCACTTGATCGATGTGCAATGGCCGCCACGTCAGGCCGCCATCTTCGCTAAGGTTGAGATCGTTGTTGGTTGCGGCCAGCAAGCGGTACGGCCGGCCTCCCTGAGCGGGAAGGACGGCCAGGGCGTGAATATCGCGTGAGCTGAGTCCGCTGCCGATTGCTTGCCAGGTGCGGCCGCCGTCCCGACTCTGATGAACGCCGTCAATCTCGACGCCGGCCCACAGCAAGTTCGGCTCTTCCGGAGCGCCCACGATACAGGTGACGCGCGTCCACAAGAGGCGCGGACATTCACGTTCCAGCCGCGCCACCGCTTCGCTCCAGGTGTGGCCGCCGTCCTCAGAACGAAACAGATGCGAGGGACAGGTGCCCACTATCAGCACTTCCGGCTGCTTCGGCACGATCTCCAGCGACCATACTTGCAACCCCTCCAAAGGCGCCGGCAGCTTCGTCCAACTCTCGGCGCCGTCGCGGCTGACAAACAAACCGAGCTCGCTGCCGAGATAAAGTGTGGCCGGCTGTTGCGGATGTACGGCCAAAGCACGAACGTGGCATTCGACGAACATGCCCTCACAAGCGCGGTGAAAACTCTCGCCGCCGTCGAGACTGCGGAACAGCCCCTCGCCGATAGTGCCGACGTAGAGTCGATGTGCGATCATCTCTGCACTCCCTCCCCCAGGGATGTCTGTTGGCACGGCAGCGCCTGCAAACTGCTCGTTCCCGGCGGCAAGATCGCTTCCTCAACGAGCATACACGGCAGACCTTCCTTGATGGGATATTTGAGCCGGCAGCGTTGACATACCAAACCGTCTGCTTCCTGATCCAGCCGTGCGCTGCGGGTTGGATCGAGAGGGCAACGGAGAATGTCGAGAAGCTCTTTACTAATCATGATATGCACCGCGATAATCCGAGGATGCTTACCCATCACTG